>Ga0247810_10000169_pt1 | contig 104702 bp, 106 predicted proteins | sample UWRJL119311C1_FD_179918 | JGI IMG/M metagenome (GOLD analysis project Ga0247810, IMG submission 179918) | Plant litter microbial communities from Arlington Agricultural Research Station in Wisconsin, United States - UWRJ-L119-311C-1 | ecosystem: Environmental > Terrestrial > Plant litter >... | reverse complement strand
TCTAGCCCCAGACACACCACCTGCCGGTACAACACAGTACTGGCCACGCACCACCACTTAGACCTTCGAATCGTCAAATCATCCCCATCCAGCATATCGATGGCAAGAATGCCCGTGACGGCTGGGAACTAGACAGGCGTCCGATCCATCTAACCGACGGCCATCTGCCATCAGCCATCAGCCATCTGCCTTCTGCTCAACCAACAGTGCATCCATTTCGCGAGTAGCCGCAATTGACGAACTGGTGCTCAGCACACGCCGGTACGACGCACTACCACTTCCACCACCACCACCACCACCGCACACCAGACAAGCCCTACGGTGACGATCATCACCCTGCAATCGGGACTTAAACCTCAGGGCTCAGGCGTCGCGACAGACTGAAGAAGCTAGATCGACCAGTAGAATTTGGTGGTCGCTACAGTGGACCGTACGGTACCGCTAGAGTCCCCTACCTGACTCCGGCCTGTTACCACCTGGCACCTAGGCGTCTCCCATCCTATCCTTTGCCATACCATCGCTCACCATCCCTACTCTGCAACAAGCGGCAGGCAAAAGCCCCAAGCCAGCAAAAGACGGTGCCCGGTCTCCACTTCCATTATACCTATCCTATCCTGGCTCTTGGACCCGGTGAAGGTCAAACCTCCATCCTGAAGTCTTCTCATTTCCTGACAACAACGAACTCTATCAGACCGCCAAATCGGCCAGCCAACACACGACGCCTGCTCTCTGTCTCCTCCATCGTGTTGCCCTCCGTGAAGATGACGAAGGAGGACCTGGACTCCGATAGGGTCAATTACATTATTTGGCGGTATGTTCCTCGTGATCCCCACGATTTGCAGGTACCGGAGTGTTTGGCCTTGTACTAACGAGCTCGCGACGTAGGTATCTCATTGAATCAGGTGTGTACACGGCCGCGATAGGTATCAATCCCCTTCGCAAGACTAACTGCAGCTATCTAGACTACAAGGAAACAGCTGTTCGCCTTCAAAAGGAATGGAATCTCCAAGATCCGCAAAAGCTGCCTTTCGCGCCCCATGTCACAAATCATGCACTAGTAACCCTGTTGAACAAAGGTCTCGTTTACAACGCGGTAGAACGGGGAGTATCACAGGTTTGTCAACACCGTCTCGATAGAGCTAATCTTCTAGAAACCGGCCTGGTGCTGACAGTATTTGCCTAGACTTCTCGCGAGGTGGTTGTGCCTGCGGCTGGATTTTTCGGGCCCTTGACAGTCCCACAGCGGCCGGCAGTACCAGCAATTGACGAGGATGAGCTAGAAAATGCCCGAAAACGTCAAGCTGAAGAAGACCAACACGAACAGCAAAATGGGCCAGCGAAACGCGCCAAACTCAGCAATGGAATCGAGAATGATTCTGAACCGCCACCTCCTAAATCGCCAATGGCCATGGATGTTGACGAAGAGCCACAGAACGGGAACGGCAATGCTTACCCATCACCCGAACAACTCCCCTCCCCGGCTGCACCTACTTTTGGCCCAGAAAAGGGCATCCAGGTAGATAAAGTATCTGACCTGACTGCGGAAACTACATTTCTAGACCTTTCCGACGGTCTGTCGTCATCTTCTCGAAATACCGTTTTGTTACACTGCGAGTTCAATCCTTACGATCCCACCCTCTTGGCGGCCGCCGGTACCGACGCACTAGCCCGCATGTGGACCCTGTCGCGTACTCCCGTTCCTGGATCTGATGTGAAAATGGAGAATGGCTCGCCTCCTCCGCCATATATTAATCTGCTCGATGCCAATCTCCCATCCAACACTACTACCACATGTCTGGCATGGGCGTCGGACGGGAGTTGTATTGCATTTGCTACCGAGGGTATCACCAATGACTCAGCCAGGGTCCAAGTGAAAGGGGTGGATGGGACCTTATTCGCGTCGCTGGAACCATTCTGTGCACCAATTGTTCTCCTCCGCTGGAATTTGTCCAACTCACTAATCCTCACTATTTCACCTCAGGCTGATGGTGTGGGTACGCTTGTTAGCGTCATATGTCCAAGAACCCATCAAGTGGCTCAACACCCAATGCCTAACCATGATCCGGAGAAGCAGCCATTAGATGCTGCTTGGATAAGTGTCGATGAGTTTGTTCTCTGTGGAGGAGAACTTCTTCAAGCATTCCAATGCACAGACGGCAACATTGTTCCTACCAGGAAATATGAGACCCGGGATAGCCATGCACTCTGCAAGATCGCATATGATGCTCCCTCCAAACTGCTTGCCACAGCTACTGACACTGGCATGGTTGAAATATGGGACCAGCATGGAGAGATGCAATCGTTCAACGCCCACCAGGGTGCAGTTACAGCCTTGATATGGCAACCGCTCCCTGCGTCGATAGTACTAGATGACGGTGCTGAGCGGCTGTTAGCATCTGCTGGTGATGATGGAGCGATTAGTATTTGGAATGCCCGCTCACTGGCAAAGTCAAAATGCTCTATGACTATGGATCTAGGTGTAGTTGCCTTGGCATTCACCCCAGATGGTGCTTTCATTTCCGGTGCCACAAATGACAGAGTATTGATATGGAAGGTCGGTGAAGCCAATGTACCTCGGGCAAGCTGGACTCGGGGATCTGAGCCAGGTTGGCAGACTCCTAAGTCAACCGACTCTGAGCTAGTAGAGGATCAACACTGTTTGTGCTGGGATGCTGATGGGCACAAGCTTGCTTACGGAGTGAACAGCCTGGTAGGTCAATTCTGTGTACTCGAGTTCGTTCAATACTAACAAAACTGCAGCTCGCGATGATCAACTTCCGGTGATTGACTACAAGTAGATTCCGGAAACGATACCTTCGAGTGTAGAAAGTTGAAAGCCTACAACCCGACTACCACTGCATATGCTTACCTAGTATTATACAGCGCAACAACCAAATGCATGCCCACATGTATAAATAACGGTCCTAGAGACTAAACTATGATGGCAATATACACTGCAGATACCATTGCAGAGAATTGAAATCTAGAAGACAAGCGCACCGGGTGTAGATCATGTTGAGCAGATCTTGATGAGCAATAAGCCTCGTCAAATGCCACTTGAACTGGAGTACGGGATTCGGCCACGATATGATCTTACTCATAGAGTAGAAAGTGTTGATGGTGTGAGGCGGGAATATTGAAGGATGAAGTCAAATGGGATGATGAACTTTGGTCGATCCAACCCGGTGATTGAGACACTTTGACCAAATGTAAAGTAGTGGGGATATTGAGAACAGTAATACAAAATGTAATAACAGCCAATAATAATATGCTCGTACTTGTACGTGATATAACATGAGTCAGAAGGACAAGTTTCTAAATCGATAAAGAACAAAAATCTCTGCGATCAGTGAATTCATACCTGAACAGCGCTCCAACGCAAGAGAATTGAGCAAACCTGGACGTGATGGTTATCATGATCGCTTTCATATCTTGAACTTTGGAAGTGACATTTATTTGTCAAGCCATTAGTGAAAATTGACAAGTGCAAACCCATTGATCTAAGCAAATGCAGTGCCTTAGCAGCAAGGTTATGGATGGAGATCAAATGTCTTTTCACAAAATAACCAGTCTTGCAACAAATATGGTATCACGTGTAAAGTGTTACTCGATTGATTTCGCCATTGTATCCCCTGCCCGATTCTACAACCCTCGTCACGCCAGGTCGATGCACTTATATACAAAGCTAGGATAGATTATCTATATCCTTCTTACCTATACCTCCCCACCAGTTCCGCCAAACAGTCCCTGATGATCACTTGCTCCTTCATTGACCATACTTTCAGCATCTCCAACTTGTTTCCGTTCCGATACTTCTCTGAGCTTGAGATTCATTTGCTTCATAGCCAGCGTCATTCCTCGAGGATACTTAGACATTCCTCTCATGACTGCTGGTTGTTATTGTAGAGGCTCCGAGGAACTAGATAGCCTGTTCAAGTGGAGGTAGACGTCTGTTCCATAACTACATATTGCGGTTAGTTAAATGTGGTATTGGTGGATACAGGGACCTCACCCTTCCATGCTTATAAGCTTCAAGTCGCCTCCAAAGTACCGTGCGTACAAACGTGATATAGGCAATCCATATCCAAAACCAGCCATTGGAGCCTTGAAATCGCTCTTATCAAAATCTGGATCCAAACTTGGCGTTGTGTCGACTGTCGTATACATGTAAGTCCATACCAAGGGAATCGCGCTTCGAGGTATTCCACCTCCTTCATCAGATATTTTGATGGTAATATCTTCCTTGCCTTCCGCAACAACTACTTTAGTAACGGGGAAATCTTCCTTGTCTGCTCCATGAGTTTCTACAACTGCTCGTAGAGAATTCTTTAAGGTTTCAAAGAGCATGTGGGACAAATGTCCTGGGACATACATAAAATTAAGCCCAGGTGGACATACTAGTTGGACCTTTGGCGCATCGAATAAACCAAAATGATCTTCGCAAACAAATCGAGCGTTGTCAATCGCTTCCTGAGCTAAATCTCTTACGTTGGTTTTCGTGCATATTATGCCGACGTACGATGGGTCCTTGTTATGGCTCTGGTCCGTAAGTGCAATATGTTGCCCTATAAGCATCCGAATGCCAATACGTGACATGTAAAACCGATCTAAGAAGGATTGGATATTGTTATCAATCTGCATTCGTTGTCGTTTCCGCTTGTATTCAAGGATTCCTTGGGCTACAGTCGTTACAACACCATCGTGTCTCCTTTTGATAGTATGCAGGGTCTCAGAAAACTGCTTGTTATATGCATGAAGCTCTGGCGGCCACTCTACCCCATCATCCACAGTTGCAAAATACCGCCGCGCGGATCCTTTTTTGGTCTCTCCCGTTCCATTTGTAGCCCCATTAGCTGTTCCATTTTGCGTCCAAGGTGAGGAGTTATATTGCCCGCCCTTTATACTGGGGTTACTTGTTGTTTCTGTCAAAATCTTGGACGATTTGCCATTGGTTTTGCCGGGCTTTCGGAGAGCGTCCCGTATTTCTTTAGATAGTTGTGGTTTGGGAAGTGTAGTTAGCTCCTATAAATATGTTAATGGAAGCTCTGCGTTATAGAGCAATAGAAGGTAGTTGTACCTCGAACGACTGCGCATACCAATCCTTGACTTTTTTTATGGATGGCATATCATTGAGTCCATCTGGTAGGTCCCCAAGCTCCTGTACCCTATGTGCGAGTCGGATAGGAAGCTCTTCAGAAAGAAATTGAGAAGCACGGAATAATGTACCTGTTGAATATTAGCATAGAATTCCTTGAACAGGTACCATGAGCATGGAAGAGGTGAAGAATAATCCCACGCCCGACTTTGCGTGTTTGCGAATTCTTCACCACTAGTGATGACTCAATGAGCCATCCCAAGTACATTTGATTCCAGTTGCAAAATCCACTTGCCTGTTGATGGCTTCTCCCCAAACTGCACCATTTGCCTCAAGCTTACTCCAGTAGCAGGGAAGTGCGAATAGTGCTTGATCGTCTCCATCAACTTCTCAGACCTCCTCCATGACATGTTGGGCGGCTTTTGGCCCTCGGGCCTACGATTGACTCTTGATCCCTCAAGGTTGGCGGGCCAGTATGTCGTGAACTGCTGCTGGCGCCTAATCGAAGAAAGCGCCTTTTTCTTCTCCTTGCTGGCCGTCTACTGAGCTCAAGAGGACTTCAAGATCGAATGACGCACCAATGGTACTACCGAGGTTGCGAACGGGTGTTGACGGCAAGGCAGAGTTGACAATTGATTAATTGCTTCACTTGATCTTTGAATGGAACGCAATGGTAATCTGCGAAGAAAGTCTGAAAGCGAGGAAACAAGTTGGACATGCGGTGAGGGTCGCGTGTGCATGAGAAGTGAGTCGAGTATTTTGTTCCTGTTACTAGTTCACCTTTGTAACAATGCCGAGTCACTCCCCTGCTGGACCTGGGCTCCCCGCATTCACGTTCGAGCCACTTTACTGCTACCTCGTGCTCGAGATAAAAATACGCAAAGCATGGGATTTAGTCCAGTGTTACTTATGCGATTGACCACGTCACAAAGCTACCCAATATTATGAAGTTTACGGTAAGAGTTGGGCGACTTTCGAAAAATCCCAACTGTCATGTGAACGTCCCTCGATATGTTTCTCACCTTTGAGAATGAGCTGAGCTGCGGGAATGGCCGGCTGCCGGGTGTCGGGTCATTATTTGGAGCTAATAAAGTACCTTCAGAGCCGAAAGTCGGGGAAAGCTGCTGGATTGCATTATCTACTGCGAGATGGAGAATTAAATGGTGACAAGCCTCTCTGCAGAGAATGCCATTCGAGGAATGGCTCAAGACTTATGCTCCGTAAGTCCGGTGGCCTCCCAGCGATCTTGAGCAATCTAGCAAGAGGATACCATGGGGATAGTAGAAACATGTGGGAAAGTTTAGTTTACATTAATAACTGCTGCGATATCTAACAAGTTAATCCATTCAGTTATTCTTCATTTACACATGCACTAAGCCTTGTAAAGCGTGTCCAAGAATCCGGCAGCAAGATCGACCACCACACTCTTGTTTGGCAAGCTTCCTGCAACACCATATAGAGCTGCGCTATCACCTACACTCTTGCCTTTAGCTCCTTTACCCTCCACCACTCTCACTCGCTCTTTTTCCTTTTCTCCCTCAACCACAGCCTCCAAGTCACTCACCAATTTCTCCCAAACCTTTGCGACCGGTAGGGTGACCGCAACGTGTATAGCTGGGGGTGATTGCAAGGAGTTTAAATGCCATCCTTTCGCAGACATAGCATCAGCGATATCATATACATCTAAATTCTTGGCGTTAAATGCAACAACCGACACTAATGGATTACCAATGATGTCAAGGTCGCTGCTTAGGCCTGGATTTGTTTTGATCGCCTCAATAATTTTCTTAGAGGCGCCTACAATTTCGTGGCAGGAATTGATGTAACCAGCTTCACCCACTCTCATCAAACTTGCCCAACAGCCCGCAATCAAGGCTCCTGGTCTTGAGCCTGCTATTGAAGGAGAGGCATATACACCTCCAGACCAATCTGGAGAAATGAAGTATTGGTATGTTCGAAGAGCAGCAGTACGGTATAGAACTGTAGAGTTGCCTTTGGGTGCAAATCCATACTTGTGAGTGTCGCAGCTTATGCTAGTAACGCCCTTGAGTCTGAAATCGAAGAGCTCCGTTTCAAACCCAGCTTTCTCTAGGAATGGTACCAAGAACGAGCCAAGACAACAATCCACGTGCAGTGGAAGCTTACGTTTGACGGCAAGCTTTGATAAGGCTGAGATGTCATCAATGATGCCGTGAGGAAAGTTTGGTGCTGATCCAACAAGCAGTACCGTATTGCCGTTAATGAGACGAGAGACGTGTGAGATATTGACTTGGTATGCAGGTGCTGGACAAGAAACCAAGTGGATCTTGATGCCAAAGTATTCGCCTGCTTTTCGGAAAGCAGTGTGTGCCGTATCTGGTAGGATCCTGAATGCATTGTTAGTAGGATCCTGAATACTAAATTAGGCCAGTGAAATGCTCACATCTCTGGTTCCGTAACTCCTCTCTCCGCTCTAGCCTTATTTCGTGCACTCAGACAGGCCATTAAAATTGATTCTGTGCCTCCACTAGTAGTAACACCCGCAGAGCCGGTTGGTGCATTAAACATCGCAAGAACCATGGTAACAATCTCTGCCTCCATCTTTCTAACCCCAGGGAAGACGTCCGGATGTATGGGGTTGGCCACCGTAAATTTACCGAATGCCTCAGTCTGTAACTTAATCAAATCGTCACCACCATGATACACTGCTCCGGAGACAAATCCATCTTCCCATCTGGTGTGGTCCATTGTTGCCAAAGCCTCCAACTCCTGGCGCACTGCATCTTCGGACCATCCCTCCTTTGGCAGATTAAGATGTCGAACCACCCCAGGACCTGATGGAACGAGCTTGGTTTGTAGCTTGACTATTGCCTCGGACACTTGCTGCTGAACTTGGGATCTAACTCCAGGTGCTTTCAGAAAGAGACCGTAGAGCGTCTTTCGAATACTGAGATATGCGAGAACAAAGCTACCGAGTAGCCCTCTCCCCTTAAGTTGTAAAAGCGTCTTTCGTGTCCATCTGAATAAAAATAAAGCAAATATAATGTTGCGCAGCCTGTAAACTTCATTAGCTAGATGCACTGTACCATTTCATATCACATGCTTGATGCAATCTTTGGGGGGTAACTCACAGGTCAATATTTAAAGATAACAGTTGACCCCCGGAACTCGTCCTTTTCGAAGCCAACGTGTTACGTAAACTGACTGGCATTCTGGAAGAGCCAGGCATTGTGAAAGTTGAGAAAGAGAAGCAATGGAATAATTAAGTGGCTCAAGAGTGGAATAAATACTTCGTGGTACAACGAGTGACACACCTCGGCATGGGGCAAATCCCTGTTTTTGAGCGTTGTGTTTAATCCGCCCGGAATAAAGAACGACAAGCAGCAAGAAGGGAACAAGGAGCACTTTCAACAACGATTGGCTAATACTATTGGTGACGCCTGTTAAAATCATTCATAACAATTATCACCATACTGTAGGACATTAATTAAAGCCTTTCCAAGTCACAAAAAAGCCCATGTCTCTGTTTAAGCTTATCAGTGTTCAGCCTCACCATTGAGGACGCGTTGCGGTATGTTCTTCTCACAGCCTTGCCAACTCCACTTCATCGTCTTCAAGCAAAGGACGATTTGAATATCAAGCAGAACCGACCTATTGTTGATTGCAGACATGGCTACACCCACTCCTGGTAGGCAGGGGCAGGTTGCTGCAACCCCGCCAGTATCAACACCATCATTTTCATTCTCCGGCAATCGCATTATACCCTCTCCAGCTCAGGGCTTCAAGAAATCCCCAGCAAACTCGAACACACTCTATGGGCATAGCTTTGCGGTAGGTTATGACAGCCCAAGCGCAGCAATGGCATTGGGGATGGATGGTATGGGTGGGAGCTTGGGAATGGGCATGAACTTGGGGATTGGGAGCCTAGGAGAAGATGAGAAGAAGAGAAGACTTGAAGCTGTGGTTGGAATCTTGAACAAAAATACCGGACACCTGAGCGAGCCTGGCATCGAGAGACTGGCGAAGCGGCTAGGATTGGAGTCCTTATGGGAAGACCACCCTAGCAGCGGAGGCAGTACGAGGACTTTGATCATAGCCGGCTCAGCTTTGGCATTAGACATTGATTTTGCGAATAATGTTGTCAAAAAGGTATCGCTCGCCTTCCCTGATGCGCCTGAAATCGTTACTAGGCATACCGACAAAGCTGGGCATATATTGTTGCGAGATCTGGAAATTGGTCCAGGTGAAGGCCAGTTGACCAAGATGCTGGACAGATTCGCCGCGAACTTGGAAAGATTAGCACAATTAGACAAACTGAGCGTTATACCTGGCCTAAACTGCCATGAAGCGATTGCCGGAATCTATGAGAGCCTGGAAAAACTTCATTTATGGGAGGTTGCGAAGATCAAGGAGAGAGACGACATGGCAGACAAACCGCAGCACTACATTGAGCGAACTGCAATGTGCACGAAAGGTGGCCAGCCGCTGATGCACACCCGTGATAGACTGGGGATGAGTCTCGACTACTGGCAGGAGAAACGACGAATACAAAAACTTTCAGAGAGGGAACAACCGAAGACATGGTCGCTTCTGATCGAATGCGCGCCGATGTTGGATGTGGTCTATACTTCTGTACGAGTCTCAGAGAAGTGGATATCCCCAGCTATCAAGAAGGATGATCCAAATCCAGAAGACTTTCTGATCTTGGTGGGATCAGATGCCTCGGTGTTAGATTGGCTCGAGCCAGATGCCACGCTTCTTCCATCGTCCCAAACCTCTGAGCAATCAGAACCGAAATTCCCAGATGTGATGTTCTTGGCGAAATTTGATCCTCCACTCATCACTACATACAATGTGGCAATGCAGATTCATCAATCAATAAATGTACCACTTGAGCCTTTCGAGGCGAGCTTTATCGATGAGCTAATATTTCCTCGTGTACCTAATGAAAAGCACGAACCAGGAGAGATGCGAAAAATCAAGCACCAGAAAACAGTACCAGTTTTTACTACGGACGGGAAGGCGGCGACAAAAGCACACATGAATACACTGTACATCGAAAAGTTGGAATATGGACGAACTATCGAAAAACTTCCCTTTTCACATCCTAGACATTTAGTCGAAAACCTTCCTTATCTTCGACAATACGCCTTCCTGTCCACATTACTCCGTAATAGCTTCATAGCCGGCACCGTACCAGCAGCCCCATCTACGGACAGCTTTTCATTAGAGAGAAACAAGAAAGAGCTTTATGCAGATATCTTCAGTCAAGAAACCACATCTAGTGATACGGCTAGTATTGGTATCGATGTTACTTTCACCATAAACTCCTTGCCCAGATTGCAGGTTGCGTTCCCTTTAAACAACCGTACTGCCGAGGTGACGGTCGATATTGGGGTAAATGGGATTGTGGAAGTGGTTAGTCAAAATGTGTTGAAGGAAAGCAAGGATCTCACAGAGGCAGACCTTGCGAGGATGCTGGAAATCACAGAGGATCTGGGAATTTGGGTAGAGTTTTTGAGAAGGCGTTTGAGCTGATTGCATGATACCCGGAACTAGGAGCATATAAAATCCAGTAGACCAATATTCTAAACTTCCTTCTCTTATTCTTTTGTGAGTGAATTGCTATTACAGAATTCTGCATTAAATTTGACTGGCTACCTTTATTATGAATACCAAGGAAATGGGATGTTTACAGTAAGGAGAACCACGATAAATTTTCACATCCAGTCCGCCAGTGGTCCTTTCAAGATGTCTTTAGTAGATCTTTAATTGAGTGCTACATTAGGGCAACTAATTTCTAAGTACCTCATACTATTACTTTAACCTTCCAATACTGTAATTCATCCAAAAGTAGCCACTATATCCTTTCAAGTTTCGGCAATCTTAAGTTATCATAAGAAGTGGAGCAAGTCCTTCCTCTCCTCTGCTGTCCCCTCCAGTACTACCCAATCATCACCAACATCTAATATCTTTCCATCAACCACCTCCTCTAAAGTATCTTTACCAGGCTCAGGATACTTCCTTACATTCTCGATAGCCCACCTCACCTCCTCACCCAGTCTAGGCGGAATTCTCCCTTCACTCTGTAACTCTCCCAACCCAGCAATCCTATATAACTCCTCGAACAAACGCATAGTTTCTCCAGTGTCCCACTTAATACCATGAAACTTCTTTCTACCTTCTCTTTCTCTCGTGGTCTCCCACTTTTGCTGCTCCTCTACTGGTGGCAATCCTAGAGAATTTCTCTGGGACCATAACCTTGCGAGAGCAACGGCTTGGTATTCAAACGAACGGAAGGTAATCGTGCGAGGAATACCGACAATAGCGAGCGTAGGGAAGTTGTAAAAGAAAGTATGCAGATATGACTTATGCAATTTGTTCTTCTCGTAATCCCATAGCTTCTGTCCGTTGGTTTTGCTGTTCCAGAATGGGAATGAAGGCTGGTAACCGGTACTATAGATTACAGTATCAACCTCATTTGCCTCTAGAGATGATCCATCCTCGAAGATTATGGTGCCATTGGCTTGGTATTCCGTGATGACAGGTTTCCATGCAATCCCGTCTGGGGGTGCCGACCCATCCCATCTGGATCTAGAACGTCGGCTTTGGAGGATTGGCAATTTGGCAGTTTTTAACAAGTCTTGCGTAATGTCATAACCGGAAGCAGAGTTACCAACCACGAGCACATTCTTATTTCGCCAGATTTCTGGATCGCGATACACCTTGGAATGGATAATTTTTTTCGGAAACTTTTCCATATATGCGACGAGTCCCTTAACTTCTGGTATCTACAGCCTCTTAGCTGAAAAGTTTCTCGAAAGAAGTGAGAGTTCATACAAATGGAACTGAGTAATGTCCATTGGCCAATACCACAGCATCAAACTCTTCTTCCCACCACTTGTCAACTCGTTGGGCGGGATCGTGCTTGCGAAGCACAAGTTTCCAATGCTCCTCCTTATGAGAAGATTTGTTTATCAGTGAAAGATCTTCGACGGTAGTGTTCAGAGATAAGTGGGAGGAAGAATCGAGCTTGTGTTTGGAAAAGTACGACTCCACATATTGACGCGGAATATGATGAGGTACAAAAGGACCATAGGCAAATGGTATGTCCGAGAAGGACATTGCAATTGCAGGAACATTAGTCCTGCAGGTTATTTTGATTAGATCTCCTCAGAGAGTGTATGGAGAAGACTCACGTGAGGTTATCGTAAATTGGAGTCTGAATGTATCTCTCTTGAGATATCGGAGTGGTAGTCTTTGGTAAATCATTAGGTATAGAAACTGGTGGGTCTATGTCTGGTGGAAGAAGACCAGGATAGAGTGGTAGCTGGGATGCAGATGCAGGATCGTATATCCTTAGAATTTGTTAGGTGAATTTAGAATAAAAACGAAACTACTAATTGATAATGGTAAGTGACTGACCATGTTCCCCCAGCTGACTCTCTCCTCTCATAGACTTGAACACGTTCGAAATATCCTTCTGCTACAAATGCAGCTGCTGTGATTGCACCTATGGAATACCAGTAAGTGGGAGTTCAACAGAATCAATGGAGCTGCGAGAAGTATGAAGCTTATAAAACCAACCAGATGCACCAGCACCTATAACAGCAACTGTCTTAATCCTTTTCTCAGACATATTAAAGGCCTGTCACAAAAAAACTTGAGTGGTATTCTATAAGTTTGTTATGTTTGGATTTTCCCCATTCTAGGTTCTACCTTTTTCGTCATACTAACGACGAATTCGCAATAGGTCACATGTATTCCAAAGCTTGATAACATGCGGAATGCAAAGAACATCGCAAAACAAACATTTCATAATGCATTGAAAGGAGAGAGTAGGTTGCATTCGCAGGGGCCACCTGTGGAAATGTGAGGAGATCGAGTTCGACTTGTCAGAATATCGGTCGTATTTGATATCACAAGCCGCACAAGCCGATTTCAAGGGTATTAACGGCCACATCTTCGTAGTGTAGTTTTACTAGTCTTCACCAAATAAGACATTGATTTACCCTCCAATATATACGCTTATTGAAGCCTAGTCAATTCTCACACGACTACAGCATGAGTAACAGGTGCAGTTGCGGAGCCTAGGCGCCGACTTGATCTTCATTTTGGAAGCTTTTCTTCAGGAAGCTTTATTTAATAGACTTGAAACGGATTTTTTAAAAAGCTCTGAATTTATTAACAATGAGCTGATATTGTAGAGTGGTTTAGAAAGAAAGTAGAAGTCTCTGTTATATAACGCTACATATCATTTCAAAGGTTTCCAGATCGGCAGACTTAGGAAGAAAATTTCCAACAATGTCGCGAGAACCATACCCCCCAAAATACTCTGCATGACAATTTTCCTTTGCAGGCGTCTGAGGTTGTCGTCCTTAACTTTGACCTTTCGATCAAAAATCATGAGCTTACCAAAGAAGGACATCAGCCCTGTTTTTCTGGTAAGTAACGAGGCATCATCATCAAATTTCTCCCATGGAAGGGGCTGTCTTCTGCTAAACAGCAACAAAAAGAAACAAGAGCCTCGCAGTCCAGACAAGACCAGGCCCCCTCCAAGAGCCCACATAGGCCAGATGCCGATTCCCTTCCAGCGTGAGCACAGATGGATTGCTGGAGAGGCAAAAGCTAGGAGAAACATAGCTAGTATTCCAGTAATTGTCAGAACGATACCAAGACCAGTTGCCATACAGATTGTCTCAAATGTGCCATTGGCAACCCCCAAACGAATGAAGTTGCGATGACTGCAAGATTTAAGAAGTACATAAACATGGTCGGCCACGGGTTTGAGGTTTGATGCTGAGGTGGATTTGGACATGTCGTCTAGTACCTTGGCACGCATTTTAGAAGGGATGTTGAGTTCCTAAACAGTATGTTAATATTGAAAGCGGGAACATAGTTGACGCTTCTTTGGGTTGCCTCAAAAGCACACATATCTTTTGGCAGATGCCCTGATATAAAAGTTGAATTAGGGATAGACGTGAAGATTTGCTTACCTTGGGAGCACCAGCAACTAAAAACATGCTCTTGATGGTATCTAGTTCATTCCTGCGAGCTTGTTCCTCTGTGGAAACTAAGTCTGACAGCGAACGAATTGCTACCTCCACGTCTGCACTATCCTCTTCTTGATTCTGGGTTTTTATATCCCTCTTACTCTTTGGAGAACAACGGGTTCCGCAGTTGATATCTACTAGGGACGCTATTTGGGCGTACATGTCGGCTGGAGAACAATATCTTAGCCTAGATCATTTAGAAGTTGGTAGAAAAGTCAACATACCATGTTCCAAGTTGATCGCTTCCTGACTCTCTGCCACAGAAACATTATATGATTTCTCACCATGCTCCATCACTGTTGTCGACGACTTATCAGAAGAGAAGTGACCACCAAATTCTTGATACTGTGATGATTTCGACTCGGGTCGGGAGATATTGCCACTCAAACGCCCTGCTTCATAGTTCTTGTACCTATTTATGTCAATTAAATCTGATTAAGGAATCTTTTTGTAGGTACAAATATACCAGACAAAGAACTCTAGATTTTCAGGTGAATGTTCAATATGTTTAAGATACATATGGAAGTCATAAAGGGACATTGGAGAGCCTGCTTCTGGTCAGTGATGGCTCCAAAGTTCTGTTCCCAGTTACACATCAAACTCCATGATCAACGTACAAGTCTGGTTTTTGAGAATCTTCTCCAAACTGAGCTTCGATGGGATATCGCGACTCGCTCTGGAGTCTATGCTTGTTCTATTAGATGAAATAGAGTCTGAGCGAGCCCTTCTATCTGCAAACTCCTTGATATCGACATAGTTAGGCTTTTTAACCCACTGAAGCCAAGAAGGGAACTGAGGAGGCATTCTGTAGGCTTTTCGAAAGATGATATCTGATTGTGACCAAAAATAAGGACAGTCAATGGGGGAAGTCTTGGTTTGCACTTCGATAAAGTTTTATCTTGAATCTGTCTGCTCTACTGGGGGTTAAGACTTTCACTCTACATGTACGATTTTAGAGTGATCAAGCCCCTTCGCCCACACTATTGAAAGACCATGCTGGGTTTAAGAGACGTAAATCCCAGATGGTAACACCTCCGGATCTAAGGAAACAGCCAATCGAACAGCGGGGGTGTAGGTCAATGCAGCAGAACTAAGAAATACTGTATTGACATTTGGAGCAATCACTGCACCTCACAAGATCTTTAGACGTTTGGTTCCCACCATTTGTTTGTAATAGGCCATGCAAGATGTTAAGCGATAGGTCATAGCGGGGTGCAAAATCGACTCTTGACGGCAGGTGAGGAGGTAAACAAAAGCCATGCCAAGTAGTATGGGGCGATCGACTGTGCAATGACAGGAACAAGCAAGCCACGTGGAAGAAGAAAAGTGCCGGGACAAACGCCTTTGTTCCTGATAGAAGATAAGATAGGACAAGTCTTTGAAAAAGGAACACGCCAGGGCAAAAGTGCAGCTCCTTAAATCAAACTACGCAATCGGTCGGAAGCCTCAGCGCCACAGTAGGTATGATGGTGCCATCATCTCATATCTTTCCTGTATTCTAGGAACTGATTGCCGTAAGGTACAAAAACTTGTGCACAGTCTCATGGCACCGTGACACAGCACATAAACCCCGTGGAATGGATTCACTGGTCGAGTGTTGGCTGGAAAGACTGCAGTGCGTCAATGACTGCCATGTTCCCAGATTTCCCCAATGAGGTAAGGCACCTGTGACTACACATTGTGGACGGCTCGTGTATCGCTGGCAACGTTGGCCTATAGCACATCGAAAGCACAATACGCCATTGTACACGGAGAGTCCGTGTTTCCAACAAGCGTGGAAAATTGCTGGCGCTTGGGCCTTGCTCGGTCCGTGTTCTTGGTGCTATGATACTGTGATAGTTGTGCTGTAGTGTGGTCGTAATGTGATACTGAAAGGCCATGAGGTGGCTGTTTACCTGGTTAGTAACCAAAGCTGAGACCCGCACCAGCTAGACTTATCTCGGCCATCAAAGCTTAATCCGATCCGGGAGTTTACCCCTGAGTAGAATAGACGATCTCGCGTAAATTAAAAGCGCGATTCGTACAGTTTCTTCTTGTCCATAATTATCTAGCATGAAAGAGCCAGGAGTGTGCGGCACTCTGTGGCTCTGTGGCTTTCCTCATCTTAAACTGGTATCCCTGTTCTATTATGTACTTTTAATTTGATAAGTTACCAATTCGAATACATAACAAAACCGAGGGAGAAGTAGACCCTGCTGTGGCTGTAGGGTTTGTATCATCTTTTCCCCTTGTCTTACTTCAAGATCTGTCCGCGGGTTTATCGACTGAAAAATTATGGTCTCATCCGCTATAAGATGGGGTATTCAAAATTTGGTTGTCTTGCATTACAATGAGCATCTCAAAAAGCAAGCTGTTTGTGCAGGAAGGGCCGGTAAACAGTCGAAAGGCCAAGCACATGGCTCTGCCTATTGTGATTTGTGGTTTCATGAAATAGGGAGGCCTTGCTTTGGTAAGTTTTACATACGGGGGATAGAAAGGAATCCCACTCGTATGATCAAACTTGATTGTATCAGGTACTACCACATTGCATTTAAGGGATCTCTAAACTCCCCACGGTGTGGACGCTCCGTGCTTCTGCTCTCTACCATGTGACTATATCTCAGACGGAACAATAACAAGTATATGGACAAAATTGGCAATGAAGCGCAAATGACCATGATGTATTGAAATAGTATACATGCATTTCAATAAATTGTTCCAATGTTCTCTCAATATATACACTCAACATGTCTACTACATTTTACACCCTTGTTCTGATCTTATTATAGTGACGAACTCTTTGCACGTGAATGATGCACGGAATTTATAGTCATACCATCCACTAAGATGCACTAATATGAGGCGACCTAAGGACAGTCATCGACACCATTCGCTGCATACTTGCAGTAAGAGCTGATCCCACTGCCCAGTTTTGTGGGTTCGGCACCGTTGCTATTTCCCTGATACCTAATTTCAGGCTCAGAGTAAGTTTGTATGTAATAATAGGCTTTGGGAGTTGGGAGAAATTTGCAGATTTTGAGCTTCGAGAATGTCACTCACCAAGTACAGACATTGGACACACTCTTTACACATGTACCGGATATAGTCGCAGTGTCGCCATAGTTGGAATTGATACCTGCAATGAGGTTCCCATCGACGGCCCAGACACCTGACATCACGACTGTTCGTTTGTACATCGTGGCGCAATTTCCACAAGATCGGTAGACCTTGCCAAAATCTTGAGCATAGAAGTCCTTGATATTAACAGTCCCACCACCATTGTGTTGGATAATTTTGTCGCTGGCATGGAAGGCACCCCCACCAATAATATACGAAGTTCCAGAAGTTTGTTTTATTGTCAAAGCATCTATGCTTAGTTAGTCTCGCGTCTAGGTGCCATGTTGGGGGATTCAACTTACCTTCACACACATCTGCCCACCAGACATTTTGGATAGTGCACGAACCCATGCAGTGTACTCCTTCTATCTGGTTTTTTCCAATGATGACATTCTTCAGTGTTCCTCCATTTTCGACACGGAAAACGGCATCCTTATCTCCACCCTCTGCTTGACCAGTACAGCTGACTGATTTTATCAGCTGGAGGATATGTGTTTGAGTATTGAGCAACGCTTACCTCCACGGTCATAGCGATACCTAGCAGTCCTGGAGTTAGCTTGTGTCTTGTAGGAGTGATTGGGCGTCAAGTGGTAGCCTTAGGAGTGGACATTCTTGAAGCAAGTCTTGGATTACTCTTTGACGTCTTTCATGAACACTCAGCCCGAAGATATTCTAAGATACAACCTATTCCCTCCGAAGCTTACTTACATTCCTCCATCGAAAGAAGTTCCCGCTGCGATGACCTTTGGCGTACTCAGAGCAGAATAGCCTTTTGATGCAGGAAGAACGTTAGTAGCAAACCGTTTTCCGATGACTGGCGTTGGTGCCAAAGACGTTGGCTCTGGCATAGGTGCTGGCGAAGCTAGAACAACCAGGGAGCTCGAGAGCATAGATAGCACGAGGAGGATTGAAGAGCACTGCATATTGAAGCCTTCAGTTCTAACTTACTTTTAGAAGTTCAGAGGTACGGCGGACTATCAACATAATTCAACAGCGATCTCCCATATATCTCTGGCAAAGCCGGAGGAATTTCATACCATAGCATAGGCTTGAATGATCCGTGACCATCAAACCTACTACAATGGACTTCATATCCACCAGCCATATTATTTTCCACCTTCGGGAAGATGTGTTGACTTGGTCACTTGTCACCTTCCCTTCCAGCTATTTGTCGAATGTAACCTGGAGAGGACCATCGACCCAAGTGCCGTGACTCCAATTTCATCAGAAAAAGGCAATGCCCACAAGACCGCACTCCAGTTTTCTTGCTTGGGAATATTCGATTCCACCAGTCAACAAACATCTTTCTTAGCCCCCTGAAACGGATCTCAGGGGCTCGGTTAGTGGCCAGAGCTCTCAAACCGCAACTTTCCTTCCCCTCTCTCCTCTCCTCCGCGACCAATTCTCAATCGAGATGATGTTCATTGGTCAAAAGAGTCGTAAAGGTTCATTACTCCTTCTAGGACGGGCTGCAAAATGTGATTCGAGGCACCAGGAAACACTTACTCTCAGTGCGCATGGTACAAAAAGGGCTATTATTTATTTAAAATTATGGGTTTTCAAAGTCAAGTCTCAGCCAACAACAACACATTACAAATTAAATACAAGAAGAGTCCAGTGGTAAATGTGTAAACAAATAGAAGCGAAAAGGTAGAGTCGGCACGTGCTATAAACCACTCGATGTCAACTAGGATAACGCGCATAACGCGTTTGATCACAGCAGACGCTGTTAATGGAGATTGTAACACGAATATTTGTGCCTTGGAATTGTAATACTCAAGATACTGGAAGTGAATGCTTCTAGGTGTTATAATTAATGTAACTACATTTGAGAAGACTTAATATACAAATGGTAGTTGGATTTAGCATCAGTAGAAAGTTATAGTAGTGGAGTGGTTTCCTACATCTATCTACAGCCTTGCCTAGCAACACAACAGAACACAAAACAACCACTTCCAATACGCAAACCTCTACAATGCTACCACCAATTGAGGACGCCGTCCTCCAAAGCAATCCCAAATTTGCTACCCTTCATGAAATTCTCAAGACTTCGATTCTTACTCCAAACGGTGCTACCAAACGACACTCAGCACAGCGAGAACGCGAGGCTGTCGCCGAGGTAATTGTTCTCCCAAGTACTCACGATCACTTCTAATCAAATTATAGGGCCTCAAAGTTCACCGTTTGCGCGCCTCAAAACGACATCTCCTCCAGACCGCATTAAAAGAAGTAGATGTCTCCCCACCTAAAGAGCGAGATCCGAAGAAGCCATCCAAACCTCTCCCCACCGAACTCCTCGAACTAATAATCCTTCTCTCCGCTCGGATTTCCCACCCCAACTTCTCTTCCTCCTCCGCAAAGCTTCTAGAATCCTCAACACAATGGAGCTCCCTAAACACACATCTCCCAGCCATCGGATCTCTCCTCTCCGCCCACCTCCATAATCAAGCTCTGGCACTCGTACGGATCCAAAGTCCTAGTACAAATGCTAGTTATCTCCACCGTGGGATTCCAAAGCTTGTCTCCACCATCATAGACCTGAAAGACGATATAGCAGCTCGGAAAAGGGATCTAGAAAATAAGCGCCTTATTCTCGTTAGCAAGACTACTACCCTGTTGTCTATTTACCACTTGGCCATCACACTGATAATACGCATTTTGGAGCAAACTAAACACGGCTCCGTGGCTCGACATGTCAAAACGAAAGCCGAATATCTGAGCCTGAGCGCGAGACAAGTAGAGTTGGAGGTGAAGGAGAAGGCGACGAGGGCAGAGCGATTAGTATATAGCCCGGAAGTGGTGGATGCGTTACAGAACTACATGCGAAACCTAAAGGATGGGCAGGAGAGATTGAAGGAAAGGGAACGTGATGCGAAGCGGGTATTATGGGGATATGGCGTCGGTAGAGTTGAGGGCGGCGGGGAGGGCAAGGAGAAGATCATGAAGGAGATTGCAAAGGTCTACGGGGCTTTGATTCAAGAGGTGAAGGAAGTGGGAAGGGATGTTGAGAAGTTGAAAGCTTCGTGATGTTATAGGTTGAACTTGAGACAACGTAGTCATTGGGATGAGATAGATAATTAATGACTTTATGAGCCAATTTCAATCAATACTTGTACTTTACTTGCTCAAGTATTATACTTGAACTTACATTGTGACAAGTTCTATCTCACAGTTCAAAAGAAAGAACAGCCAGGCAGGCAAAGTTAGACGGAGGGATCTAGACAAAGCAGACAAGCTTTTGAGTGTGCAGTGCAGAGATATTATACAATTAAATAGGGTCTATAAACGAAAGGAGCAACCTTTTAAGCCGTCCTCATCTACCAGTCATGAAATCGCAATCTATGGCTTGACTGCGTGGATAGCAGCAGCAAGTCTCTTAACGTTGGCAGATGTGATACCCGCTACTGAGATTCTTCCATCCTTGGTTGCGTAAACCGAGTGCTATCAAACATTAGTCGTTGTAGTTAAATGTTAGAAAGAGGGTAATAATTACATCCTTAGCTAATTTATCCATCTGTTCGGGGGTCAATCCAGTGTAAGCGAACATGCCAATCTGGCTAGTGATGTGGCTCCAATCATGCTTTGATCCTAAGGACTCAAGTTCTTTCTTCAAAAGAGCGCGCATTGTGATGATACGGTCAGCCATCCCCTTGACCTCGCCGAGCCACTGCTTGTTCAAAGCTGGGTCGTTCAGAATTTCCGAAGCAATTCTAGCACCGTGGACTGGAGGGTTGGAGTAGAGAGGTCGGACAAGAATCTTGATTTGTGAATCAATACGCTTCTTTTCAGCAGCATCTTCACAAACAATAGAGAAAGCTCCGACACGCTCGCCATAAAGGCCCTATTTCAGTTAGAATTGACAGCTACACAAATCGCTCCTAAACTTACCATGTTCTTAGCAAAGGACTGGGCAAGACATGGGTTATGGCCTTGCTCGATGAAATGGCGAATTGGGAAAGCGTCCAGATCAGTATCTCCGGATGCGAATCCTTGGTAGGCCATATCGAAGAAAGCATAATGACCACCAGCCTTCACGGCCTCGCTTATCTCCTTCCATTGTTCAATAGTTGGGTCAACGCCAGTAGGGTTGTGTGCACATGCATGGAGCAAGAAGATGCTACCCTTTGGTGCGCCTTTGATATCTCCAACCATACCCTCGAAGTCGAGGCCAATTGTGTCCTTGTTATAGTAGCGGTATTTCTCGACCTCCAAACCACAGTCCTTGAAAACAGCGGCATGATTGGCCCACGATGGGTTTGGAATGAAGATCTTCTTTGCACCAGGGTAGAATCTTTGTAGGAAAGCACCGCCAATTCGTAGAGCACCAGTACCGGAGATAGATTGTGTGATAACGACGCGGTCAAGAGCGGAAGACCCGGGTCCATATGCTAGCAGAGCGGCAGCCTTTGTGAACTCGGGGACACCAGTGATACCGGCGTATTCCTTGTTTAGCTTCGCTGCGATAACTTTGTCTTCGGCCGTTCGTACAGAAGGGAGGACGTATGGTTTTCCTTGGTCGTCGCGGTATGCGCCAACACCTGGAAAGAGTGTAAGATTACGATACAAGCGGGATAAATTACTCGCATACCTAGATTGATTTTTTCCTTGAAGCTATCGGCTTTGAAAGCTTCAGTAATACCTGATCGTTCGTGAGCAAAAAATAAACAACGGCTCCACTTTCGACATACCTAAGATGGCCTTTTCAAAACCGTGTCATCAGCAATTGAGCAGATACTGGAAGGGTCCTAACTTACATCCTGTATAGATATTAGCTTAACGTCCCTGAAAATCAATGCAACTGTGGATATCTTACTGGAGGTCCTTGAGGCACATCTGCCCAGGTTGAAGCCAGACGTATGGCAGAACACGTTCTGTAGGTAATTGCGCGTGTAGCAGCTTGCCTGCTGGCCAATCTAGCTGTGGACAACATCTTGAAGCGGATTGAATATGGAGGTATTGGAGTGGAAATGATCAAGTTTTTCACGGTAGAGTGGTGATGCTTTTCAAATAAGACTCATATGGGGACACACCCCCGGAATTGTCTTCCGTTCTCGCCGCTCCATGCAATTTTAGCGTCATAATTAGTGCTTCACCAGCCTGGGGAATAATGTCCGGATTTGCAAGGAGAGCTTTAGGTTGGGGAAGCTCAGGATTCAAGAATCTTATCTATGATCACTTTCGAAATAGCTATGAAGCTATTCACACACAGACGTTACAGGTCTCCATTTTAGTGTGGAGAATGTTGAGTTTCCTTAGCCTAATATTTTGTACCGAAACCGTACCAGCCCGAAGCTTGCCGGCTTCGATGGCTCGTACCGTTTAATCATTAAAGGAGAACAGTAAAGCATAGGCACCAATCAAATACTCGAAAAGTGCTCTAATCATGTGTATGAACCCGGAACTCAGAACTCAAGGCACTGAATCTGATTTTGTGGTGTTTGCATAAGATGGCGATTTCAGATACAATCTCTGACAGACCAACTATTTTGGTACTACTGAGTATATAATGAACAGGCTGAAATAACTTGTGCATATTTACTCAGATCCATCAATCTACAAACAATATTGAGATATACACAGGAATGAGCTGACCAATATCCAAACCCGAAGTCCTAATACCACTCTTCTTCTTGATTCTCTGACGGATGTATCACGCTGGGAGAATAACACAACTCGATCCCCAAATATGATATTTAGAGCTAAATCAATGAGCTCTCCTATTACACCCCGAGGTCATGTTCGCAACTATCCTTTCATGATCTCTCTAATCATAGCCTCTGTGATAAGAATCATGCCCTCAACATGGATCCGTGAGTGCTCTAGGAGTTTAATAGTTTTCCGTCTTCTACTGATATTTCTAAAGCTACTCTCAATATTAGCAGGTGAAATAGTAGAATTAGGCACATAAATTACCTCGATGCATTGATTCTGACTGATTGAGTAGTCTTGAGACTCTTGTTCGTAGGTAAGATGATGGCCTATCCGAGTCTCAAGACCTGTCTCGTATCTTTTGTGATTCCAGACATGTTGTACCGGATGTTTCCCTTGCCGAACCTGCTTTCCTTCTTCCGGCAGAATTGCTAGAGCCTTATTTCGTTACACAGTACGAGCTCGACCGACTTCCTTTCTTCGATTGGAAAAGCTTAAAGGCTGTAAGTATTGGAATCACTCAAATGGCAAGAGCTTTCCCCCTGTTGTTTCCACAATCTCGATGGATTTGGTGAAGTTGTGTTCATCCTCATTCAGTTCCAAGATATCGTTGGAAGCAGCAGCTATTTGAGCTTCGGGACACCAAGCATAAATCTCATCTGATCTCTCCACATTGGCAGTCTTGTTGATACCATGGTAGCCCAGCGGTCTCTCAGCCCAATTGTAATCAACCGCAAATTCAGCAGCCTTTTCGTGAGTAGGAAGTCGTCCGCCCATTTTTTTCATCTTATCGCAAAACCAAACATCCTCGACCAAACCAAAATCCGTCCCATTTTTGATATCGTCCGCAATATTCGACACACTGACAATTTGTCTTGATAGGGTCACATTTCGCAACGAGAGTCCGCCATTGAAGGCATCCGTGAAATATGGGTGGGCTGCCCCAACAAAATCATACTCCATGAAATCTTCCACTCGTCGCCCACTACTAGAGCATAGCATACTGTCTGCCTGAAACAGCAACATGTGCTTCGCCGGCCCCATCTGTGACCAGAACCACTTTGATGCCAAGAAGTGACTGATACCCTCGTAATTTTGTAAGGAGGACCTAGTTGGAAGCTCTATGATCTTAACTTGTCCTGCCTTCACCATACGTCTAAAAGGTTGCGACCCTTGACCAAAAGCTGCAAGTGTCTGCACTGTCGACGCGCGTGTGAAGAGTAGGATAGGCCACTCGGGACCAAGGACAGCTGCAAAGTGTGTAATAACAGGCAATAGTACACGTAGTGGACGTGTTTCGACAATTACAGCTACTTTGTCGCCAATGCTATTTGATGGTGTTGCAAGGTTCAATTTGGAAAACAGCTGCGGAAGGCTGGCATGATCGTCTAATGTCTGCCACCAATATGCAGTTAACGTGAATACAATGACAGAAGAAATCGCAGCAGCAGTGATTGCTCGCTTCCTCGTAAATGCCAACATATCGAAAAAATTGGCTAAAGTGAAAGGAAAGAAGGGGGAAGAGGTAATGGGGATGGCAATATTCGTAGAACCCCTGTCATGCCCAGCCTTGTGTTGGAAGTATTGGCGTGCAGCACGCTTGCGTATATTGGAATTTTATTTAGAACTAATTCGGGATATGGTGTCACGTGATAGATAAGATACTTGGCCGCTCAGGCACACGTAAATCATGGCCGGAATTAGAATTCCAAGACCATTTCAAATTTGATTCTATGGCAATTTCTCGAAAAGCTGTCGTTGTTGGACTCAGTGGCTGTTCCTCCAGTGGTAAAACAACTCTAGCTCGATTACTTCGGGATATTTTCCCAAACACTTTTGTTCTGCACGAGGATGACTTCTACAAGCCAGAGACCGAGTAAGTCAATGTTGTTATTTCCATATTGCGACTTCTTATGTCTTTGAGTGGTTTGAGAGAGAGATTACTCTCTTGGGGCGTATATTGCATTTTAACATATCTCACATGTTCGTTTCTTCTTCCAATGCCTAACTTTGTATAGGCTTCCAACAAAAAACGGGCTACTAGATTGGGACTGTGCGGAGGCTCTTTCAATCGCAGATATTGTAACCTCACTTAAACATATACACGAGAATGGTACCTTCCCAGTCAGTAATACGCCAGTGATAAGACGCCTATCGAGGTGTAGTAGAGATATAGTCCCTAACTTCATTACAGCCTGCCTTAGACTCTAAGGAAGATCAAAATTCTGTCGGTGAATGTCCTGTTGACAATGCTATTATTGAAAATTTGAAGAACCGTGTAAAAGCGTGGACCGAAGAAGGCAGTCCAGGCCATAAAGTTCTCACTTCTACATCGAACTCAATTCGTTTATGCATTTTCGATGGTTTCCTTCTTTACTCCCAGTCCTTCCTTTCTGTGCAGCCACAAATAGACATCAAAGTACTGCTTCGAGTGAGCTATGCAAAAGCCAAAGCAAGACGAGAAGCGCGAAGTGGATACGTCACGCTGGAAGGATTTTGGGAGGATCCCCCCGGTTATGTCGACAAAATTGTGTGGCCAAACTACGTTGAGGATCATAAGTTCATGTTTGAAGATGAAAATGTGGAAGGCCAGTTGAAGAAGAGCGTTGTGGAGGATTGGAATATCAATTTCCCAGAAGGGGGCCTGGATGTGGATATGGCAACAACGTTGACGTGGACAGTAGAGTTACTCATGGAAAAGCTGCCTGACTTCGCAAACAAATAATAATAATAATAATAATAATAATAATATGAGTTTGGACTCAGAAGTCTGTCGAATTGCTTTTAAGCAAGACGTCTGCACCAGTGCGGCTACCAGTGCCGCTCTTGGACTTGCTTTGCAGGAAGACCTTCCAGGAAATGCACTCTTTGCGTATGCACATAATGTGCCATGCCATTTTTGAATTTAGTGAAACGCTATGGATCCATTCCATCACCCAAGTTTCTCCAAGAGCTTGGTACCCTGCTTGTCAAGCCAGGTTTAAAAGCCGTGCGTATATCTCTCATCATTAGGGACTGCTTGCTCTTATCATATTTCCGCACCTTCGCCTGCTTGCAGAAGCGTCAACCATTTGGTGCTTTTTATTCAGATGTTCGACGTGGAAAATGTTGCCTCCTCTTTTGCTAACAGACTATTGGTTGCTAGACAAGTATCAGGTTATCTATCCGCTCATGAGACGGTACTTCTCCATGGGTCATGTACCTGAGTGCTACAAACGTTTGGGACAAGATATTTGGACATATCTAAAACTGTCCTCGTCTGCATCATAAGCTTAGGATTGTCATATTGTACCCCTTTTATATTTATAAGCTTAGAGGAGTTCATCCCTGAGAATTTAGCCTTGGGATCTTGAACAGACCCACGGCGTTTCTTCCCAAGCTATATGTTTTCTGCAACAGAAAGAAGACTACATCGCATTCTTTCTCAAGAATTCTTGTGGTTTACAACTTGCCAATATGCATCAAAGGGCTATTGCTCCGAGCATTGGAGAACAATAAGCAAAACAGGTCTATTTGTACTATATTAAACACCTCATATATTGTATGGTGGGAATACTTTTCACTTCTTCAGGCATACTTGTGCACTTTATCATAAAAAAGAGATACAGCGCGAATGAGATAGCTCAGTGTAAAATCTCTTTGCTGTTATTGGTGTTACAATCAATTTACTTTCCACTCGACTCATTCTACCTAGAGGCAGATGCTGAAGGAGAGTTAAACATAAGATGAGCTCTTGTTATGTCTATTTTAGGCTAGTATTACTTTTGCTTTGCTCTAATTACTTACACCACCTCACCTCTCTAACACGACGCTATCCCACATGAGTCCGTGCCATGTCGAGTTCCGTGTCACCCAGAACTTCACATCATTCTTCCCCTTCTTCAACAACTTCCCTGCGACAGGAAATTCAAAGTACCTCCACTCCCCTGCCGTTGTTCCACTTCTGTACACTGATGGATCATTCAGTAACCCAGTTGACGGATCGCTTCCCGTGATGCCACTCGTCAGGTTCCCAACTTTCACATCATTCACCAATATCTCGGCGCTGACACCCGTGGAGTATCCGGCGAGAGAAACAATAAGCGTGGCATCCTTTGCGGAAGCCGGTGCGTCAAACCCAATTGTCCAATTTCCCAATTTCGATTGTGCAAAACACCACTGGCTAGTCTTTGACTTACCATAAGTGTAAGTGATGTTTGCGGGACACAACTCGGACGCTCCATGCGCATATGGTGAGCCACCATAAGCAAATCCATAGCTCGTGCGATCAAAATCACCAACTTGAAAAAGCTTTGCTTTGCGTGATACCTGCCAAGTAAGGGTTTTCACATCCGTAGTTTTGGACTTACGGACAACCACGTCGTTTTGTAAGAAGCTGGTTGTAACATCGGCGATCTTGCTACCATTTGACCATGCCTGTAGTCCATACGATCCAACTCTTACCTCTTTGAACTCAAAATTTCCATGCGCATCTGCATAGCCGGTGTAGTAGTAGTCAGAGCCCATATCAAGTGCTGTTTTGCTTGGGTGATTGTCCCCGAGGAACACAGCGGCATTGCTTGCTGGGCGACCATCCGAGAGCATCAGCTTTCCCTTAACCGTCCCGCGGGTCTGGTACGCGGCATTGTCAAACCATTTATATGGCCACTCGGAAAACTCTGCTTTCGATCGTTTGGCGGCATCTGGAAGCGAACCGTCATTGAGATACCAGAGCCAAGGACCCCAAATTTTGCCGCTGGGGAAAACGTCAACTGCCGAAACTTGAAAGTGCGTTCCATGAATCATGTTGAGCTCGACTGCATCACCGGTCTTAGATTCGCGGTGGATCTATTTGGTATGTTAGACGTGTAGACTCGAGAAACTACAAAAAACAAACTTACCATCAATTCCTGTTTCAGATGGTTGCCATTATAGTAATCCTTTCCAGCATTAATATACCAGCTTCCAAAACCTTTCCCGTAGACACCGTAGTACGTCTGCGTTCTAACCCAAGATGACAAGTCATACTTTGTGATATATCCAGTTCCATCTGGCTGAAGCCATGTCTCGTCCTGTACCTTGTTTTCCGGGAGAAAGTCACTGAGAGGCGGCAATAGCTCATCGCGTAAATCTGTCTTGCCACGAGGAAATGTGGTGTTATCAAGACGCCAAAGAGTGCGGAATTCACCCAGCGTAGGCAGGTTGATGTTCTCAAAGTATTGGTAGGCACCTGCGAGGCCTGCAACGATGACCCAATGCATGTTCCCTTCCACGGCAGTAAAAGACACATCAATATATGGGGAGCCATTGAGGGAGCCTCGCTTGACAATCGATGCTGAAGTCCACGACAGGTCGTTGGCTGCACCATCTGTTCCATGGGATTAGGTTCTGGGTTTGGTGGATAAAGCAGACCAAGGTAACTTACTGTAACTAACATAGTGTCCAACGGCATCACCAACACAGTCGTGGTTTTTGTAAAACAACTTCACACCATATTTTGGACCTTGGGTTACATTCCAGACTCCATTGCCAATAACCCAGGTCTGGTTATCGAGTTGATTTAAGAACGGTGCGGAGGATGTGCCATGGTTAGACTCAGATGGGAGCGCAGATATTGAAGTTATGAATAACGCTACAAGTATTACAAGGAACCGCATTTTGGAGGCTTTCGGATTCGCTACACGTTTATAGATCAATGCTTCGTCCTCCAGAGTGAATGCAAGAGAGTAATTTCGTATTCACCAAGTATCACAGCTTTTATAAATTACTACACGATCATACGCTAATTCCAATCCCATCTGTCAGGGCAAACCACCGAGCAGTATGCACTGCATACTGCCGCATTTATCCTGTCCTCGCAATCACTTGAAGAGGAGATCATGGGCTGTGATATGTGGAAGAAAATCTCCCCACGGGGCCCCTCAAGTCGTGGTCCACAGATCTCATAGTCCCTGTGTTAGACCCGGTCCCTATTCTCCCGAGGATCGAGAATTTTGTATTTTACGGCTCGCCGGAACTCGTGATCGGGCTCGTAAGTTACTGAGCGTTGGAGAGTTTACAAACGTTCTTGTACGGTAAACCTAATTAAAGGAACTCACATGACTGGGTTCGAATTCTTGTCTGGAAAAGTCAATTCGGATGTAATCACGGGGTTCGACCCCATCATCATTACATCACGGCTGTAATCGGCATAAATATACCACGCCTTAAGGGTTCGCCTCGCTTAATCTACAGGCCCCTTTACGAAAGCTGGTGATGCTTAATGACAAAAAGGTAGCTAATGAACGTGATAAGCTTTGATAAAGGTTTAGCTGAAGTCAATAGACTTCGGGGACGGGAAGTGTATCTTCGGGTCACTCGGTGGTGATTCTCGATGGGAATTCAGCTTAATCATCAAACTCTTTGTCTCGTGAGCAAGAATATGCTCGATTTAAACTTAGATCGCAGGGCATGCGAACATATACGGGAATGTTTCTAATTTGCGTCGTACCTCCTATTTTTCCTATCAAGAACAAACTAATTACTTCAACAATCGGCCAATTCTTGGAAACTAAAGAGTGGATCATTGCGCTTTGCTAGGTACCTTGGCCATTGCGGTACGGGAGCGGCTACTTGGCTTATTGTGCTGCCTTGGACGACATGCGTCAAAATTATCTAGACATAAAAGGCATATTCTCTCTGGTTTTGAGCAGTATGAAGACTCCAGCGTGATTACGAGTGATAAGAGTAAGCGCTCGGCGGGTGCGCGCGCGAGTGCCAGTGCACGTCAAAAACCCCGTTGTCTAATTTGTTGGATTTATCGAGCGGTCCCTTTCTTTTCCCAAGCTGTATGCGACTGAATTTAAAAATTGCTTCTTAGGCTGCCTCTTTCCTCAGTTGGCCCATGTCAATTCATCAGCATGAATGCATCTTGTGGGAGTAATGAGTGCAGCAGGTCTTCGGAGCATCTGCGGCCTTGTGCTGTGGCAGTTGATGGGGCTGCTTTTCGGTGGGCTGCCCGCTTTGCATGCCTAGTTGCTACTCTACGTGGAAGTACGGCCAAATGAAATGATATTTTTACAGATCTATTGTAAGCTGAAACAAGACGGCTCTAGATCTGACGTTCTGGAGCTTTGTCTTCGAGTCTTGTTGGGCTAATGTACCACTGGGCTTTGAGAATTTGCTGTACTTCTCTCCATATATCAAGTCATTCCGCAGATTGTCGCATCATTAACATATTTTCTCTCTTGATTAAAACGGCTGACGAGCTCTTTCTTATACTAGTATTTGTCACATCGAACAGAGCAATAGAATTATCGTCGATTACATTATCATATTCCATTCCGACCAGATGTCGCACATCAACACATGACTGTGCCACATTTGCGTGCACTAATGAAAAGAGTCCAAGGTTCCCCAGTCTCATCTCATCTCATCTTCTCATGACCATCTCACCGACTTTCAAATCCCATTATTGTTGTGCCCGTTCTCGCTCAAGCTCCCGAAAGCTGAGGGATAGATTATGTGGTGCAATGCGAGATTTGTCTCAATTCAAAGACCTCTTCACCGTTGGACTTTGGCTTCAAATACAAACGCCTATGTGCGGCAGAGGCTTTTGACCCTTCTTTTTCCCTCTCCACTCTCCGCGCTCCGCTCCCTCCTATGCTTTACACTTTTGGTTTTCCCTGTTAACATTTCGCTTCACGCCGGCAACCTCTTACTTTCCACTGTTCACACTTTCTTGTCCCTCTCTGCCTTCTACATTTTATACCACACGCCTCACTCGAGCAAGTGACTTGGCTTCTAGCGATTGTCCAGGCAGCAGAAAACGTACCATGTCTAAGGTCGCCGAATTGGTGACGCTTGTGGCTTGCTTTGTGTGTAAGCCATAATGTCGGGCCCCCGTCAGCTCAATCAAGAGCAATTGGCTTGTACTTCGAATTAACTCCGCCCATCCTCAACCCATCATGCACATCCTACATAGCATCCAATCGCGGGAGAAGCTCGTTGATGACATGGGATATTCTCCCAGGATACGACTGCGGGGTAGCTGCGACAGCTTCCTACAGTCCTCTGTACAATACCACACAGTGCGTTTGTACGTACACGGGATCGTGGAGAAGCCGGCCTGACGTGGTATTGTGCGAAAAAGTATAAGATGCACTAAAGGTCGTTCACGCTAGGCTAGGCGCTAGGATGCTAGCTAGCTGGTGCTATTAATGCTTGTGTATGCTTGTTTGGGTGGAGCAGATTCGAGTTGTGAATGGTTCACGGCGTTGTTTAGAGTGCGGTGTTACCGATGATCCATCAGCTCGCCCTTGCGACTTCATCTCGACTATGCAGCAGCGAGTCCAGAAGCCCGGCGGAAGACCAGCCATGCTTCAAACTAAGTTCCATCGCGTGACTCTCACGGCCGATGATTAGTTGGGTATTCAGAAAGTGTAACCCAGGCCAAGCTCTTGGGACAAAGATGCGTACTGTAGTGGTCGGGCTTTCTTGTCATGTTGCTGATGTGCCGCCGACCGACCCCGATGCCTTCCTGATGCAAGGATAGTTCATTCCGTTCAGACAGCTCCTGCAGAAACGACGTTGGGCCGCGCCGTGCATTCAAATTGACTTTTCACTCCCACTATAAGATCAAAGTCCCCACCTGTCGTTCACTTGCTCGGCCTTGTGCATCCAAGCTACCTCAATTCACTCGGCAAGCCTTGTCAAAGAACAAATCGCAAACATCATGGCGGAACCTGGTGATCCATCAAACACTGGCAGCGCGTAGGTAGACCCAGATTCCTGTTGTTAATGCTGTTGTTTGCCCGTAAATTCCAAGCTTCATGTTGACAAGTTCCTAGCCCAAAAACGGAGCCAATCGCGACAGCACCTGTGACCGACGACGCAACTGACGAAAAGCAACGCAAGCTTTCCGCCCTGAATGACGATGATTTTAGGAAGAAGAAGTTCGAAGCTTTGACCAAGAACGAGACCGGAGAGTAAGCATTTGTCCACATCCCGCTCCTACTCCTCGTGCACTTGTTCCGTTTGCTCACATAGCCAAGAATCAAGAATCCTCTGATCGGTATCCCCAAGGCCAAACTCCTCCAGGATGTTAGCGAATTCGCGACCAAGTTCGGTCTTGAGCACATCCAGGATGACCTTGTCAAGGGCGCACTTGTTGCGCAGAACCCAATGGGTATCGACACCATCCATGAGCTCAATGATGAAGATCGAAGAGTCTTGAGTGAAGAAGTGACTCATAAATGGAGACACCCCCGACTTCTGTATCTGACCATTATTCTCAACTCCGTCGCTGCTGCTATCCAGGGATGGGACCAAACTGGTAGGTGTCCTAGATATACTTGATCGACCCGTCACTAACCAACCTTTGTCAGGTTCCAATGGTGCCAATCTGACCTTCTCCCAAATTCTTGGCATTCCGGATACTGGACCTTTTTGTGACCCCCTGGATACCACTGGTCAATTCAAACCTGGCAATGAAGCTATTTGCGATAAAAATTCCTGGATCGTTGGTTTCATCAACTCCTGCCCATATATCGCCATCTTCGTTTTGTAAGTACGGCGATGCTCCACGCACTATACTAGTCTAATATACATGTACAGCGCTGCGTGGATATCTGATCCCCTCAATAACTGGCTTGGTCGACGAACCGTTATTTTCATTGCCGCCATCTTCAGCTTACTTGCACCTATTGGTCAGGCTACGGTTCAAAAATGGGGTCAGCTTGTCGTTTGCCGTATCCTGCTAGGTATTGGCATGGGCTTGAAAGAAGTCACTGTGCCAGTTTACTCTGCTGAGGTTGCACCAAGAACGATCCGTGGTGGATTGGTCATGTCGTGGTATGTATACTTAAGTCCTGATTTTATCCCTTGTCGCTGACTGCTCTTCCAGGCAAGTTTGGACGGCTTTCGGTAAGCTCTTAATATCCATTTACTAAATGGAGGAAGACCATGTTACTGATTTATTTTGATTAGGTATCTTACTCGGCACCTGCGCAAACTTGGTATTCTGTAAAAGCCCCAGTAACATAGCCTGGAGATTGCAATTTGGCTCTGCCTTTATTCCCGCTATACCCCTTCTAATTGGCATCTACTTTTGCCCAGAATCACCTCGATGGCTTTTGAAGAAAGGCAGAGTCGCAAAGGCGTTTGAATCGCTCCTTAAACTCCGAAATTCTCAGTTGCAAGCGGCTCGTGATGTGTTCTTCATCCATGCTCAGATCGTCTATGAAGACCAGCTGCTCGAAGAATCCGGTCTTACGAAGAGAAGCAACATGTTCACACGGTTTATAGAGCTGTTCACGATTCCACGTCTTCGACGAGCAACATGGGCATCAGGTGTGGTCATGTTGGCACAGCAGATGTGTGGAAGTAGGTTCAAGAAATCCATATTATTCTCGTACCTAAGCTAATATATCAGTTAACATTATTGCCTTCTATTCCTCCACCATTTTCAGCCAAGCTGGCGCGAGTTTGACTGGGGCTCTTTTGGGATCATTTGGCTTCGGTCTCGTCAATTTCGTTTTTGCCTGGCCGGCGGTCTGGACAATTGATACGTTTGGTCGTCGTGGCCTTCTCCTTTTCACCTTCCCCAACATGGCGTGGACCTTGCTTGCCGCCGGAATGTGTTATTTCATCCCTACAAGTTCCCGTGCCCACCTTGGTATGGTCACGTTTTTCATTTACGTGTACGACGCATTCTACTCTCCTGGAGAGGGTCCTGTACCTTTCACCTACTCCGCAGAAGTGTTCCCACTTTCCCATCGTGAGATTGGAATGTCTTGGGCTGTCGCAACCAACAACTTTTGGGCCACCGTTGTGTCTATCACGTTCCCACGTCAGCTTCGTGCGTTCACTGTGTCGGGTGCATTTGCTTTTTACACCGGGATGAACTTAATTGCTCTTGGCCTGATCTTCCTCTTCTTGCCTGAGACCAAACAGCGAAGTTTGGAAGAATTGGACTATGTCTTTGGTGTTCCAACTCGCACACACGCACGCTACCAACTCTTCACAGTACTTCCATGGTGGTTCAAGCGATGGGTCTTACTCCGCAAGAACACTCCTCCATGTCCAGATCTATACAAGTTCGAGGAGAATGAGGGTTGGACCGAGAGTGATCGAGATGAGCCAAAGGCTGCTGGTACAAGTGCCGAGGTAGGACACAAGGAACATGCTACCAGGTCCAATTAGGTGCCAGACGTGATGGTGTGAAGAGGTAATTCTGAAGATTGGTTATTGATTTGGCGGTACATTCATAGTTCTGTGAATATTCTTGGGAGTGTTTTGTGGTTGTGACCTTACTTGCCCATTGATACCTACTCTGATTTTAGTGCGTGCTTAGAAATTAGTAAAGTGAGGTTTCTAATTCATAATTAAGTGGGGTTCAAGATTAGCTATATTAAGTACAGCCTATCTAGAAACGTAATCCATTCTTTATCATTGAATTATTCTGCTTCTCAATGTGTAATTAAACTCATGAAACCTTGGTTCTTCTGTATCAAGCTGATATTTGGCTACTGTTTGACTCATTGACATTGCAAAAGCAGTTACTGTAAAAGGTGAGATTGATGTTTCGTCTGTGATTGCTCATATGTATATAAATATACTTATGAGATAAGCTGCGATTGACTAAGCGTGGTGCGTATCTATATCAGCCAGTGACTTCCCATTGCTTGGCATGATTTATATATAATGGGTGGTTCAAAAGCACAGGTCTAGTCGAGTTTTACAGCAATGCTTCTGTTTAATAGCAAGCTTGTGGATGTGGTTTGAATGGTTCTATTTGGATTTTATGCCTGCATGTTGAACTGGAGGTTGCTACTCCATCATACAGTATCCGCATTGATTGAGTTGGTTTCGTAGCTACGTTGGGAGCTAATGTCTGTCCATGGATCTATCATGGAATCTTACAATCTTATGTTCATGACGCTCAGCGAATACGATGGAATGGATTTGAGCTTAAGCAGGGCAAAGAGTCTGCCGTCGGGTAAAATTTTGTCACGATAATGAGGGACAGTGCAATTTGAACTAGCTTCCATTTATCCCAATTCGGGTCGGAGTAACTCGATACGGGATAGGCTAAGATAAGATCTCGCAGGATCTCCCGTTGTAAGAACATGAGTGTGTACCTAAGAACAACGCGCCACTTTATGCATTGTATGCAGTTTGTTAATCCACTACACTCAACAACAGGCCTAAGAGTGTAAGGTCTGGAGCAACGGTCAGGCAATATAGCACCTGACATCGTATGTGTTTGTCATATCTTCTTCTGCGGTTTGAGTTTCCTCGGTTGCCACATTTCCAAAGACACACTAGACACACCATATGTTGCCCTGCGGCCCGTTGTAGCAGAGGTGAAGTATTACCCTTCAATATCCTCGATTACGTTCTGGGTGGTTCGCACCAGTGCAAGACGTCATTGTCAAACAATTGTGTAAGATGTACTGGTGGCAGATGCTTTTTCGATTGTTCCCTGAACTGCAAATCTCCATAGGTGGTCTAACTTTGAAACTAGTCAGTAAAATTGTACTGGTAGAATTATTGAATATCTCGAAGCTTTGGGTCAATTTCAGAAGGAGGCACAAGGCCAAAGCATTTTCATCAAATCCATGAGTACAAAATCGGGATAAGACTGGTGCCAGCTGGTATATCATCATAAAAAGGGGCATTTCGGGCAAAAAGTAGAAACAGAATGACTTACTTTTGTACAATAGCACCAAGCCCATCCTATTCCAAACTAAGAGTTTTCACTAGTCATGATCCTCCTTCATCAGTGTTTACAAGATTTCCTGTTGCAGCACTCTTACTGAACTCTGACAAGCTTTCCATAACTTTGGGAAGCTCTTTTGCAACCGACTTCCGATGTTTTTCTTGCTCCCGGAAGGCCATGCTGAACGGGTATTGACTCCTTGCTCCGGCGACGTTCATCTGCTCTTCTATGTCTTCCTTCCGATACTTTTGTGAAGCCGTCGCCCAGTCCGCCAAGCCACTGCTCATCAATGACCTAGGTAGGAGTTCTCGTAAACTCATCGACATGAACGATGATTTATAAGATGCAGGCTTCCAAGGTCCAAACATTGGCTGCTCTCTAATATATCTCTCATGATCATGTATTGATTTTGAGACGTTGATTTCAAACACTCTTTCTTCTCCAGCTTGGGATTGGGTGGCTTTGGTTGCTTCTGCAGATTCCACAGCGACAGTGGGAGCGTTGGACTCAGTACCAGCTCCCGAAGATATTGCAAGTTTTTCCGCTGGGTCGGACAGAGGTGCAGCCTGGCTGAACATTCGGTAACGAACAGGACTTGCATCAATCAAGTCCTGAGCCGCTGAATCGGAGCTATAGATTGCAATGAATGCATTGGGAACAGGAGCATGTGGATGATACTGTAGTTTACGGATTAGACTTGACTATGATTTTAGGCAGTTTAAAAGACTTACCTTTAGTGATCGGAAAACGTTCACTTCACCAAATCTCTCCAGAACCCGCAAGACCTCGCGACGTTCTTGAAAACTTTTCGCAGTTGGGTACATCTTTATGTGAACAGAACGTAGACTCAGCCGCTGAGCAGTAGATAGAGATGCCTCCATTATTGTGTAATTGTCAGGACTGACACCAAAGAGGTGCAGTTTACCGGGGAATCATTGTGGTTGAAGTCAAAGAAGTAAAGAATGTGCGGAAAATTGTTTTGGGGAGCTTATCCGGTGACCTGAGTTGTCTAGGCACGCAGTTTGTGTTTAAGCGATCTTACGCCTCAACCTTGATATGAACAACAATTCCAACTTATCCAAGGGGTTTATAATAACGAGCAATAATTTATCAGTATAAATTGAGTCAACATCGTTCTCCTGGTATATACATCAAAAAGTTTAATCGATCAGCATCAATAGTGATCTCAACACAACTTCTATACTACTATGCTCTTGATACTAAAAATCCAACATGATGATTACAGATATCACCCGTTAAAACTAAAGTGATGTTGCTTTAGTAGCCTGTCCTACGGGTTTTTGGAATGAATATTCAAGTACAGTGTTGGCAACCATAAAAATCAATTCTTCGATGCAATACAATCGATTACTTGTCTAACACTGATGGATCAGCTCTTGACCCTATGGCACGAGCGGTTTTTGCCCGATTACAAGATAACTAAAAAAAAAACATGTTAGCATTATACGCAGTGGGAGTAGGTTATACCTACAACCAGTGATGTGCGAGAAGTCTTTTGTTCTTGATTGCGGCACGCATAGCTGCTCCAAACACCATGACCTCCTCTGGCTGCCACTGTCCAATGTTAGTATTATACGTTCGGGTTATAGAAGAGATATCTCACCCCTAGGTTATTGATGCATCTTCTCTCGCAAAACAGCTGTACACCTCTCTCGAGCCTCAGTTGTTCCCAGACACCAACTTCCCTCTCCCAAGGATCAGATGACCATGGTCCGATCGTGCAACAAATTGTCTTTTCAACCACGTTAATGAAACCGGCATCTTCTAGTCGCTGTTTGATGAAAGGGCCCACATGGAATGCCATTCCTGAAGCTTCACCTGCATCGAGCATTACCTTGCCCCAAGTTTTGTATGGGTGGTCAGGTCCAAGAGTATCATAATTTGATTCGAAGAAAGCGCCTGGCTCAGTGCAATCTATCCAACCTCCCGGTTTGAGAGATCTAGGCGTGGTAAGCAATGTTTAAAGAAATCTATGAAATCCCATACCTGAAACACTGATTATAGAATTTCGCCCAATCTGTGACCGATCCTAAAAGTTCTCTCTGGTGGATCATATCGTACTTGGCTTCATCTTCCCAATTCAGATTGAAATCATCGATCTCGAACCTTGCGTTCGGTGGTACCCAGGAGGGCTGGATAGGAGCCACATCGATCCCTTTGACATCGACCTCGGGATGTTTCTCAGCCATGTCCCTAGGAAGTATTAGAAACACTATTATTATCAAATGCTAGAAATTCAGTACATCACCCATATTCCTGTACCACACCCTATGTCTAGAATTCGCTAATGATTACTTAGTATTTGCTCCTGGTGATTTGCTTTTGAACGTACCTGGGGGTTTTTGATAGGAGCTAAATAAAGATCGCCCTTTAACATCAAAGTCCAGAAATGATGACTTTGCAGTGGACAATCAGCAATCAGTCGTTGGGCAATGTTTCGATCACGTACCTAATATCTTGCTGATCTAATGCATCTTCATCACAAGGTCCCCAATGCTCCGTCGACCCTACAAAGATAAGCTTATATTGCTTCCGAGATCAAGCTGCCAACTTACCATAAGAGTGATATCTCCTCCCGTTCTCTTCTCGAAAACGCATAATACTCGAACTCAAAGAAACCGTGTCGGTCATATTAGAAAAAGCAGCACTATACGCGGAATCCCCATCAAAACCTTCATCTTCATCATATTCAGCAACTATGAAGTTGGATGGATCCTTGACTATTAGTATAAGTACCTTTAAAATGGAGCACTCCACATACTGGAACGGGTGTGCTTGCCTGATCAGCTTCGGGCATGGTCGCCAGAGTCGAGTCATTTGTGATGGCTTTAGTATCTGAGGCTCCTATATTAGTCTTTGAACCGTCAGCATTCTGGCGCAGAAAATGATTAGCTGCATACTTGACTAAAAAGGCCCGGCGAGTTGTTGAATAGAGGTGAAGTCGGTACGGGAGGACTGGTGGTAGTTCCTGAGCCCGCTCGTCTATGTTGACCTTGGTTATCCTTTACATTGTCTCTGGCAACCTTCATTCTTTGTTCGCCACCTTGTGATTCACCCATCTTGGGATTTATCCTAGGTAGGAGCGGTAATTGAGAGGAGTGAGACGGGAAATGGGTTTAGGTATGTATACTCTGTTAACACAGAGCTTTGGGATTGTCTTTAAATTTTTTGCAAATTCCCTTTGTTTACTTGCGGAATTCACGGTTGCTTTGTCGCACCGGAAGAGGCGTATGTGTTAGTTGGATCTTCCCAGTGCCCGCAAGCCACATGGATCAGTACTTTCTGTGTTCGAACCTGCGAAAGAATCTGCTGCTGTGTTTGCTGGTGACGATGTAGCCATGTAACAATGCGACGCTGCCCGAGCTTTCAATATCATGTCCAGGACAGCAAACCAGAATTGGAAGAATACTGTATAGTGTTACAATTATTCTTGGTCTCACCTAGCGGCATCTATACTTTTTAATGTAGTGGACGGAAGTCAAGCGGATTCCTTAAGGTTTCGATCACCGTGGCTGATGCCCAAAAGCTTACCATTTTAAACTTTGTGCACTAAGCCATAGACGTATGTGCAACCTTGTGAAACAGCTTCTACTATTTACACCATGCATTCGAAGTGGCTACATACATCTGACTTGCATTTTTTCCTGGTATCTGACACTAATTGATGGTTTTTTGGATTATGTGTGCGATGATCTGGGACCAATGATTCTTCTAAGATGCAACTAACCGAGCGAGTTTGTGGGCACATCTTCTGTACATGCATACGCATTGAGGAAAGACGCTGTTAATGACCTTCCCAATATGTGAGATGTGAGATCCCTTGACAAGATAACTACGGCATGCCCGCCCAAACTGCCGGGTTGTCAACTTTAACATCTCACCACTACTTCTAATCTTTCCTTCTCGGGGACTCATCTTATACCTCCAGCTCAAGTTGTGCTTTGTTCCACGGTCTAATACATAGTGTACAATGGGATCCGAAGAAACCCCTCTTCGAGTCCTGATCATCGGAGCTGGTATATTCTCCAAATCCACTCTAAAAGATCACAGCTCTTGACATGATACAGGATCCGCTGGCCTGCTTACTGCACAGGTGCTGAAAAAGGTATGTTGCACACATGCTGAACTCTATCTACCGACTGATACGTGAAGGCTGGAATTCCATGTTCGGTCTTTGAGCAAGATACAAGCTTCTCACAGCGGCCTAGGGACTGGAATTTTGGAATCTACTGGGCTCAATCCCGCCTCGATGAATGTCTCACACCAGAACTTCGAGCTTTGGTAGAAACTGTCCAGACCGATCCAAGCTACACCCCGTCAGCCGAAAGTGTTATGCCAGTACACAATGGAGCGACTGGTGAACTAATGAAGAACCTTTCAGCACCGTGGAGCCTTCGTCTGCGGCGAAAGAAGTGGTTGCAAATGATTGCCAAGGATATTGATGTTCATGTATGTAGCCCATCGTATCCTTATTTGCAATGTCTCACCAAGAGAACAGTGGGGCAAGCGTGTGAAGGAGATTGAGACTGGCGAAACCAGTGTTACGATTACTTTTATGGATGGAAGCCAAGAAACAGGAAACCTTGTTATCGGAGCCGAAGGAGCCCACTCATCTACACGTGAATTCTTACTGGGTTCAAAAGAGGCTGAGCTTTTACAGTCTCCTATTGTCGCCAGTGTCACAATAACCAAACTTGGCCGAGAGGCCTCTATTGCGTTGCGGAAGCTACATCCACGATATATTATTTCCTTCCACCCAAACGGAACTTTTACCTGGCATAGCAGTATGTATTCACAACTATCTATGTTAATAACACGTCATCTAAAACGCTCATAGTTCATGATTGCGCATCGCAAGACCCTGCAGAGTGGACCTGGATGCTTATGCAAACCTGGCGTGCTGATCAGCCAACCAACCTGACAGACCCCAAGGATGTACTTGCCGACATGTACGAGCGCGGGAAAACATTTGGGTCGCCATTCAAAGAATGCTTTTTGACAATTCCACAAGGCACAATGGTTTGGCATAATAGATTGTCTTACTGGCCTACTAAGCCTTGGGACAGTCGAAATGGCTTGGTAACGTTGGCAGGAGATGCCGCCCACCCCATGACCTTCCGTAAGCTGTTTCACCTGTCACTGAGCCTTCTCTTCCCGTACTAACAATGATAATCAAGACCGTGGTCAAGGACTCAACAATGCGATCACCGATGCAGCCGAATTCCTGGTTCAGCTGCGCGCCATGAAGACGCACACGTCTGCCGAACTGGCGGCCGCTGTCAAGAGATACGAGGCCGACCTTTGGCCGCGTGGCAATGAGGCAGTTCTTGCGTCAATGGAGAACACTAATGCAGTGCATGATTGGAAAACCATGCTGCAGAGCCCATTGTTCACTGCCGGACTCGTGAGGGCTGCGAAACAGGATGAAATGGAGGTAGGCGAGGTAGAAGTCGTATCTTGATGCGAAACTTGCTGTCATGCTGGCATTCCATTTGTTACTTGATAAGATGCTTGTCATTTGATAGTAACGAGCGGAACCCTTTGCATAGGTGTCATCTGGCATATACATACATATCAAGGAGTAACTTGATATTCTTCCTGGGTATCATAAGCATGCAAAACTTGTATAGCTCCACATATGTGCTGGCACCTCAACAGGCCTGAATAAATTCACATCATTGCCCAACGTATGCTAGGTCGCTTATCGGAACCCCTAATGGTCATGGCCAAGCCTCGTTTTATGCCCTCATAATTGTTATAAGACAACCCCGATTCCAAGTAGTTTGTGGCAGTTATGATCCTTTACATCAGGAGATGCCAAGCCGAACATGTGATTCTCGCTTAGAAAAGGAGTAAGGGGCCGTCCCAGGCAAAGAGGAATATGTCTTTCACGTTGTAGCCGGAGGTAAACACAATATTTCTAAGCTAGATCTAAGGATCTGAGTTTAGACGTGCCTGTGTAGGATTTAGACAGTAGGAAATAGACGTTGACACTAATGGTATACACGAGCTTCCTGGATCAGATGATCGCCAAGCTAGAACAAGTGATGGAGATCTTCTATATGATTTAGATCCTACTTACCAGTGCTGATAAAGCCATGGGCAGAAAATTATTGATGAAGCTTCACTGAGATCAATATCATGTGCCAAAGGGGAGCTGGGTAAGTCACTTTTTCGTAGAAAAGTGTAGCACCGCTGTGAAGCACAACCGCTTTCGTGCTGTTCTCCTTCAAGCCTCAGTGGGACTGTACACCATTGTGGTGTTAGTTCGTTTTTGAACGTTACCTTTCGGTATTCTAAGATGCAAACGCTCGCTAATGTTGACAAAATATAAATTCAATCACTCTGATGATTTCCATCAAGCATTCCCCCAATCCGCCTTTTGGATCTGTCCCATCCCGGCTATATCCTCCACCTACGTCTCTGTTCCAACACCCAATACCTCCCTACCTCGTCTGCTTCTCTCAACCACTTCGAAGCTGCATCATCGTTGTACTGCCTTCTAATCTTATTCGCTAGCTTCTCAATCGAGAATTCTAGGATGGGCGCAAGTTCGTACGGATCACGTGATATATCAGTAAAACGATATACGCCGTTGGTGCAGACGGGTATTATGAGACGGAAAGGTACGGCTGCTGAGCTTACGGATAAAACTGCGCCACCAGTATTGAGCACTGCGATGTTCCAAGCTTGCCGGCCTGCTTTGGTGGTTTGGTAGGGTCGGATGAGAGATTGACCTTCGTATTGATGGATGAGATTGGAGGCGATATCGGTGTCTTGGGGGGATAGAGAAGAGGTAGCGACGAGAAGATCTAGGATAGTGGGTATAATAGAGATGGAAGTTGCGTTGAGGGCGAGTTGGATTCTAGGCATTGAGGGATGGTGGAAGACGAGCGGCACACGCAGGTTTGCTACATGCCCGTTTTCAAAGGTGCTGTGTTCCGGAGTGTCTTCCGGAAAAGCCCAACCACTACAATGGTGTTAGTGACAAAGAAGAAAGTAAACACATAGCGCTTACTGATCACCGACCATGACGACTAATGTCTCGTCCCCCACTCCAATATCTTGCAACATATCCATAACCTCACCAATCCACCGATCGGCATATTTGATCGTATTCAGATATCTGTTGAAATGGCTTTCGGCGCTATATTTACCCCTTTTCAGGAAATTTACGGTTTCTGTGCCCTCCGGTGTGTTCCATGGATGATGGGTAGAGCTAGTCATGTGAGATAAAAAGAGCCGCTGATTGCCCTCCATGGCATCACGGAACAAGTCATGTAAATATGGCTTGATCTGGGACTCGGGGTAACCGAAGTAATTTGCCTCCTTCTCTGTGGGTGGATATTTTGCACCAGGCTCAAGCAGAGTTCCCTTAACAATAACATCAGACCATCCCATGTGACGATTTAGCTGATCTTGTTTATCAAATTGATCGGTGATACTTTGTGCAAAGACCGATCTCCATGGCATGGAGTTGACATCTTTGCGTTCCGCACCCTTTGGCTTGTTTTGGTTAAATAAGCTGAGGATCTGAGGAACACAAGGTTGGTATATCTTTTGTTGTGCCTCGATAGTGAAGTCAACTGGCAAAGGTGCCAATCCGCAATGTGCTCCTACAACACTTTTGAAACTTGTCGTGCTTCCCGTCATCGACCCAAGAATGTTGATCCCTCCCCTGTCCGCTTTCAAGTCCTTCCAGCTCCCTGCAATCGAATTCGTCTTGTTATCTCTAACAAACCCTCCATCTACGCCAGTCAATAGCTCTGCGTTCACTGTGAGCTGTGCCAATTCCATCTCAGCCTTCTTTAAACTTTCTGTATCTGAACCATGCGTCTTCATGATGTTCTCATACGTGAAAGATCCTTTCTTAAGTGGAAAAAAATCACCACGTGTCGATTCCATTGTTAGCAGCACGATGTGCTTAATAGCGATTTTGCGATCTTTCAAAGCATCCACTATTGGTTGCAGAACCTCCTGGTCCAGATTTGTAATTCGCAATGGATCCTGTACTGGATCATATTTGAACATGTGCTGTAGCATTTCAGGGCTCCCATACCCCCCGTGCCCCCCGTGTCCCTTTGCGCTCTTTTCTTGACCCTCATGGAGATACCATCTCTCAAATCCATCCAATTGATTCTTGGGAAGCCATGGAGGTAATGGTGCCGATTCTAGTGAGGAGACGTTCTCTCTTGGCATCCAGCCGGGGAATCTACCATTAGGTCGTTCCCAAGATTCTTCTGAAATTAGTTCTGTTAACGGGAACGTGGTATAGTCTCCTGAGTGCTGAACGCGACACAGATTTGATACGGGGATCCATATATCTACTAGGGTGTATGGCAAGGTACTAGACATATGTGCATAGGGGAAATTTGTTGGTCGTAAGATACAAAGAAAGACGGTGATAGCGAAAGGGGCAAGAAAGGCAGTTCGTGTGATCCATACAGAATACCACTTGACATGTCCCAGCTTCTTTTCATTCAGAAGACCAGAGGCCTCCAAATCATCTCCTTGGCTGAATGCATAGTTGGTAAAATCCTCTTCGTCGGCGGTTGCAACCTGCAAATACCTTGGGCTGGATTCTGGTTCAGCATCTGTTGACGTGTTCCCCGTTCTCAAATCCCGGCCAGTGAAAGCTTTCACAAACGCTCTTACAACGCTATCTGTAACATAGTACAACGGGTAAGAGATAATTCGGGCAAGAATGAGGATCGCGGTAGATACTAGGGCTGCCTGCATACTTCCCGACAGGAGGACTTTAATGCCTGCTGGGTCATGAGCAAAATTTCCAGCAGCACCCCATTTGATTTCACCCCCGGTTTCAAGATAGAATGCAATTTGCATTGCTGAGGTTCCAAGGATAGTCAAACTTCACGCAGTATTAGCAAAAGGGTACTGGTACCAATTGTCCTATGCGGAACAAACCTAATGATACCCCTGACAATCTTCAGCCATATTGGTGTTCTAACCTGACCAAGATGCACCAGAATCCAAAAAACAATAGCGTTAATAACATCGAGACCCATGAATGTTGGTAAATATAATATGGTGATCACCGGAGGCAATGAAGCCCTGTGAGTCCAAAGATGTATAAGTTTCGGCGCAAGTGCAGCCGTGACCAGCAACGCATACTGGAAGGAAGTAGTCCAGAATTGACGGACACCCATATTGAGATTTCTAGAAAGATGAAAACCCATCTTGACGATTGAAAGGGAAAAGAAATATATGAATGAGGCGCAAGCCACGGCTTCTTCGGACGACAAAGTGCTATCGGGCTCGTACCAACGTTGGCTGCCAAGCCAAGGGTATATACAACGCGCAACAAATAATATAAACAACCAAAGGCTCGGATTCGCACATCAGAAAAGAGAAAGTAGGCAAAGTGAATGGGAAAGTACCAAGGGAATCTACATTACGAAGATACGGAGGATGGGGAGTGGGTCGAACCCAGAGCCTGGTGAAATTGGAAAAGACGGGGGAACGCCGCAATTGTTTTGCACAGCCAGGTGTTACAGTAGTGAAGTAGAAGTAAGCTTCAATCAACCCTTCAATCAGCCAAGGGGAAGGCGGAGAGGATTCACGGATCGCCGTAGAATTGGAGAGCAGCTGTTCCCAGAGCGGAGCGATCGCACCCTGCCAGGCGCTATTATATTGAGATTTGCTTTTGTCGCATGTCCAGCTCCCCTCCGATGTGGTGAACGCGGAGGAAATATTAGGTAGAAAAGGAGCACTGCTGAGCTTCAATCACATCAATATTATCTTGTATGCTTCATGCAGGAGGGGAACCGGTGGTGCTTCACAATACCCCATCACCTTCACATTGCAGGGGGATTACCGTAACTTCCGGTACTGTCGCTGTCAGCATGTAACAGGCGGCCGTGTGATGGATTTCTGTTTTGGGTATGGCTGAGCTGGGCCTGGGAGTGACAGAGTGGTACGAGGACCAAAATAAAAAATATTGGGTGTTTTCGGTACCGCTAATCCACCTGGTTTATATTAACAAGTCGCCTCAAGCAGTTTAGTTTGGGAGCATTTGTTTCCCGGAAAATATGACACTATGATCCCCCTTTCCGCCCCCCTCCACACGGAAGTTTCTTCACGTGGTGCCCATATTCAAGCTTTGGAGTACTGTATAATGGTACAATGGGTTCTGGGGGGAAAGGAAAGGTTGCCTTTCTCTCCTCGCTCGGCCTGGGTGCGCAGCAGGTCTTTCAACGACATACAATCGATCTACCCTGAACAGCAGCTTCTGAGGCTTTACTTTGTCCATCCACCCCCACGAATCCCGTCCTCTTGAGGCGTCAGTTATCCCCTCCCCGGCTTACTGTGAATTCCAAACGAAGATATGCGTCAGCAGCCATTGGATCGTTCGTAGATATGTGTTGGGAGAGGATTGCAAAGTCTGATAACGGAATACATAAGTCTGCGACTTCCACCGTATAAAGTTAGTATTTGCGCGTTGTATGATAGACATCAAATCATGAGGAGCAACCGAGAAATTATCAGCGACCCGGAGAGGTCCTAATGGCCTTATCTTGTACGTCGCGCCATTGCTTTCAAGCCGACCTGCTATTGAACGACGTGAAAGCTACGGACGAACTTGTACATTCATCGAGAGCAGCCATATTTACTCTTGACACACGTCAGGCGGCATTTAGGGTTAGCTGCTATAATGCTGGTGAGCTAGGTTAGTGTCTTTGTCTGCCTATTCCCCTATTCCCAATATCAATTTCTTTCCGCTGCGCCAATCCACAGTGTGGACATTTCCAAGCTGGTAACCATGCAAATCATTTGTCAAGCAAACACGTGAAAGCTACCGTGCTTAGACTAGCGGCCGCATCTTGGTACACACTTTCCCTACTATTGTGTCGTAATTGCTTCTGGATAGGCATATATTTTAACATGTTGTTGCCGGCTAGCCCTTCGTGGAAAGCGGTTCTGAGATACATAGAGCAAAAAAGACAAGCAGGCTTTAGAGCATACAGCAGAGTAGTACAGAAGAGCTTTGGAAGGCCCATGATATTCGCTAGGTATATCTGTATGTCTTCACGGTGGACAGTTTCAATGAAAGCATGCCGATACTTAAACTGGTGTTGCAACTTGGCATTCTTTCCAACATAGATCATATTCCACAGTAATCCATCCCTGGTGATTTAATCATAACAACACATAGCTATGTCAAACATGATCTGATCAAACAAATTAATAAACCATGAGGTCTATTTAGCAGAATTTTTGCCCGGTACTGATGTTAGATAAGCGGCCTTAACCGGTTTGCAGGTTTAGATGGAGCAGTCTACGACCATAAATAACTTCTTTTGTTGTTCGCTTGCCTTGAGAAGGGGCTGGCGTTTTCCCCTTTCGTTCGGCATAAGCGAGACTCTGTACCACTCAGGCTGAAGTTAAATCACACATTTAATGGACTGTGTGTGTCGATCGTATTAAAGCAGGAGACATATTGAGGAGACATAAGACATTGGTTGTCAAGAATCAAGAGAAAGCAAGTGTGTATGAAGGGGAGTGATGGAAGGAAGCATTGGAATACCAGGAGTGAACAGGAGTGAAGCAATTGCAGAAGACAGCCAGCACTCCGCGAGAAGTAAATTAAACAAATGGAGCATTAGTTGCACGCTGAAAGGTTTGAGGCATTGCAATGGTTCATCATGGATACCACAAGTGATGCAGACACATACTCATGTATAATGAGAAAGTGTTATTGTAAGACGTCTTACAACAAGAAATATCTGGTGAAGTGGCCGTCAGGCGCAGGCTGCTTGTGGAGTTGGTTATGGGTATTCATTTTTTTTCCGGTTCTGTATTATTATATTCTCCTATTCTTTTTAAAGCTCCAACGGGGTATCCTTGATAAAACAGCCATCACGCCACAGGGAAAGAGAAACACGAGCAGTGCTATTTGGAGTGCTTTCGAATATAAGGTGGGGTATTATATTTTACACTCCAATAATTACAACTCATTCAGTAGTTCAAACGATGTCGCAATCGGGCTCCAGTAATTGTTGCTGATGGATGTCGCTTGGAATAATCGCCTGGAAAAGAGTCGCCTGGAAAATTGTCGCCCGGGAGGGTTATTATACAGTGTGTTGGTGCGAATGCGAAACGGATTGACGATGTTCGATAGCAGCATCATCATGCACAGGAGGCCCGGCATAGTGCTTTCGACCCCAAACAAAATACCAGCCTGCAGCCAAGAGAAAGAACGCTACGAATACTACGGACGCGTAATTCATGGTTGCTGCCTCGACGGGTAGGTACGAGGGCATACAAAACAGGGGAATTGCTAGTAAGGTCCAAGCTAGGTGGAGGTTAGATCTGTTATTTGGAAAAGAGGACTGTGATGGGAATGAGAGAGTTTACCAAGGGACACGACGTTGCATATGAGTCCTAAGATACCCATATCAAATTGACCGTGTTTGATGTGTGTGCGGCCACCAATGAGGGACACGGCAATAGGAACTGCGTAGCTGACGGTCAAGCAAATAACGCCTACACCGGAGAAAGCATTGAAAGCGGCAGTAGATCCGAAATAGAGAATTCCGAGGATAAGCTGTACAGACATGCTGAGCATCATGGCATTGAATGGTACATCAAGCTTCTTGTTGACCTGCTTCCACCATTTGGATCCGGGAATGGCACCGTCACGGGCGAATGCCCAGGTCGCTCGTGATGCGGCAGTAGTGCACCCTATGCCACAGAACATGGCGAGCACTAGAAGCGGAACAGTGAGAATAAAAGCGCCTGTCTTATTGCCGACTGCCGAAACGAGGATACTTGGTAGCGGTTGCCCGGAAGCAAGGGCGACAAGTCCGCCAAGGTCCGGAAGAACGAACAGGAGAGGAATTAAGAACAAAAGACCAAAAAGGAAGTTCAAGACAATGGTTCCGACCATCGCCTTGGGTACTTGAGTGCTTGGATGCTGAACTTCCTCACACATACTATTCACAATTAAAAGGGCGATAAGAGGGAGGTGAGAGCGGTAGCTTACGAAATAATCATTCCTGTGGATGATGTTGCATAAGCCGCCTGTAGGAGACCAACACAGAATGCCCATCCATCTGGCCAGCCAGAAGAAGGCTCAAAATCGGTGAAGACAAATTTGGCGGATCGCCTACCATTCTTAGCAATCACTAGCGTGCTGATGACAATGGCGATAACTCCTGCAAACGTCCAGAAGATGGCAAAAGTCTGGTCGCGGTTAGATTCGAGTTAAAACAAAATCCAAATGCTACTTACATCCAACAATGGGAGCCATTTGTTTGCACAAGACGAAACAATATTGCAAAGTAGCGTAACCGCTACAAAAACCAAAAAGATTTGATAAGTTTCGCCAGGGAAAACACCGGCTTCTGGTTCGTCCTCAAAGATATTGACACATGCAATGAGAAAAAGAGTGGTTCCAAAGTTGACCGAGAGCGTGATGGTGATGTTTCCAACCACATATGCCCAGCCACAGATCCACGAAGTAATTTTCCGGCACCATGGTGGTGCTAACATGAAGGTTTGGTAGTAGACACCACCGGCGGTAGGATATACAGAGGTGATTTCTCCCAGTGAAATAGCAACACAGAGGATAATGGCGGACAGCATCACCCAACCCCATATCACATTGGCAGGACCACCACCAATGAGTGGGTAGAATAGCGTAGTCGCAAGACCGTAGGGAATAGATGCAAGGACAAAGGACATGAAGGCGACCTGGAGAGTCGATCGGCTTCTGATTAATTCAGATTGATATCCCATAGCCTCCAGCAGGTCATCGGCCTCGCCCGGTGTCGCGAGAGCTACATGTTCCTTATTGACCTTGTTGGATGACGGCCGGTGCGCGAAGCCATCGTCCTTCTTGGTAAAGAGCTCCTGATCGGTGCCCGTAACATGATGGTTGGCCATGATTAAAGATACCAGGTGACCAGGTGAGATACTGGAATCGTAACAGAGGAAGCAATGGATGATAGAAAAGGAAGAGGCATGGAAATTCCAAAAGATGAACTAGTCGTGGGGAGAGAAACCCTGGCGGGCTAATCTGAAAACGATAAGCTCACAGCTGGGCACAAGATCTAAAATGTCACATCCTTCGTTACGCTATTCCAGGACCGACTTTTATCGGTCCTCGGCTAGCCCGGGTTCGCCTTGGATTACAGGCCAACTTTCCCGCGCTATTGGCCGACATGAGCCAAGTGGCCGGATTTCACCCGCATGTCCATCCACTGTATAGATTAGATGGAGGCTGATTGGACTCGGATGAAGAATGTGAAGATGACGCTAGCTGGGCTAGTGCTTGTAGTGTATGCTGACACTTTTTCGAGAAAAGCTCGCTGGTGGATCCCAAGCGACTCCCACGCGAGTCGTGCATTGTCGTGCATAACAGTCGTCATGGGAGCCCCGTCAAAAGGAAGACTGGGGATCTTCGAGAACATCGTAAATCCTGGATTCGAGGGCTCGAGGATACGTGCGGTCCGATTTCATGTTTACTCGAAACAAACTAGTATCGTCCCGTACCAGTTTGACTCCTGGTTGGTGGTTTCAGCAATGGCCATGATCTGTCTTCGACACTCGTCCATGTTTGATGATAACGTCTTGTAAATCTATAATAAACGACGGCAAAGACCCAAGGCCGAGCACCCCCTCTATACCTGTGGCGGCGCGAGGTGGCTAGTCTTTCAACGTACCGTGGATTAATGGCATTATATTCTATCGTTGCTGGGTAGTTTGACGTACTCATCTACAGACCCATAATTGACCCGACCATCCCGTATTCGAATACATTTTCAGTTATATTGTTTGAAAACTGCTTGGGTCAAATTTAAGGGATCTTGACATCTTGGCACCATTCTAGGAATAGCTCGGAGCAAACAACTACAAATGAATAATAGGCTGTCGTGTTGATACATGCTCTACGAACTGGGCACTGGAGAAAGAACATCGCACAAGTCATAGAGCAAACCTAGCCTAGCAGGGAAAAGGTAGAAGCGCTGTTACAAGAGTAACCTGTGGCAAATTGCCAAAGCAGAGTGCATATGATCACTTGAACCCAAAAGCGACTAGAAGCGTCTGGTTCTGGTTCTCCAAAGTTAACAAATACCGCTCGAAAAGATCTAGCCTTATTCTTATACTTCTGCTCAATTATGTACGGTTTGGCGTATTGAGTTTGTTGGAAATTAGCCTTTTCCACTTGCTTTTAACGTTGCGTTTAAGTTCACTTTGAGCGGCCGAACTTGGCAGAATACTGTCTAAAAGCCAGGTATTTTTAAACAGCGACAGAGAAAATACATTGAATTAAGAACAAAATAATAGTTAGGATTTATTTTTTGGAGGTAGTTCAAGTACTTATCGATATGGAGTGTATAAAAACACAACCAAAAATTGGACCCCTACATGTAAGAGTGAACGGGAAGATAAAAGTAAATTTTCTATAGGTTTGCCGTGGTCTAACATTGCGAATCTGAATATGGAAACACGTTCAGCATAGCTAAGCATTGATGAGGAGGAATAATGAATTAACTTCATCTGATTAGCTAAATTTCAGTGTGAATATTTGATGAGATCTAAGCATTTATAGGTTGAGAATAAGATCTATCTATTACTCATGGGACTCAGCACAGCAGCTAATAGAAACTGGAGAATATCAGACTCAAAGACTGGGCGAATGAATCTTTGAGGAACCCAGGGGTTTTGTCTCACAATCGCAGTTTTGTTATCTTGGGTCTTATCTTTGGTGGGTTTCTTGTGCTAAGTAGGCTGCGAATCCATCCTCTGTCGCGGGTCCCCCTCTGATGTTGACGATTCGAGCATCTACACAACAGGTCCTTAATGTGAACTTCGTACTCAGTCTCCAGTATATCACAAATACTTTGAAGGAGTATCGTAACCTCCGTATCTGGATCGGTTTGGAAGAATCTAATCGTCGAAAGTTTTCTGTTACTGGACACTTTCCCATCATCATTCAACACAAGGAATACCTCCTCTAAGCCACCAAACTGGAACAGATTACCGACGATGCTTTTACACGAGTAAACACTGGGAACTATCCGGCTTCCATCATCAGTAGCCTGTTGCTCCGTGAGGATCTCCGCCCCAAACGCGATAGATCGAAGATTTTGACGCATTCCATGTGCTGCCACGCTCCATCTCGGAAACCTCGGGGTGTTATTGTATTTGTCCCTTTTCCGTAACCAGGACGACTCCCAAATATTCAATGTCTCCCGACTGAGAAACGCCGTGTCGACCTCAAATTCGAAGTAAACTGGCTTCATACACCCGATGCCTCCCAGGTCCTTTGTTTTATACATGAATCTCAATGCTACCATTCTGGAAACCCTACATGTTTGAAGAAGTGGCGGATGTACCGTCTTTGACGCGAAGTGATGCACAGTAGTACATAAAGGTAGCGGCGTTTCTTGATTTGGATGTTCTTTGAGTGACGGAATATATATGTCCTTCTCGTGAATTTCAACAATACGGGGACTTAGGACAGCATAGCGCCAGATATGTCTTTGTAATTCTAAAGGCAACAGAGAGAAGAGAGAGAACGGTCCCAAAGGAGCTTCCTCAACTATCTCCAATTCTGGTGAAACACGTGAATCAAGGTTTTGTGCAAGCGTATTGTTGCAGCGCGATATTGGTACTGAAATCCCAGACTCGGCAGAAGGGTGGTAGAGACTTGCTTCCATCTTGCATCCGTGAGACCTATTGAACTCTGTACTGAGAAGCGGTTGTATGAGGTTTGCCGAAATGGATTAGGTCGTATAGCCCTGCACAAATTTAAGCGAACTTGTGAATTGTTCATGCATTTCTCAGGTCACTGTCGTTTCGCTTAACCCCTAATTAGAACTAGAATAGTAGACTCAAGGAGCCAATTCAATTGCAGCTGAACAAGAAAGTTATCATTGATTTGAGATAGCGTGAGAATTTTTCTTTCTTACCAAAGCGATTTTATAAGTAGTGCGTAAATGCGCAATAGGCGCAATAACAAAATTTGATGGGTAGGGTGTAATAATTGATGTAGTTTCACAGAGATAAGTGCATTTAGCATATTCCTAGTAGTGAACTATGAGCCAGTAAGAGAAGTATGCACAATATTAGGTCAGAGCTGACTTTGACGTTTCCAGCATTAAGAATGATCCTGCATTACTCATTACTGTAGCTGCCGATTCTCCAAATTGCTAACTTATGTATTCAAATTTCCAAATTGCAAACGAGAAAGTGACATCGATTGTGTTCTTTCTCTTATGTAACTCTTTGCTGGACTAGATATCCTGCTCTGAGCTGAAGCACTAACGCCAGACGCAACTCCAATCATTGGTATTTATCGTCGTCCACCACGTCCTCCTCCTCTGCCTCGAGGAGACTTCATGACTCTACCACCACCGCCTCGAGCGCCACCTCCACTGCCACCATGCCTCTTCTCCTCACCTAGTCCTCGTCGACCATTGGAAATGCCGCCTCTTCCACCTCTAGGGCCACCTCTTCCTCTTCCACCTCTGAAGCCACCCCTCGAGTCACCACCGAGTTGCTTCTTCACAGCAGTCATATCATCCTCATCTAGATCCATTTCATGATCTTCAGTCTTGTCCCTCTTATTAGTCATCTTTAGTCTTCCACCACGTCCTCTCTTCACTGCATTGTGACCACTGATAGCCTCTTGATATGCATCTATGGCATTCGGCTCCTCTGCGTCAACTGCAGGGGTGTCCAAAATCATCGCGTCGTCATCACTACTATCACCAAATAATAATTTGCCATCCAGATCCATCTTCGCCTTGGTCTTCTTGCCGGGTAAACGTTGTTTAAGAGGTTTTGTCGACGATATATTGGCAAGCGCTTTCCGATCTAGTAGATCCAGAGGCTCGTCGTCATCTTCGACAATATACGTTTTACCTCCCTTTTTGGACTCTCTCTTGCTCTTACCAAGCGTCTCGTCATCTGAAATATCAGAATCATCTGACGAAACGTCACTGCCGTGAAGAGCTTCATCGTACTCGCTCTCGAACCGGCCCTTGCGTTTGCCACCTGTCTCTTCATCATCACTAACCTCAGCCCCCGCAGCTCTGTTCTCAGCTCTCTGGCGCTTGGTGCGTTCCTTCGTTTTTCGAATATTCGAAATGAGTTTGCGGTGCTCTTCTGGAGTGTTCTTGTTTACTATATCAACACCATATCGACGAATCATTCGTTCTATAATGTGCTTGATCTTAGATTTGAAAGGTGGTTTAGGCTTTGCTTCGTTCCATTTGATCAAATTTTGTATAAGTGTTCCTAGTCGCGGAATCATGAGCTCGGTGGGTAGGCTGATTACACAGACCTTGACAGCACCAAGAACACTGCGAACAATTTCACGATTGCTAGAGGTGAGGAAAAGATCTAGAGTCTCGAGAAGACCAGTGAAAGTTTCGGGACTTATCGATTGGCGGAAGTGATACAATATTCTAGTGAGAGCTGTAACAGAGGCAGAGATCATATGAGGCGTGCTGCCTGCCAGACCTGCACTGACCATCATGATGTATTCGTCGAGGCTCGCGGATTTAGGCTCGGCATCATCCGGCGTATCCTCAAGCTTGCTGATATCAATCGTGGATCCAGTGGCACTTACGATCTTGTCTCCCATAGAGATAAGAAGGTCAAATGCGGTAGTGCGTGCTCGCTCATTGATCTCTTTACAGGATATGACAATTTCGGGCAATATGGCAGGGATGAAATGTAGCAAGTCGTTGGGAAGGAAGGATACAAGGGTAGCTATAGCAGCTAGTCGGTCTCTCTTGGAAGGTGCTGTTGCTTTTGATGCACTACTCAGGAGGAGTTGCTGAAGTTCAGCATTTCTCTCTTGGAGGGCTAGCTTGCCTCCTTCCGATTCAGCAAGTCGAGGAATGAGCTTGTATGATTTTTTTTGGAGTTGAGGATCTTCGTCTTTCAGGATTATGACTGATGCAATGTTGAATAGAACGCTAAAACTCTCTCGTGGTAAGTAGATTGACATGGTTATAACCAGGTCCATAAGGGTGTGGCTTGTTGGTGGCATCTTGAGCTCTTTTTGCTTTTGTTTCTCGGCGGGTGTTAAGGCACTAACTTCCGCAAGTGACGTTTCGAGAGTTTGCGTGGCAACCTCAAAGGTTTTTGCAAGCTCTGCGGATGTAGTGATGCTAAGGAAGGCATTGATACAGTGCAAAATGTACGCCCTGTACTGTGGCAATGTTTGACTGTAAACATTAAACAAAACAGCGAGCATGTTGGGTGCAAAAGTAGACAAATGATCCAGGTTTTTCTGAGCTGTTTCTTTAGTGACTCTGCTTTGAAGTACAAGGTCATCCTCTGCATCAATACCAACTATAGCCTTGTTAGACTCAATCAAAGTCTGTAGTCCTTTGCAGATGTCAGAACGCAGGTCAATCTGGAGTTGATAAAGCAAATTGGACAGCTGTTCAGCAAATGCCTGGTCAAACGACTCAGTGAGATCCAAGGGCAAATCGCAATATCCAGGGAAAAGTGCCCATATCTGCAAAACTAGCGTCTCAAATATCTTCGTTTCCATGGTCTTTTCCGCATCTCCGTGATCCACAACTCGTTGGAACATTGTTTCGCTGAGAGGAATGAATTCTTCTTTGAAGTGTTGCAAATTAGTATTACTGGTGTAGTCTCGTAAAAGGGGTAGCATCCATGCTCTTCCTGGCTGACCAGCCTTGGGTTTTGTCAGATTTAATGGAAGAATTTTCAGAACGCTTTCTGGCCCCATAGCACGGATGGCCTTCCCGATGACCTCGTCTGCTTCTTTTTTCCCAGTAAAAGAATCGTTGCCTCGTAGCTCACCAATAATCTTGACGATGTTGACAAGGATTGGGTCAGATACCCAACGCAAACCATCAAACATAGCACCCATTACAGAAAATGTTTCTTTCCATGCGGCTTGATATTTGACACTCAGCAAATCTATTGCTGCTTTAGAAAGCTTTTCTAACACCTTCTCGTCATATATGGAAGGCTCTAAGAGAACAGTGTCCGGCACGCAATTTGCCATGAACGATATCAGGCATTGAGATGCCGACTCCCGAATGTTGTAAGATGAGGATGCCAAAAATCCAGATATCATATTGAATAACTCAGGTAGCTTTTGGAAGGTATCCTCTGGCTCAATTTGAGCTGATACATCGTAACCTCTTGATATTACAGCAATCCATGGTGGTAGAAGCTGCGAATCGTTTTGTGATGGCCTTAATTCCGATATCACCTCTAATAACCTAGGGAGTTTAGAAGACGACTCTGCATCTGACATGCCCTTGAAAATGATCTCGAAAACCTCGAATGCTGCCATTGTCATATATTCATTACTTGATTTGGAAATGTTTAGAAGAACTTCACACAAGTCCTCGATTTTCTTACTTGGCCAGCCACCAGAAGCATCTGCAACAGTCCTCACCAACTGTAATGCGTGTATCAACGCTGGCTCGTGTTCTGATGTTTCAGATTTTCGCTGTTTCTTGGACTGGCTTGCCTGTGCTGCCAGGTCAGTCAAGCTCTTCAGAGCCGTTTCTGCGCACATGTCTGCGGCTGGATGATCAACCGATGGACTTGGAGGACCATTTGTTAACACGTTTTTAATAGCAACTAGAGCGCCTTTTCTGATTTTTGGCCTTCGGTCTACCGCTAGGTATAGCAACCCAGCAAGAGCGCGACGTGGACCGATCGCTGTAGGTGAAAGTTCCCAGGCCGCTCCATCTTGTGCAACTAGTATAGATTCGAAACAGCCAATAGAGGGTCGAAGTAGAGGCGCATCTGCTTCTGGATAGGTCAAAGCGAGGGCGAGTAACTCGAAGATCTTTGTAAACTTTGCACGTAGCAACGCAGGTGGGGTATATGGCGTAACAACATCGAGAAGGTAGACAATGGAGGTTGCCAGGTCTTTGTTAACAACGCCCTGCGAAGTTATGGCCTTTGGGAGGAGGGCAAGAAGCGCGGAAAAGTATCCAGTTGGGGAAGATTCGCCCAAAGTTTCCTCCACTGCCTTTAAGATAATTGCGTACTTTTTTCTGTCAGTGGTAGCCAAATGGCAGTTTGCCAGATGGCGGGGGTTCGTCGTTACCTGTTGTTGACTCTGGAGGTTTGGAGACTTTATTTTGTCCAGTCGTTCTTGAAGAGAGACCGACATGTTGGGGACTTGTATACCGTATAAGAGTTTACAAGTATCAAAATACGGTTCTGTCCCTGTCCAAAGAAAAATCGAACTTTTTCGTCCACCAGCCCCAGCTTATCGGCTTATCGATTAACCTCACCCCCCTAGGTGGCTAAAGCAACGACTTTCTGCGGGGGCTTAAGCGAGACATCGAAGTCAAGGTCAAGAGTCCACTCCACTCCTGTGCCGCAATCTGGAGTTATTCCCTAGCCAACGATAGAATTCAACAGAAGCATAAGGCTTCATTTGATCTGAACACATCACCACATTTACGTTTTCGTAATTGCAGCTTCTTTCTCACCTACCTTACTTTATTCACCAGTCTCTCCTTTTCACTATCTGATACTTCTATCACAAGGTGCAGCTTGATATTGAGTTATCCGGCGTTTCCCCACCTAATTCCGTCATCCTACAGTTCGTTCAATTGTCGAGCGCTCTGATATATCTGTGAGCCTTTCGCATACAAAGTTCTTCACAACAATCAACAGCATCATGCGTTTCTCCACTCTCTCCCTTGCGGCACTTCCGCTCCTTGCGTCAGCTACCCAGCAAGAGAGCCCCATTGAACAAGCCAAAGCCCAGGCTCAATATTACTTCAACAAGTTCTCCTCCTATATCCCCAACCCTAACAAAGGCCATACCATCAACGATGCACACGCTGCAGCAGCAAAGGCTGGCGGAAAGGCACTCTCTATCCTGACCCTCGGCGACTGGAAGGAAACCATCCTCGGAAGCGTAAAGCCTGCCAGCTCAAAGCCCGAAGAATGGTGGGTTTTAGTGACTGGAGGCAACAGGACGTGCTTCGGTCACTGCGACAAAGTCGAAGCCGCATACAACGAGACTGCTGCTGTATTTGCGCTCAACCCCACTGCACCACACTTGGCATATCTCAATTGTGAGAACCAGCCAGTCCTCTGCAACAGCTGGGGAGCTGGACCACCATCTCTCTGGATTATGCACGTAGCTGCACCTCCGGCACCCGTTGACGTCCGCACCATCTATATGAATTCCACCACCACCGATGTCAAAACTTTCACCGATCTGCACTCGAGCAGGTCATGGAAAGAGAAGCCATTGTATGAGGGTTACTTTCACCCATTCGACGGACCACTTGCTCAGTTTGGGCTTGCGGTCCCTCTCGGATACTTATTCTGGGTCTTTGCCGTTGTTCCCAGCTGGCTATTCATGATCGCAATCTCCTTCATTAGCAGAAATATCATGTAAGTTTTCAGCGTCCTACGGCTTCCAGAAAACCTGCTAATAATCAAAAGGGGCAAGCGAACTCTTGGTCCTCAGCCAGGCGCCGGTGCTGCACGACCGGCTGGCGCCAGACCAGCTGGAGCTGCACGCGTAAGTGTGACTCAATAATTCGAGCAAATTCTAGCTAACTCTGTGTAGTAAATGCATGCAAATCTGCTCTGCGAAATACCGATTGTGTCTTTATCATAACACGCTCGCGATGCATAATCACACGATCCGGACTGGATCTTTTCGATGCAATCATAGCTGACAGAAATCGAATTTATGTCTCCTATGGTGTTGTACTTGAATACATATCTAGGGTCTGAAAACTGGGAGTCTGTTGTGTATTTCCAGGTTCTAGGATTGCACCAAGAGAAAGAGAATATTTCCGAGCAAGTGACGGGGGGCTATCTACTTTGTAATGCATGAAAATAGGAGGGTTTTTTGAGTTTTAGTTACTCGGTCATATAGTACTATTATATCCTGTAGTCATCAATCGTAATTCCATTATATCAAAACTTATTTCCTGGGTATCATGACTCCGAATAATTCTCGCCCCAATGGCCGAAACGCCTTAAATACCTTACTTATGCTCACAAGCAGCTTCTAACCTCTCTAGACCATCAAGAATTTGTTCTCGCAACTGTGAATTTGCAAATCGCCCATAGCGCAGATCACTTAATCCTCCTACAGTATTCGTCATCTCCTCTAGTGAAGTGTCAATCTCTTCCTCCATCCTCCGAACCTCGTCTTCTATATCTTCGAGTGCAGCCTCCATTTCTGGTAATATCGAAGCTAGGGAATGCGGTTTAGGGGCTGAGAGATTCGACGTTGGTCCAAACAACTAGTGTAAGTAACAAGATTAGCAAAGCCTAATTTCTGAGTGAACATAGTTCTTTCACATGGTCTGCTGCCCCTGATGAGACTTCTTGATCCCGATGGTGTAATTTGTGCCTGGGAACGGAGGGCAAAAACTCACAGCAGTCTCAACCTTGACTTCATCATCGACCCTATCCCTCTCATCCAGTCTCCTAGATCTCATTACTGCTCTCCGTTGTACTATCCCCTGCTTAACCTCCCCTTCAATGTTGCCCGCAACGGCATCCGTGAGTTGTCTACGCTGGAGCTGGAGGTCTCGATATAGGGCGCGGATTTGGTCTGAAGATTGAGCTTGTTGGACCTTGGTAAAGAGCGCCGCGAAGGCTTTTAATGAAATGATTGCTGGAAGTGGTGCAGGGGGCAGCAAGAAGTTTGAAAGGATTGTTGCTTCAGTAGGAGGTGCCATTGTCCTGGATAATCTGCGATTGCTTAAGTTTTTAAGTGCAAGATTAAAATACAATATTGATTTGAGTGCTCCTAAAGCATTGGATCGATTGCATATCAGCAAGGAAACAGAGCCCGAATCAACTGATCTTAAGTAGAGAGTTCACCTGAAGTGGGTGTGTGGACTTTCCAAACCCCTCAATCAGCTTGACGCGTGAGTGTGCAGGGGAACGCGCTGCACGCTCTTGGCCGACTTTCTCACGTCTCGCCAAATTCGGAGCTGCTAGTGAATGACTTCAAAGATTGAAAACTACCACGCCGAGCACCTCTCTTCTCACCACCTCTAGCTTGAATCACTTTAACAGAGCCAAATATGGCACCTTCAAAGAAGGCAGAAGCTCCTTTCAGTAAGGATGAGCGAGTTCTATGCTTCCACCATGAGATGCTTTATGAGGCCAAGGTGCTGGATTCAAAGCAAACGGATGATAAGGAGTCATGGCAATACAGAATTCATTACAAAGGATGGAAAAACACTGTAAGTACATCTATTATGCAGGCTCCTTCCCCTTATTTGGACACTCCTCGTCGCTTTCAAATACACTGAAGGCCTGGCCATTTGAACGGAACAATCTTTAAACTTGAGAATACTTGAATCATACGAAGTCTTGTCTTTCAGCGTTCTTGCACAACGTTGACTTATACTCTTTGGGCTACTCATATACTGTTCATTCATAGCAAATGTTTCTACTCTTCTCAGCGAAGCTCACAGTGCTGACCACGTGAATACAGTGGGATGATTGGGTACCTCAAGATAGAGTGCGGAAATTCAACGATGAAAATAGAGAACTTGCAGCTCAACTTCACAATCAGATGAAGAGCTTGCAACAAAAGGGTCCCAAGACCATTGGTGGCAAGAAGGGTAACATGAAGAATGGCTCTGATTTCAGCACTCCACGAGGAAGTGAAGAACGCCATACTGCTCAAATGGGACGGGGAAGGGGCAGAAACCGGGATTATGACCTCGAGCATGTAAGCAACTTCGTTTCCCGTTTAAGTACTTTCATTTGCAACTCCGTTTCCCTTTATCATGTTTGTCTTTCTTGTTTCAGCCCGAGTGTGGAGTATTGGTGTTCCTCCTAGACGCTAGCCTTGGCATTCGTTCGTTCAATGTTGAACTGTTGGACCACTTCTCTCTGCTTCCAACTTCCTAATACCGCACTTTCCAAAACCGGGTCGAAATTTGACCTCGAACTCGACCCTCCTGAGAATTACATCACCCGCCCTATGGACTACCATTTGGTACAACATCCACATTCTTGAGATACCGCTTACGAAGTCAACACGACGATAACCATGGGCCCCGACCCAAAGAAGGTGTTCGGCCAAAAGAGCCTCCTACCACTAGCCTCTGACTCTAGCTACGGATATGATATCGAGGTTACCTCTCAATCTGCTCGTCGCTCCTCATCTGGATCTGGATCTAGTACCATTAGAGACCTAGATATAACAGTATGTTACTTCTTGCCCCAGTAATCGCATGGCGTCTAATATTACTAGGTGACCGCCTCAAATAGCACTGGTACAGATTCCGACACTACTTATGATCCTGGTACTCGCGTTCGAAGATCTACTAGAAGTAACATCTTTTTTGGCCGCAATGATCTCAATAGCCACCACGGTCAACAAAGTCCGAGATGTAGCACAGCTGAAATCCTTCACTTTCCCCTGCATTCTCAACGAAGAACTCTCAGGGAAAGGAGCACAGTTGATGAGTGTTCCAAGCAAGTGAACCCAGTTTATGAAGGCTGGAAAGACCCTAATAACAAGGAGGAGTGGGACATTATGCGCGTTCTACAGACGGATTCGTGCCTTGCTGAAGATAATCTGCTTCAGTTACCCAATCCATACCACTCCTACTTGAAGCCTAGAAAACTCGAGCCAGAAGAAAGGATTCGCCACCACCCAAAGCTGGCCGCTCTCATGATGAATGGTACTGCTACCTGGCAGCACAGGGTTTACTATGCGGGAGGACCTGATGCTGTCATACCTCCAATATCTGGAAAACTTCGTGATAAGCCTGACCCAAGAGACATACACGATCACTGGGCAACTGAAGCTCGCGGTCGCCGAGGCTCTACATTAGGACAATCACCGTCCAGCACTGATTTTGATACGGACTCTAACATTATGGGCGATACGGACTCTACTTTGAATACTACTGTTATCCCACATGTCAACGACTCTGAAGTCAGAGCGCGTAAGCGGACCAAACGTCCTGCTAGAATATCGGACTTCAGTAAAGATGATATGAAGGAGATTGGCACTGAACTAACACGTGGTGCAGGAAGAAAGCTTTCTCGCAAGGCCCTCAATCAAGCTCGTGATACCCGACCATATCAAGGCAATGCTCGTTGATGACTGGGAGAACGTAACCAAGAATCTTCAGCTCGTACCTATTCCCAGTGCCCACCCCGTCAATTCCATCCTAGATGATTACTTGGCATTTGAAAAACCAAAGCGACAAGACGGAAGTGCACAGGCTGGCATCTTGGAAGAGGTTGTTGATGGATTAAGAGAGTATTTTGATAAATGCTTGGGTCGTATCTTGCTATATAGGTAAGCGGAAATATGTTCCCAATGTTCCATGTGCTATACTCACAGACTTTTAGATTTGAGCGCAATCAATACATGGATGTAGTCTCGCTATGGAAATCTACCAAACCAGCTGATAGTGAATGGCATGGAAAGACAGCTGGTGATACATATGGAGCTGAACACTTATGCAGACTTCTTGGTATGATGTTCATAACCTTCCCACATCCCTAATTTCCCTCGTAAGCTAATACCCCCAAGTTACTCTTCCCGAGCTCATTGCTCAAACCAACATGGATCTACAATCCGTCAATCGTCTTCGTGAAGAACTTTCCAAAATGACCAATTGGCTTGGACGCAACGCTACCAAGTACTTCGTTAGCGAATATGAAACCCCCAGCCAGGAGTATATCGAGAAAGCTCGTGGCGTCTGATTGAGTTCGCATAAGTCTGTGGCGCATATGGCGTTATCTTTGCCTTGGTTCTCAAACACTTATTGCTGTATTATAGAAAGGATGATTTAGAATCATCGATTCATTGCACCTCGAAGTAGGGGGATGGTTGTTACTTTATGCCACGGGAAATTTTCGTTTATGGATAATTGAGGCGATTGCTACTGTATGTTATATATGCAACGAATGAAGCTTTTGATAATGAGTTTGAGGTTCCTGTGATGTGGCTGTCTATCCTTGAGATGAATTCTCGAAGCAGCTTACTTAACACGGTTTACTTTAATTGTTTCTTGGCCCGTGACAGTTTACGCTGCTGACTATTATGAATAAAGTTATTTAGATTGTAAGTAGTTTGCAATGTTTGCTGACCTACTCCCGCTATTACTTGGAATAGTCCGAGAAGGAAAACTATATACACTTTTGCAGCCTGATTATTGACATGCACGAAGTGGTTCATAGTCGTCCCTATACTCTAGTGCTCTACTGCATATCTTGAGACAAGCTCTAGCCATCGAATTATCTTCGCAAAAGTACCCGCGCTTCTAATAGAGTACTGTTACTATCTTCCATATCAGAGTTTGAAAACTGAGCTTAAAAAGAATCAAGGCTCGACAACAAATGCTGCTGTAGTGGTACTTTCTGGAGAGCATCTATGATTCAGACAACATTGCAAGATATTAAGACGAACTGAGAGAAGACATAAGCCACTTCTTATGTCATACCTCATGTAGTACTTGTCGAGGTGATAACTCATAGATTGAAGTGCTTTATAGAAGACGACGCCCGGGCTGCAGCCCTTATATTCCTAATACACTCTAAAATACCAATTGCGCTTTTTAAGGGTTCTCCATGCTTGAGAATTTACTCGGACCATATCCTCGCCATCTGCCACGTCTGTGAAGAGAGTGATGATGAGGAGACACAGACAAACTACCCACATTAGCAGCTTGTCTTCAATTACTCAGATCTATGCATAACTGAAAGCTATTGAAGGGTGTAAATACGGGTCAGATCACTGCGAGGTATGTAACGCGCTCGAAGGGTTTAATGTTACTTGAGCAAGGTAAAGAGCCAAGAACGAAGGACTTTATATCTGATTCAAGTCGAGTCTTCCGATCTTATAAGTATCGTCAGCTGTGTTGTACCTGTGACCCGCTTGATTATGTAACAGTAGGTATAGAGTCTGATTGTTACAAATTTTATTATTATTGTAAGGGTAAGTCCTGGTAGTCTCTGTTCCCGGAGCAAGTTTGTAGCTAAGGGTTCATCCCTTTCCCTGATAAGCGTATGCCTTCGCTGTATATGTACAGTGACCCTTTACTCCAATAACCAATCCCAAATGAAGCATAATTGTTGTTACAGTTCATTTATGACCCATTCAAGTCCAGATATTGTATACCTATTTGGCGCAACCTAAACTCCTAGGGCATCTTTTGAAAAATGGGAGACTCGATTGTAATTCTGCGCGTGCCATCGTTAGCTCATACCAAGACGAGATATGATACTTTCGCGAATGGACATACCGGCTGCAATTCTGACATCTGCTCTCCGCCAGAATTGATCTTCCCTTGCTATCGTGGTACTGCACTCTCGATATAATACCCGGCATCCGGTCTGTTCTCTTCCTTCAGTTCTTCCTTTGTCAATGCCTTGTCCACCTCGACCACATGTACCAACTCCTTAATTCTCATAATCTGACCAGCTACTTCAGGTGTTACTGGATAGAAAACTGTCTTCATTCGTGTCCGGAGGCCAAGGGCTTTGAGTACACCTTGGGTCCTTTTAGGAAGGCCAATGCCTGATCGCATGAGTGTTATCCGGAAATATGACATTGTGGCTATCGAGATTCAGAAACTCCCGGCATATAAGAATGGTGTATATATTTACCTTCGATGTTAAAAGTCTCCTTTGTCTAGATTCGAGCTCAAAAAAGTAACGAGTATTGTCCAGCTGCGGAACAACAATTTTCCGACAGGTATGCGGGTGGTCCCTGGTAATAAGTCCAAAGTGGACCTAATCCGTTTAGTAGCTGTACCATGAACTGTCTGGTTCAGACTCATGATATTCAATCTTAGTGACGAGAATTTTACATACATTCATGAGATGGACTGAAATACATTCACCAAAAGAGTCTCCGCATCGCGTTCTACACCGACATGGACAGCTCAGCAGTAAAGCTCGCAGAGCTGCTCCGGCACCCTGACGACCTTGACAAAATCCCCGCCATGAAGGCTGAATACACGCGTAAGAAAGCGGTGGTTGATTCGCAGCTACGCAGTGGTCTCAAAGAGCAGTTAGAGACCACACAGTCAGGGATGAGTGGCATCATGGATGGTCAGCGGACAGTTCAGCTGATCAAGGAGGAGATGATGAAGATCGACAAGCTCTGCGCCGAAGCTCATAACATGATCCAGGATTTTCCAAATATCAATCTTGTTACGCAAACTCAACGCAATTTCACGGCGGTTGATACCATGCGGAAGAATATAGAAAGTTTTGATGAGCGCAGACGAGCAATAGAAAGCATGTTAAGAGACGACGACGAGGACCTTGAGAACATGCCGAAGTTGTTGGCAGTGCATTATGAGTTGACACAATTGCGAAACATAAGGGATGATGCAATGGAGCAAATTGGTAGAGCAGATGATCAGAGCTTACAAGCCACGCTGGAGGATCATTTCAAAGATTTGGACGGGACGATAGAGTGGTTCGATGAGCATATTGGAACGATAGCTATGAATGTTATAGATGTTATACAAGCGGGCAATGATGGACTAGTTGTCAGGCTAGCCGTAGTCCTTGAGGCCGAGGAGAGAAGTGATAAGAAAGTCCTAGCTCTGCAGGAGGCTCTGAAGGACCACAAAGAAATGGCCGCAAGATTTCAGAGTATCACTGAAGGTGCGAAGAACGTCCGAGGGTATATGGAGAAGTTTCTGCAGGCTGTACAATTACGTGCAGATAGCTCAATGACGAACACTAAAGAGGCTTTCTTGGATGACCCCTCACGCTTAGCTAAAGAGCTGAAGTGGTTCTTTAACGACCTAAACACTGTAAAGAGAGGAATGGCTAGACTCATGCCAAAGAAATGGAAGATCATGCGAACTTATGGGAGAATTTATCATAAAGTTATGCATGACTTTCTTGTTGGCATGATTGACGATCCAGAAACCAGCTCTACACATATGCTTGCAATTCTCAATTGGCCGGAGAAGTATTACGACAAAATGAAGAAATTGGGTTTCAGAGAAGACCAGTTGGTACCTCAGGTGATAGATGGAAGAGAGCCGGAATTGGTTCGGGAGTTCCGCCAAAAGATTATCAACTCTCTGGACAGCTGGATCGATAGGATCCAATCCACCGAGAGAAGGGATTTCTCAGACAGAGCCGTGGAAGGGGCTAACCTGGATGCCAACGAATACGGCTATTTTCAGACGAAGAATGCAGTCGACTTGTGGCGCATGTTACAGGAGCAAATAGATGTAGCCGCGGTTTCGGAACGCATGGATGTGACTGAGGGTGTTATCGACGTTATGATTCTCAGATTGAAGACACGTCAGTCTAGCTGGATGAAAATGCTGGACGATGAGGCTGCCAAATACAATGGAATCACACCAGATGAAGACGGCTTCACATCGCTTCAGGATTGGCTCGTGGCTACTGCAAACGACCAAATTGCTTGTATTGATGACTTGGAGGATGAAGGACGATGGGCATATCTTTCTAGCTTTCAACAAAAGTTTGCGCCTCTAGTCTCACCAACGTACAACGAAAGGGCGGAGCTCGAAATCGATGTACTTCGCAACAGCTATGTTGATTTTAGCACCCACTGCATAGAGCTATTCGCCGAACTCATATTCACTGTTGATTTCAGAAGTGTCATCCCTGATTTCTTCACTCCTAAATGGTATAGCTCCATAGCTATGAGGCAAATCGCTGTGACATTTGAGGAGTACATTGGAGACTACAAGTCTGTTCTACACCACTCGCTCATCGACATATTTGTTGAATCTCTTACCGATCAACTTCTCAAGGGTTACCTGTGTGGGGTGAGAAATAAAGGAGCCAAGTTTAAGCGGATAGACCCTTATGCGGAAACTCTTGCTCGAGATATCGGCATACTGTTCGAATTTCTCGACACATGCCAGTATGTAAGTGAAGGAGTGAACGAGTCTATACGGGACAAATGGAGGGTTGCGGAACAGTTCTTGAACTTGATACAAGTTCCTAAAGATGAAGTGCCAGATATCTTTGCTGGATTCAAAGCCATTTATTGGGATTTGCAGCTCAGCTGGGTGGAAGCCGTTTTAAGAGCAAGAGATGACTTCGATAGGGCATTACTGAAATCAGTGAAAACTCGAGCGGCAGAGATAGAAGTGGAGAGAGGAGATGAGACTTTCATGGGCAAGATCAAGTAGGAGCATGACTTTGTAGTTTACTAGCATTTGAGCGTGGCGTACGGGCTGATCTTGAATCAAGCGATGGATGTTTATATATTAGCCTATTGGATTATTGGGCTGCAGACAAAATTATAAGTTTGCTTGAATAGTCGAGCTTTGAATCACCCACCATTATTGTGTGTTGTCCCATTGCGGACATCCAATTGAGCTACAAATTCTATAACATTAAAGGTAATGGTTAAATGCAATCTGGTCACGTGTCGCATCCACCTTAAGGGTTGCTTCAAACGCGTCAACTCCGCAAAGACGCGACTTATAGAGATCCTCAGACATCAACTATGGTAAGATACCTGAGTCTGACGTGCACGAGCCAAGCTAATTAGTATTCTAGGCGCCTGAATCACAAATCCTCAAAAGAAAACGTTCTCGTCCTGGAGAATGGTGGGCTGCTGAGACAAGTAGTTCTGCCCCTTCTCGAAACGATCTCGTACCTAAGAACCAGAAAAAGGAAAATGAATTACGAATTGACAATGCGAGACTACAGACAAAAGATACGCCCTCAATTAGTAGACAAGCAACGACGAAAATAAAGGCGGTTGGTGTAGCGGGAGATATGATGCTGATAAAGTCCTCGAAAAGAAGAGGTCAGCGGAAAGATGGCATTGAGGATGGCGAAGAACAAGTATTTCGGACCTTACCAAACAAGAAACATCAGCATCATTTAACTAGTAGCGAGCGCGGTATCGACGATACTACATCACCCATAGGCCCGAAAAGGAAACGAGGCCGGCTCTCGACTTCACAGCCAGATTTCAATTCTACTGGGAACAAGTCGTCAAAAGAGGCCGGAGTTCAGGCAGCTAGGACTGGGCAACGTGAACGTTCACCTGATACACAAGAACAGCCACGGGTCAGAAACAGAGCGGTCATAAAGTCCCCACCTAAAAGAAAACGGACGTCTAACAGAAACGGTTTAGAGGATTCGCAAAATGGAAGCTTTGCCACAGACGTAGCTGATTCTGCTCATACACCGTCTGCCACCTCAGGAAGACGTGGCCGCTCGTCCCAGACTGAGACAGAGGTTCAAGCTCTAAATGATGAAGCCACAAAATCTCTATATCAATCTAAACCTGCTCAACAAACCACAGCTAATGCCACACGGTCTAAGCCAGAACCGGACCCTTTGTTTGTAGTTTCTAGGGATGATAGCAGAGGCAAGTCTGGCCATTCTAAAAAGCGGATTGAAAAGGTGCAAACATCTTCACAGCGACGTGGACGCTCTTCGTTAAGTGAATCAGAAGTGGCCGCAATCTATAATGAGGCTGTCTGGGGTAAACACACTGATAGGGAAGTGATGAGTCCTATGCAACCTATTACCAACACTGCAGAGTATCTTCCTAACAATGAGTATGCTTTGGGCACCGTTTTGCAAGTAGAAACAGCTACTTCATCACTATCCAAAGAGGGCAAAAAGGTCTCTAAGAGAGGCGACCAACAAAGAACCAACGGCAGATCACAAACTGATAGGGTAGAATCAGTGGATACAAAGAAACGCCACCTGCCTAATCCAAGTTCCCAAATACATGCAGTAGAATCCAGCGCAACAACCACATCCAAAGCTAGGAAAGCTCCACAACCTTTGAAGAAGAATGGGAAGTCAGATAAAACGAAAAGTGGAGAATTGCATGTACAAGAGAAGACTGGGGAGTTGTACAAGGAAATGCAGCACTCAGAACGAGGACGACCTGAAAGGGAAGAAGCGCCTTCATATCAAAAACTCTCGGCTGTTATTCGACAAGTATCGCGTGGAACAATCAACTCAAAATGGGAAAAACTACCACAGGGAGGCGTAGAGCGAGTATCCCAGATGCTTTATGACATACAAAGACCTACGGTGATCCATCTTAATGATGAGCGGAGGAGAACCCAGGCCAGCACTGCTCTACAGATGGTCTCTCGTAGACTTGTGAAAAAAATCTCAAAAATACCTTTTCCGCAAGGCACTCGTAGTCATCGGGAGGATGATTTCGATTTCGAGAAAACACTGGATTACAACCGAACTTTGGAATCAATACTTACTCCTGCATCACATGCAAATAAATTATTAGAGGCGGAGCTAATCAAAGAAAGTGCTCTGTTAGAAGCAGAAAAATCCACATTAGAGGAACTAACTACCAATGCAAAAAGTGAATCTTCCTTGAGAATTGAAGCAGGGCGGAAACTGCACTCATTGCTACAGACGGATGGCTTCTTAGTCGAGATTGACGGTCTTGATCATATTTCATCACAAAATGGACCTAGCCTACTCACTACGGCACTTAATGTAGGTATCCAGTTGCTCATACAGGGAAAGTGAACTAATGATTACCACAGATGCAGGAAGATAAGAACTTGCAAGTCTTAGAAAAGGAGATAGGAAACCACACGGAGAGTATTCATGCAAATATGTCGCAGGTGAAAGGGGTACCTCAAGCAATGACAAAGGGTAAAGCGGCTGTGCAGGCGACTCTATTCAAATATTTGGAAGGAGGGAATTACGAACAAGTAGTTTTAGGATAGCCTATGACCGAGTGTGACTTTCATCCCTAAGATATTCTCAGTTATCCTAGCAATCTTCTCAAGCGTAATCTTCTCAAGCGTAGCGTAAATAAACTAGCAGACAACGGAGGTAGATATCATGAGCGCTGGCTTGTAGTAAATTCTAGTCCTGGTATTTTATATCCGTCTATTCAGCTATTCAATTTGTCTGGATATTGGTTCAAGCGCAGTGCCAAACCATAGTGAACGTGTTGATACTTCTAAGCATTTTGCCTAGCTATAGTGTGCGAATTGTCCTTCTCCACCAGTAAAGGAATGACCAGTCTGGTGTAATCACAAGTTCTCAGGCGCAGTTCATACGACAAAGCTTTCAATTGTTCCTTGTCGACAGACATTACTATTTCGTCTGATCTCGGCTAGCTACGTGGGCCGGCGGGGAAAAAGTCGAGGGTCCCATGAGGCCCGCAGTGGGACACCCTTAGCTGCAACTGCTACTACTGTATGTAATACACCTTCCAACACAACGTAACCAGATGCACCAGGCCGAGCAAAGCTCACGAGTTTTGGGAGAAGGTACGAAACGAAGGGATACACAACTTCTTTCTGGAAGCAATTGCTAATCTCAAGCCAGGTTGCATGCGCGTAGCTTGATTTGACCAAACAAGACCGGAAACCATCCGGACAACTACAGCGCTCGTCGCAATTCGATGGAAGCCCTCGAATAGTAGGCTCCGATGTAATGGAACAGACTGGGCCTAGCAATGGACACGATGTCAAGCCGCAGAAGTCTCCGCCAGCGGTTGGCGCAAATAAGAGCCCAAAGAAGCGGCGCAAAGTGAACCATGGTAGGCTATGGCTGCAGCACTCCTTATTCCTGCTCTGGTACTCTCGCTGATTTTGGAACGTGTTCCTGCAGCTTGTGTTTATTGTCGACGATCTGTAAGTCCTCAATTGGGTCCCAACACAACGGAGATCATTTAATGCGCCTATGCGCAATGTTTGGCATAAGCTAATTCGATCCTGCCCTGTCCCAGCATATGACATGCGATTTGGTACGACCATCCTCTTAATTTACAGCCACTTGTGATACTCACATCTCTATGACTAACTTTTGTCTGTTTTACAGGAACGCCCCTGTGCACGCTGTATAAAGCGTAACATCGGACATCTCTGCCATGACGAGCCTCGCGAACCGGAATCAGCCACGAAGAAGTCCAAGAGTCAACATAGCAACTCTGCGGCAGAGGACGATGGGTCGACACCAGATCAGATACAACAGGCGAGTACAGATAACGGTATGAGTAACTCGTTTGAGAAGGAACAAGTGCATGAAAACGAGTTGAGCTTGAGCGGAACAGGTGTCCCGCGCGGCGGAACTTTACAGATTGTTCAACCTTCACCTGTTTCTGGCATCCAAACAAATGCTCTCAACAGTAACAGCAACATCAATCAAAGTAAGAAGGGGTATCCTTCCAAGTTGGGCAGACACTGATGAATAGTATAGTCATAGGGTACTCAAATGACTGGATTGGAGGAAGCCAGAATCAGTTTCAAGACATGCATAACTACCATCCCTCGTACATGTTTAACGCTCCAGAGGTCACGACCGAATACAACCTGCTAAACGATTTTCTCAATAACAGCTTACTTGACGACGGCTTACTTCCTGACGATACTTCACCTTTCTACAACGAGTCTTCTGGTGCAATGTTACCAAGCGCAGTCAACAATTCTCCAAACCCTCTTGGAGCACAGCAAGATCCCCAAGGGACAGCGGGCGCACAGGGAACCTCGATAACAAGACCACCAAGTGTCATACCAACCGATAAAACACGTGAATATTATCTCCAGGCAGCAGACCCAACTGGGAACGATGCGCCAGAGGAGCGCATGCAGCGCCTTCTCCGGGCAAAGTATGATGCAGGAATGTTGAAGCCATTTAACTATGTGAAAGGGTATGCTCGGTTGTCAGCATACCTAGATGGTCATATGCCCGCAGCAGGAAAGCAAAAGATTCTTCGACAGCTAGACCGATTCCGGCCAAAATTCAGGGAGAAGGTACAAGCTCTAACAGATATTGAGCTTATTTATGTAGAGATGTGGTTCGAGCGAAGCCTCATGGAGTATGATAGAGTTTTCGCAAGTATGGCTATTCCTGCATGTTGTTGGAGGCGAACTGGGGAGATCTTTAGGGGTAATAAGGAAATGGCCGAACTTATTCATGTTCCCATTGAAAAGCTGAGAGATGTCTGCCCCCTTTTTAACTTCAGACTGTTCATCATTGACCGTCAAATCTAGGGCACAATCGCGCTGCATGAGATCCTTGCTGAGGAATCCCTGGTTAACTATTGGGAAAAGTTTGGGGCAATTGCCTTTGATCAGAGTCAAAAGGCGCTGTTGACGAGCTGTTCCTTGAAGAATCCTGATGATCAATCGAAAGATCCTACGATCAAGTGCTGCTTCTCCTTTACAATCAGACGGGATGATCATAAAATGTGAGTACAAAGTTAATTTTCATTTCCGCCGGCGTGGTGCTTAAGACTTTTGTATAACTTCAAAGCTGCATCATGTCGCCCCCTGAGGGCGTGGGGTATCCGTTACGACCTCCATGCCCTTACCTAGATGAACACTTCAAGCCCCCTTGGACAGTCAGAATCAAGCTTGCCGTAGTAGCAATTTTTACGTCGCGTAAATACTGCTTGAATCGAAGTAGCAAGGCTTCATAGGTTATCGCAAACTTCGGTCTTGGATGTTAAATCTGAATGTGGCATCATATGACTTGATTTGATTGACCGAAATCGCACTTCGTAATCATTATATGCTCTGACTATCCATGGACGGTGGTGTTTCCCAGCTATCTGTTAATATCTTTCCTTGTATACCGAGACCAGATTTGCGCAATTTGGTCAATGTAGTGGAGTTTGATTTCTGAAACTCCTATACTGACATGTCTATAGTCCTTCTCTAATAGTTGGGAATTTTCTTCCGCAATCTCCAGCTAAGCGTTGATATCGACATGTAGTGTAAGTTGTAACTGTCATACCAGAAATTCGGGTATAGAAATGACACAGAGCTCGGGTTGGGCTGAAAGGAGAGGGGGGTTAGTAGTGCAAATGTTGTGGGGAAGGTTAATAGAAATCATTGGAAACGTCGAAGTTCCACGTTCAGTAGTTGGGTCCATTGTACCAAACGAAACAAGTCGGTCAAGAGACAATACAGTTATCAAATGTTTCTACTCAGTAGGCGCAGAATTACTCCCGCAGCCTCATCTCATCTCATATGCCCACATCGTGAAAACAGCTAAGAGTCGTACCAGCGTTGAATTCGTTGCCCTTGATGTCCATCGTTGAGGTGGCTATCTTTCCCACTATCTTTCCCAGTGGCGAGGTGTACCAGTTCGCCGTCCAACATCAAGAACATGGCGCTACAACCCCCATCGCGTCCCAGTAAAGACAAGCGCATCAGTGCTCTCATCTGCAAGTAGCTCTTTGGAAAGTATTATCTGAATCACTACTGATGTATCTCACATAGCTTTTGCCACTGAACTACAGCTGCAACTAGTTGAAACATGTTCACATCCTCCAGGACAATTGATAACTGCCTTGCAGAAGCAGATCTCATCATTCTCGACCCAAAACTACATCGGGGAGGCAGTATCTTCCAGATGCAACGAGCTCGACAGCACTGGCACAGCCTTGTGGAATCTCTGTACCCGGCTCCGACGCAACTACGATACGAGCGTCTCGCCACAGGCTCTTCCTAATATACTAATCCTGACTCGGGTCTTTGCATTCTTTTTATTGAACTGCGCTCTAGTAATTGGGAAGGGTAGCACTTCGAACGTTACTCGCGTGATGAAAATTGGAATCAAAGCAGCAAAGAACTCTCTTGGTATAAACGAAAGTCAGATATTAAACAACACAGCTAATATAAGTCAGAAGTGGAACAAATAGAATGCGCTGTCAAAGTTCTGGAAAGTGTAGGCGCACTCGAGGCTTTGCTCAAAAAACCTGATGCCAATGCTTCAGAAGATGCTGCCAGGATGCACAACAGTCTCCTAGCAGAATACTATATACTACGAACCGCATTGGTAGGATTCCGCCTTCTATTAAACAGTTCTAGGACTGACTCTTCTAAACAGTCATGGAAGCAAGATCGCTTAGATTTGGCAGAGCACATGTACAAAAAATCAACGTCTTGTCAGCAATTACTCGACCCTAGTACAGCAGAAAGTCTAGCGGATGTTCTCTTCGAGATGGGGAAGGACTTGCTCATCAAGCAGCAATACGAAAATGCGGTCAAGTGGTTGGAGAGATCTTACCGAGTGATTGGCGATCAAGAGTTAGACAAAATGAGTACCAATACCGGCGAGCTCAATCTCTCAGTTGCAGAGTCATTAATCAAAGCAAACCTTGCACTACAAACTACAGATGCGACCAACACAGCTATATCTCTCCTAGAGACTCTCGAACAAACCATGACCAACAGAATTGCTGTCTATGTAATGCGTCTAGAAATCATTGCTGCTACAACCCACGAGAAGTTCGACAGCTCTTCATATGGAAACATTCTTCATAGAATGACTCTCTCTATGATGCTCAGTGAACCTAATTTCAAGCTTATAATGCACCACATACGTAAACTGAGTGAAAAGAACCCTAGTCATGCTTGCACCGCCCTGGACAACTTCACACGACTGCGTTTGTTTTCCGATGTGAAAGAGGACTGGCTAGAGAAAATAGTAATTACACGTGTCTGGATGACAGTCAATTACCGGGATAGTACCGAAGATTTTGCCTCCTTCGAGACAATTTTATCAGATATTTCAAAAGTGCTCGAGAAGCCAGTCAACTCAGCTGTTACTTTAGCAGCGCATACAGTGATCCCACCAATGTCTGAAATTGAGTCTTCACGCTAATTCGTATAGCTCCTTTGGAGAAGGATCGAGGCAGATTATGCACAATCGCATTTTGTCATTACAGAAAAATGGTGCCGCCTGGCCATGCACAGCATATTCGAAAGCTCAGGTGAGCTCAATCTGGGCAGAATTTCAAGGTAATGAGGACAAGTGTAGTGATCTTCAACCTATGACCATAACCTGAATTTCGATAGGAAGCTTCTCCTCTGTGCTCTCGCGAGAAATGACTACAACACTGCGATGGATTTCTATGGGTCCATGTCTGATACAGCTAAGAATGAACGAATGACACGTTTCTTGATGTACAAAATTGCCATGCGTCATGAACATCTTGAGTTTGCTGCCGAGTGCTTAGAGGTAGTCAGTCGTTCTAATTCTTGCGGAGACGTTCCCGACCCCACACTCCTTTATGCCTGTGTATTAGATGCACAGCAGGTTGGTAACAAACAACAAGCATTGAAAGCGCTACAAATTGTAGTAAAAAAGTTTGGTAATACAACGGCAAGCACTGTGCACTTGCCGTCTCTTCTTCGATTGACTATAAAGCTCTCTTGTTCGTTGCTTGATGCTACCAATGGCGAACAGTCATCTGATATACAGGAAGCGAATATTGAAAGAATTTGCAAACTATTTGAAGGAGGTGAGCTCAGATACCATTTTCTGCAACACTTAAAACTGACTCAAGATAGCTGTAGAGGCTATGAATAAGATTCCAGCGGGCACAAATTCTGAAACTTTGTGGACAGTTCCTGAGCTTGACTGGTTCTCTAAAAATTCGTACAATCTTGCAATAAGTTATATTTCAAGCTGGAAACCCCACCATCTATTAAGGATTCTAGTTTGCTGCATTGCCTTCATTGACCGGTATCCCCTTGATGTCGCTGAGCAGACATCCAATGATTTGTCTCTTAGAAAAATGTTTTGCGAGTTTTCTGCTGCAACAGCACTGGTGGCTCTTGCCCGCGGACAAGACAATAGAAGGCTCTCACTACAAGATTATGTAAATCTCCGAAAACACGTTCACAACTACGATCACCTTCTACAAGAAAAGCTGCCAAAAATGCTGCCGAATGATAACCCTACAAAGGACTTGCTTCAGAAGCTTGCAATTTTGATAGCTTTTGATTTTGAAGCTGCGTGTCATTTGAAGTATTGGGATAAATTGGGCGAAATCATATTGAAAGCTGAAGTATGTGGAAGCCCGCGGGTTTATGAATTGATGGCCGACTGCATTTTGTCTATTGAAGGGCCTTCAGCCGACGGTTTGGCATCTAATCTTTATTTCGGTCAAATACTAATGAGATGATAGTGCTCGTAATGAATCTTAAAAAAATAGTCAATCAAGCCTGGAAGCTTGATTCCTTTGATAGCATTAAGTTGAGCAAATATATGCGCTGTCTCTTCCAAATTGCACTCTCGGAGAACCAGAAAATTGCCGAATCACTTCTCGGTCAGATAGAACGCCTTGCTGAAGAAGCGTCAGATGTAAGTTGTTGATGTCTCCATAGCAATATTGACTGACTATGTGAATAGACCGAACAGCCGTATCCCAGAGAAGAGCTAGAATGGGTCGCCACTAGAGCATTCAATCACGCCATCGATCTATACTGCAACGAAAAGGATAACGAATGCAAAAATTGGGCTTTCAAAGCTATCAATATTGCACAATTCTGTATTGATAAGGGGGATCTGAAGAGATTGCTAGAAAGCAAATGGTTAGGCTTGAACCTTGACTGAAGTTTTATGATAAGTGGAGTACCGAGATCGCTCGATGTGTTTTGTGGCAATTGTGTAGTTAGACTATTCTCGATGCTAAAGCCGCGTGCTAAATTCATTTTGTTGGAAGGGGAAGTTTGAAAATAGCTACAGAGGCTGTATTTAGCTAATGCAAGACGTTTCATAGCACATACATATTCATTTGAATTACCTGTTTCTGTGATTGGCTGGTCCCCATGTTGGGCTAACGTGCATTATTACTAGATAACAGGGTAGCATACATTATCTCTAGTAATAGAATCGTGGAGTTGCCGCTGAAAGAGGTTTAATCTCAGAGATCATCTTACGATGCCAACGGCTACCAATTACGCATCTTTCCTGCGAGGGACAAAGAAACACCGGTAGTTTTGCCATAGCTGAAGTTATAATTCAAAGGGAAAGATTGTGGGATGGTCTTTCTGGGAGAAGGTGGAGAATTACTGCAATAAACACAAATCTCTGTACGCCCAAAAGGTGGCTGTGTGGCAAATCCAACCCCTGAAATAAGCGAGTACGTGATGCGATGGGAGTCGAACAGCTGTCAGAAAAGACCTTGCTCCTCGACAGAGACATTCGGACCAGGAGTTAGAAAGTCTTATGATAAATTACGCATGAGCAGTTCCCTTTGTAATGAATGGGGTGATTCTCGCTTAACCTTGCATATAAGGATATTCTTCGCAGCTGGAAATGTACCAAACAAGCTGCGTTGTTTGTAAAGTCTTGCAATTGATTATTTTATGAATCTACCTAGACCAAGTCTGCAAATTGATAGCAAGCCCCACAATAGGCTCTGTCTATGAGTATGATGGACAATTTGCCGCTCATAGTCCCTTATAGGGTGAGTTATATACCTCAGCCCCATACTCAATTATCCTGCAGTTGACGAATTTTGGATACCACATATGTTGGCCATTCTGATACCTGGTTTATGTTGGAGATATTCCACTCTCATAGATCCTTTTAAAATGTCCTGGATGGCAGATGTGTCGGGTCTAATTTATTTCACTGTTCATATCGGGTTGTTGACTTCGTAGTAGGGAGAGGCCTCATGAGGATTTTGAACTCACACAAATTGTACGAGAGCTATCACATACGAATCGCAGTCGATTATTGTGCAGCTCAAAGACTTGCTAGAAAATAGAGACAGCCTACCCTCAGAAAGGCACATCTGCAGCATATTTGTTCTTTATCCCGATTTTCATCAAAAGTAAGGAGCAGTTGACGTGAACAAGGCCCTTACGTAGATTTCAATGATGGTCGACCACGTCCCCTTCTGGCAACCATACCAGTGGGACCGCCTCTGACTCTACCGCGAGAGGAGGTACGGCCTTGAGCCTGAAAATGTTTTGATGGCAGCGTTTCCTCCGATTCCGACGATGAATATTGGCTCGACTCTTCATCATCTGGACTCATAAGCCTGACGACTGTAGGTCTTTTGACGGCGGGTGATGACAAGTCTTCATTGTGACCGTTTTTGAAAACGGAGCGTTGAGCGGGGTGGCCTGCACTTTCCACATATGGTGCACGTTCCAGTAAGGGGAACATCTCGTCTTTTCGAATAACTGTCCGGCCTTTTGTGTTTAAGATTGATGGCTCCGGCGATGCAGATGTCGAAATACGATCCTTACGAATGACCGTAGGTCCAGTTGTAACCGGCTCCATTTCATCGTCGGATTCAGCATAGTCTTCGAGAAAGCTCCTGTCTCTAGAAACAGAGATTTGCGAATTGTCATCGATTCTTTCGAAAGGCTCCGGGCTCGTTCTAGCAAAAGATTGATCCTCCTCATCATCAGGACTAACTAGCCGCATAAATTCATGTTCACTGCCTGGACTTTCTACTGCTAGTGGGATATCTCTAATCTTCGATCCGTTTGCCAAGTATGATGTTTTCGGGAGCATTTCAGGAGATAAAGAGCCTTTTGTTCGGTTGTCCATCTTCCCAGCTACAATCCTGAAAGTTTTACCTTTCATAGTAAGCTTCTCTTGGAGTGACAGCATCTGTCTACGTCCATTCGATTTGGAGGTCATCGCAGGCTTCGTACTAGATTCTTTTAGAGGCCGTTCTGGCTTCGTTCGGGAACTTGGCGTACTGCCAGCGACCAAAGTAGATCCAGTTGGACTTTGTAGCGAACTTCTGGGTGGTCTACCTCTGCGTTTAGGAATCTGTTTATTTTTATCTACACCAAATGATTGAGTGGTACTGCTTATATTAGATTTAGGGTTTGACGATTTCTCGATCCTATCGCCACTTGTGGCCTCCAAGTTAATTGGTTCTGCTAGGGACGTTGCTTCAGAGAAATGACTTTTGGGAGGTCGACCTCTGCGTTTTCCCGTATGATTGACTCCTTTAGCAGGAATACGTAGCCTCGGTACCTGATTATTTGAATTTTCTGTAGATGCTCGGTATTCCGTATCGCCACCGGAAGATCTTTCTGAAGCAGCAAGTTTAGCAGCAAGCCTATTATCACTATCCTCTAACATCATGCCTTGTCTGGCGTTGTTCTCTTCTGAACCAGATGAGATATCCACCGTAGGGGAAGATTTTGAAAGCTCCTTTGTATTAGAGCTGCGTCGTCTTCTAGTTCTCTGGGGTAGTTCCGATGGAAAAACTTCACCGGCTGCTTCGACTTCTTTTCTTGCGAGCCATGCTGACTTGCGTTCTTTCTTGACGTGAGAAGCAGCAGATTGAAAATCCGTTCTTGAATCCCTTGTATTTACTGTTTTCTCTTCCGGTCTTTCTTTTACCGCACCGTGCGTGTGGTTCAAGTTCATCATTGCTCGAGATGCAAGCTCCAAATCATCAATGCTGTCTTGCTGCGGCTTTTTTTTGCGTTCTGACACAACTACAATATCATCTTCAGTGAATGGCATTGCCTCCTCTCCCATATCTGTGTAGGTCTGCGGTTTAGGAACACCACGACCCGGATGGCGTTTCAGCTCCAAGTTTGAGAGGTCTTCGACATCGATATCAGAGTCTGTAGTACTAACGATTTTATTCCTCAATTCCAAAACCTTTCTCTGTTTTTTGGACAAGAAGAACTCAGTATCGTCTTCGACAGCTGCAGCTTTTCTTTTCTTTGGGCCTTCTTGCGGTAAGATATCTGAAAGTGAAAGTGCGGCTGGAGTGGGTGCAGCTGCTTCAACAGCTTCGCCAATTGTTTCATCTGTAGCAGGAGCATCGTACAGAATTTTGTCAGCACCATCGGTTTCCTGTTGGTAGTAGCCGATTCCCATCATGCGTGTCTGAACGACCGGTAGTGGCCGGGAACTTGGAGCTGACTCCTGCGCAACCGTCGGAACAACAGGTGCGGTAAGTTTTGGTGGGTATTTGCCACTTGGACGGATATAGGAATCAAAGTCCACCATAAAGTTGCTGTCGTCTATCCAATTGTCAGACTGGTCAGCAGTGACACTTTCCAAATGTTCTGGATTGGCACCATTAGCCGTCGGAGAATGTGATGTATGTAGACCATTTAAGCTTCTACCAGCAGACCGAGATAGCATATCTAGGTTGAGAAGCTGAGGATCAATGTCCAGCAAATTTCTATTCTCCACATCGCCATGATGAGTATAATTGAAGTCTTGGCTTCCATTGTCAAGATAGTTCTCGTCAATCACATCTTCACGGGCTTTGTCAGCCTCAGCCCGTTCCTTGAGCTTCTTCATCCGTGCTGACTCTTGAGGATTGTCATCATTTTCTCCACGAAGCCAGGTGAGGTTTGTTTTGGAAAAGTCAACAAGGCTTTCAACGCTTCTGAAATCGGCAACCTTTTTGGTGTCATGTCCAAGAAGTGTCCCTTTTGGTGAGTATGGATTCTGATCTGAATTCTTCCGACATTTGCCACAGCTACAAATGTGCAAGCACCGTGGGCAGGACCAGTCGCGATCCTCCATTACTTCCTGGGGCATTAAATCAAAGGCTCGCCACAGAACCCCATAACAGTACGCCAGATTGCAGGTAGTACAAAACGCTAACTTCCAATTCCACTCTTGATGAAAACAGACGTGACAAGCATGTGTTTTCCCATTGATATGTTTCATATGTTTACCTCTTCCTCCCTTCTTCTTCTTGATCCGCCCGCTATCATCGACGTCGGGTTCTTCTTCCGACAGCTCTGGCGAAGGGAGAGTCTTCGTAATATCTCGCCATGGTCGAAGCTCGAGCTGCTCTTGGCAAATATGTGCTACAGGTTTTCGTCCATAGCGTTTCCTCGCTACTTCAAGTGGTTGAGGCGACTTTTGAATATCAAAGAAGCCATCACATTGAACTAACATCTGTCGCCAAGTCTCATAGTTTTGGGTTAGCGCAGACCACTCCCATTGCTCAACCCAGCTCAAGTTCGATATGCAAGCACATGAGCGGCCCATCGCAAAACACTCCATGCATATGTCATAGGTGTCTACCTCACCTTCCACACAACTTGGACAAGTGAGAAAGCGATTGAAGATATTACATCGACAGTATGAGCAAGTCACGTTTGAATCGAAGGGTAGCATTTCCACGTCCCTCTCAGTGGGAAGAGCACCAGCAAACATTTCACTGACCAAGATCTCTGTAAATAGAGCAAACAGGCGTTTAAAGTCCTCTAGCAATTGCTTAATCCTTCCGTATTTCCACATTTTGGGCTCGATGGTATCTCGTTGAAGCATGCTGTAGTATTTTATGAGGGTGTAATAAACAATCGCCTTGTTCTTGTATTGTTCGTCTCGACAAACCAATCGGGCTCTTGGCAGGGCCTCATGCAAGGCGAGCTCTAAAGTATCGACAGTGGTCCGGTTCCAAGCCGCTTTCATAGTTCGAGTTCCTCTATTCCATACCTGGTGCGGAGCGAGAGGCGGAATCAGAATGAGATCGCCTAGCCTTTGCTCGACAACCCACACATTGAATGGCGCCTTCTTCCATGCATTAATCTGGGCAAAGTGTTTCTCCACCTCGATATCATGACCAAGCATGGATAGGAAATATTCAGATACTACCTCACGCTCCTTAGTTTCCGTCATAAACCAAAGAGAGGAGCCCGCCTTCTGGGTGTTTCCATCACGGGATGCCTCAACCATTACATTATGGCCAAGACTAGCACACATTTCCCTATGTGCTGGGGTATATGTTCCTTCGTGGCCTATATAACACATCATATTAAGAGCTCTCATCTCAGGAGGCAGACTGCTCATCAAGTCACCAGCAGGCGCGACACCTTTTCCATATCTCATTTGACCATATTCGTTGGGCTCCAGTATAGCACCATCGCCTCCGGTCCGACTTTCAATGCAATCGTTGAGATAGTAAAACGTCTCTGGTACCAGGCTCTTCAGATCCCTTACCCATTCTTCTGGTGTGTCCATGTCTTTCAGATAGAGGCGCTGCCGCTTGGGATTTCGATAGTTTGTAGTAGTAAACTGGTTCGTGAGTTGTTCCATGGATCGAAGGTAGTGGCCCATAGTCATGGGAATATCGGCGCCACTTGGTATGTCGCGAACCCTTTGCTCTGTAAATAACGTTAGCCATATATGCTAATGTTTGGCATGTTATTGCATACCCGTCTTATCCATATGTGCCTTTAGCCACTCGGGGCTAAAGAGATACGGATCCATATGGTCCTCCCAGCCTTCGATAACCAGTGGCTTGCCCCCAATTACAACGTGTAATAGTATGAGTTGTTCTAAGCTTTGGGCAGAGTGTTCCTTTAGAATTTCTTTAGGAAGTCTAGTGACATAGTCGAAGTTGCTCGCAGACTCAACGAATGCCGCTAGGTCGAAATCGGGGGAAATGGGCACGAATTGTGCTTGGGGATGCGATAGAGGAGGCATTGTTGCGACCAAGCCGCTTCTAACCTAACGTGTTCCTATCCAAATATGCAGATTATGCTCGAGCATCTGTATCAAGCTGCATATTCACCGTGGAAGGAGGCGATTTGCTCTTTGGGAGATCTAGCAGAATAGTATCACTTCAATAGGATAGTTGGAACAGATGCCGTAAGGTATGCCAGGTTGGGCGCGCGTATAAATTAAGGTATCTGACTGAGTCCTGCTGCAACTAGACAAAGATGTTGAAATAGCGCATATTTGGCGAATGGTGAAGTACTTCGTCTTATTATTGATAGCTTTCACATTGGCTGAGTGAAACACAAAAAACTCACGCAATTAACAGAAAATGCGCCTTGACTTGTTTCGATTCCATAGAGTTAAATCTCGTCTGAATTTGTGCTACAAAATTAGGCCCAGTTTCCGAGGATGAATGAATTATATGAGTTGAGGGTTCTGTATTATGTGGTCAGTGTTCCAAAGTATTGTAATCCTCACTGTAAACAAATGTGGAAGTATAAAGTGTAGTCGTGAAGCTTGGACCATAGCAACCGCCGCCCAATCACAACCCCAGTTCATAAATCACATTAAGATAGACGGGACAAAGCTTTTTAAAGTCGGTATCAGCTTCGAATGCATTGGATCAAATACGTATTCCCATGTAGAGAATTTGGTCATTGCCTGGATTAAGCTAGGATTCGTCAGGGAGTCTGCCTCACTGTGAGTTTACTCATATCCCATATGCCTTCATTGTGAAAGGCTATACATCTCTGTAAAGTAGCAAGCTCGGGAGAACCCAAAAATTTCAAACCCGCTCATCTTTGGCCATCTCAGCGACCATGTCGTATTTATACAATGACTATAAACTAATAATGGAATAGAAACACTCCCTTACTCACTATGCACTTCTCAAAAACCAGAGCTTTAAGCAGCCTAATGAAGCTGCCAAGCAGCTGTCGAGGCTCGGTGGTCTTCAAAGGATATCGTAGTCCAAGACTCGAGGTCTCTGCCCGAGCAAACCATTTCGGAATTGGAAATTCTTCGACACCACAGACTGCTAGATCTATATTCTCCGGCGGCACCACCAGAAATTTACATTTCTCATCGGTGAAGGCTACTCCAACAAGTCTAGCCCAGACATCAGCTTCGGACAAAGGCTCTCCGTCACTATACACACCTCCAACTACTGGATTTCTTTCTTTACTGCCTCCAGCGTGGGTTCCTTATGCCGAACTCGTCAGGCTGGATAAACCAACGGGTGCCTACTACCTTTATTTCCCTTGCCTGTTCTCTACTTTACTAGCCGCGCCTCTGACCACACCAATGGTTTCTCCTCTCTCAGTTCTCGGTACATCGCTTCTGTTTTTCAGCGGAGCACTCATCATGCGAGGAGCTGGATGTATAATCAATGATCTATGGGATCGGGATCTTGATCCGCACGTGACACGAACCAGATTACGACCGATTGCCCGTGGTGCTATTTCTCCTTTCAATGCTCTAGCTTTTACCGGTGTCCAGCTCTTTACTGGTCTTGGTATACTGCTTCAATTTCCATATCAGTGTCTTTTCTATGGCATTCCAAGTTTGCTCTTAGTCACTGTGTACCCTTTAGCAAAGAGAGTGACAAACTACCCTCAGTTTGTGCTTGGACTAACATTCTCCTGGGGCGCTATTATGGGGTTTCCTGCTCTGGGAATTGATCTAATTCATGACCAAGCTGCGTTGGTCGCCGCTGGCTTTCTCTATACGTCCAGTATTGCATGGGTAGTGTTGTATGATATGATATATGCTCACATGGATATCAAGGACGATGCAAAGGCTGGAATCAAGAGTATTGCGTTAAGACATGACAAGCATACGAAGCAGATCTTGTCAGGTCTTGCTGTTGTTAAGGTTGGACTTCTGGCTGCTGCAGGCGTGGCAACAGGAGCAGGTCCAGTCTTTTTTGCTGGTAGCTGCGGCGGTGCTGCGGTGACTCTCGCAATCATGATCAAGAAAGTCAATTTGAAAAGTGTGAAGGACTGCTGGTGGTGGTTTGTGAATGGTTGTTGGATGACCGGAGGTGTAATCTCTGCCGGCCTAGGAGGAGACTATATATTGCGATATACCCAGAGGGTGGAAGACAAGTCTGAACAACTTGATGAGATATAAGATTTGGAGGAATTGTCTTTGTAAACTATAATATAATATATGTAGACTGTACAATACATCATACCATGGCTATATATTTGCCAACGGCCGTGGCCTTCAACACATTTGAAAATACGACATTAGAGCCGAATTACAGACACATATGATGCTGTATATTCCTCGATCAACCCGCTTCTCATGCCCAAAAACAATTGGGATACCTGGGTGATATATGATATTCGGCATGGTCATTCAGAGAAGTGAAATAGGAACAAATTCATTTACGCTGGCGTATGTATGCTAGTTATTGGTTCATCGCAACTTTTACTTTGATAAAACCTAGTAGGAGACAGAAGGCGCCCTTACAATTCTCTACTACAGGTATAGAATCTAAATATTCAATTTCTTGACGTGGAGATTGCGCCGCAAACAGGAGATATGACCTGCGTGAGTGGTGATGGATGTCGAGGGAATTGCCACACTTTTCATCATGCGATTAGTGTGAACCGGCAATGTAGTATTCCGTGCCGTTGCAGCCATAAATATCTCCAAGTCACGTTCTTTGCGAACTGAAGATGAACAGTTTTATCAGAGATAAGTGACTGGTAGCTTGACTTACATAAAGATGTGGTTTCTCTGTAGATTTTGCGTAGTTTGCGCAGATAAAATAGTAGTGAATTACTCAAGCAGATGCGCAAGTGTACACAAAGAGGTCAGCGGCTGATTGGTAAACGTCTGAATAGTGGTTTAGCCGCGCTGGACTGATTGATGATTGATATTCGCAAGGGCAAGTATGAATGAGTGGCTGTGAAGCTTTACCACTGAGGAGTCTGTTGCTGGGCCAGTGAGCAACCAACACACATGGAAGAACACAGAAAGCCCCAACCCCAACTAGAACGAATACTCCTTCTTCTTCCCAAGGAGAAAGTCTGTGAAAAACAATTCAAATTAAACTCACAAGGCCTAGCTTGCTTTACTAGTCTACGCATCATCGCTGCTCCAGAACCACCAAATTTAACGCCTATCATCATCGTCTAACTTTTCTCTCCCAAAGCGTACCACCCGGGGGAAGACGTCATAGTGGACAGCTCCGCCAGTGCCGCATAATAAGACCCAAGCTCCCCCAGATCATCACATTTGCGCATCACCACACCATACCATTGTCTATCACAAGTAACGTGCTATAATTCAACGTTCGAATACCTCGATTGTACCGTACATCACTCTACAACCTCCAGAATGCAAATTCCTCTCGTCGCCCTCAGAGGCCTCCAGTTCTTCCTTGTGCTGGTTATCACCGCACTGGTAGGGAATGTAATTGCCGAAGCTTTTGCAGGAAACCCTTCTAGCGTCAACTTCGCGATCTTCGTCGCCGTATTTTCATGGCTCGCGGTTCTTTACGGATTAGTGACAGCCGTTCTCGACAAGTTTGCCATCCCGGTCGCAAGTTTGGCGCTTGACGGGATCGCAACGCTCCTGAACTTCATCGCAGGTGTTGTTTTGGCTGCGAAACTCGGTGTCCACAGCTGCGGTAACAAGGTAAGCCTGCCTGCTCTCAGAAGCATCAGTCATGCTAACCACACTTTAGGGATACGTCCTCGGAAACAATCTCACAAACGGCTCCAACAACCCCACGAAGCGTTGCCACGAACTCCAAGCTGCTACAGCTTTCTTCTGGTTCCTATTCGCTGCCTTCGCTGCCTCGCTGGGTCTTACGTTCCTCAGCAGCCGCGGGTCGGTTGGTGGGGGTATTCGCAGAGGTCCGATGTCCCATGTTTAAAGGTACAACTGGTGAGCGGTCCTAGGTTTTACACGACTGCGCGCTTGTTACGTACGTGTCTTTTGGTGTGAGCTAGACTAACACTTCTATCGACAGGACTTTGAAGCATTCACCACGTAGGATTGTATTGATCGTCGCGGAAACAATGCATTACAGAGGGCGTTAATAACTATAGTGGAGGGGCAGGAGGAGGTATCTGCTGGAAAAGGCGTTGTAGGATTATATTTCTGTCTTAATCAGTCGGCATGGCTTCAAGCACTACTTAATTTGTATATCAGGATAGGATGTTAAAATAATGAAACAAATTGAAACAATATCTCTAAAATATATTCGTCTTTTTCACAAGCGAATGACTAAAAGTACATCATTGCCTACGAACCAGCTAAAACTTATTGCTGAGATTATTGACATTGATATATTTACGAGATATAATACCATTGTATGAAGTTTAGTCGTGTATAAACCACCTCGACCATATTTAATTTCTTAACTTTTAGCCAGATGTTTGACTTCTAATCAAATGGAGCAATGGATTAGTTAAGGATGACCCTGAAGCCTGCAAATTGCAAATAGCCAAGTACTTCTTGAAAGAAGTGTTCTATTTTCTATGAGTATTTACACTGCTCAAAGAGCATCGTCATTCCACAGTGTTAGCTGCATTGTGCGACCTGACCAGAGTTTCTATAACTTTTGGTATCCTAGGTTCAATAATCCCATCGCATCTACCATAGCTTTGGGCTTTTGACAATCCGTCTTAAAAGGCATCTAGAGAACCATATATAACTGCAGCAGTCCTACACCATTTGTGTTATAGGGAAATCGATCTGTGTTCATATCAGAGCGTAGCCGCAGCTTCCACGGCACCAGTAGCGTTGAATGTGAATTTGTTCGTAAATCGCACTTCAACAGGGTACATCCACTCCATCCATCTAGCCCAACCTATCGAACGTGAGCAGGTCTTCCTCTATTTGTGCAATCTGCTAGGACTCACTGTAGTACGCAAACTTCCTGCCAAAGTACTTGCCAGCGTACGGTATTATAACCATCGTCAATATCAATTCCAGTTGTTGCAAGCTCTCCTCCCATTCCTTTTGTGCATCTGATGATTCCTCGCTATCCAAATCACTGCTATCTATCGAAGAGGGTAAGGAATCAAGGTCATCTTGGTCGTTTGAGGACTCCGCCATGGCATCCTGGATTATGTAGGAGTCGGAGGTAGACATCTCGACGTTCGTTTTGTTGGAATATTGGATTGAGATGAAGCACGAGAAGCGCTACCGCTGGATGGTTTTAGTTCATTGGGTTGTTAACAAGAGGGCCGTTCCAGCGACTGGACTTTTTGTAGGCCTTTGTTGAGAGACGGCTCAAGCTCGAAGACGTAAGGCAATACATGCCAAGACTCCTGATGCTCGCGGAGTTAGCACACGTGATCTTGGTGCAGCCTGAGTCACTCGATTTTGAATGAATTGTGCGGCGAATTTAGAGAAGAAATTACAAACAACTCTTACGCTCGATACATTGCAACACGTCCGTTACTCGAACTTACAGTCTGCTTCCAAACTACGAAGTACTCAGTAAAAAAAAAACTGCAATCATGGCGGGGGATGTAAGTTCTGACCACCGTGAACCCCACCTGATCTGGAATTATCCTGGATTATCACATCCCCGCTTGGAAAACACGTACATTGATTAACACTCAATCTTCAGGAAATCCAAGCAGAACGGAAACCTCGCAAGTCTGTTGCATTCAGCGAAGGAACCACAGTTGTTGACGAGAACGGCGATATTACAATGAAGGAAGACGACCACGAGGAGAAGGAGTCGACTGCACAGTCGCACAGTGCGTTTTATTACACAATATCCAAATTCCTACCTACTAATCACTGTTCAGGCCTCGAAGATGCTGTAGAAGAGCCAAAGGAGGATGACGATGTCGCAAACATGTTGAAGGGCATGAAAAAGAAGAAGAAGTCAAAGACACCAAAGGCGGAAGATGGAGAAGCTGAGGGCGAGGGCGAAGGCGATGCTGCTGCAGATGGAGGACTCGACCTGTCGTTGATGAAGAAAAAGAAGAAGACCAAGAAGCCAAAGGACGAAGGTGACGATTTCGCCGCCAAGCTTGCAGCCCTCGATATCGAGAAGGAGGAGGGTGAGGAAGGAGAAGCAGCAGTAGAGAAGGTCGAGGATGCTGGTGACATGGAAAAGGGAACCGGAATCTGGCAACATGACGAGACAAAAAAGATTGGTTATGAGCTCCTGCTCTCAAGATTCTTTACCCTCCTCGCACAAAAGAACCCCGACCATGCTTCCAGTGGTTCCCGGAGTTACAAGATTCCACCTCCTCAGTGCTTGCGTGAAGGTAACAAGAAGACCATCTTTGCCAACATTGCCGAGATCTGCAAGCGGATGAAGAGAACCGATGAGCATGTTACTTCATACTTGTTTGCTGAGTTGGGTACAAGTGGTTCCGTAGATGGTAGCAGACGTTTGGTTATCAAGGGTCGGTTCCAACAGAAACAGATTGAGAATGTGTTGAGAAGATATATAAGTAAGTTTGGCTTTCAATCGCAAATCCCCTGTGGGTATTAGCCATACTAACCTATTCACAGTGGAATATGTTACCTGCAAGACCTGCCGATCCCCAGATACCGAACTCAACAAGGGAGAGAACAGACTGTACTTCATTACTTGCAACTCTTGTGGTTCTCGTCGTAGTGTCACCGCCATCAAGACTGGTTTCTCTGCACAAGTCGGCAAAAGACGCAGACAACAGGGTTAGAAAAAGCCTGTTGGATAGTAGCTACTTATGGCGTTATGAAACTCTCATCGGGTGGTTGAAGAGCATAATGTGCTTGGCACAAGGGTTTCTCTATATCAGAGGATTTTGTGAAAATTACATAGATTACTGCAGTAAAACAGATTTCGATAGCCTCTCTGGTTTACGAGGTGAAATTATCAACGCTATCTTTCCTACATATTCTACATCTGCACACGTGTGAGACGTTTCTTAGCACGCAAAGTGATTCCACGAGAGCTTTCCTCCATTGGCACTGCTACCTTGGGCTCCTCTATAATCATAAGAGGCTCGTTTAAACGCTGTATCTGCATAGAATATGGAGGCGCGCCAAGTTCCTTTAAGCGCCCGGGTCGGAATCTCTATTCTTGTTGTCTTCCACAATTCGATCCATCTGATTCAATTGGCTAAGCTTGTTCTTCTGTAACTTTAAAAACACCGGCCCAATGATTGAATGCTAGAAGACCTGGAAATAGACACAGCCCCCACCATGTTCTTAGACCCACCAGCGCAAACAGGCTCGGAGCTCTAGGTAGCTTTAATACATACATATCTCTCCCGCTCTCTTTCTCGTCCCTTCTTCTATTTTGCTGCGCTCTACTAAGATATCTTCCGTCTTTTGACTCGAGTTTTTGCGAGCTGCGATCATATTCCTGTGTGAGTGCTGGTCTTCCCCTCATTGCGGGGTCTTCATCCATGTCTAACGCATTGCCCAAGCTGAACTTCAGCTCCCATCATTTGACTACCAAACATCACACTCTCAGGAACGTGGTTGTTTTTGACTCCTTGTAGTTGCCATGTCTTATTCCTATCCTCGTAAGTACTCTACGGCCGTATGTTAACATGTGGCTAATCTCAGCAAAGCACCGCCTGGACCAGGGAATGGTGGTAAGTTGAATTGACATCAATACAAATGCTATCCTGATCACAGATCTTAGCTCCTCAACAGCAATACGCTCCTCCCCCGACTTCTCCACCACTTCCACAACAGCAACAAGGGCAAGGCCAATATTATCCTCCACCTCCACAGCCTTCACCTGGCCATCAACAACAAGCTAGTTACCCTCCACCGCCTCCACAACAAACCCCTCCTCAGGTCCAACAACATTACCAACAGCCTCCGCAGCAGCATCCAAACTTCTCCCACCGGGCCTCGTATTCGCAACCTCTTGCATCTCCACAACTTCCGCCACAGCAGCAAGTACACCAACAACAGCAATATCAGCAGCCACCTCAACAGCACCAACAACAAGCTCTACCATCGTACGAGCAACCCCCGGCTGGAGCTCACATAGCACAACCAGGAGGGGAGAAGCCACTAGATACAAGTCAGCAAGGAAATCTTGATCATGGAGCCCCATCAGCAGCCCATTTTGTTGGCGCAAGTACCACGCAAGACGATGTTGGGACATTTAACGGTGGAAGTTATCGGATTAGCCATCGGGATACGAATAGTATCATTACCTTCCAGCTCGCAATGGGTTGCCCATTGACTGCAAAACCCGGAGCCATGATTGCCATGAGCCCAACAGTTACTCTCAAAGGAACAGTGAAGTTCTCGATGAAGAAGCTTATCGCAGGTGGTGAAATGACACACTCAACCTACACCGGTCCCGGTGAGCTTCTTCTCGCGCCATCATCACTCGGTGATATCACGAACATCCGGCTTGGTGGTAATGAACAATGGTCTGTCGGTCGTGATGCATTCTTGGCTTGTACGCAAGGTGTTGTAAAGGAATACAAGAGACAAGGCATTGGAAAAGCCATGTTTTCTGGAGAGGGTATGTTTGTCTATAAGATATCTGGGGTTGGATTGATGTGGATTACGAGTTTGGGTGCCATTATTCGGAAAGATGTAGGTCTTAAACCCCTATTTTAAGCGAGAATGCTAACTTGAAGCTAGTTGGCGGATGGTGAGAGATATATCGTGGACAATGGCCATCTAGTGGCTTGGAACACAAAGTATATTCTTGAACGTGTAGCCTCAGGTGGTATTATTTCAGGTTTATCATCTGGAGAGGGGCTTGTGTGCAAATTCACAGGGCCAGGAACTGTGTTCTTGCAAACAAGAAACCCGGTAAGTTTCACTCTTTGTCACTACGGAAACTCGAGCGCTGTCAATACTAACTACGAACACATAGCAAGCTTTTGCGCAATGGCTACAAGGTCACGCAGCAACCCAGATGTAAGGTTCGTGGGAAATTACGTGTGTTATGTTTGATGAAATCTTGAGCAGAATGCTATGAAGTAGGTTGATGAATATAGTATGGATATCAAAATTTATCTATGGAGTTCTTGCCCAATTTTGATACACAGGTATTTCAGTCTACTTATGTGAGGAAACTTTCCATTTGTAGTTGGAATTGCTTCGATTTCATGTCTCATTTCTGTCCAAGAGCGAAGCATTCCAGTTTCAGCAGCAGTGGGAAGTATCGGATACTTAGAAGTATTTTCAGCTTTCTAATATTTCAGAGGTATGCCTGCGGTTATCATGATAGAGCCTCTAAAGGTTCACAAAAGCTGGAATTCCATGCAGTCAAATCCATTTCACGTCTTGACTGATTTATTACAATCCATCTCAAACTTTAAACGATCAATCTCATGCTAATTCTCATTCTTCGAAATTTGTGCTTGATTTAAGAGCAATTCAGATTGCTTTTACGCATCACGTATTGAGTGATGAATACTAATTAGTCACCTCGAGTAGGAGTAGACTAAAGTTTTTAGTATTAAAATTGATGTGGTTCTGGAACGTTTATGGCTAGATGCCAATTCGCGTCTGGAAGTCTTCAGAGTTGCCAGTTGTTTCTGTTTAAACTCTATTTCTTACTTGGAATTACTTTTGGTAAACCGAAAGTAAAGCAGCGAAGAAGGTATCAAAGTATGAATTTGATCAGCTCGAATTTTTAAGGGTCTCATGATTTACTCAGGATACTCAACCACGAGTCTTAGTATTGTTAGAGTGTTTGTTGTAATTTGTTGCTCAAATTATAGATCTGTCACAACACCTGAGAGATTGAAGTATCTAAAGGTCTACGAAATATGGCCCCGGCCGCACCAAATATCTCTAAATGCTCTTGTGATTCAAAGCAGCAATTGATTGTTCAACCAGAAGGTACAAAATTGCCTCCGTAGCGTTCTTTCCTCAGACTTCAGGACTCATTAGCTGACTTGTACTTACCCTCAGTCTTCCTACCATCTTCCCTCATTATAGCAAAGACTATTTGCTAAATTTTGGGTACGAAATATCAACAGCGACTGTTTCTGGCCTTGGGCCATTATAAAGCAATTGTTAGGATAAAGCACTCGCTTCTGCTCGTTTCACTTCCCAGGAAGGCTTTACATACTGCTTCCTCAGACCTTTCATCGTAGAATCAAGTAAGCCATTCACTATCCAACATTTGTGATACCGTGTGTGCATACGCTTCATAGTTCTAACCATATATGCAGAAAAACTCATGATGACCAGAGAAAGTGAACGCTCTCCCTTCAATGCCTCCCCAGCAAAACGTACATTGTGTTCGATGGCTCACAACTCATCGAACTCAACAACACCTATCTTCAACCACACTCCGCCCCCCGTGAGAAGCTCACTGGGTAGAAGCTCTAACTCGCTGAAGGGACCCGTTACAATTAGTAGCAGTCTCAAAGTTCGGTCTCCACGAGCCCCACGACCTACCATTCTACCATCCAAGCATGGTGTATTTGCTCAGAGCTATAGTAGTGACATAAACAACGTGAAAGTTAGCCCACATTGCCAGTTGCACACAGAGCTTCGGTACGATGCCAAAGACGTCCGACAAATTCAGCAGACTGTATTTCCAACATCCCCAACTAAGACAGTCAAATTTGCGTCAGACACATCAAATATAGAAAGCGATCCTGCAATCTTGTTTTGCGCTGTCAAGTCTGCGAAGGAGTAAGTTTTGATTTCCCCAACCCAACTCGAATCTCAAGGTTCCAAGCTGTTTGACACAGTGGATTTAGTGTACCTTCACCAAAAGTTTTGAGTGCCACTCGGCCTGTACAAGAAGAGCTCATTGTCACAATACAAAGGTTTCTCTCGCTTGACAAGGATGATCGCGAAAAGCTTCACAATCTACTTTACGCATTAGATAAAATTCAAGAGCCATCCAAAACCGCTATGCCGCCAATTGCGCCAGCAATCGGAACTTCAGCGCCAGAAGCTGTTCCACCAGATTTTCCACAAGTTCTTACGCCAAGTAGCTCTAGCAATACACCCACGAAACCCATGCTAAACCCAGAGGCACCTGCCTTCCGAGACTTATCAAAGCTGAAAAGTACTATCTCTCTTAAAAATAACGGCAGAAAGGCACAAACTCCTATCAAAGCCTCATATGCCAAGGTAGCTTCTACTTCTACTAAGACCGTCTTATCCCTAGCGAAGGCTGTTCCTCAAGATGCCCCTTCTCTCAAATGGAAGATGTCACCCGAGAAGACCTGGAGACCAAGTGTACATCAGCGACTCGCGGAGACTCGTCAGAACAGACGATCAGATTATGGCTCACGCGTACGGTCGGAATTACGGTCACATCTAAAGCTAAAGATTCCCGTGGAAACTACTACGTCCATCCCAACTTTTGTGTAAGTTAAGTTCATCCAGTACCGATATTTTACAGTGTTCAATGTTGCAAATGAGGACTTATAATATTGTAAAGTGTGATATCTCCATTGGTAAACTATTGAATCTATCGAGTCGTATAGTCCATCAAGAATAATTACTTCCTCAAAAATATGACTGATAAGTTTGTGCAGTATACCAACAGCTGACACTGCTACCGCTGAATCTGAGGCACCGCAAAGAAACCACGCACCGGAGGCATCAAGACAGTGAGTGCTACGTAGTCAATCATCAATAGCAGCTACTAAATGAGTAATCCAGTGCGGTCTTACCCGATAATACATCTACAGCCTCTCCACGGATGCAGAATCATTACATGCCAGAAGTTCCGTATTGGTAAGTGTGGTTTTGGATATTGGCTAGGAAAGATGATGAAATCCACACTTTTGTGGCACAATTATTAATGATGAACCATGCAGGCCTCCAAGTCAAATCCAGCCCCCAGTATGGTTTGGCCCTTCATCTACAGCATGGCCACCATTGATGCCCATCCCCTCCTGGATCCATCAAATACCACCAGCCTTTCCAGTCGGCATCCCTTTCAATGGCCCACCACCACCATACCTGTCACCGTCAGCTCCAGCTTACTACCAATCACCGCTTGAGAGCAATTATGATGATATCCAGGACTACCCTAATGTTCCTGGTGGACGGATAGGTCAAGCCTTACCAGAGTTGTTAGGAGATAAGCTACTTGGAAAATTCATGGCCAAGTATCCAAAGACAGGAACTCGTTAGTTTCCACCCGATTCGGTTGGTAGCACTTTTCAGGGGATTAACTGACTTCAGGATGCAGCACCACAGCCAAGGACCATACCCATTACACTCCTAAGAGCGACTGCGTTGAAGAAGCCGGCTCTAAGAAGGAAAAGAGTAAGCAATCGTAGTAGATCATCAGCAGTTGCTGCCAACATACAACAGCAGCTGGAAGAGTTAATACTAGAAAAAAAGGAGAAGCAAGCTCTCGCCAAAATGGAAAAGGATGCAATGGAGCGACGTTCTAGGTGGCACAATAGTTTTACCGTAAAAAGCGAGGTAGCATGACTTGAGATAGCATTTGTTTATTCGTTTTATTCATTGTTTCTTCCTTTCGAGGCATCAACTCATCAGAATTGGAAGTAGTATAGACAAACTGGCCGCTATTGGCCATCGAGCTTTACATGCTATCAGAGCTCATTAGCATTTGTACGAATACATCGCGTTTTAACTCTATAAACAATATCTTGTCGAACTTTGTGACAACATTGCAAGATGTTACTTCCGAATTTGGGAAGTATTGTTGAAACACCACATTAAGCCCAGCTATCACGTTGTATTAACTCGAGCAGTTCGACAAGTTCAGGATAGTACAAAGCATGAGATATTCTGTGCATCCTTAATTTGGAGCTTCTGCTAAACATACATTATGATTACAACGTACTATCTGGAAGCCAAACTTTGGCTGGCTCAAATCCTCACGTCTGGCATTTCTGTCAAGGTGAGCATTTTGCCTTAAACCAATCTCAGCACGGCCTTGCGGTATAACCACACGCCGTTCACACAGGTAATCATGCAAGCTGCATATCATGGCTCTGGATATATAATAAGGCAAACTTGGCAATCCTTGAACTCCACCTCTACGTATGGATGCCAATATCCGAACCAGCAAGTCCTTACCATATAGCATGCCCAAATAGATTCCCCAGACAGGAATCCACACCCATAACGCCATCTTGCTAAATCGTTTGATCATCGAGTATCTTGGGTTGCTAAGTTTCGTGTTTATGCTCCTGTAGTATTGCTAAATAGCTCAACGAGCACTAAAAATCGTCCGCCATTGTTTCGAGTAAGGTGCTACCTCCTGGTCGCAAATATGCACGCCAGTCGGTTCGCATCCTGCAAAACGGATGAGGAAGTCTCCATCTTTGTATTTGCCTTTTGATTCTGCGGAAGCGTCTTTGCTGTATGCATTCAGGGTTCTCTGGGGAATGAGGGCGAGTTTAGAAAGTATGGTTGGATGCCATTGGACTATATGTTCCTGCGCTGGTGTGAGTTTCCGATTGGAACAATTTATTACTTAACATAACTTACAAGAGCATGTGCCTCTGCTTTCTGAAAGTTATATGAACGATATAGAGGATCGAACCAGGTATCTAAAAAAAACCTAGCCCAGTCACCTCTGCGTAAGACAAGACTTCCTGGCGCTAGACCGTCCTTATCTTGCGTGAGGACAAGATCTATTTGACTCCCCTTCAGGTGTGAGAACGTCTTGATCACACTGTCCGGTGGCACAATTGACTGATCCTTGATCATCAAGCTCTCCAATAACTTTGCATTCATGATGTCCCCCTCAATGGTGAGAAAAGGATTCATTATTAAAGAGTTTTGGTCCAGAAACCAAAAGTAAGTGCTGTGAGGAAATTTGGTCATTGCATGGCGCATGGAAGGGACCATCGCCCATGACTTTGGTGACCCCTTAAGCTCATAATCGTCTTCGGTGGGGAAGAATGTTGCATATCCTATCGCATATCAGTACTATGAACCAGTTGCCAGGCAGAGCTACCCAAACTTACCGCGTTTTTTCGCATATTCTAACCTGTTGTCTTTGATATCCTCTATGTATTTCCTGCTGTAGCCTCCTTTCGTACTCAAAACCGTAACGATAACCACCGGAGGCGTCCCTGAAGGTATCCTCTCTCCTCCAAATGTATGCGAAGCCAGGAAAAACAGTGCGCCAAGTGCACAAAGTGAGATGAGAGCTGCTTGGACTCGACTTCTGCGTATGGTGGGAATTCGTGAAGTTCGAGGTTTGTACAGCGAGGCGTTCGAGGACTTCCTCGTCGGTAGCGCCAAGTGCATCTTCCCAGTGTCTCTAGATGGTATGTCTTCGGCCCAGCTAAATTGTCGTCAACGTGGCCGCAGAGGCAAGACGGCGTTGGGTTGAGGTATCCTGGTATAGATATGTCTGTCCTCTCGTATCCGAGGAAAGGCTGAAATTTCGAAATTACCAATCAGGAAGTCAGCGGGCAGTCTAGACCCTCACGAGTATTTATCACCTAATAGATCTTCTGCGACACGGATTTTAATAAATGCGAGTTTTTGGAAGTTCTTGGAGATTCAGGGCTCGGAAATGATGATTGAGCCAAATCATTTATCAAACCCACTTTTAATATTGAGATGCCAAGAAGGCCCTGAGTTTATTTAAAGATGAGGAACTCAGGTAAACCCTCAAACCAAAATTTAAGACAAATGAACTCCTTATCACTTTCCCTTCTTTGAGCAGTGAGCATAATTAATCCATGTTAGTAGGATTGGTAGTGTTTCGAATATGGCTATCCTCTCCAACCACTTTTCTACGCGACAGGTTTTGACCGAGCCTGGGGCTATTAGAATATGTTCAGTCTTTCTCCAAGCAAATACCTTCTTGCTACAATTCTTAGGAATGGTGAAGTGCCCAGAAGCAACTTCACCATTCTTGTGAATGCGATACTTTATCAAGCTTTTCACTTACCTTGGAAATTTGGCCAGTGGATGGATGCTGGAGGCTTACATGAACTCTACAGAAAATATCTCCAACTTTTTGGCAACCCGGACAAATTGTAGCGTTACAACAGGAAGGGGAAGCTCGCAACAAGAACAAAACCAAGTTCTGAGCTTTAAATTTTCTTACTTACCAAGTAACAAACGGTTTCAGAGAAAGGAGATAATAGACCATCAGGTGAGAATAAAAATGGTTTTAATTTTATGGATGAAATATTAATGTACATGTATCTGAATAATGTATCAACTCAGATGCAACTGACTTCTCGAAAATAGATCATAAATGAAATGAGAAACCAATGCCTACAATCTCATAATAAGTCGAGGCATCTGATCATCTAAGTTGGTAAATTCGCGGCCGCCCAAAATGAGATTAGAACAAGACGCTCAATTCTCAAGGCTCCAGCAAAATTTTCAATATTTGCACACAGACTAGTCGACACGCCACTGAGGCAGGATATCGTGGCAACTTAAGAGTGTGCAGAATATGAGGAGTATCTTGGAATTTCACAAGTCGAATATGTGAAGGATGGTGGGTGAAAGGTGAATGATTCGCTCATTTGCTTTCTGTTATGTTATACATTGATCAAAACCCTATGATCACTAGCTGTGCTGTGTTATATTGCTCTCCCTGGTAGATCTGTACCGGTGCTAGTACTCTCCTGATTTGAAGTAGATAGGTTTTCCGCTGCTGAAGCTGGCTCCTCTTCAAAATCGTCATCTTCTCCTTGAACATCTACGACTCGCTCACTCGCTTTTTCAAGCGTTCTTCGACTCCAATTACGAACAAATTTCCATGTGGCCTTTTATAATCAGATACACAGTGAGGGTTCTCATTTTAGGAGCCACTTACAATCATGAATGTAACGACGCCAACGAGTACGATTGTCCATGAGATATTTTCTAGCCGGTCTCTCCCTGTACCGCCGCGTCGTCCTCGATTTGAGCCTCCAAGTACACCAGAATGGCGAATATTCCACCATTGCCATGGAGGCATCATGAAAAAGGCCTTGACCATTCCAAGTAGACCGAGAGATGCTAGTCCTTTTAAGAAATGTTCAGACCATCCTCCATCTTCATCGTCATAGTGAATTTCCGTAACGCCCCTCGTTGGTAGCGACGTAATGGTATCGTATGGATCGAGATAAAGATTCAAGATAGGATCCGCAATGAAACCAAGCACGAAGACAGTCCCAAGTAAGATTAAGACTGTCAGGGCAATTTGCATGATTGTGCTCTGGATCCAAGCGCTCCACTTCAACCTATCCAATTGATACCTGAACTTGCAGGTTGGACACTCCCAATAATTCTTTCGTCCGTAACTTGGATCGGCATGTCTCCAAGACTGCAAACAACCTTCGTGTACATATCGACTCGAGCCTTTGCACTTACCTGTCTTGAAGTAAGTACTATGTTTCGAATACACCATACATACTCAGTAGTGATGAGGCCAATTCTGGGAGGTCTCTACATACATGGTCTAATTAGCCTTCCGTCTGCCGGGTCAGCAGAAATGTATGTGACTTTTGGTGCGGGGCCAAACTTTGAAGTGTTGTTGAAGCTCTCAAAATTAGGCTGCACGACCTCTAAACAAATCCTACAAGTTCGTGAAGAGTAGTGCCGTTGAGGCCTGGGAGTATCATGTTCGGTCTCTACCTTTGGAAGCTCTCCTGGGTGGACTTCTTCCCAATCGGCATCTTCAAATGTACCTGGTAGGTTTTCCAACTCCTCGGATATTTTCTTCTCATGTACTTCTTCCTCGATAGGCTGCTCCGTAGGTTCTTCTACGGGCCATGACCAGGAAGCGCTGGTGTCGTACGGTACGGATGACATCGTCAAGATTCTGTCCACTGTGCTAGCAAGATAGTCCTTGCAGTCCAAGGTCTTACCTCCTATGCTGTGTCAGTACAATTATATTAGTTGATGGAGTATTTATGTGGGAGTAGCGAGGTTTTTGAGCAGCCAAAGGGTATAGGTGTCATCCGCAAAGTTCGGAGTTTAGTTGATCAGAAAATCTGGGTAGCATCTTGGTCCCGAGTCTAGAAGATCACGTGCCATAGCCCTATTCGCGTTCCCAGGGTTGCCTCAGAGCTCCAAAGTCAACGAGTACAACAGCTCAACTTCTCTTTCCTTACTGACCTCCAAATACTCGCCCATCCATTTTCATTTGAACCTGCTCTCGAGACTGCATTTCGGCCAAAACTAGAGCCAACAACAACCATGGCGGATAGATATTCGTTCTCCTTGACAACCTTCTCCCCAAGGTAAGTAAATACAGCTATCCCCACGCGCAAATTGGGAGACAGCTCCGTTTGATGGCCCCCTAGCTAACATACAACAGTGGAAAGCTAGTTCAAATAGGTTCGTATATTGTGAACCGATCTCTGTGGGAGTTGCAACAACTCACTGCTCTTGCATTGTAAAGCAGCTGACTTCTTACCTTAGAATACGCATTAAATGCGGTCAATCAAGGTGTAACCGCTCTTGGTATTAAAGGTAAGCTTTCTAATAGACTAAGTGTTAAGCAAAACTAATTCTTTGTAAAGCCACCAATGGTATTGTCCTCGCCACGGAAAAGAAGTCATCATCTCCCTTAATCGATCCTCCTTCCCTTTCGAAAGTTAGCCTCATCACTCCTAATATCGGTATGGTATACTCTGGAATGGGCCCGGATTACAGAGTACTTGTCGATAAAGCTCGCAAAGTTTCACACACTGGTTACAAGCGGATCTATAACGAGTACCCTCCCACAAGAATATTAGTCCAGGATGTCGCTAGAGTTATGCAAGAGGCAACTCAGTCTGGCGGTGTGCGACCCTATGGAGTAAGCTTATTGATTGCTGGTTGGGATGAGGGAATTGAGCCAGAATCAGAGGAGGCAGCCACCGCCGATACTCACCCTGACGAGAAGAAGCCATCTGGAAAGACTGGAGGTGTTTTGAAAGGTGGGCCTATGTTGTATCAAGTTGATCCCAGCGGCAGTTACTTTCCATGGAAGGCGACAGCAATTGGAAAAAGCGCAACCTCCGCTAAGACATTCTTGGAGAAGCGCTACACTGAGGGCTTAGAGCTAGAAGATGCTGTGCACATTGCACTGCTCACGTTAAAGGAGACGATTGAGGGAGAGATGAACGGTGAAACGGTGGAGATTGGTAGGTACCATTCATTACGAGGTTGATAATAGATGGACTAACTTTTTTAGGTATTGTTGGGCCTCCAGCTCACCACTTGCTTGGTGTGGAGGGTGTTGAGGGTGCTGAAGGGCCAAGATTCAGAAAGCTGAGCCCCCAGGAAATTGAGGATTATCTTACGAATCTATGAGCTTCTTCTTTCTGCGAAAGCGGCGATTCCATAGCCCGGCAAAGATTACACGGTGTATTATAGAACTGCATTGAGAAGATAAAATGAACGAGATACCTGGGCGTGCTATGCCTTTAATCTGTGGTATTTTTAATGAGCAAGAATGTGTTTTTGTAGCCAGCATATACACCGGTAATTTTTTGTCCTTCTTTAAGAGGCACCAATAATTGCTCCCAAATTTCCGTTCTTTTGACATCTAGTCCTAGCTGTCCATTTGAACCTTCTCCTACAACAAAGATATTTCCTTCAGCTGTGAGCACAGCAATATGGTTGAATCCTATGGTAACATCCAAAATATCCTCTCCGTTTAAATCAAGGGGTGTAGGGGAGCCACAGAACATGTCTTTGGGCTCTCCAGCCTCCCCCCAAAAATATACATCATTAGCAGAAGTCAAGGCTGCAGATGCATAACCCCCGGAAGAGATTTTGGAGGTCCTGTCTTCTAAGTCTACAAGATTTTCAACAATGGATGGTTTAGATGCTGGACTAGTGTCGGAGTGTTAGATGTGCTATATCTTGGTAACAAAGGCAATGCCATACTTTTCTTTTGTTATTTCTCGCCCGAGGCATTGTCTGTATCTTTCATCGCCCCACGTATAGACGAGGCCCGTTGATGAGAGGGCGGTAAAGCTCGTTTCGTTAGCCACTACTTGTTTGATTTGGCCCAGATTCTCGAAAGCTTCGCAGTTTCCTTCTCGGTAATCCTTCAAGGATCGGTATTGTCTTATTGAGCCTTCTTCGAACTCTAGTAATTCATTAATTAGAGCTATGCATTAAGATAAAGTCTGGATGCTTACCACATATCTTGTCGTTCCCTGCAACTGTTATATTCTCTTGGTCAATGTGACTTTCTCTAAAAGCAGATATGCAATTATCAGGATCACCCGCAACCTTAATCCCAGTGGGCGTCTGTACTAGAGTCAAAATTAGTAACGCAGTAGTTCAATGAATTGATCAGCTTCTTTGAGATATAACATTGTGATAGAGAATCCTACAGTAGGCAAGAATAAAGTACGCAAGGAGGATAGACCAGGACGCTTTTTGCACTCTGGATAGGCAGTTTAGTATGATTTGGAGTTCATACCGTTAAGCATCCAATGCCGTACGGATCTCGAATATTACATATCTCCATACGATGACAATGTTGCACAACTTGTCCAACGTAGGGTAAGTTGCTCCGATTGCCATAAACACGTGACTTACAAAAGGCGTAGATCGCCGTTTGTTTTCAAGCAATTTGAGAATAGAGAAGTGCATGTTTCTAACATGATCTCGGCTTACCTAGGGTAGCTGAACGTGAAGTTTTTAGGATCTTGATACTTGATTCCCGCAAGATGCAAGTTATCTTCATCAAATCATGAGCTTCATTAGTGGAAGCCTCATCAAATTGAAGTTGATTCCAAGCATTGAATCCTGTAGCCCAAAGCTCCATGGCTTATGAGCGCTCTGTATTCCTAGGCACATGGATTGAACGTGGATGTCCTCGTGGGTTGTCTGACGGGATGTGTTGTAACTTGGCTTCGTCAACCGCAACTCGCTAAAATATCTGAATGCCAAGAACCAGTTGTTTGCTGACCATGATATCGTCCTCCACTGACACCCACCTAACTTTCGGTGTTTAGGAGCATCCTGTCTTCGAAGCAGCTTTTTCGATCTTATCTAAGTTCGTCATTGATTACTTACGTTTACTTACCGAGCCGCACAGGTCCATGCTTTGAATTAAGTGTCTGCCTATAGTGGTTTCCAGGCTACAACATTCTGTCCCTGCAACGTTTTGACATTTTGTACCTGCAGGATAATTAGGACCAGAGCTCTATCTTCCTCCTGAACTTATCTACTTTCATAGTGATCATATTGCCACTTTGATATACTCAGTTCTGGAGCCACAGTCGAGAGGGGGGAATTGGGAAAAGCGCGCAGCTACTTCGCATCTATTCTGATAAAGACTAGAAGCCTTTTGGATCTACGGAATCATCACTTATCTCTTCTCTTTGTATCCATTGTAGACGGGTCAGTCTGGATATCCGTTTGTCCTCGAGAGCAATTTTTGCACGACATCGAGTTTCCCAGTGGGTAGGCTCTATTCCCACTTGACAAGAGATTGGTCCACCGCCAGTGCCGCATGGCCATTGAGCTATCTACTAGTACAAACATGAGTCTTTCTCTTCCAATCAGGACAGTAAGCAGCAGAAGGAATGAGGAAAGCAGAACACACTTCACCAGCTATACTCCCACCTCGTCCACCGAAGCTATATCTGGACCAATTCGGGAGCCAGCACCTTTGAATGATCGTCTGATAGTTGGTTTGGACTTTGGTACAACATATTCAGGGTAAGTTCGAACTCTATCGTCGCACATGAACGCATGAATATGGTGGCTCGTCTGGTACCAGATACCATAGACCCTGCGGTCGAGAAATGTGTAATCCAAGATACGTTGTTACAGACTTTCTGGCACATTCGATCTCAAAAAGCATTCTGAGTTATGATCCATATTAATTTTAGCTTTCTGTTCAGTTGGAAAGTGTCACAAAGTCTGGGACAAATGCTGTTATAGATACTAACATGACACACTAATATTCCAATTACCTATTGCTAATAATATATAGTGTTGCAGCAGTATTCTCTGGTACTCCAGATGACGTTGAGATCATAAAAACATGGCCAGGCGGAAATGGAATCACATCGGACAAAGTTCCAACTGAAATCTCCTACGATTTCCCTCCAAATACAGAGGATGCAGGCCCAAATATCAAGTGGGGGTTTCAATTTCGCCCAGAGGAGAACAGACTACGATGTATCAAATTGTTTCTTGATCGTTCGCAAAAGCTTCCTTTTTATGTGAGCCCACTGGAAACTGCTGCTCAGCTAAAGAAGTTCAACAAGAACGTCGTTGATGCAGTGAGTGACTACCTGACTCAAGTCTACAATCACACAATGGAAACACTTACTCGGCGGTATGGTGAATCATTCATGGCTTCGACGAAGGTCGAATTCGTCCTCACTTGTCCAGCCGTGTGGTCTGATGCGGCCAAAAATACAACCCTACAAGCCGCAGAACGGGCAGGCATGGGTGCTAAATCAGACATCCAGATGATAAGTGAACCAGAAGCTGCAGCTGTATATACACTGAAGGCTATCCAACCAAATCACCTTAGCGCTGGAGACAATTTTGTTGTATGTGATGCGGGAGGCGGCACGGTGGACCTGATTGCCTACAAAATAATATCATTAAAGCCACTCCGAGTTGAAGAATCTGCCGTAGGAACCGGTGGCTTATGCGGCAGTGCCTTTTTGAATTACAGATTCGAAGAGCATGTTCGAGGTCGAATAGGAAAGGATCGTTTTGATGAGATGAAACTCAAGAAGGGAAAATGCTGGCAGATGGGACTGAGATACTGGGAGGAGTTTGTAAAGCGGAACTTCAACGAGGAAGAGCATGCTGAAGTCAATGTCCCTTTCCCAGGTTTGCCCGGTAAGACTGATACCCGTGATAATTCTAAACCTCTAGAGTTCTCTCTCGAAATATAAGTCTGGGCCATACTGATTTATCAATAGACGATGAGGAAGCAGGTTTAGACTGTGGATTCTTAGTAATGACTGCTGCACAGATCAAGGAGATATTCGAGCCAGTAGTGAAAGAGGTATGCGATCTAGTTCAAGGTCAAGTAGATGGCATTAGGCAAAAGGGTGGGATTGTGTCAGGTATTGTGCTGGTGGGGGGTTTTGGTCAGAGCAATTATCTTTATACCCGATTGAAAAAGCATTTCAATACTGCCGCCCCACCCCCGTACACCGAAAGACCAACCCATGCTCAGGCCACTGCGCTTATAGAGAATGCGTCGGTAGAAGTGATGCAACCCGTCAATGCTTGGACTGCAGTTGTACGAGGTGCCGTGCTTAGAGGCTTGGAAGGGAGCATGGTAGTTTCGAGAAAGGCGAGAATGCACTACGGCACTTCCTATGCAACTGTTTATGATGAAGATAAGCATCAAGTTAGCGAGCGGTATTGGAGTCCTTTGTGGGAGCGTTGGATGGTGAGCGACAGGATGCAATGGCACATCGCCAAGGTAAGGACACAACCATACATAGCTTAATATTTTTTTGTGCTGATAATTTGCAGGGAGAAGCTCTAAGTGCTGCAACTCCTATAAGCTTCCACTATACACGCAACTTCAGACCTGGACAATCATTGGTATATCACAAAACTCCCTGTGGCAGTGCTTCAAGTTCTAACAGAACACAATAGGTAGTTTCCGACGATCTCATTGCTTCGGACGCAGACGGGGAACCGCCTTCTTCCTACTCTCGAGACCTCATAAATGTGTGTACTCTTACGACAGATCTTGGTGCAGTGCCAAAGAGCTTGTTCACTCGGTTGACCACAACCCGAGGTGTAGAATTTGATAACCTAGACTTCACGCTTGAAATGGTAGTAGAAAGTGCCGGACTAGCTTTCGAGCTGAAGGTAGATGGGTTCCGATATGGTCGTGTTGAAGCGGACTTTCATTGAGAAAATCAGCAGTGTATATTAAGACTATCATCTGACAAATTTGAATATGTGATAATAACATTAAATGCTGTCTTTCAATCAGCACTCACTTGGAATCATAGGATAGTCAACCTAAGAAGAACCGAAACGCATATTATCTTACTCCAATTACGTTAAATGAAGAAATGCTAGCATTGAGTTTCAGTAGAATGCGGATTGAAATATCTCTATTTGTCGACTTGAATTTGTGATTTCAAATAAATTAGAAGGCTTCAAAGCAAGA
>Ga0247810_10000168_pt1 | contig 104896 bp, 98 predicted proteins | sample UWRJL119311C1_FD_179918 | JGI IMG/M metagenome (GOLD analysis project Ga0247810, IMG submission 179918) | Plant litter microbial communities from Arlington Agricultural Research Station in Wisconsin, United States - UWRJ-L119-311C-1 | ecosystem: Environmental > Terrestrial > Plant litter >... | reverse complement strand
CTCTTAATCCGCCGGTAATTCGCAATCCTTCAGCAACTGAATATTCGTCTTGTGCATAAAATCCAAGCTGCATTGCCCTGAAAATAGAAGTAGGAATAGCCACATCCGGAACCTTAGAATAGGTCAGCTGATAAACCGATGGTGCCTGGTTAGCCAAAAATGAAGCGAGACTGCTATAAGTATAGTTTCCCCAGATGTTTTGGATAAATTGGTTATTAAACCTAAAGAATTCATTCTGTGTACCGAAAGTAAAGTGGTGGTCGTTATGGATCACATCCAGGTTATCCGTCAATTGAAACAGGTTCTGTGATTGTTTTGCTGATGGCGAATAACCTTCCGTACCTGCAGTAATTGTTCCAGACGCACCCAATTGGATCATCACCTGTGGAAATGGGCTTCCCGGGATCTCCCGGTTATCACGCACATTAGAATAACCTACGATCAGGTTGTTCACTACATTGTTAGAGAAATAGGTGTTTAGTTCTGCAACAGTAATATTTGTAGTGCTGGTCTGGATGTATTTATTGTTTTCAAAACGTAAAGCATTGATCCCATTACTGATATCGTCGCGTTTACCATGTACATAGTTATGTCTCAGCGTCAGCCTGTTTTTAGAATTGATCAGGTAGTCGAAACGCGCAAAAAATTTCTCGCTATTGGTCTCTTTAGAGATATCATCGAACTTACCGGCGTTATAGTTATAGTTTGTTTTCAGGTAATCTGAAATCTGCTGTGCCGTAGTTGCGGTAATTAACGATTCGTTGGATGCACCAGTTCCCCTGTTGGCGTTGTAGAGCAGGGGCTCTTTACGGCGGCTGATCTCTGCATTCACAAAGTAGAAGAGTTTATCTTTAATAATCGGGCCGCCCAAACGGAAGCCATATTGGTAATCAGTAAATTCATTGTATTTAGTACGGTTGGCATCCGGGCTTTTGCCTACTAAAGACTCGTTTTTTCCATAGGTATATACCGATCCGGTGGTCGTATTGTTACCGCGACGCGTTACGGCATTGATTCCGGCTCCTGTAAAACTACCCTGTTTCACATCAAATGGAGCAAGTACAACTTGTATCTCATCAATCGCGTCTAAACTAATTGGCTGTGTACCGGCTTGTCCGCCTGGTGCGCCGGTTGTTGTTCCGCCACCTACGCCATATCCCATAATATCATTGTTCTGAGAACCGTCGATCTGGATATTATTAAAACGGTTATTACGGCCGCCAAAGGATAATCCTGAAGATTGAGGGGTAAAACGGGTATAGTCTGATAAAGAACGGTTGATAGAGGGGTACCTGTCTATATCAGCACGACTGATATTTTTAGATGCGCCTGTTTTAGATAAATTCCTTGATGATCCTGCTCTGGCACCTTTTACCTCTACCGCATTAAGTTCCTGATCTTCTGAGTCCATAAATACTTTCATGGTGTAAACCTGTCCTAGTGGCAGGGTGACATTTTGCTCCGTGTATTTACGATTGCCAATATGGGTGATCTCAATCGTATAAGGCCCGCCTACCGGTAAATTTTGCAAGTTAAAAGCACCTTTTTCATTTACCTGAACAACAAAACGGCTGTTCGAAGGGAGGTAGGTGGCAGTGATGCTCGTACCGGTTAGGGGCCTACTCAAATTGTCGAATACATAGCCTTTAATACCCGAAGAGGTGGTTCCCTGGGCTTTTGCAGAAAATTGGCTGAGTAAGATGGTGCTGAATAACAGGGAGACAGCAGCGAATTGAAATATACATTTAAGTGATGTAGATTTTTTTTTCATATTTTAGATTTTTAATAATGATGGCCATTAAGACCAGTTTTTAATGGTGTCTGATTCCATGAGTGCTTCGACCCGCTCATGGTCTCTTTTTTTATTCGTGTTTGCTGATAATAATCTGATGGTCTTTTACTTCATAATCGATTGGGATTTGTGCTTTAATGTCCTGCAGGATCTGCGTTATAGTTTTGTCTTTTGTATTTAGTGTAATTGGTAAATCTGTATCGATTCCTTCGGGCAGGGTAACGCGGAGTTTGAAGTTTTCTGCGATGGCTTGTACAACTTGTTTCAATGGTGTTTCATTAAACACGAGGGCTGCGGGTGCTTGCAGGTTAGGTGCTGCAGGGATTAGTCTTCTAATAACCGGCTGTTTTACTTTTGCCAGCACACCACTGCTCTTATCAAATATTGCCTTTTCTGATGGCAGTAAGAATATTGCGGGTGCATTTCCGTGTACAACACCTACTTTACCGGTTTTAACTTTTACACTAATGGTGCCGGCGTCTTTTAACGCATCAACCCAAAATGAAGTACCCAAAACAACGGTAGTAATTGTTCCTGTTTGCACAGTGAAGGGGCGGTGCTGATCATGTTTTACTTTGAAGAATGCTTTCCCAGTTAATTGTAGTTCTCTCTTTTTACCTTTTAGCCCTTCCGGATAATTCAGCGTAGCCCCAGGGTAAAGTGTAACAGTACTTGAATCCGGCAATTGTATGTTTTCAGTGATTTGTAGTGGATTGCTGATCTCGATCGTAGTGATGCGCGCTGCAACATTGGTTACAGGAACAACCTTTTTACTAACATCCGGCTGTATCAACAAAAGATAACCAGCAATAAAAGGGAGCGTCACAGCGGCAATTTTCAATATCCAGGTGCCAGCTTTTAACCGACCTTCTTTTTTATGGAAGATGCGCGCTTCTACCGCTGCAAAATCTCCGGGTACAGTGTTGGTTTCATTATCCGTTGACTGCTCAATTGCATTAAAATGCAGTTTCATAAATTCCAGCTGTTCATCATCAGGTAGTGATGAAAACCAGGTTAAAACTTCTGTATGCTGCATTTCTGGAAGGGAGCCTTCAAAAAAGCGTACTATTGTTTCTTTGCTAAAAGGATGTTCTTTCATGTGATTATACGAGCTATACGTATAACCTATGCGGCAACCCTACCTTGTTTTAAAAAAAGTTTAATAAAAAACAGGAGAGCAATAAAATATGCTGGGTTTTAAGGAAATCCCTTAAATAGCGAAGGGTTTTAGTGATGTGTTTTTCTACTGATTTAACAGAAATGTTGAGCTGCTGTGAAATTTCGATATTGCTGAGATGTGTATTCCTGCTCAGTGCGAATACTTCCCTGTTCCGTGCAGGCAATTGCAGTAATGCGTCCGATAATAAACGATTGTAATCTGCGAGTATAACCTGATCAAGGGTACTGAAAGTTCCATGGTCCTCAGTATGCCGTAGTTTAATAATCCTTGCCTGGTTTTGTGTTTTACGGATGTGGTCCAGCGCCTTGTTTTTAGCGATAGTGAATAACAGGTTTTTAACGCTAAATTCAGGATTAATCTTTTGTTTGTTTTCCCAGAGTTGTATAAAAGCTTCCTGTGTCATCTCCTCCGCCATTCCTTCTTCGCGGCAATATGTACGAAGGAAAAGCTGCAGTGTTTTTTGATAGCAATTATAAAAATATTCCAATGCACGCATATCGCCATCTTTCAATGCTGCTGCCGCCTCCGGATCGTTTTTAAATAAGTGCATGGATCAAATCAATTTTTCGATCCAAAAATATCCCTATAGTTTATTAAGGGTGTTTACTCAATGTTATCAAATTATTATATCATATCAGGTAGCCCTGTCTGTCATAAGCTTTTCTTCAGTATATCAATTATAGCTAACCCCGCAGATAAAATTCTGTTCGTTAACGAAATACTGCTCAGCTGGACAATTCTATTGCACTACTCGAATAGTGCTCGTGGTTTTTAAAATTTTGTCTGGTTAAGCATTGGTGTTTTACTCGCGTTAACCTGGTAAGTGGTGATCTTGTCATTCACATCGACCTCAACAATCCTGTAGCCTCTATAGCTTGTGCCCCAGCTGCCGCCAATGTGCGCGTCAAAAAAATGAGGGAGCTTATCCGTGTAAAATACAGCATCCAGGCTGTGGTCGTGGCCGTGAAATACGGCTTTCACATTCGGATAAGTATGTAATAGCGCAACGGTTTCCGGAGAATCTACGAATGGATTTTCTGGTACCCATAAATGTGGTGGTATATGCAGTACAACAAAAACTGTTTTTAGTGCAGTCAGTTTATCAAGTTCTCTTTTGATAAAATTTGTATCCGGAGCAAGATATTTGCCTGCAGTATTAGATGTATTCGCAAGTACGAAACCGACCCCGTTTTTCTCCATGGAGAAGTTATCTTCATAGCCAAAAATCGACTTCCAGGTTGCCGTATCTGTATGGTCGTGGTTACCGGGAATAGCGTAAAAAGGTACTTTCAGCTTATCATAATAATCTTTTTTTACCTCAGGCAGTAAATCAGGGCGATCATGAACGAGATCACCATTGATAATTACAAAGTTCAGCGGATTACTATCATGCGCTTCATTAAGCCACTTAATCATATTGGCATGGTCATTTTTATAATCGGTGCCGGGCTGTCCGTAGTGTCCGTCTGATGCAATTGCAAAGCGCAGTTTGGTTTTTTCGCCAGGAGCAGGCAGTGCATCATGATCTGCTGCTGTTAAGGCTGATACTACTGGTGAAATTCCGGCAAGCACTAAACCTGCCAGGCTGCTTTTGATAAAAAATCTACGGTTAGACATAGTATGAAGTGATTATAGATAATTAAAGTTAGTAATCAGGAAAATTAAAAATGAGCCCAATAGTAAGGTTAAACCTATATAAATAATAATTTTACAGGTTAAGCTTGTGTTAAATCTGTTCTCAGGTTAATATACCGAAACCTTGCTTGCTGCTTTCGACAGTGATGTGAGTAAAGTTTCCAGATGGATAGGTTTAGATAAATAATCATTCATGCCCACACGTAAACATTCTTCTTTATCTTCCTGCATGGCATTGGCAGTCATTGCAATAATCACCGGCTGTTTAATTTCTGCGCTGCGGATGGCTTGTGTAGCTTCCAGCCCATTCATTTCCGGCATTTGTATATCCATCAGGATCACATCGAAGTGGGTAACCTGTGTTAATGCAAATGCTTCAGATCCATTCACAGCAAGCAGTGGCTGATACCCTAATTTGGCAAGGATTTTTAAAATTAACTTCTGATTGATCAGGTTGTCTTCCGCTACCAGGATATGCAGGGGATGATTTGCGGCAAAGTCTGCTGTAAGTAAATCCGGTATGATTGCTTTTTGCAATTTGTTCTCCTTTACTGCGGCGGCATAGTTTAATTTCATTTTCATAGTGAAGAAAAAAGAGGTTCCCCTTCCTGCCTCACTGTCCACTGTAATTGTCCCGCCCAGCAGGTTCACCAGTCTTTCACAAATCGCAAGGCCCAGTCCTGTTCCGCCATATCTCCTGGTGGTAGAAGAATCAACCTGCGAAAATGCTTTGAACAACCGCGAAATCCTGTCGGCCGGGATCCCGATTCCGCTATCCCTTACTTCACATCGCAGCCGGGGCACACCATCAGCATTATCTTTACTGAGGCTTACGCCTAAAAATACTTCGCCTTTACTGGTAAATTTTATGGCATTGCCCATTAAATTGATTAATACCTGCTTTAACCTTAAACTATCTGCTATCAGCAGCAGGGGCACATCATTGGCTATCGAAGATTTTAACGTTAAGCCCGCTTCTACGGCTCTTCCGGTAAACATATCTATAACTTCTGCTATGCAATGCTGTAAATTAAAAGGGTGGGGGTCCAGTTCCAGCTTTCCGGATTCTATTTTAGAAAAATCAAGTACGTCATTTATTACATTTAAGAGGCTTTCCCCGCTCAGTTTAATCGTTTCTACATATTCATTTTGTTCGCGGTCTAATTTTGTTTCATTGAGCAGGGATACCATTCCCAATACGCCGTTTAACGGTGTCCTGATCTCGTGGCTCATTGTAGCCAGGAAAATACTTTTGCCCTGGTTAGCCTTATCGGCAAGTTCCCGGGCATACTCTTCCTGTTCTTTTTGCGTGTGGAGCTCTATGTTGAGGATCTGCAGTTCTTCTGATTGCGCCTGCATTTCTTCCGATTGTACCTGCAGTTCTTCGTACAGTTCCTGGGATTTTACGGACTGCATTTTTAACTCATCAGTGTAGAGGTTCAGGTTACTGATATAAGCTTTTAAAGTGGTCTTCAATAGCGTGAAATCCTGGTATAGTTTTTCAATTTCTATACTGTCTGCGCTATCTTTCCCTCCGTCAGCAAATTGGATGTCCCTGAAATCGGATGTGATAAATGTCTCCATCCGGTTATTTAACTCCCTGATGTCGCGTGTAAGGTAGTTTGACAGTACCAAACTTAACCTGATCACTAAGATCAGTACTGCAATAGAGACCACTATTAAAATGTAATTAAACTGCAATTGCAGCTCATGCATATCATTTTCGGCCGCAGTATTGGTGACAAGAAATTGCTGATGAAATTGCTCGATGTTGTTTTGCAGTTCGGGAGCAATGCCTGATTTATGGTCAATGCCCAACTTTTCTGTATACTTCACAAAATTGGTAAAATGGCGTTTGTAGTTATTTAAGGCTTCGTCACCAATTCTGCTGTCGAGCTTTGCGATCAGAGAATCAATTTCTTTAAAAAACAGGTTTGAATACTCCTGCTTACCTCTCAGCATATAATCTTTTTCGTGCCGCCTGAGTTGTAAAATCTGGATTTTAGGGATTACATCTGAGTTTTCAATATCGTGCGCATATTGCCTCATTTTACCCTCAAGCCCATGGTTTTCAAAACCTTTTCTAAAATAGATCTGCTTTAGCGCCTGTCCCGAATTTATCGTTTGTTTGTTTAGTGCGATTAAACTGTCTAAGGAACTGTTGATTTGAAGATGGTTTTTTATTGCGCTTAATTTAAGGTCATGCAGCGCGTTCCCTATACTGCTTTGCAGTTCAAGAAACCTGTCAATATCTGTTTGTTTCCCGCTTTTATAAAAACCTGCATCGTGGAAACCTGATAACATAAACTTTTGCAGATTTCCTGTGCTTTCCAGGTATTGGATCTGGATAGCGGTCAGCCCGGCAGAAAAAACCTTAAGTTTTCTTTGCTGATGGTTTATATATAAGTAAGTGAATAACCAGAGAAGAATTACAGGGATAAAAGAGCAAAAACTTAGAAGGAGCCTGGCCTTAAAAGATTTTAGCATGGGTAGATTTTTGTAGTGCACCGACAAGATTACGAAACAACTGCTATTCAGCTGTTAAATCCATGTTAAGTTATGAAGTGCCGTTGTTAAGACGAGTTAATATGAAGATTAAAGTATGGACAACGGGCCCCGCCCATACTTTAATTTCTTTATTTCTTTTTTCTGAGGTCAGTAAATTCTGCCGCTTTGTCTTTCGATTTCTTTTTCAATTTAAAGGAGTCGAATACTTCGACAGAAGCTTTGTAAGCAGTATAAACGAGGTTATCGTGATCAATAGAAATGATCTGGAACAGCTGGGTGTTCTCCGCAAAAATGTCCATCCATATCGGCAACTAGCGTCATTTCTGTGTGCTCAATATATGTTAGCGGATTTTTATGCTGACTGCTGATATGATTGAGCGAAGCATTTTTTATGGCTCTGAATAAATAGCCATTGAGGTTTTCAGGATCCTTTTTCGTAAACCAGAGCTATACAAATAGGTCATTGACAATGCTTCTTGCCGCTTCCTTGTCTTTCACGTAATATTCAGCATATTTTTGAAGGATGCTGCCCCAGCGTTTATAAAGCAATTCAAATTCTATCAAACCGGGCCGAATAACTGGAATTTCTGCTAAAACTGGGGCTGTTTTCAAACAAATAATATTGAACTCAAAGCTGGCTAAAGCATATGATATTAAAGGATTATTATCTTATGCAGTAAATGTAAATATCAGTAAGATAGGTTTTTGTGTGTTATTTGTGCAGTTTACGCTTGCGTAAATACGTTAATAAAGCCGCTGGCCTGTCGGTTTGCAGTACCGTTGCACCATGGCTAATCAGCCAATCCCAGCTATCTTTCGTATTTCCGTCTTCAACAGCAAGATCATCTTCGTGCCCTGCATTCAGGCTTGCCCATAAAGAGTTGTACCAGATTTTTGAGCCATTTATAGGGATAAAGCTATTCTTAGTAAGCAATGCAGAAGTATCGGCTCTAAAGTTCAGTTCAAAAGCCACAGGCTTAAGATTTTTCTGGTATTCTTCAATTACCTGTTTAGCTGCAGGTTTATCAATATCAACCACCGCCATAAAGGTAATGCTGTCTAATAGGGTAGGGTATTGTGCCTTTATTTCAGGATACGTAACCTCGGTTTTAAATAATGCCTGCTCTAGTGTTCCCGTCTTTTTTAAAATCGCGAAAGCCTCGGTGTAGTATTTATAGCTTTTATCAAGGTTAACCAATACTTTGCCTTTTGCCAGCAGCATTACTTCTTCCAATGTAGGGATTGTATTTCTAGTTAACCTGCCCAATCCATTTTTCAAATGAAACTTTTTCAGCTCCTCGTAGGTATAATCCGAAGGCTTTCCTTTTCCGTTTGTAGTCCTGTCGATAGTTTGGTCGTGCATAATTACGATCACGCCATCATTGGTTTTCGCTAAGTCTATTTCTATGATATCAACGCCCATATCTATAGCCGATTGATAAGCCAGTAAAGAGTTTTCGGGTGCATTACGCCAATCGCCGCGGTGTGCCGCAACCAATACGTTTTTGCTGGATGGATCATGCAACTGCTTGATTTTATCATTAACCTGTCCGAAAGAGTTAAGCGCGCAAAGGGGAAGCAGTACTGCAGCCGTGATTTTTACCAGTGTTTTCATGTTCGGCAAAAGTAAACAGTTCGATGCCTAAAGCTTTATGATCAGCATTAAATTATTGTTAAGGATCTTAAAGCGTAGCAGGCTTAAGTAATAGAGATCAATTTTATAAATGATTTAGATCATGGATTACAGGTGTAATAATAATCAGATTTGAGCATAATCCTGATCCTATGAAAACATTACTTCTTTTAACAGATTTTTCAATTGGCGGCAATCATGCTGCCGAATATGGCTACAGCCTGGCCAAGTATTTAAAAGCAAATGTGGTGTTGTGCAATGCTATTGTAATTCCTTTGCAAATGGCTGAAGCGGGAGTAATTGGATGGCCGTTAAATGGTTACGACGGACTTGTAGAGGATACGGAAAGGGAACTCCAGAAGTTAAAAAAACATTTTGAGCATACCGACCATTCTTCTGGTTTCCATCCTCAGATTGATTGCATCAATCAAATGGGTAGGTTACAGGATGTAGTTCAGAACATCATACCCGTTTTTGAAGTAACAATGATCGTCATGGGAACCCATCACAGTGGCTCAGCTAGTTTTTTACTGGATAACAATGCAAAGAATATGATCAGTTATACAAAACATCCATTGTTACTGGTTCCTCTGCATGCTGCTTTTACCGGAGTACATAAAATAGCATTCGCTACTGATTTTGAGCAGCCCTTACAAGATATTTCAGATCTTGAGCAATTGATACCAATTGCTGCACTTCTCGGCTCCGAAATATTGATTACGCATGTGCATAATTCTCCAAAGAATAATATGGATCACCAAGATTTCGGAAACGAGTTGGTACAAGGAATGTTTAATAAAACAAATTTTGATCGTATTGTTTATCAATCAATTCAAAATGATAATCCAAATGCAGGGATCAGAGTTTTTTGCGAGGATCAAAATGTTGATCTGCTAGTTATGGTTCATAGGGCACATAATTTCATGGATATCCTATTAAAAGGCAGCCACACGCAAAAAATGGCGGAAGTACTGATCGTGCCATTGCTAGTGCTGCCAAACAATGGCGCTGCGGTTTAATTAAATACTATTCTCATCCTTAATACCCTTTAATAACGCATAAATAGCCATAGAATGCCCGTGGCCATTGCGTAATATTCTTTAAGCCAGCTAACAATTTCTCCTGCTTTTACCGTTGTTTTAAGCTGTCCATTTTCAGTGTAATGTTTTTCTTCAGCTTTATCTCTGAAATCTTTAGCGTCTAAGCCAATTTTTTCTTTTATTGTTTTTAAATACCCTCGAAATGACATGTCTGTATTTTGTTTATAATGTTCATTAAATATAGCTAAGGAGGTTATACCTTGGTTAGCCATTCTAGAAATTGGGAAGCTTTTTCTTTACTAATAGTGATCTTTTCAGCGAAATTGATAGTAAGGTTCAGGGAAAGCTTCCTTGAAAAATAGCTGGATACATCAATGATCGCCTTACGGCATACCAGAAATTGACGGTTCACCCTAAAAAAGTGGTTTCCTGTCAGTTTTTCCAGTTCGTCCAGGTTTTTATTCGGAAAGTATGCCTTACCAGAGAAGGTCAGGAGGTGCGTAATATCATTGTCAATGTGAAATAGTGCAATTTCCTCCAGTTTGATCGGGATAATTTTGTCTTGATAGTACACTAAAATAGATGATGCTTTCGATTCCTCACGCCTGCCTAATAATTCAAGTAAATTAGCATAGGGCTGGCTCACATTTCCCGAGAATAGGTTTTTAAGCTGATGGTATTTGTTCAGCGCATTTTCCAACGTTTTTAACGTAAAAGGCTTCAATATATAATCGATGCCATTTGCCTTAAAAGCATCCAATGCATACTCGTCATAAGCCGTACAAAATACAACAGGCGCAGTAAGCGATACGGCAATAAATATTTCGAAGCTTAACCCGTCGCCCAATTGGATGTCACTGAAAATCATGTCAGGTTCAGGAGATGCTTTAAAATAAGCTACCGATTCTTTTACCGAACGCAGCTGAACAATATTCAGGTTCTCCTTAATCAGTTTTCTGATGTTTTTTTCGAGGTCGTCAGCTACTAAACGCTCATCTTCAATGATTACTATATTCATTTGCCAATAGTTTTATGCTTACAGAAAATTTGTGATTATCTTCTTTAATAATTACTTCATCATCAGAGAGCAAACGATAGCGCTCTGCAAGATTAGCCAATCCATTTTTTGTAGAAAGTTCCCTTATTGTTTTCTTTTGCAGTTTATTTGTTACGATAATTCGGTCATTTTGCTGATAAATGCTGACTTCAAGGGGCATTTCTTCGGTTAGCTCATTATGTTTGATCGCATTTTCTAATAAGGGCTGTAACGAAAATGATGGCAGATAATAGCTGTTTAAGCTATTTTCAGGGATGGTGATTGTGCAGCTCAGCGCCGTGCCAAACCTGATTTTCTGCATTTCGAGATAGTCTTCCAAAAGAGAAAATTCGTCCTCTAACGGCGAAACTTTTTCTGTATGTGTAAAAATAGAGGCACGTAGAAAATTAGCAAGGTGAACCAGGTAAGAATCCCCTGCGTCAGTGTCCTGTCCATATAAAGATTTTACTGTATTAAGTGCATTAAAAAGAAAATGAGGGTGGATTTGCTGTTTCAACAGGAGAGTAGCTGCTTCTGCCTGTGCAATTTTCAACTTAGAAAACTCCCGGTCTGCTTGTGCTTTTTCGTGCTGGAGCAGTATAAAGTTCTGTGAAATGATGGTCAGGGTGGTAATTAGTGCACTGGCAACAATGAAGGTGAAAAAGGTTTCATGAAAATTAGGTGGTGTACTGTGGAGCAAAGTAGCCAGTAACGGCCATACAAAAAGATAGGCAAACAAGCTGGCCAGGTAGGTAAAGCTGTAGCGGAATGCATTGAACATGGCCGACTTAATTTTGAAGTTTTTAGCGGCAACTACAACTATTGCAGTATTTGCAAAACCGATTAGGGAGATAATTAATAGTGTCAGTATCGAGTTCAGTACGGGGTGATCGATGCTTTTGTTCGAGATCAAGAACAAAAACACGAACGTGCTGATACCTGCTGCCAGATGCAGGTTTAAACGAATCAGATTTTTGATGGGTAACTTTGCCTCCATAAACAAAAATAGGGAAAGATGGCGAGCTATGTTTGCAAATCTGCCCTAAAGCAGGCAAATAGCGGGCTGAAGCGTTTTAAATGTAGTGATAAAGCTACAGTTTATCCTGCTTATCTATCAAAGTTGCTCATGGTATGCTTGTTGATTATCGTGTAAACCCTAATATTAATAAAATACACAACTTAAGGTTGTTTGGCTGAATTATTACTTGAAGGAGAAACATTCAAACACATTAAAACCTGGCTCAACTCCTAACGTTTAACAAAATCATGAATTTAAAAGAATTAAAAACACTGCCTTTTCACATCAAACTGGCAACAGTATTAGTGAGCCTTGTGATACTCTGTTATATTACCATTATTGCCAAAGAAATTTTATCCCCGCTAATCTTTTCCTGTTTGTTCTCAATTTTACTGCTTCCATTAGCCGCATTCCTGGAGAACAAGCTTAAACTTCCAAGAAGTGCAGCTTCCATGATATCGATTATCCTCTTGTTAACAGGGATAGGAGTGTTGCTGTATGTGATTGGATCACAGTTATCCGATCTGGCGAATGACTGGCCCCAATTTCAGCAGCAACTGCTGAAGACCATGGATTCACTGCAAAGCTGGATCTCAGGGACATTCCATATCAACACCACTAAACAGCTGACCTATGTGCATACAGCTACCGGGAAGATGATGGCTTCAGGTACTACCGTAATTGGTGCTACGCTGTTATCTTTGTCGTCACTGCTGTTATTTTTTGTATTCACTTTTATCTACACCTTTTTCTTCCTGCTTTACCGTAGGTTGATTATGAAGTTTTTACTGTCAGTATTTCTTGATGAAAATTCTAAGGTGGTCCATGATGTGATTGAGCAGGTGCAATACATGATCCGGAAATATATCATTGGATTACTAATCGAGATGGCCATCGTTTCGATCGTAGTCTGCTGTGTTTTCTGGATGCTGGGTATCAAGTATGCGGTTCTATTAGGGTTGCTGACCGGCTTGTTTAATATTATTCCTTATATCGGTATATTCTCTGCGCTTGTAATCAGCTCCCTGGTCACATTTGCTACGGCTACTGTGATCTCAAAAGTAATATTGGTTATCGGTACGCTGGTTGTTGTGCATTTGATCGACAGCAATATCTTGTTACCCGTTGTGGTTGGATCTAAAGTCAGGATTAATGCATTGGTAACAGTACTGGGTGTGGTTATTGGTGAAATGATCTGGGGTATACCCGGCATGTTTTTGTCCATTCCCGTTATTGCAGTGCTCAAGATAATTTTTGACCGTATTGAAGGGTTGCAGCCCTGGGGTATTATACTGGGTGATGAGGAGCATAAACAAAACAAGCTGGCTACGCGGTTAACCACAAGGCGTGTAAGTAAATAACTTCAGGATAATATTCGTCGCTGCTAGAGGAAAAGTAGTTTTTCCTCTTCCAGATCCAGGCGTTTTAAATGTTTGCGTACAACCTCTTCATTGAGGGATTCTTCTTCGCTGTTTTTCTTCAGGAGCCATTTCCGCTGTTCATCTATCAGGTCCAGGTAAATAGTTTTGGCCTTATCGGCCAGTACAGTTTCTTCATTGAACTGGCCTTTATTCGCCCACTTATCGTTCAGTTGTCGCAGAAATGGTTGCTGAGGGAGGTCATTACTGTAATTCGTTTGCAAATAATTCAGCGCATAAGCGGACAATTCCTTTCTAAGGATATCATCCGTTTCTTCCTCAGAGCGGTCGAATTCCGGCAGGTTTATTTTTTTGATCAGATAAGGTAATGTCAGTCCCTGCAACAACAAGGTTAAAAGAATCACGATGAAGGTGATAAAAAGAATCAGGTTACGCTGAGGAAAAGGGGAGCCATCTGCCAGCTGCACCGGAATAGATAAAGCTGCTGCAAGCGAAACTACGCCCCGCATACCGGTCCAACCCAACAGGAAAGGACTTTTCATGCCCGGATTTCTGGTATCTGCTACGGTGATAAAGTTTCTTGCAATCAGTGTAGTAATTACCGCTCCGTATGCGGCTAAAATTCTTCCAACAATCAGCACTGCGGTAATCAGGACGCCATAACCAATGGCCGATAACATGCTGACTTTTCCGAGTCCGGCTGTAATTTCGGGCAGGTCTAAACCGATCAGGGTGAAAACGAGTCCATTTAATATAAAACAAAAGCTTTCCCAGACATTCACTCCCCGTAAACGCGAACTGCTGCTCAGGAAAAAGTGTCTTTTGTTAGATAATAACAGTCCGCCGCTCACCACGGCAAGTACACCCGAAGCATGTACTTCTTCTGCAGCGATGTACATTAGGTATGGGGTGATAATGCTCAATGCGGTATCTGTATTGGTATCCGTTGGGAGGTATTTATGGCTTTTCATAAAGATCAGCCCTATCGCCAGTCCTACGCCCACGCCGCCAATCAGCATCCAGGAGAAACTTAACGCTGCATCTGCACAAATAAATTGTCCTGTAGCTACAGCGATCAGCGCGAAACGAAAGATTATCAGGGACGATGCATCGTTTAACAGGCTTTCACCTTCCAGTATAGAAGACATCCGTTTAGGTACCTTCACAAACCTCAAAATGGCACCTGCACTTACCGCATCCGGTGGCGAGACAATGCCGCCAAGTAAAAATCCGAGTGCCAACGAAAATCCCGGGATATAATAGTTGGCCACAAACGCAACCGAAAGTGCGGTCAGGAATACCACAACAAAAGCGAAACTCCCAATAATGCGCCTCCATTTCCATAGTTCTTTCCACGAGATCGCCCATGATGCTTCATATAACAGTGGCGGCAGGAAGATGATAAATATCATTTCAGGATCAATGCGTACGGTAGGTATACCGGGAACAAAACTGATCGATAGACCCGCTAGCACAAGCAGCACGGGATAGGCCACTTTGATTTTATTGGCCAGCATAATGATTAATACGATAGCTACGATCAGCCCAAGATAAAATGGAAAGTTTTCCAGCATGTTTATACCTCTTTTAAATCAAATGGAAGTTTACGGATCCTTTTTCCGGTCAGGTCAAAAATAGCATTGGTCAGCGCAGGGGCGAATGCTGGCAAACCGGGTTCCCCAACACCACCGGCATCTGCATCATTTTCCATAATATGTATTTCAATAGGAGGCATGTCGGTTATTCTAGGCATTTTATAGTCATAGAAATTCCGCTGTTCTACCAGTCCGTCTTTAAAAGTAATTTCATGGATGGTAGCTGCCCCAAGTGCCATTACGATACTGCCCTCTACCTGTGCACGTATAATATCCGGGTTTACATACCAGCCGCAATCCATTACCGCCCACACCTGGTCGATTTTTACTTTACCGTCACCACCTTTTGAAACCTTAACCACCTGTCCTACAGTGCTGGAAAAACATTCTGTTATGGCAACTCCATATCCTTCGTTTTTCTTTCTTTTTTTCCAGCCGGACACTTCCTCTATCTTGTCGATCAGCTTCTGGCGGCGCTCCTCTTTTAAATATTGCCTGCGCAGATCTAGCGGGTCTTTCCCTGCAGCATGGGCAATTTCATCAAAGAAGCTTTCGAAAGCAAAACCATTTGTCGACGCATAAACCGATCTCCACCACATCACAGGTATAGGTGTTTCAAACTGTACTTCTGCAAAACTGATATTTTTTATCGTTTCATAATATGCTTCCAGAAACCCTTCTGCAGTACTGCTATTGGCTACATCTAATTTTTTACCAGCATCCCAGTGATCGGTATTCTGCCCCGACATCCTAAATTTCAATGCGGTAACATCTCCATTTGCAACAGCCCCCTGGCAGCGATAGGTCATCCCCGGACGATAAGGCCCCTGTGTTGCGTCATCTTCCCTTGTCCACACTACTTGTACAGGGGCATCAATTTCTTTGGAAATTACCGCAGCTTCATGCGGATAATCCATAAATGCCTTTCTGCCAAATCCACCACCCAGGAAGGTCATATTTACGGTTACTTTTTCTTTAGGCATGCTGAGTTCTTTGGCTACAAATTCCTGCACCCATTCAGGTGCCTGGATAGGTCCCCAGATTTCCAGCTTATCTTTTTGGTAATGCGCAACGCAGTTGAGCGGCTCCATCGCACTGTGCGATTGGTATGGCGTTTCGTATAGTACATCAAGTATTTTTCCGTCCCCGGAAAGTATGCTGTCGGGATCCCCTTGTTTTTTAAATAAGATCCCCTCTGTTGAAGCCAGGGCTTCCTTCTGACGTTTGTAAATATCTGCGGTGCTGATATGCTCAAAACCGCTGTCATCCCATTCTACAACTAATGCTTTTTTGCCCTGCAGTGCCGCCCAGGTAGAATTGGCAACTACAGCAACACCCTCGCGATAGGTGGTAAAAACACCCATCCGTACTTTAAAAACCTTTTGCACTCCCGGTATTTTTAATGCAGCGGCAGTGTCAAAACTTTTTACCACACCACGCATACGCGGATTACGAACAACGGCAGCATATAACATGCCCGGCAACTTTTTGTCAAGACCAAAAATAGCTGTGCCATTGGTTTTCATTGGCGTATCCTGCCGGTGAAGTGGTTTACGGATCAGTTGATAGTCGGCCTTACTCTTAAGCGCTACTTCTTTTGGGGTATCCAACTTTTTTGCTTCTTCCACAAGTTCACCATAATGGAATTTCTGTCCTGATGCGGTGTGTATCACATGGCCCGATTTTGCATGGCATGCTGTAACTGGAACGCCCCATCTGGCAGCAGCAACACTAATCAGCATCACCCTTGCAGTAGCACCCAACTTCAGTAAATTTTTGTAGCTCCCGCGTATCGTTGAGCTTCCGCCCGTAATCTGGTCGCCGTATTTTTCTTTGTTGCCCTGTGCAAAAACGATGTTCACATCTTTTAAATCAACTTCAAGTTCTTCAGCAACAATCTGCGGAACAGATTGGTAGGAGCCCTGTCCCATTTCGGCGCGATGGTTAAAGATAGTTACCTTGCCATCTGTATTGATATGGATCCAGGCATTCAGCTCAATGTCCGACGCAGCGGCTTCACTTGCGTTGATCATCTCCGTTTCTTCTGCACTTGCAGGATAATAAAATCCTATGCACAGTGCAACACCGGCAATGCCCGAAAGCCTGAGGAAATCTCGTCTGGATACTTCTTTAATACTCATAGCAGTTTAGTCGGCGGATTGCCGCTATCCCAAATATATGAATATCATTTAACCTGCCCTACAGGAATTAAAGCATTAGGACGATATTATCACAATCTTCTGGACAACTCATACAGCTTAAAAAGCCCTTCTTCACTTTTATTAAAATACTTTTTATTGAACGTATAATCTATCGGGGATCCATCCGCACTGCTGGTTTGCTTCGTTCTGAGCTGCAATACTACCTGTTTTACACTGGTATATATATTACTGTTTTTGCCACCAAAATTACCGTTGATGCGCCGATCATAATAACTGGCAACATATAATCAGTAATACTGGTTGAGATAACAGTAATCTGTATACCATTTGACCCGGTAAAAGACTGGACATTTGTAGTATCAAAAATTCATTATGGAAAAAGTTAAATTAAATAATGGCGTCGAAATGCCAATCTTAGGATTTGGTGTATTCCAGGTAACAGACTTGGCAGAATGTGAAAGAAGTGTGTTGGATGCGATCAGCAGCGGTTACCGGTTAATTGATACTGCTCAATCTTACGGAAACGAAGAAGCGGTTGGCAGGGCGATTAAAAATAGCAGTGTCCCAAGAGAAGAGTTATTCATTACCACTAAACTGTGGATACAAAGTGAAGGTTATGAGGATACTAAAAAAGCTTTTGAAAGTTCCCTGCAAAAACTGCAGTTAGATTATATAGACCTGTACCTGATTCATCAGCCATATGGCGATATATATGGTGAGTGGAGAGCAATGGAAGAATTGTATAAAGAAGGAAAAGTCAGAGCAATAGGGGTTAGCAATTTTCATCCTGACAGATTAATAGATTTGATCGTGCACAACGAGATCGTACCGGCAGTAAATCAAATTGAAACCCATCCATTTCATCAGCAGCTCGATACACAAGATTTTCTTGTAGAAAATAATGTACAGATTGAATCCTGGGGACCATTTGCAGAAGGTAAAAATGATATTTTTTCGAATGAACTGCTGCTTTCAATTGGTAAAAAATACAACAAGTCAATTGCGCAGGTTATCCTTCGCTGGTTAACACAAAGAGGTGTAGTGGCTATTCCAAAATCAGTACGTAAAGAAAGGATGGAAGAGAATATCAACATATTTGATTTTCAGCTAACGAACGAAGAAATAGCATCTATTCAAACACTGGATACAAAAGCAAGCAGCTTTTTTGACCACCGCGATCCGGCAATGGTAAAATGGTTAGGTGAAAGAAAACTTTAAATAAAATAACAAGCAGTGCCCTGTGATGATTTAAATTATCAAATGGTACAGCTAACAATTAAAAAATAAAATAAATGAAAAAGAGACAATTAGGTAATAGCGGACTGGAAGTTTCTACCCTCGGTCTTGGATGTATGGGGCTGAGTTTTGGCTATGGTCCTGCAGCACAAAAAGAAGATGCAATTAAATTGATCAGAACGGCTTATGAAAGCGGTGTAACATTTTTTGACACCGCAGAAGCATACGGGCCGTTTACAAATGAGGAACTGCTGGGCGAAGCTCTGGCACCTTTTCGCAATGAAGTGGTGATCGCAACAAAATTCGGTTTTAAGGATGGCAAACCAGGTTCAGGAATGGACAGCAGCCCTAAACGTATACGTAAGGTCGCAGAAGATGCATTAACACGACTTAAAACAGATCGTATTGATTTATTTTATCAGCACCGTGTTGATCCCAATGTGCCAATGGAAGAAGTTGCCGGAGTAGTTAAAGAACTGATCTGGGAAGGAAAAGTAAAACACTTCGGCCTTTCGGAAGCAGGAGAACAATCTATCAGGAAAGCGCATGCCGTGCAGCCGGTAACAGCTTTGCAAAGCGAATATTCGCTATGGTGGAGAGAGCCAGAGCAGGACATTCTGCCTGTGTTAGAAGAACTTGGAATTGGGTTTGTTCCCTTCAGTCCGTTGGGTAAAGGTTTTCTAACCGGTAAAATTGATGAAAATACAGCTTTTGATCAATCAGATTTTCGCAATAGCGTTCCAAGATTCTCTGAAGACAACAGGAAAGCAAACCAGGCTTTAGTTGGGTTGCTGCAAAATATTGCTGGTGAAAAAAATGCAACTCCTGCACAAATTGCTTTAGCTTGGTTATTGGCGCAAAAACCATGGATTGTTCCAATACCAGGAACTACAAAACTACATCGTTTAGAAGAGAATATCGGATCTGCTGCCATTACACTGAGTGAAGGTGATCTAACTGAGATCGAGGCTGCAGTAGCAAAGATAGAAGTGCAGGGGCACAGGTACTCTGAGCAAGGACAAAAAATGGTTAATCGCTAGAAGATAACTACGGCTATTCTTACTGGTAGCCAACCCAGGCTACCAGTATAAGTTTTATAAATCCTTTAAAGAAATGCCTTATGAAAAGTATAGCAAAACTCTGTCTACTGCTAACGCTGACCTGCGGAATATTTTCCGCTTGTTCAAAATCGAAAAGTACATCAGGTATTAATAATGATGTACCAATAAATACAGATACGTTGATGAATAAAAAAGTACTTATAGTTTATCTATCAAGGACAAATAATACCAAAGCAATTGCTACCATTATTCAAAAGAATGTTGGCGGCAAAATGGTTGCACTGGAACTAACCAATCCTTATCCTGAAAATTACAAACAGATTGTAGATCAGGTGGCCAATGAAAATTCAACTGGATTTTTACCTCCCCTAAAAACAAAAATTGATCATATCGAACAATATGATCTTATATTTCTTGGCTTTCCTACCTGGGGCATGCAATTGCCGCCGCCAATGAAAAGCTTCCTAAAAGAATATGATCTGAAAGGGAAAACGATCGTTCCATTTAATACTAATGCTGGTTATGGAATTGGCAGTACCTTTCAAACTGTAAAGGAATTAGCTCCGGAAAGTACTATTACTGAAGGATTTTCTATCAAGGGAGGCATAGAAAGAGATGGGATATTATTTGTAATGGAGGGAGCAAAAGAAAAGCAAGCCGAGGCGGAAGTACAGACTTGGCTGCGCAAAATCAAGTTGCTGAAATAATAATTTTAAACTAAAAAAAGAGAAAACTATGAAAAAACTACTGTATGTAATGATCTTAATAGGAGCGATGGCTTCTACAGCTGTAAAAGCACAAACAGGCGCTGTTTTCGCAAAGGGCGAATTATCTAAAACTGATAATCATACTGGTGATGTGTGGCTTAGGGAACTGAATCATGGCGATAGTGTGATAGATTGCAGTATCGCTACAGCCACTTTTGCACCGGGGGCGAAGTTAGATTGGCATATCCATCCGGCTGGTCAGATTTTAATGATCACTGAAGGTATTGGTTACTATCAGGAGAAAGGTAAGGCTATTCAAGTGGTTAAAACAGGCGAGGTAATCAAATGCCTTCCAGGAATACCGCACTGGCATGGTGCATCGCCAAAAAGTACATTTACTTACATTGCTGCCAGTACAAATTCCGCTAATAATAAAACAGTATGGCTTCAGAGAGTTACTGATGCTGAATATAATAGCGCAAAATAGCATTAATAATTTTATCAAAATAAACAGCAAAGCCGGCAATTCATATTGCCGGCTTTGCTGTTTATAAATGGGATTTAATTAAACTTCCTGCAAGTTAAATGGAAGTTTGCGAATCCTTTTTCCCGTCAGATCAAAAATAGCATTGGTCAGGGCAGGAGCAAACGCTGGCAATCCTGGTTCTCCCATACCTCCGGCATCCGCATCATTCTCCATGATATGTATCTCCATCTGCGGGATATCCGTGATGCGAGGCATTTTATAATCGTAGAAGTTCCGCTGCTCTACCATACCATCCTTGAACGTAATCTCATGAATAGTGGCCGCACCAATGGCCATTACTATACTGCCTTCAACCTGCGCTTTAATGATATCAGGATTTACGTACCAGCCGCAATCTACTACCACCCAAACTTTGTCGATATGGATCCCGCCAGTTTTCCCTTTAGATACCTTTACAATATGCCCTACGGTACTGGCAAAACATTCAGTGATCGCTACGCCATATCCCTCGTTCTTTTTCCTGTTCTTCCAACCAGAAACCTGTTCCATTTTATCAATCAGGAGCTTACTTCTTTCATCTTTGAGGTATTGCCTTCTCATATCAAGCGGGTCTTTCATTGCTTTGTGTGCAATTTCGTCCAGAAAGCTTTCATAGGCAAAACCATTGGTAGAGGCATATACAGAACGCCAGAAACTAGTTGGGATCGGTGTTTTAAAAGGCACATCAGCAAAGCTGACATTTTTGATTGAATCGTAATAGGGCTTTAAAAATCCTTCAGAGGTGCTTCTGTTCGGCTTACCATTGTCGCCGCCACGCCAGTGATCATTATTCTGACCAGCCATACGGAATTTAAGTGCAGTAATATCACCGTTCTCCACTACGCCTTCGCAGCGGTAAGATACACCCGGGCGATAAGGTCCTTGTGTAGCGTCATCTTCCCTGGTCCAAACCACTTGCACAGGTGCGCCAATCTCTTTTGAAACCAATACAGCCTCATAAGGATAATCGGGCATTGCTTTTCGTCCGAATCCCCCGCCTAGAAAGGTCATGTTGACGATTACATTTTCCCTTGTCAGCCCCATTTTTTTGCTCACATAATCCTGTATCCAATTAGGTGCCTGTACTGGTCCCCAGATCTCCACCTTATCGCCCTGAAAATGCGCAATGCAGTTGACGGGTTCCATACAACTGTGCGACTGGTAAGGTGTTTGATAGATTACGTCTAACTTATTCTTTCCCTGGGCGATAATTCCTGTTGGGTCACCCTGCGTTTTTAATGGCAAGCCTTCGCTGGATAGCAGCAATTCGCGCTGGCGGCTGTAGATCTCCGGAGTACTTACATGCTCAAAGCCAGAATCATCCCATTCAACCTTAAGCGCCTTTTTTCCCTGCATAGCCGCCCAGGTAGAGTTGGCCACAACTGCTACACCTTCGCGATCGGTATCCCAGACACCCATAACTACTTTAAAAACGCGGGTTACTCCGGGAACTTTTAAGGCTGCCGAAGCATCAAAGCTTTTAACCTTACCGCGCATGCGCGGGTTACGTTCGACCGCCGCAAATTGCAATCCGGGTAATCTTTTGTCTATACCAAAGATGGCTTCCCCGTTTGTTTTCATTGGTGTATCCCTGCGGTGATTCCCTTTACCGATTATCTTATAGTCGGCCCTTGCTTTTAGCTTTACTTCTTTTGGTGCAGTTATTTTGGAAGCTTCTACCACCAATTCTCCATAATGGAATTTTTTGTCAGACGGTTTGTGAATGACATGGCCTAATTCTGCGTAACATTCGGAAGTAGGTACTGCCCAGCGTGCTGCGGCTGCCATAATAAGCACTTCACGCGCTGTGGCACTTAGTTTTAACAGATTTTTATAACTGCCTCTTATCGTAGAGCTGCCACCTGTTAGCTGGCTGCCGTATTTTTTTTCGTCACCTTGTGTAAGCTGGATATCTACGCCATAAAGATCAACCTCTAGTTCTTCTGCGATGATCTGGGCGATGGAATGGTAAACACCCTGACCCATTTCAGCCCGATGACAGATCAGGGTCACTTTACCGTTGGTGTTGATGATGATCCATGCCGCCAATGCTACACCTGCATTGGCAAGGTTGGCCTCTGTTTCTGTAAGCACATTTGCTTCTGCTTCACTTGACATGTACAATCCCAGGCAAAGTGCCGTGCTTCCTATCCCTGCAATCCTGAGGAAACTTCTCCTCGAGAGGTTCTCAACTTCTTCTGATAATGACATAAACTATTCTTAGAAAATCAATGCATAATTATTTCTTTGGTGCATAAGCGCCAGTCTTAATCCATGTAATCCATGCTTTTTTAAATGCAGCATGGCTCAATGGCGGTTTCGTACGTCCCTCGCCCATGTTCCAACCTGATAAAACTAAGCCATCATCGGCATGTGCAATGAGCTGCTCCATGTTTTTATGGCCGTTCTGTTTAGGATCTACCATTTGTTTGGCTAGCTGACGAGCAGTTTTACCTTCAAATACCATTTTCATGTTTGCTGGCGGTAAATGCCAGTTCGGGTTTCCTGGAGGAGTGTGCAGCCCTGGTGTGTTTTCAGGTTGGTGGCAGTTCGCGCATTTCATAGCAAGAACTCCTTTACCTTTAATACCCCTTTTTGGAAACATCGTGTGCAAATGGCTATCGTCTCCCTGCAGTGGAATGTCGCCAGCAGGGTGGCAGTTCATACAGCGCGGACTCATTAAAACACGATATACAGCGGCAAATGCTTTAACGGATGCGATGCTGTCTTTTTTGATTACTACTGCTGGAGTAACCATCTTAGGGTCACCGTCAGCATTGAGTGCGAAAGCCATCACGCCAACTGTGCACAGCATGATAGCCATTACGATCACAGTTTTGCAGGGCTTTAAAGCAGGGCTTAATTTTGAGTGAATTTTCATACTGTACCTCCATTTCTTTGTTGCAGCTCGGCTGCTAAATGTATTGCTTTGCGAATACGGGTATAGGTGCCGCATCTGCAGATGTTTCCCGCCATTGCGTCGTCAATTTCCTGGTCTGTAGGGTGTGGTTTCTCCCGAAGAAGAACTGCTGCAGACATCAGCTGGCCGGAATGGCAATAACCGCATTGCGGTACGTTCTCTTCATTCCATGCTACTTGCAGTGGATGATCGTTAAGAGCAGATAATCCTTCTATAGTAGTGATTTCCTGATTTTCTGCACGGCTCACTTTGGTTACGCAAGAACGCACGGCTTCTCCGTTGAGGTGGACTACGCAGGCGCCGCATTGGGCTACTCCGCAACCAAACTTAGTACCGGTTAATCCAATGATATCCCGGATAAACCATAACAATGGCATCTCCGGATCCGCATCAACGGTATAAGGTTTTTTGTTGATCTTTAAATTAATCATAGGCTTAAATGTGAATGATTATAAAATTGATTTGTGGTTAGTCTTTTATGTATATACGTTTTATTATAGATATAAAGTTATTATAAAAACGGACTTATCCTCCGATAGAAATCATACTTCTATTTTGAATCAAATCCGCTTTCAGGTCTTCGAGATCAGTGTTAAGCTGACCGCCAAGTTCTTTTTTCTTCGCCCATATCGATGTTTTGATTAATGGCAGAATATCATCGCCGTTTCTAAAGGCAGTCAAAAGATCAGTTTCTCCGTCAGAAAACAAACAGTTTTTTAGTTTGCCGTCGGCAGTTAATCGCATTCGATTGCAAGTACTGCAAAAAGGATGGGTCATGGTACCAATGATGGCAAAAGATCCAATATGATCAGCCACACTAAAGTGTTTGGCAGTATCATTAGCCGCTTCTTGCACCGGCATAATTGCGTAATTTTTTGAGATCTCAGCTAGGATTTCTTCCATGGAGACCAACTTGTTGCTCGTCCATTTGTTACCGCTAAAAGGCATGAATTCAATAAAGCGGATCTGAATTGGATTAAATTTCGTCCAGGCAATAAAGTCGGTGATTTCATTTTCATTCAGGCCTTTCATCATAACCACGTTAATCCTAACCGCGATTTTATGGTGCAAAAGCAAGTCAATGTTACTTTTCACCTGGTGAAATACATCCCGCCTGGTAATAAACATAAATTTCTCAGGCTGTAAGGTGTCAAGGCTAATATTGATGTTTTTAATGCCAGCCGCTTTCAGCACCGGCAGCAACTCTGCAATACGAGTCCCGTTGGTAGTAATCACCAGTTCAATCGCTAGTTTTCCAAGTCCGGTGATAATTTCTGCCGCATCCTTCCTTACTAAAGGTTCGCCACCGGTAAGCCTGATTTTTTTAACGCCTTGTGCTACAAATATCTTTGCAATCTCAATAATTTCATTGGGTTGCATCAACCTCGAGTTGGGTGTAAAGTCATATTCCTCTTCTGGCATGCAGTAAAAACATCTGAAATTGCAGTTATCCGTAAGTGATATCCTTAAATAATCATGTGTACGGCCAAAAGAATCTGTTATCATAAGATTTAAAAATTAAGATTGATTTACTAAATCTGCTAAAGGGTTTAATTCTATTACTGTCTCCCTGAATTTCAGCGGGGTCACCTGAACATGCTTTTTAAAAAAAACACTAAAATGTTTTGCTTCCGCGAAACCAAGTGCAAAAGCTATTTCTGTAACTGTCCACTCCGTTTGTCTTAATAGCATTTTTGCCTCCTCCATAGTTCGTTCTCTGATTACCTGCGAGGTAGTTTTGTCCGCCACTTCTTTCACAACCTTATTAAGGTGCCTTACATGTAGATTTAGTCTCTCCGCAAACGCTAAAGGCGATCGTAAGCGCATGCAGTTATAGTTATAATCTATTGGAAACTGCACTTCTATTAATTCCATAAATAGCGCAAATATCCGTTGCGATGCCTTAATTGGCTGTCTGACCGCTACTGTTGTCGGTACCATTCTCAAAGCAAAATGAATCAATTCACTTACACCTGAGCGGCTTTTATCGTTTTTGCCGTTATACTCTGATTCATTATCGTTTAGCATGCGGCCAAATATTTTATTTAACACATCCACCTGTTGGTCGGTCAGTTCAAAAACTTGGTTTCCTTCTGGCCGAAAAACAGAATACTTTGCAACGTTTTCATATTGATCGAACAGCGCCTCGTCAAAAATGCACGAATAGCCTTGTCGAACACTGTTAAGATGCGCCCATCTTTCTGTTGTATCTGGGCTGGAAAACACCAATGCCTGTTTTTTTAATTGAATCTCCTGACCAGCAAATTGGATCGCACTTTCACCTAATAACAAGCTGACTTCATAATAGGCTTGTGCTTCCGTAGCAATCGGCTCTGCATCGAACCCTGTAACAGAATCGAGCTTATAAACTTTGAAATGCCCAGTGTTGTTCAATATATTTATTGTTAATTAATATTTAGCGTTATATTCTTCATCGGTTACTGGCTGCAACCAAACCGGTGGCCCCGCTTCCCGTGTAGTAACCGCAACTTGAGAAAACGTATCATCGGGACTTGCTCCATGCCAGTGTACCGCATTTGGTGGGCATTTAATTGCATCACCTCTGTGCAGTATTTTTATTGGGCTGCCTTTTTCCTGATAATAACCCGTTCCTGCAGTAACAAGCAAAATTTGCCCTCCAGGATGTGAATGCCAGTTCGTTCTGGCACCAGCTTCGAAGGTCACATTTCCAACCGATATCTGATTCAGGCTGTCTGCTTCTACTAACGATTGAAGCCAGGCCTTTCCCTTAAAATTACTGTTAGTTATCTCTTTTCCAGCTGGAAAAGGGCTTTCCGAAGCCTCAGGATTGGATTTAACCGCCTTTACTTTGCCATTATTGCATGATGCGAGAAGGGCGGTTAAGCAGGTAGAAATAATTAGAAGTTTCGTTTTCATATTGCCTGTTGCTAATAATTTAAGTTCATTCCTTAATTACGGTATTAACCTTTTGCTTTTACTACCTCAGCTAAAACCGGTTTTGCAGCGTCTGCTTCTTTTTTGCCAACATTAGTTTCAATAACATTGATGAGCTGGCTTAACTGAGCAGTAGTAAAGTCCTGATTAAGGAAAAGGCCCATGTGCGAATTGAGCATAGGTTCTACGCCTCCGATGGCAATCAATACCGATACCGTAACCAGCTCTCTATCTGCATAAGTGAGCACGTCACGTTCAAAAATATCGGCAAAAAGGTGTTCCTTCAAAAAGATTTCTATTTCCGGACTAAAGGCCGCATAACCGGTCCGTTTATCGCTTTGAGGAGCCCCAGAGAGTGTTCCTAAAACTTCTTTTCCGCGCTCGTACTTGCTGCGTTTATCGTTGATCGGTGAAGCTGCCTTCCCTTGTTGGTCATTAATTCCTTTGGCTTTTCGCTCTTCAAGTACTGCCATAAAAGTCTGGAGACCACGCAGGCTGCGGGGAAAACCGCAATACGCATATAGGTGAACCAATACCTCTTTAATTTCATTTACCGTTAACCCCGAATCAAGTCCGCCATTAAGTTCTGGTTTCAATAACTCCAGCTCGCCTTTAGCAGTAAATGCCGATATAGTGATCATTTTTTGCTGTTTAGCAGTTATTGATTCGCTCTTTTTCTTATTCTCCTGCGCTTCGGCATCTATCGAAAAACCCGCTATTATCGCAAGGCCTACAATTAATTTTTTCATCAGCATATAATTTTATCCGCCCTTAGCTTTATGCGACGAAGGGGGTGGTTCTCATTAATACAAATGTCAAGAAGTTTTTCCTTTGCATTCTGATACAGATTACTGGATTGTCTACCATAATTACTGATTTTTCTAACACCCTATGATTCTTGCTAGCAGATATCTTAAATTTGATTAACAATATTTAATCAATTCGTTATGGACAATATTCTGAAGTTTGATAGCATTAAGCAGTACAATACTTTCAATAAGCAAGAAAGCCTGCACCCGTTGGTTAGTATTGTTGATCTTTCCAATGCTGATCCGCGTGAATCGCGAAGGATGAGCTATGGTTTTTATGTTGTCTTTCTTAAGCAGGTTAAATGCGGTGATTTGCGATATGGATTGAATAATTATGATTACGAGGAAGGGACATTAGTATTTTTGGCACCCGGGCAAGTAATCGGAGAAAATATTCCCGGAAACTATTACCAGCCAACGGGAATTGCATTGGTGTTCGATCCAAATCTGATCCATGGTACAGCACTGGGACGCCGCATAGGCGAATACAACTTTTTTTCTTATGATGTGCATGAGGCGCTCCATTTGTCAAAAAAAGAACGAGAGCTCATCCTTGACTGTTTTGCTAAGATTGAGTACGAATTGCAGACGGGTGTAGATAAACACAGTAAAAAGCTGATTGCAGCAAACATAGAATTGTTTCTTGATTATTGCACCCGCTTTTATGACCGCCAGTTTATCACACGGGAGGTAGCAAATGTAGGCGTGATCGAGCGATTCGAATCATTGCTTAATGAATACTTCAACTCAGATAAGCCTCAGAAATTGGGACTGCCTAATGTGAGTTATTGTGCTTCAGAACTCTGTTTATCTGCTAACTACTTTGGCGATTTAATTAAAAAGGAAACTGGTAAATCCGCTTTAGAATATATACAGCTAAAAATAATGGATCTGGCTAAAGAAAAAGTCTATGATCCTAATAAAACCGTTAATGAAATAGCTTACGAACTAGGTTTTAAGTATGCGCAGCATTTCAGCCGTTTGTTTAAGCGGCGGACAGGTTACACGCCTAATGAATACAGAAATTTGAATTGATAAAACCTTAATTACCCGTATATTTTACTGTAATATTTCGAGTTGTCTGGTCATAATGATACGGATTACTGTTTTTACTACCAAAATCACGGAAATTGGTCGGCTAAATTTGATTATAGTAGCTAATTTTCTAATTTGAGTAAAAGATATTTTATGAGTTTATCTGCAAATCTCGCTAGAAGTCCAAATTGCGAAGTGAAAAGCAAATATGCTGTTTTGGCTATACGTTTTGTCACATTTGCATATCATCATGATGAAATTAAAATATTGCTGCTGAAAATAAATCAATCTGAAAAATGGAAATTTCCTACTGGGCAGATTAGAAGCGAGGAAAGTATAACAGAAGCAGCGGAGCGGATAATTTGTGAAATAACCAAGGCAAAAGATTTGTTCTTTCACCAAATAGGAGTCATGGAATCTTCTCCAATTGATGATAGTGTTGTTTATATAAACTATTATGTAATGATAAGATGGACAGCTAATATGACTAGCAAAATAATGGAAAACTATAGATGGTTTGCAATTCATCGTCAGCCTCCATTGATGGGGGATAATGGCACGCTACTCAAAAACGCCCATGCAGCGTTAATCAAAGGACTAAATTATCATCCTATCGGATATTTTTTATTATACAAGCATTTTACATTAGGAGAACTTCAGAATCTATATGAACAGATTTTAGCAATAAAACTAAACAATAGCAAATTTCGCAGAAAAATGCTCGCTCAATTCATATTGAGGAAGTTAAATGATCAGCAAATAAGTGCCACCGCTAAAGCGTCTGATTTGTATAAATATGATAAAGGCCAATACTTTGCTGCGCTTCAAACAGGACTAGAGAAAGTTTTTTAATATTATAGTATTTAAATGAATTTTTATGCATTAAGGTGTTAATAATGAGTTGATAGCAGTGTAATTCGTTGTGTTGTTAAGCTTGATTGCATGCAAGAAAAAACTTATTTTTATTTTGCTGTATTTCATTCGAACGATCTAATGTTCAGTGGTATATAGTAACGCTATTAGTCGTAATTTAAATTATTCAAAATGGAAACAGAAAAGGCTAATTATAACAGACGAACATTTCTTAAAACCTCTTTGCTATTAGGTGGAGGATTGATGATCCACTTCAGCGGTCTGGCAAAATTGGGTCTGGAAGATAAACCTGGTGGATTTGAGCTTGCTGAACAATGGAGCGAAATAAATGGATATATAAAAATCACGAGCGACAATTTGGTGAAGATCCTTTGCCCGAATCCTGAATTTGGGCAAAACGTGATGACTTCGCTTCCGATGATCATTGCGGAAGAGCTTGGGGTGGACTGGAAAAAGGTACTGGTTGAGATGGGCCCGCACGATAATGTGAAACTAGGTCCGCAGTTTACTGGTGGAAGCAATTCTGTAAGAATGTACTGGAAGCCGCTTCGGGAGGCGGGAGCAACTGCCCGGTATATGTTAATTGAGGCCGCTGCAAAAACATGGAATGTTCCTATGGAGGAAGTAACCACTAAGGCAGGTATGCTCTTACATGAAAAGAGTGGGAAAAGCGGCACCTATGGCGATTTCGCTTCCAAAGCCGCAGGTTCTCCCATTCCAAAAGAGGTAAAGCTGAAAAATGTAAAAGATTTTAATGTAGTCAGAACCTCACAGAAAAATGTAGAGGGATCAAAAATAGTTAGTGGAAAGCCACTATTTGGTTTGGATTATAAACAGGAGGGAATGTTGATCGCCATGATCCAGCATCCTCCAGGTTTCGGAATGAAGCTAAAATCTTTTGATGCATCGAAAAGCTTGAAAATGCCGGGAATACACGACGTTTTTTCCTTAAAATTATATGAGGATGGTTTTGCTCAGGGTGGTTTTGACACACGCACATTCAATGATTTACTGGTGATTGTAGGAACAAATACCTGGGAAATCATGAACGCCCGTAAAAAATTAATCGTAGAGTGGATGCCTGCCGGCGATGTTAAAGATACGATGGCTGGAAGAGGAGGCAGTAGGGAGGTGATTGTTCCTGGGGAGCTTGAAAGTACTGATGCCCAGTATAAAAAAATGCAGGAGTATGCTCAAAAACCTGCACAGCAATTACGCAAGGACGGTGATCCGGAAGCAGCGTTTAAAAAAGCTGCGAAGATTATTGAGCGCACGTATACAGCTCCTTTTTTAGCGCATAACTGTATGGAGCCTATGAACTTTTTTGCTCATGTTACAGATGAAAAAGCTTTGCTGGTTGGACCTTTGCAGGCACCTGGGTGGACAGAACCAACATTGTCGAAGATTTTAAAACTGCCTCCTGAAAAGATCGAAATTCAAATGACCCGCATGGGCGGAGGTTTTGGCCGCAGGGCATACGGGCACTATCTCATTGAGGCGGCATTGATATCCAGAAAAGTCAAAGCACCTGTTAAACTGGTGTATAGCAGAGAGGATGATCTAACATATGGCATCTATCGCCCAATGTATACGGCTACCTATCGCGCAGCTTTAGATGCTGATAATAAACTGACTGCCTTTCATGTAAAAGGCGGCGGTATTCCTGAACATGCTATACATCCGAATAGGTTCCCGGCTGGTGCTGTAGATAATTATCTTGCAGAGGGCTGGCAAATCCCTTCAAATATAACAATAGGTGCGTTCAGAGCGCCCCGGTCTAACTTTAATGCCGCTGCAGAACAATCTTTTCTCGATGAATTAGCAGAAGCAATGGGTAAGGACCCTATAGATTTTCGATTGGAACTGTTAAAAAGAGCAAAGGAGAATCCGGTTGGCAAAGACAACGAATACAACGCCGATCGTTACGCCGGTGTATTAGCGTTGATAAAAGAAAAATCAGGATGGAATACACCTGAGAATAAAAAATACAGCAGGGGAATTGCTGCCTATTTCTGCCATAATTCATATGCGGCGCATGTGGTCGATATGGTGATCAAAGATGGCCAGCCATATGTGGAAAGGGTATTTAGTGCGATTGATTGCGGGATTGTTATCAATCCGGATGCAGCAAGCAATATGGTGCAGGGCGCGGTAGTCGATGGAATTGGAAATGCCCTTTATGGAGGATTAACGCATAAAAATGGTGTGGTGGAGCAAAACAATTTTCATAGCTACAGAATTATCCGAATGCATGAGGTACCTAAAAAGGTTGATGTTCATTTTGTACAAAACGATATCGATCCTACGGGCTTAGGTGAACCACCATTTCCTCCTGTGTTTGGTGCGGTAGCTAATGCTTTGTATAAAGCATCAGGGCAGCGTCAATATAGCCAGCCTTTTTCATTGCAACCGACAAATAAACCGCTTGTTTAATTATCACATTTGATCAGGTCAAAACATTTTATTATGATCACACTTAATATTAATAAGAAAATTTACAACCTAAACGTTGATCCCAATATGCCCTTATTATGGGTATTAAGGGATACAATTGGTCTTGTTGGAACAAAGTATGGTTGCGGCGTAGCGCAATGCGGCGCTTGTGTAGTACACCTGGATGGCGAAGCAGCCCGCTCTTGCGTAACCAAAGCAGGTTTTGCAGCAGGCAAAAAGGTGGTCACCATTGAGGGGCTTTCTGAAACAAATGATCATCCTCTGCAGAAGGCATGGTTGGAATTGGATGTGTCTCAATGCGGGTACTGCCAGGCAGGTCAGATCATGTCGGCTGCAGTGCTGTTAAGAGAAAAGGAAAGTCCGACTGATCAGGATATTGATGATGCTATGGCGGGCAATATTTGCAGGTGCGGTACGTATTTGCGTATTAAGGAAGCTATCCTGTTAGCAGCAAAGACAGGTCAGTAAGTTGAAGGGTATAACATACTTTATACCCTTCAACACTTAATTATGCCATTTTTTCAATAAGTTTATCTAATGTGATCGGATAATCCCTTATCCTGACACCTGTTGCATTATAAATTGCATTCGCAATAGCAGCACCGGCTCCGCATATACCGAGTTCGCCAACTCCTTTGGCTTTCATCGGAGATGATGCAGGATCAACTTCATCTAAAAATATCACTTCCTGATGCGGTATATCCGCATGAGTAGGTACTTCGTAAGATGCAAGATCATGATTTACAAAAAATCCAACCTTTTTATCTACGATCAGCTCTTCCATCAATGCACCCCCTGCAGCCATGGTCATAGCGCCAATTACTTGGCTTCTGGCTGTCTTCGGATTAAGGATGCGGCCGCAATCGCACACTGCCAGCATTCTCCGCAGTCTGATTTCTCCGGTGGCGGCATCTACTGCAACTTCGCAGAAATGAGCTCCGAAAGTCTGGTGCGCCAAAGTGTCTCGCCCTTTGCCGAATTCGATCTTGTCTTCTGCTACAATTTCGCCGCTCGCTGCCGCCTCTTTAAGTGAAGCCGCCCGCCCGCCAGAGCGCACTTTTTCATTTTCAAATACAGCGTCATTTAGATTATAACCCAATTTTTGAACGATGGATTCACGTAACTTGACGCATGCAGCATAAACCCCTGAGGTAGAGCTATTCGCCCCACGCTGACCAAGAGATCCGGTTGCAACAGGGTAAGTGGAATCACCTAGCCTAACAATTACACGTTCTAGCGGTACGCCCATCATTTCTGCAGCGGTCTGCCCAATGATGGTATAACTTCCTGTCCCAATATCGGTCATATCGGTTTCAACTATAATTACGCCTTTAGGGGTAAGGCGAACTCGCGCAGCGGAAGTATCTACATTATCTCCGCGTATTGCACCGGCTACACCCATACCTATTAACCATCGCCCTTCACGTACCGTTCCTGGTTGGGCCTGGCGTTCTTTCCAGCCAAATTTTTCTGCCCCGAGTTCTAAGCATTGTTTAAATCGGCGTGTCGAGAAACGGCGTTCGGGTTTGTCGGGATCTATCTGTGTGTCATTCAAAATCCGCAGCTTAATCGGATCCAGCTGTAGCTTTTCAGCGAGTTCATCCATGGCAATTTCCAGTGCCATCATACCCGGTGTTTCTCCAGGAGCACGCATTGCATTCCCCTCCGGAAGGTCGAGCAGAGTAAGCCTTGTTTTGAACATCCGATGAGCCGCTGCATAAAGTGATACCGCAGGCAAAGTGCTGCGCTCAGCTGGGCCGCCGGCTACATTTCCCGACCAGCTCTCGTGCGCTATTGCAGTCAGCTTGCCGTCCCGCGAAGCACCTAACCTCACTCGCTGAATCGTAGCAGGCCTATGGGTCGTATTATTGGTTAATAGCGTACGTGCCAGTGTAACCTTAACAGGTCTGCCGCATACTCTGGCAGCAACAGCAGCTAACACAGCATCTGCAAGAACGGTAGCTTTTCCTCCGAATCCTCCGCCAATAAACGGAGAAATAAAACGGATACTAGCGGCTGGGATGCCGAGGATCTTTGCAAGATCGCGCAATGCCCATTTAATAATCTGGACGGATGTCCACAACGTCAGTTCGTTACCTTGCCACGCAGCAACTGTAGCATGCGGTTCCATCATCGCATGTGTTTGATCTGGTGTAGTATATTTCTGGTCAACCTGTACTGGCGAAGCTGCGAATTCTGTTTCAAAATTACCAACTACCTTATCGGGTGAACCTTTAGGGACAGTTGCATCATCCAATGCTGCAGCAAGATCAAATTTGCCTTCTTCGGAAACATAAGTTATCTCAACCAATGCCGCCGCTGCTCGTGCCTGTTCAAACGTCGCGGCAACAACGATCGCTACAGCCTGATGGTAGTGGTCTACCTTCGGACCCGCTAATGAACGTGCAGCATAAAATTCACCTACATTAAGGATACCTGCGTTTTCGGCAGTAATAATCGAAATCACGCCTGGCGATGCTTTAGCCTGTTTAAGATTGATTGATTTTATCTGCCCTTTAGCGATTGCAGCACCTACAATTTCACCATACACAGGTTTTTTTCCAAATGCAAGCTGTTCATAAGCATAGGGGGCAATTCCGGTAGTTTTCAAAGGACCGTCTAAACGATCAGCCGCTCTTCCGATAACCTTCAATTGATCGATTGGGTTTTTCCCAGCTGGGGTATTAAATTCCATATTAGATTTGTTCTTCCTTTAAAATTGCATTCAATGCACGTTCAATCAGCGTTAGCTTAAACGCGTTGTCTTTTGTTGGTTTTGCGCCATCCATTAATTTTGCTGTAACAGCTCTAGCGCCGCTCAGAAATGACTGTTCTGCCGCTTCGCTTCGCCAGGGTTTTGCAGCCACTCCGCCCACGGCTAGTCGTCCTGTTCCGTCCTCATGCAGGATAATACCTATTGAAATCAGCGCAAAGGCATATGATGCCCGGTCACGTACTTTATGATAAATATGCTGACCTCCCAAAGGTGGGGGCAGGACTACAGCTGTAATGAGTTCGTTCTCCGCTAATACAGTTTCTAAATGCGGTGTTTGTTCCGGTAAACGGTAAAATTCTGCGATTGGAATCGCTCTGGCTGTTCCATCCGGGCTTACCGTTTCTATTACCGCATCAAGTGCGCGCATTGCGACTGCCATATCGCTGGGGTGTGTGGCTATGCAAGCATCGCTGACACCTATGATTGCCATGTTCCGGCTCGAGCCGCCAATTGCCGCGCAGCCGCTTCCTGGTACACGTTTGTTGCATTTCTGGTTGGTGTCATAAAAGTATGGGCATCGGGTGCGTTGCAGCAGATTGCCGCCAGTAGTAGCTTTATTACGTAATTGCCCTGACGCACCTGCAAGAAGTGCCTTAGACAATAATGCGTAATCGCGCCTTATCCTCATATCTGCTGCCAGATCTGTATTTGTGACCATTGCACCTATACGTACCCCCCCATTGGCAGTAGGCTCAATCTTATGGAGGTCAAGTTTGCCAATGTCAATCAGGTGCTCTGGAATCTCAATTTGTAATTTCATCAAATCAAGCAAGTTAGTTCCTCCGGCAATGAATTTTGCTCCGGGCGTACGCGCTGCCGCAGCAGCTGCCTCTTGAGGAGAATTAACGCGCTGGTAGGTGAATGATTTCATAGTGGTTTATTATAATTATTAACTTATAAACTGTTTTTATTATTACGACGCCTTACCGGCTACTTCTGCAATAGCTTCTGCGATATTTGAATAGGCACCGCAACGACAGATATTACCACTCATACGCTCACGCAATTCCATGTTACTAAACACAGGCTTTTCTGTTATATTGGCACTCACGTGGCTCGGAATTCCGTCCTTGATTTCTTGAAGAACTGCTACGGCAGAACATATTTGCCCAGGTGTGCAGTAGCCACACTGATAGCCGTCATGCTTCACAAAAGCTGCCTGCATAGGGTGGAGGTTCGCAGGTGTTCCTAATCCTTCAATAGTTACTATGGTATCATCCTGATGCTGAAGCGCCAGTGAAAGGCAGGAATTGATACGGCGACCATTAACCAAGACAGTACATGCGCCGCATTGCCCATGGTCACAGCCTTTTTTTGTGCCTGTTAAGTGGAGATGTTCACGTAAAGTATCCAACAACGTTGTTCTGGTATCCATTTTCAATTCACGTTTAGTTCCGTTTACAGTGAATGATACGCCTAGTGAATTACCCTGAGCAGGGATAGCAGCTTGTAAATCGCCCAGATTCGTTAATGCAAGTGTTGTAACAGCTGCAGTTGTGCCAACAATCATTTCGCGGCGAGTAAAATTAACTGCGCATTTCTCTTCCATATTTTGTCTTTTTAGCTTGAATTCTAATCAAAAAAAATTAAGCAATCCACATACCCTTTACCAAATTACCTTGCCGCATCAGTAAAATTGGTAGGCATTAAGTAATATGTATCCTCTTTATGTATCCTATCAGTAAAAATGGTATGGAATTCAGTAATGCGCATGTTTTTTACCCAAACAAAACATCAGACATTTGTATTGAAATACTGACCATTAATTTATAAAAGAGAATACAAGATGAAAAAAGACGTAAATAGAAAGAATATAACTTGGCTGATCACTGGTTGTTCAACCGGGCTTGGGCGTTTCCTTGCAAAGGAAGTATTAAGCGATGGATACAATGCGATCGTTACCTCCCGTAATGTTGAAGATATTCGGGATATCGCAGAAGCCTATCCGGAAACGGCTTTGGCACTTTCTCTGGATATCTCAAATCAAGCACAGATAAAAAATGCAATTGAAGCGGCAGAAGCGAGATTTGGTAAAATAGATGTATTGATAAATAATGCAGGCTATGGTTTCAGGGGCGCCGTAGAGGAAGCGAGTAAGGAAGAGATTCGAAAAATATTTGATACCAATTTCTTTGGTACGGTAGAGATGATTCAAGCTGTACTACCAGGCATGAGAAAACGAAAATCTGGTATGATTATGAGTGTGTCTTCTATTGGCGGACGCTTTGCAGCCCCGGGCTCTGGCTTCTATTCTGCAACAAAATTTGCAATCGAGGGCATGTCAGATGCACTTCGTAAGGAACTTACGCCTTTAGGTATCAGGGTAATGCTGATTGAACCTGGTGCGTTTAGAACGGATTTTGCCGGTCGTTCGCTAACACAGTCTGAGACAGTGATTTCAGATTATGCTTCCACAGCCGGTGAACGACGTAAGGAGAAAGATACTACAAATGGTAAACAGCAGGGAGATCCTAAAAAAGCAGCTCAAGCAATTATTAAGGCATTTGAAGAAAGCCAAGGGCCTTTCCGTTTACTATTAGGTAGTGATGCCATTCAGCTTACCCGTTCAGAATTGAATGCTCAAATTAAGGAATTAGAAGATTGGAATAACATCAGCATATCAACAGATTTTAATTAGGATAAGCTCGTTTGGATTGTCCCATTATAATGATATTTACCAATTGTTTTTCTTATAAAGTGTAATTTACACTTTATAAGAAAAACAATTTATCGGTCAATCCGGTATAACCTACCTTGATCTGTTATCGCATACAATGCATTATCCGTTCCCTGGATGATATCCCTGAACCGCTGACCTTCGCTAGATAACAATCGCTCTTCTCCGGTAACCCTATTATTTTCAATCACGAGGCGAGCAATATGCATACCGCTTAAAGCAGCGATAAATAAATTATTCTCCCATTCAGGAATACGATTTCCTCTGTAAAATGTCATCCCGCTAGGCGAAACTACCGGGTCCCAGTAGTAAACTGGCTGCTCCATACCATTTTGTTGCTGGATAGCACCGCCTATCGGTTGGCCGCTATAATCAATACCATAAGTAATGATAGGCCAGCCATAATTGGCACCAGGCTGAATACGATTGATTTCGTCGCCACCTCTGGGGCCTAATTCGCCTTCCCACAAATCTCCGCTAACTGGATGGATCGCCAATCCATGTTGATTTCTATGGCCTAGTGAATATAATTCTGGTCGCGCGCTAACCTGTCCCACAAAAGGATTGCCAGGTGCTGGCTGTCCATCAGTTGTGATTCGTAAAATCTTACCTATTGCGGAGTTAAGGTCTTGCGCTTGTCCGCGAATCCCCGGATCGGAGCGGTCGCCACTACTCACCAGCAGGTTGCCTGTACGATCGAAAATAACCCTGCTGCCATATTGATTTGTTCCAGACCATGCAGGTGTTGCACGATAGATCACCGTTACATTCTCCATACCTGTTTCATTTGTTAGGAGCCGGCCTTTGGCAACTGCTAGAACATTCCCAATTGTGCCTCTTTCTGAAAAAGACCAATAAACCATGCGGTTAACAGCAAAATTTGGATCAACACAAAGACCAAGTAAACCACCCTGGCCAGCAGAGTTAACACTAGGTATATTGCTCAATGGCGTACCAACTTGTCCAGCACCCGTCACCAGGCGCATAGTTCCTGCCTTCTCCGTAATCAGAAATCGTCCGTCCGGCAGTGCAGCAATTCCACATGGAGCAGTTAATGAGGAAGTTAGCACCTGTGCATTGTAGCTCGTCGTTGTGCGTACACCCCTGATACGGGTTTGCCCAGTAAATGAGGGTGTGTAACTTGAATTGGGCGGACTGGTCTCTACGGGTGGGGTAGTGGGATTAGTTGTGGTCGGCGGATCTGTTGTTTCTTCGGTTTTATTTTTCTTTTTACACGATGCGGCTAGCAATAAACAGCCGGCAAAAAGTATGACGATCTGGTTTTTCATAAGTCGTATTAATTAATTTATTGCTTAATTGGCGCTTCAACATTAGAGAAATTCAATACACCCTGAGGCAGGCGCATACCTTTGATCGAAATAGCCGATAATTCCTGATTGAACTGTTTCAACTCGTCACCGCTAAATTTCACATCGCTTGCCGCCGTGTTTTCCAGCATATGCTCTAGCTGTGTAGTCCCTGGAATCGGCACAATCCACGGCTTTTGCGCAAGCAGCCATGCCAGCGAAAGCTGACCAGCTGTAGCTTGTTTTCTTACAGCCCAACTTTGCAGTAATTTCACAAGAGCAAGATTATTAGGCAAATTATCTGGCGAAAACCGGGATTCCCCGCCGCGAATATCTCCTGGAGCGAACCTGGTATTGGCATCAATCGCTCCGGTTAAAAAACCTACCCCAAGCGGGCTCCAGCACACAAAACCAATGCCGAGCTCTTCACACAGCGGAATGATCGCCTCTTCTGGTCCACGCCATAATAGCGAATATTCGTTTTGAATAGCCGTTACCGGATGGATCGCATGTGCTCGCCTTACTGTTTGCAGTCCTGGCTCAGAAAGGCCATAATGCAATACCTTTCCTTGCTGTATCAGGTCTTTAATTGCACCAACTACATCTTCAATTGGAACTGCCGGATCTACACGGTGTTGATATAGCAAATCAATGCGGTCGGTACGGAGACGCTTCAGCATACCCTCAACTACTTCTTTGATATGTTCAGGGCGGCTATTTAGTCCCGGGAGACGCTGACCTGTTTTCTGATCAATGTTCCAGCCGTATTTTGTTTCGATTACAATTTTGTTTCGGAAAGGTGCTATACTTTCTCCTAGTATCCGCTCACATTCAAACGGTCCGTAGGCTTCAGCAGTATCAAATAAAGTGACACCTTTATCATATGCTTTACGAATGATTTTAATCATTTCGGGTCTTGAGGGTATCGTTGTCTGATACGTACGGCTCATATTCTGCACACCAAGTCCGATACTGGAAACTTCCAGTTTGCCTCCTAGCTTGCGACGGCCAGGATTAGCACTTGTGGCTGCATTTTCCTGAGCAGCATTAGCCAGATCAGGTAGTAAAGAAGCGCCTGCAAGTGCAAATGCACCTTTAAGCAGGCTGCGGCGATTTAGTTCCATATTTGATTTTATATTTTGAGAATTATCCATAATTGCAGCAGCTTAAGTTTAATGTAAGTTCCCCGTGGTTACCGCCTTTTCAATCACATCCATTCGCTCTTTTTTGGGATCGGGCTCTCCAACTGCCGAGCCGTCTGATGTGAACTCAAGCAGCTCATTCTTCTTAAGATGATAAGCGGGCCATTTCGGTAATCCGCTGCCGTTAGGGTCGCCTGTTTTAGCAAAATTTGTCCAATATGTATTCATCAGCTTTGCAACCTCCTGATCCTTTGCTGCTATCGGCGCTCCATTCCGGCTAACCGGGTTTCCAAAAACATAACTGATTTCAGAGGCATGGGATGCGCCATATTTCATAAATTGCTGCATGGAAGGAGACACATAAGAAAACAGGTAAATGTATGCCGGCGCTTTTTTAGCTGTAAATGCACGGGCGGTAAACCTTGCAGGTTCTGCCCATACCTTATCCGTATTGACCATAGAAAGCATTTTTTCAAATTCCGTTTGGCCAGTAGGATCGTAGGCAGTTTTTGCTTCAGCCTTCATGTTGCCGAATAAACTAAGTAATTCATCTTTAGACTTCGCATTAACGAAACCAGCGGGTACTTCTGCACTATTTGAGCCAATCATAATGGGAACCAGTGCCTGCCTGCCAGATTCGTATGCGCTTTGAGCAGTTTCTGTTACCAATTTACCATCCAGTATCGGTCCTGAATAGATAGGCGGACCACCTGGTCCATCACTTTCCTGGCCGCCGTCTACAATTTCTGCTACGCTAAGAGACCTTAGCTTTTCCAAAGCCGAAGCATCTGTGCTTTGGATTCCATGTTTTTTTGCGAAGTTAATACCTATAGTTTCTGCAGAGATAGGATAATAAGAATCAGCTCCTTCTTTATCAATAGGCCGCCCCGTTAGCACGCCATCACGGCCACCACCAGATTCGATGATCGCTTTTTGAAACAACCCCTTGGCCAATGGAATGGTAAGGAGCGAATGCACAGATACACCGCCAGCAGATTCACCAAAAATAGTCACATTATTTGGGTCGCCTCCAAATGCTGCGATGTTTTGTTTTACCCAATTCAGTGCGGCAATTTGATCCATATAAGCATAGTTACCTTTCAGTTCATCTGGCTGCTCACGAGATAACGCCGGGAAAGCAAAAAAACCAAGTCGCCCCAGCCTGTAATTTATAGTTACGAGCATAACGCCTTGCTTTGTAAAAGAAGCACCAGAAAAATCCCGCTGCACACCGCTACCAGCTACAAAACCTCCACCATGGATCCATACCATCACCGGCATCTTTGCTCCGGCTGCAATATTACTTGGCTTCCATATATTTAAAAATAGGCAATCCTCAGAAGAGGTTTTCGAAATCTCTGTCCCATTACGCGGCCACCCCATCTGTGCGCAGTCGGCACCATATTTAGTCGCATCGCGCTCGCCCTGCCATGCAGGAAACGGTTGCGGGGATCGCCAACGGTTAGCACCCACCGGTGCAGCAGCATAAGGGATTCCTTTAAAACTAGAAACGTCACCTTCGGTAGTGCCACGCAATAAGCCAGAAGCAGTGCGCACTGTTGGTGCGTTGGTATTTGTTGGTGGCTGACCATGAGCAGCACGTGCTGCCATTAATATTAGCCCTAAAAATATTCGTTTCATAACTCCTGCTTGTTTAAAATTTAGCTAGTATAAATATCTAATCTTTTATTCATCACGATATGATATAGGTTACGGATGTTTCTACCATTTTTACTGATTTAACCATTAGAAGAACTAATTTAAGAGAAGCCTATTGAACAACCTATTGTGAATGTATGTCCGGCAACCCGAATCAGTAATAATGGTATTAATCTCCGTAATATGTATCCTGAAATATTAATAACAACCTATGATCTTTGTAAAAGATAGATCTATATGGTAGCGCTAATGATTATACTACACAGCTAGTCATATGAAAAATGCCGTATTGTTTCTTTATGAAATGAGATCACAAATAAAAAATAATAAAATGAATCAGATTGAAGACAAGATTGCGCTGAAAGAATTAGTAGATAGGTATGCCATATATGGCGATCAAAGAAAAATGAATGAGCAAGCTGCTCTTTTTTCGGAAAGTTGTACTGTAGAATTATATTCTGGTGAGCAGCTAACCGCCACCTTAAGGGGACGTTTAGAAGTTGAAAATACTTTTACTGCTTTCCTTAAGAATTTTGTTGGTGCTTACCATTTTAATGGCCAGCAGGTTACAGTTATTAATGATAACACTGCGACAGGAATTGCGTATTGTACTGTAACGCTAATCAGCATAGAAAATGATAAAACAATAAAAACGACTATTGGGATGCACTATCACGATCAGTATGTTAAAGTGAACAATCAGTGGTTTATTGATAAAAGGCAATCATATTTCGGTTGGCAAGATAGACATGAGTTGGGGCAATAAAATACTATATATTGAGAATTGTATTTGCTAATTAACTCGTTGTATAACAGGTGTTCGGCGGGATCAGCAAGTAATATATTCACTATTGGCTAAAATTTGTTTAGACATAACTTTTAGCCAATAGCGGATATAAATTGAACTACAGCTGGTAAGTCAGCGTTGTATAATACATGCCGCCAACAGAAGGGCCGCCCAGATAAGAATAATAGTATTTATTCAACACATTAGTAGCACCAACTTTTATTCCCAATTTGTCTTTCATCAAGTCATAGCTCACCTGCGCATCCACATTGCCATAAGACTTTACCTGGCCGTTCACCAAAAATGACTGCCAGTAATAGCTGCTCTGATGTTTGTACATCATCATAAAGCTTAAGCTTTTGTAAACATGATCGCCAGCAAAAGAAACATTAGTGATCCATTCTGGTGTATTAAAGCCATCTTCAAACCCATCATTGTTCTCTGTTCTGCTCAACTTTGCATAAGAAACATTCCCGCCTAAAGTATACTTACCTAAAAATAAATAGCTCAAACCAAGACTTCCGCCTACGTTATATACCACACTGCGCGAATTGGTATACAAACGGTAACGGCTTTGCTTGTTTCTGTCATTTAGTGCAGCTGGGATAGAATCCGGAGAACTGGTATTGGGCACATTCATTTCTACCTGTGCAATGAAGTTGTTGTACTTATTATAGTAAAAATCAGCATCAACTTTCAGCGTCCTATCAAGAAACAGCCTTTTGTATCCGATCTCCAGTGAATTGATATGCTCAGGTTTAAGATAGGTATAGTAATTTTTTATCAGCAGCCCTTTTTGCCGCTCAATAGCATCCGCAGTAGAAACGCCATTGTTAAAATCATTCGTTACCGCTGCCTGAAACTGATCTACAGAACTGCGGAGATACGCATTTTCGAAAACACCGTCAGACATTACCTTCAATCCACCTACGCGTTTCACTCCGCCGCTATTTACATTAGAAAAAGCTTCAAATATGCTAGGGAAACGTGAACCACTCTGGTAAGAGATCCGCACACTTTGATCTTGATCAGGTGTCACTACCGCAGTAAAACGAGGATTCAGCTTAGCTTCAAAATAATCATTTTTGTCAGCCCTTAAAGTCGCTGTTACCGACAACATATCTTTTAATAAACTTTTCCCTGCCTGCAAAAAAGCACCTGTCTTGCCATAAGTAAAGGTATCAAATGTTTTTCCTGCTGCGGGATTGATAAAATAGTTGCCATCAGGATGGATAATATAAGCTTGATAATCCACGCCTGCTGATAAATCCAATCCTGTTTTCTCTCTGAAATTGCCCCCAATAGCTTTGGATATGTCAGCCTGCGCTTCAGCATGAACAAGGTTATCCTTAACCCTTAATGCAGCACCCTCATCCCAGTTATTTATATCTGCCAGGTCATTTAAGGAATTTTGGAAAGCCGGCGTACCTGGCTGCAATCTGCCCTGATCGGCTACCGTACGCGCTCTGGCAAGGGCTTGGGCAGGAGTATTCCCTGTTTGTGCAATAGCTGCGTTAAACGCAGAGGTGTAATCTGTATACCATTGGTTATCACTTTTAAATCTGCGGTCCTGATTCTCTGCCGCAGAACGCAGATTGTAAGATTTTCCTGTATTTTCTGTAGTAATGAACGCCCTCGCCTGAAAGATATCGTTTTTTAATTCGACCGCATGTTGCTGCAAAACGTAATCTTTCAAAGCAAAACGGTTAGCACGCTGGTAAACATTATTGATATCCGCAATCCGGTAAGTATAGCTCAATACTGTTTTGTCCGATAATTTATAGTGTAAACCTATATCTGCTTTGATATTTTTGATGTCATAATCCGTCATGTCTTTTTCATCGTAACCTGTCCGTGATACCTGGTATTGCCTGCCCGCAAGTGTAATTCTGCGGCGGTTCGAAGACTCATTGCCATAACCATTAACAGGATCAAACGCAGGGTTGTCAATTCCCCCGCTAATGCCTACGCCTCTGTTTGCGCTGGCATTTAAGTCGGTCTGATTATTTGCAATCCAGTCATAACCTTTTGTATAGGTAAAGTTAACTTTATAAGCGAAATGTGAAGAGATTTTTTGTGCGATACGCAGACTGGTTTCGGAAAAAAGTTTCGCGGGCGACTCCGGGTCGTTGATGTGCGTAACTCCTGTTTTTTGCTGGATGGTAATTCCTGTACTGGTAAAAGGATTTTTTGTGATAAAGTTAGCCAGACCGTTAATTGCATTCAAGCCATATAGCGCAGAAGCAGTGCCGGGGATAATTTCTACCCTTTCGACATCTAAATCACTTGGTCCCATCGCATTTCCTATCGGGGCACCAATATGAGGGGCCTGGTTGTCTATCCCATCTACCAGTTGGGTAAACCTGACATTGGTAGTATTAGCGAAACCACGGGTATTGATGATCTTGAACCCTATACTTGGGGTTAGCATTTGTACGCCTTTCACATTTTCCAGTGCATCAAAAAAGCTGGGTGCCGCCGAACGCTTAATATCGCGGCTATTCAGAATCTCAATTGTAACAGGTGCTTTCAATATACTTTCAGACCTGCGGGAGGCAGAAACAACCACTTCGTGGAGAACATGGTTTTTTAGCGTGTCATTTTTTTTGAGGGTATCAATCTTAATGCTGGTCTGGGCAAATAGCCCGCAAGAGAATAGAAGGAATGTAAAGGTAAATAGGGCAGGCAGCAGATGTTTTTTCATTTTCTTTTATCGGTTATGAAGTGATCATGATCCTGTATTCTTTTCGTTGGGAGCAGAAAGATCATGATGATTTCATCAATGGGTATTAAAATGTTAGTGCGATTGCGCTAACATTTTTAATAAGGTTAAGTTTTTAAGATTTATCTGCCACGTCAGCAGCAACGGTAAAGGTCTTATCTTTTATTTACAAGAACAAGATATCAGTTACTGCTTTTCCTACCATTATTACTGGTAAGGTGTTTGCCTGTGTAACCACGTTTGTGTTACTATATGAGTTCACGATTTAGTGAATGGAACCGGATGATTGAAAATGCTATAACTCTTCGTCTTCATCTTTATTTTTTCGCTTTGCTCCGGTTCTGTTATTGATTAGAAAAAGAAGGTTGTATTTTTACATTTCCATACCTGTTAATTATACTACAAACCAAGAAATACCTTGCTGAAGAAATATAATTTATTCCAGCTGCTAATCATCAGCATTGTAGCTGCATTATTCGTTTTATACCCCGACATCACCTGGCTGCCCTTTGAGCTTAAAGGGCTCACTAAAGCGGAATGGATACATCATGTGGAGTTTTTTATCTCCCGCTATCTGTTCTTTATCACCATGATCTTTATCCTGTTAAAGATCAACCTGCAAAAACTAACCACCCCTGTATTTAAACAGCGCTTACTCTATAGCAGCCTGATCGCTATCCTGTGTTATGCGATATATGGCCTCATTTCTTTCCTGATCTTTACCAGGGTAAGGCATTTTGGTAGTTTGGTATTGTTCCAGTTTTTAATTGTTTCAATTTTAACTGCGCTTACCGGGCATATCATTACACTGTATACCGAGAAAAGAAAAAAGGAACAGGAGATTGAGGTACTAAAGGTTACTAACCTGCAAAGCCGTTATGATGCATTAACAAACCAGGTTAACCCCCATTTCTTTTTCAACTCTTTAAACGGGCTTACCTCACTGATCCGTAAGAATAATAATGAGATCACGCTCAATTATGTAAACAAGCTTTCAGATGTTTTCCGGTACATTCTCCAAAGCGATAAAAAGGGACTGATTACCCTGGCCGAGGAGCTGGCCTTTGTAGATTCTTTCCGTTATATGATGGAAGTCCGTTTTGCCAACAAGCTTAAATATACTATTGATATCGATCAGGACCTGCTTAGATACAGATTGCCCGTTCTTTCTATCCTCCCGCTGCTTGATAATGTGGTGGTGCACAATACGATTGATAGTGACCATAAAATGATCGTCACCATAAAAATCAATGATAAAAATGAACTGGTGGTTTCCAACCCGATTTATCCTAAATTAGAGGTGCCGGTAACCAGTGGAACAGGGCTGGGTAATTTAGAAAGCCGTTTTATGCTACTGATGGATAAAGCGATTAACATTGAAGATGATGGAAAAATATTCACTGTTTACTTACCGCTAAAATAAGCAGGATGAAGGTGCTGATTGTTGAAGATGAAACTGCTGCTTACGAAAGCCTGGTCGAAATTTTGAAAGAGATTGATCCGGCTATAGAAGTATTGGGAAATACGGAAAGTGTAAGTCAGACTGTAAGCTGGCTTAAAAAATATCCTGTACCCGATCTGATATTAATGGACATCCACCTATCGGACGGCTCCGCATTTCTGATATTTGATTATATCGAAGTAGAAGTGCCGATAATTTTTACCACAGCATATGACGAATACGCAATCGAGGCATTTAAAGTAAACAGTATCGACTATCTGCTTAAACCGATAAAAACCAGTGAACTACAGCGTTCACTTGTAAAATTCAGCAGATGGTCGTCTAATGATATTGTGGCCTATTTATCAAAAATAGCGAAGATGACCGGAGCTAAACGGTATAATGACAAAATCTTAGTTCCGGTTAAAGATAAGTTGCTACCTGTTGAGGTTAGTCAGGTTTCCTATTTTTATACCTCAGATAAAAACACCTCGCTTTGTTTAAAAGATGGAACCCAGTTTGTTTATTTAAACACGCTGGACCAGATCTTTTCTTTTTTGAATCCGGCCGACTTTTACCGTGCCAACAAACAATATATAGTTGCCCGGCAGGAGGTGAAAGATATCACGATCTGGTTCGATAGCAGGTTACTGATTACCCTGGCCACAGGGGTGCCGGAACCTATTTATATCAGTAAAAACAAAGCAGCAGACTTTAAAGCCTGGATGGTGAACGGCTAACTGACTTATTTGTTTTCATTAGTATTTCGTTTTCAATCTCCTGTTTTTCGCTTTGTTCCGATCCCGGTGATAGTCTTAACCTATTTTCCTGATTTTTATACTAACAGGCCGGCAGCGATTTCTATGCAGGTAAAAGGAGGATACGATCATGATTAAAAATATAGAAAGGTTGATGCATTTTGATACGGTTTACAAAACCAGTGATTTTGGTTATTATGAAACCCGTTATCCGCAAACTAAACTGATCGATTTTGCCGCTGAAAAAATTAGCGGTAATTATAAAGTTCAGGCAGGGGTATACTGTCTTTATATTTCTCCATCAGATCATATGGAAGGAACACTGCAGTTTATAGCACCGGGCCCGATCAATGATATATCTTCTAAAACCCTTCCTTACCACCCGATGGCGCAGGCGTTGGTTTTCCATCCCGACCTTGTACAGGATACTTCCTTGGAAGAATGCCTTAATGATTGTAGCTTTTTCAGTAACGGTCCCAATCAATCTTTGCATTTATTACCGCAAGAATATCAATTGGTCCTTGCTTTTTTTTCGAACATCAAGATGGAACTGACAAATACGCTTGACAGGCATAGCAAAAAATTGATTGTATCAAATATCGAACTGTTCCTGCACTATTGCGGACGTTTTTTAAACCGCAAGTTCCTGGTAAGGGCTACTGAATACAGCAGTGTTCTACAGCGCTTTGATAAAGTATTGTCCCATTATTTTACATCTGACAATCCCTACAAGTTCGGCATTCCTTCTGTGGCTTACTGTGCGGAAGAACTCCATTTATCGGCTAACTATTTTGGCAGCCTTGTAAAGAAAGAAACCGGTAAAACTGCACAGGAATATATCAGGTACAAATTGGTTGAAGAAGCAAAACACAGGATCAGTAATAGCCATAAAACAATAAATGAAATCGCTTATGAGTTTGGTTTTAAATATCCGCAGCATTTTTCCCGTTTCTTTAAAAGGGTTGTAGGCCAAAATCCAAACGAGTTCAGAAATATGAATTTAAATTAACCTCTTAACAGAAATACTGCCTGTTACTTCTGCGGCGTCATTTTAACCTTTCTGGCCAAATGTGAGAAGGTAAGAGAACCCATTTGCCATTTGCCATTTTCTTTGAGATAAACCTCAGTTACCATAAACGGATTTACTACCTCATTTCCGCCTACTACCGCTACCAGGTCAATATCATTCAAAAGGATGGCCGTATTACCGAAGATATTCACCGAAGCGGAGTAGATCTCGGCTTTTTTGTACCAGATCATACCGCTTTTTATTACCTCCAACTCACGGGGTTTACCCCAGGTTCCACCCATATGCACAAATACAGCTTTGCCTGCGAACAGGTTATCTAGCGTATCTGTTTTTTTATCTGCCATCCAAAGCCATTTCGCTTTTGAAAGCTCAAGGATTTCCTGCTCGGCCTTTGTTGGGGCAGTTGCTGGTGTAGCGGTTGTCTGCGCAGCTGACAGTTGTACAGATGCAATGAATATAAAAAGCCCTATCAATAATTTTTTCATAATACGAAGTTTAGTATAACAAAAGTCTGATCTTTTAGTCGCTTCAGTATGATACAAATTCCTGATATATATACCATTTTAACGGATTATCAGGAGATAGGTATTTGCCAATCATATTCAAGTCTTTCCGCCAATGTACTGTTATACCACTGTCTATTAAATAGTATGAAAAGCAGAAAAGTTGTTTTGATAGATATTAAATCTTACTATATCTGCATTATTAACAAAACAAGCTATATATTTGTAAGGTAAACTTATTAGTTTGCCTTACAAATATGAAAGAAGAAATACATCTTGCCTCCGCATTGCGAACTGTTACTTCTCATTTATTTAAGAGACTGAGACAGCAGATCAATACGGTCGATAATTTATCGATTACAGAAATCACCACACTCTCCAACCTGTATAATCACGGGCAGCTGTTCCCCTCACAGATGGCCGAAATGGTAAAAATCAAAGCTCAGTCGATGTCGCAGATCATTAACAAACTCGAAGAAGCGAATCTGATTATTAAAATCCCTTCAGAAACAGATAAGAGAAAAATTTCTATATCCCTCAGTGATTTTGGAAGAAAGATGGTTGACAATACCAGGCATGAGCGTGATGAATGGCTCAATGAAGCAATAGAAAACTGCCTGTCAGACGCGGATAAGAAATTGCTGCAGCAGGCGGTTGTCCTGATGGAGCAGTTAGTAGAATACAAATAATTATAACTCAGAATTTAAAAAACGAAATGCACAAATCATGATTACTCAATTAGATCCCGGAACGGCACTTGTAATAATCGATTTACAAAAAGGCATTGCAGGAATGAAGCTTGCGCATCCTTCAGCAAACATTATCGCAAAATCGGCAGAACTCATTGCTGCTTTCAGGAGTAAGAACTAGATGCCAGAGATAGAGCGTTTCCCATATAAGTTCATGCTGCCAATCGTGCTTGGCACGATGATGAACCCGTTAAATTCTACCATGCTGGCTACTGCATTGATTCCATTATGCAATTCATTCGGAAAAAGTGTTGGTCAGGGTGCCATACTGGTAACGTCGCTTTACCTGACCTCTACTATTGCGCAGCCGCTGATGGGCAGGCTGGCTGATATCTTCAGCGCAAAGAAAATAAACACTTTTGGTTACATTCTAGTATTGGTCGCTGCACTCATTGGTATGTTTGCACCCGGATTTTCCTGGCTGATAGTCTCCAGAATTATCCTCGGACTGGGTACCTCGGCAGCATATCCTTCTGCCATGGCATTAATCAACAAAAAATACGCAGAGGTACAACAGCCCGTTCCGGGTAATGTATTGGGTATTGTGGGTATTTCTGCTCAGGTAAGCATGATCCTGGGGCCTGTGCTGGGTGGAATGCTGACGCAGTGGCTGGGGTGGAAGGGCATATTTTTCATCAATATCCCCTGGGTAATCATCGCACTTTATCTTTCGAAAGCTATTCCCAATGACCCTGTAAGAGAAAAACTGAGCAGATCTGCATTAGTAGAGAAGCTGGATATCCCCGGTATTCTGCTTTTTACCCTGTTTCTACTTTCGCTGATGTTCTTGCTGATGCAGCACATCGTCAACTGGCCGTTGATGATCGCTGTTACGGCATTGCTCGTGCTGATGATCGTATGGGAACGCAGACAGGAAAATCCATTTATTGATGTTCGTCTGCTCGCCAGCAAGCCTTCGCTTCTGCTGGTATATATCAGGGCACTCGCTACAAGTTACATTCTGTATACGATGTTGTATGGATTTCCACAATGGCTTGAGGGAGTAAGGCATTTTAATCCGGCACAAACAGGATTATTCATGCTTCCCGATTCAATAGTAGCTATCGCAACAGGATTACTCATTTCCAACAGCAAAAAACTGTTTGAGCAAAACTTTTGGGGAGTGATGTTTATGTTGGCAACATGTGCCGGTATATTCATGCTCAACTCAGAAATCAGTATTTTTATGATCGTTGTAATCACTGTTGTAATGGGAATCGCTGAAGGCCTTAATCTGATCGCGAACCAGGCATTGCTCAACGCAGAGGCTCCATTAGCACAAAAGGGAGTTTCATTTGGCCTGTACAGAACTTTTGCTTACCTCGGGGCTATCTTATCAAGCTCTCAACTGAAAGTGATTTTTCATACTGGTATAACTGATCAGAAGTTTCATCTCCTGAGCTTCACTGCCATCGCTTCCTCTATGGTTCTGGTGATTTTGCTTATTCCGCTATGGAGAAGGTATCGAAGCTATGTAGCCTGATTGTTTTACTAAGGTTAATGAAGTACGCTCAAATTCCATCGGTTTTAATATTTGTCCGCCTATCAATGATCTGCTTGCCCCATATCCAAGAGTTTTTAAATTTTCCATTTCGTAGTTTTTGGATACAACAAGTATACAATGTAAATGTGTAATCAATATGTCTCCTGATGTGCTAAACAGTATTCTGGATAACAGATTTAGACCATATTGACTTTTGTACGTTCACGCACTATTGAAACCATAATTCAATTTTAAAGGAATAAGTATAGTGTGCAGAGCTAGAAGTTAATGCCTTTCAATTTGATCCATTTGCTAAAAACATATCTCGGGTCATTCTTTTTACAACTTAGTGTAATGCCGAGAAAAGACTATTACTATATTAAACCGATCGGTCTGTTATTAGCAAAGAAAAACCTTAAGCATTCATCCCTCCATCAATTGTTAAGGTAGACCCGGTGATATATTTTCCTTCAATACCGGCTAGAAAAGCAACTAACCCCGCAATATCGTCACCCGTACCATACTCCGGTAAGGCCATTCTGCTTCTTAGAAAATCTGCCAATGGTTCATCCGCGGGATTCATGTCTGTATCAATAGGGCCGGGCTGTACTAAGTTAACGGTGATCTTTTTAGGGCCCAAAGCCCTGGCTAAACCTTTTGTAAAACCCTGAAGTGCAGATTTACTCATCGAATAAAGTATGGTATCGCCTGATACCGCAAAATCAGCCAGGTTACTACCTATCGATATGATACGGCCAATTTCTTGCTATTTCTAGCTTTTGGTCGTAATCGAATTCCTTAATGCGAGGCATGACGCAAAAGTATAATATTAAACCGATTGTTCCAAATAAGAATAATCATTCATGAATAACAATATTTGGAACAAAGGTGGTGTGGGAAGACAGGTAATCAACTATTGGTTACCTTCCTCCTCAATGATTAATTTGACGCCAATCTTGCTCAAGGCGGTTCGATTCCAATCCGGTAAGGGGTCAGATAACACTGTAATAACAAGGTGTTAAACAATCCAACTAATTTTGATAAATAAGTGACTGTTTAATTAAACGACTGTCTGAACTCCAAAGGCGAAACGTTTGTTTTTGTCTTGAAAAGTTTGCTGAACGATTGTGAATGTTCAAAGCCCAGTTCATAAGCGATTTCCGAAACGGATAGATTTGTCGTAGATAATTTTTCTTTGGCTTTTTCTATGATTGCGTTCTGAATGTATTGTTGTGTATTTAACCCTGTCAACGAACTCAGCATATCACTCAAATAGCGTTGCGATAGCTTTAATTCTGTGCTGATATATTTCACGGATGGCAAACCGTTTTTCAGACTGTTTTCTTCTTTAAAATAGTTGTCTAAAAGTTTGTCTAAAGCAGTTATGATGTCGTGATTGATTGCTTTCCTCGTAATAAATTGCCTATTGTAAAAACGATTGCTGTAATTCAATAATAATTCTATTTGCGACACCAGAACATCTTGGCTGAAACTGTCAATATTGTTGTGTAATTCATTCGCTATTGTGGCAAATAAATTGGCTATAATCTCTTTTTCTTTCGCGGATAAAAATAAGGCTTCTGAAACATCGTAAGAGAAAAAGCCATATTGATTTATTGTGTTTCCTAATGGATAATTTCGAATAAAGTCTGGATGGAAATACAGCGCAATACCTTCATAGCTTTCTATGTCTTCTGGTGGAAAAACGATTTGTTTTGGCTTCAAAAATGCTAATCCGCCTTCTTCAAAATCGTAATATCCTTGTCCGTATTTTATTTGCCCAATAAATGTAGGCTTAAAGGAAATTTTATAAAAATCGAAACTTGTTTTTTGCCCTTTTGGAAACATTTCAATCGAAAGATTATTGTAATCAACCAATGCAATCAAGGGGTGCAATGGCGCAGGAAGTCCCAATACGCGCGCAAGTTGCGATATGCTTTTAATATGATTGATGTCAGATTGTCGATGCATTTTTATGTTTACAAATGTAATCAATTGTTGTGACGGACATATTTTTTAGACCGCTGTGTAAAGTTTGTGTGCAAGCTCAATACTTGTCTTGCACACGCACGCTTTATTATCGATCTATTTGTTTTTCTAAAATTTCGGGATAGCGGTCGCCCACAAGAGTGATTCCATTTACGGTTGTGTTAATTTTTGCCAGTTCATCGGCCGTTAATACAATATTTGTGCTGGCAATGTTTTCGGCTAAACGATGCAATTTTGTAGTGCCTGGTATTGGTGCTATCCAGGGCTTTTGAGCTAAGATCCAGGCCAATGCTAACTGTCCGGTTGTCACATTTTTTTGGTTTGCGATCTCAGAAAGTGCGTCCACCAGAACCATATTGGCTTTGATGTTCTCTTCGCTGAAACGAGGAATGACATTTCTGCGGTCGACATCCGCTAATTTTGAATTTATTGTACCCGTGAGGAAGCCTTTTCCCAAAGGACTGAACGGAACGAAACCAATTCCTAGCTCTTGTAACGTTGGTATGATCTCATTTTCGGGTTCACGCCAAAACAAAGAATATTCACTTTGTAATGCTGTTACAGGTTGAATTGCATGTGCCTTGCGAATAGTTTTTGCACTTGCTTCCGATAAACCAAAATATTTTACTTTACCTTCTTGTATCAGGTCTTTTACTGTACCGGCAACATCTTCTATTGGAACGTTGGGGTCAACCCTATGCTGATAAAGCAGATCAATGTAATCTGTTTTTAATCTTTTTAAAGATGCTTCGGTTACTGCTCTTATAGTTTCGGGCCTGCTGTCTAAACCCGTTGCTGGTCTGGCATCTTTACAACCGAATTTTGTTGCGATAATAACGTCCTTTCTATGAGGCTGTAATCCTTCGCCAACAAGTTCTTCATTGGTGTAAGGTCCGTAGGCTTCTGCGGTATCAAAAAATGTGATACCCCTTTCAACCGCGTTGCGCAGTAGTGTGATGGCATCTTTTTTATCAAGACCTTTACCATCCAAAAAGTTTAAACCCATACAGCCAAAACCTAACGCGGAAACTTCCAATCCGCTATTTCCTAATTTTCTTTTTTGCATAACTGTTTTTTGAATTGTTCTGAAACTGAATAAATTTCAAGTACAAAATTCCTGATTGTCATTCTATAAAAAGTAGTTGGATTGGTAAGTGTTGTAGTCAGATTTTCAAACACTATAAATTAGTCCGCTCCCTTTATCTAACGATTTGATAGTTGCCATATCATTGGCAGACAACTCAAAGTCAAATACATTTAAATTTTCATTAATCCTTTTCACATTTGCTGATTTCGGAATAACGACGACCTCTTTTTGAATTAACCATCGTAGCACCACCTGGGCAATATTCTTATTATATTTGCCGGAAAGCACTTTTAAAAGTTGATTTTATCACCTATGAAAAATAAATATTCTTAGGAAGCAGCGATTTTCATCGCATGCCTGCTTGGTCAAATCCCATATTGCGTTACTTGTTTTAAGCTTTTTGTGATACAGATTGATTAAATTGCGGATATTACATAGTTAAACGATGTCTGATTTTCAAATGCTTTTTAATTACATCCAGGATCTTTCGGGCCAAACGCTTTCGGAAGATGATAAGGAGTTGTTAATGGCTCATTTTAAACCGAAAAAAATCCGCAAGAGACAATACTTTCTACAGGAGGGTGATGTTTGCAAATACGCTGGTTTTATTGTTAAAGGAGCTGCCAAAACGTATACCGTTGATGAAAAAGGCCATGAACATATCTTGAAGTTGAGTGTCGAGGATTGGTGGCTTGCCGACTTTGAAAGTTATTACCATTTAAAACCAAGCCGGTTTAATATAGAAGCGCTGGAAGATATGGAAATCTTACAAATCACAAATGCGGTAGTGGAGGAGTTCATCAAGCCAATACCTGCCTTTTCAGCAATGCAAAAGGTGCTTAGTCAGAATAATACCATAGCAGCCCAAAAAAGGATGCAGTCAGCTATCAGTCAAAGTGGCGAGGAACGGTTCCAGGAACTCGTTAATGAGTATCCACACTTTATACAAAGGTTTTCACAAAATATGATTGCCTCTTATCTGGGTTTAACCCCGGAGAGCCTGAGCCGCATCAGGAAAAATTCATCAAAATAGATTGATTTTTGGTAATAATATTTAATGACTTATGGTAAGATTTAGTCCGTTTCAGGACTGCACCTTTGGGTCAAATATTAAAACAAAATCATGAGTAGATTAAAAAATAAAGTTGCAGTTATCACGGGTGGTAACAGTGGCATAGGGTTCGGTATTGCGCAAGAACTTAAAAATGAAGGTGCTAAAGGTGTTATCGTAGGTAGAAACCAGGAAACTTTGGATAGTTCGGTGGGTTTACTTGGGGATAATTTTATCGCAATAAATGCCGATGTAACGAATGTTGACGATCTGGAAAGAGTGTTCAAAGAAACATCTGAAAAATTTGGCAAAATAGATGTTATCGTAGCCAATGCGGGTGGCGGAGCTGTAGGAACTGTAGCAACTTTGGGCGAAGCCGACTTTGACAAGACAATTGATCTAAACTTAAAAAGCGTTTACTTCACTGTTAACAAAGCGCTGCCATATATAAACGATGGTAGTTCTATTATTCTTATCGGGTCAAATGCGGCACATCGTGCCTACCCGAATTTTACACTATACGGTGCAGCAAAAGCCGCCGTAATATTTTTTGCAAAAGCATTTTCAAGTGATCTTTTAGATAGAAAGATCAGGGTAAATGTGATAACACCTGGTACAACAGATACACCTGCGTTTGAGAAATTTGTTCCATTAGAACAAATTGAAGGCATTAAAAAACACTTTGCAAGTGAAATGCCGATAGGCAGAATTGGGCAACCATCAGACATTGGTAAAACAGCGGTTTTCCTGGCCTCTGACGATTCTTCGTTCATGCTTGGTGCCGAACTTCTTGTTGACGGCGGCATGACCTATCTGTCTAAATAATTGTCCAAAACGGCGCCATTAAATTTTCTTTAACTGCTCATACCTATTTTTTCTTATTGTCCTTAATTGCTTCGCAACTATCATTAGCATATGTAATAGCAAAAGGTATAACTCCAGACCACTTCCATATTGGTAAAACGAATCGTAACTTCGTACACTATCCCCAATTAAATTTATGAACTTAAAAGAGCAATTTTCTAACATCACAGAATATTTTTCTCCAAAAATCATTAATGAGGTTAATGACCAATATGTAAAAGTAGCCAGGATTAAAGGACAGAAAGTACCATGGCACAATCATGAAAATGAAGATGAGTTATTTTATATCGTTGAAGGGAACCTGCTAATGGAAATTGAGAATCAATCAGCTTTTCAAATGAAAACGGGTGATTTGTTTGTCGTTAAAAAGGGAATTAATCACCGTATATCTGCCGTGGAAGAGTGTCTGATTATGATGATAGAAACAAAGACTACTGAACATACGGGTAAAGTAAAGTCGGAGATAACAAAGTCAATTGATGAACAGTTAGTATAGCTATAATTGTACTTTCTGCTTTCTAAATGAAAGAAATGAATTCTTAAAATGCATCTGCGATACATGTCTGGTAGAGAATCGCCGTCTGAAAACGAGTAACCCCAACACCTTTGCTGGAATACCTTGCAAAGCTGTTGGGGTTATTAAACATGTTTATATGTAACTGGTCTATTAGAACTTATAGGCCAGGGTAGACATAAACATTCTCGGTGCGATTGGGTTTACGCTGTAATTCTCATGAACATAGTAGTTTAATTCATCTGTAATGTTCGACAATTTAGCCAGGATAGAAAACTTTCTGTAAGTATAACCAGCAGATAAGTCGACAGTAGTAAATCCTGAAACTCTGACTGGCAAACCGCGTGCAACAAAAGGTGCTTTAAGTGTATTAAAACCACTATATCTTTTGCCTGTTACGAATGCAGATGCACCTAGTTTTAAACCTTTAACTACACCTTTACTGAAAGTATAAAATACCGTTCCATTGGCTGTACTTTTTGTACTGCCGATGATACGCTCACCTTCAGTGATTCCATTGGCAAGTGTCTTGGTATATCTGTAATAATTGTAACTGTAACCTGCCAGGAAATACAGGCCTTCAGCCATTTTACCGGTAACATCAATTTCCAGTCCGTCACTAGCCGTAGCACCGCTAAATTCTTTAATCGTTGCATCAGCATTTGGAGTTACACCATCTGCCTGGAATAGCGCTGTTTGTGCAAATTTATTGTTCTTAATCTTGTAGCCGGTAACATTTAATGAAAGTTTGCCGTCCCAGAAATCATTTTTTACACCAACTTCATATTGATCGATTGTCGATGGTGTAAGTGGTGCCAGATTTACATCTGTACCCGTGTTGGATGTGAAATTACTTGCATAACTTACGTAAACTGTACTACTTTTTATTGGCTGATAAATCAAACCGAATTTAGGTGAAAACGCAGTTTCTGTTTTTGATTTACCTAAGCTGTTATTAGATAAAGTTGTTAATCCTGTTTCATCATTATATGTAGCTGTTCTTGGTGTTTTCTGGAAAGTATAACGTACACCTGCGAGGACTTTAAATTGTTCAGTTAAACTAATCAGATCCTGTACGAAAGCGCCCATTCGGTAAATAGGGGTATAGGTGTTCGATACAATTCTTGTATTTGGAATATCTGTAACTGTATTATAAGTGCTTGGGTCTAAAATATTTATATTACCATAATTAAGGGCATTGGTATTATTATCATATTTGAAGCCATATGCTCTGGTATTGGATTGATCTGCGTCTCCACCAACTAATATCTGATGTTTGATTGATCCTGTGTTGGCAGTTCCTGTTAAGGTTAGTTGCTGATTGTAGGTGTATTCCTGCGATTTTGAACGGGTGAGGTTACGTGCGGCAACACCTGCTGCATTACCCGTTGGTCTCTCTGCAGAAAAGTAATTACGGTTGTAGGACTGGTAGGCAACAACAGTATTTAATTTCCAGTTATCGTTAAAACGGTGCGTAAGATTTGCTTGTGCGGTTGCTGTTTTTGTATTATTATACGCCCATACTGTGTTTAAATAAGCACTTCTTGGGATATTTGGGATTGCACCGCCAACGGTGCCAAGACCAAAGTCTGGCGTGTAATCGCTTTTCAGGTAATCTCCCTGAACAATCAGCTCAGTTTTTTGACCAAGTTTGAATAGTAGTGAAGGGTTAACATAGAAGCGGTCAGATTTTACTACATCACGGAAACTGTTTGCATTTTCTTTAGTTGCAATCAAGCGGAAAGCGATGGTTTTAGAAATCGGACCATAAACATCTACTGTTGGCTTGTAAAAATCGTAACTCCCTGCGCGCATACTCACTTCACCACCAAAGTTAAATTTAGGTTTTTTGGTAACCATATTTACAACGGCACCACCTGTAACACCTCCATAAAGTAAGGCAGCACTGCCTTTTAAAACTTCGACCGATTCTAATGTACTCGCTTCCGGTATACCACCAGAAGAGGAACGTACGCCATTTTTAAGCACATTGTTGGCACCTAGACTATATCCGCGTGCAAAAAAAGATTCGTTAACCGAACCCCTGTTTTCGCCTAATGCAACACCATTCACATTCTTGAGGACATCACCAATCCTGTTCACCTGCTGATCTTGGATTACAGTACTATCCAGAATCTGGATGCTTTGGGGCATGTCTCTCGCAAGAATACCGCTTTTCCCTACGGTGACAGTTTTTTGATTTGGAGATTTACGGAATACTACCTGGATTTCCGTCAGTCTGTTGGCGCTTTCTGCTAAGCTAAAGTTACTGGTTGTTGTTTGACCTGCAACAACCACCACGGTTTTTTCTTGCGGCTGTAAGCCAGCAAAGCTAATTCTTAGCGTATAGCTACCGGGCTTGAGATCTTTAATGGTAAATTCTCCATTTTCAGAAGTAGTAGTTCCCTTCTTGATATCTTTCAATACAACAGATACAAATGGTGCAGCAACGCCGTCGCTGGTTTTTACGGTTCCCGAAAGTTTGCCGGTAGAATTTTGTGCAAGCACCTGCATGTTTAGCAAGGCGACAAAAAGGAGTGTACATGAAATTAAGCGTGAGTAAATATTTTGCATACTGTTTATTAAGATTAATTCTATTTAACGGCAAAAGTATAAATGTATGTGTATAGTTCCAAATTCTAATCTCATTTTAATATGATTTATTTTTTTTATTAAAAGATTACCTAATAGTATGAAGATGAATTTTATGAGTGATCATATTATAGTTTAATGACCTATAAACCGTGTGTATTACGTCTGATAACGATATTTTTAATTGAGAACTACAACGTATATTTTTAAAACCAACTTATTTATAAGAGTATAATGTTGTTTATGAGGTATTAATGTCTTTTGTAATCTCTGTAAATCTTATGTTGCTTAAGTTAATTTGATTTGCAAACCTTCATATGTCAGAACAAATTCACATTTTTGCACTTATTTAGATTAATTCTTATTAGATTTGTTTACGCTTTATAATCAATTATTGCATCATGAAAAAAATATTTACTATTTTATTACTTCTGCCTTGCTTGTTTCTGCATGCACAAAAAAATAGATTACTGGAACCATCCTTCTGGCAGGAATCTCCGGATTTGGGTGCTATAAAAACCGAAATTAATAAAGGCAGTAGTCCTTCACAGTTAAACAGAATGAGCATGGATCCAGTAGCGATGGCCATAAATGGTCAGGCACCTTTTGAATCTATTGAGTATCTTCTTTCTCAGCCAGGAAATCAGGTTGATAAACTGACTCACGACGGACGAACTTATTTACACCTGGCTGCCAGTCGCGGTAATGTGCAAGTAATGGAGCTCTTACTTAAAAAAGGAGCTAAAGCCAACGTACAGGATAGCCACGGCAGTACGCCTCTAACCTTCGCGGCCGGGGGCGGTCAGCAAAATACCAGAATTTACGATCTGCTGATTGCCAGTGGTGTAGATCTGAAAAAAGAGGTCAATCCCGAGGGTGCTAACGTATTATTGCTTGCAATAGCAAATGATAAGAGCTTTGCGTTGACTGATTATTTTATTGGTAAAGGGCTTAGTATGAATAGTGTAGATGCTTCAGGGATTAATGCTTTTGGCTACGCAGCCAAGGCAGGTAATATTGAACTGTTAAAGGCAGTGATGCAAAAGGGGGTAAAGCCCGACCAAAATGCAATGCTGATGGCTGTGCAGGGGGGCGGGCGCCGTGGTGGTGTTAGTGCTGGCCTCTCGTTTTATCAATACCTGGAAAGCGTAAATGTTAAGACTGCTTCTACAACTAAAGCGGGAGAAAATGTACTGCATTTTTTAGTGCGTAAACAAGGTCAGAATGATATTATTCAATACTTTCTTGCCAAAGGGGTGAATGTTAATCAGGCAGATGAGGACGGGAATACAGTATTTATGAATGCAGCTTTGGCCAATAGGGACAGCACGGTCGTTAGCCTGTTACTCCCTTATGTGAAAGATATTAATCTGCGTAATCAAAAAGGTATTTCGGCATTAGCGATGGCAGTTCGGGGCAACAGCCCTGAGTTAGTTAGCTTTTTGATTAGTAAAGGAGCAGATGTTGAAACATTGGATAAAGAAGGTAATAACTTGGCATATTATGTTATTGAATCGTACCGCCCAGCGCTCAATAATGGATTTGGTGGACAGGGACCCATGGCGGGTGAGGGTAATCGCCCGGCAAATGGCCCGAGGCCAGACGATCTGGAAACAAAATTTGCAATACTTCAGAAGGCTGGTTTGGTAGTCGGCGCTCCGCAGGCGAATGGAAATACACTCTATCACTTAGCCATACTAAAAAATGATGTCACGTTACTCAAACGTCTTCAACCTTTTAACGTTGATGTGAACTTCAAGAACAAAGAAGGTTTAACTGCACTGCACAAAGCAGCATTAATTGCTAAAGACGACACAATACTTCAATATCTGCTTTCAATTGGTGCAAACAAAGATCTTGTTACGACTTATAAAGAAACTGCGTTCGATCTGGCCACTGAAAATGAATCACTGACAAAAAATAATATTTCTATTAACTTTTTAAAATAATGGCATCTAAAATATTTAAAATAGCATTCCTTCTTCTAATAATTACTTTGGCCAAGCCACAAAGCGTCGATGCTCAAGCTACTGGTAAATATAAATGTATGATTCAAATGAGTAATTACATGGGTGATGGGGCATATGTTGTTATTTCTTTAATTAACAGTAAGGGAGCCTACGAGAAAACACTGTATGTAATGGGCTCTGATAAAAAGTGGTACAAAACACTTAAAGAGTGGAACAAGTTCTATCTTAAACAGCCAAATGTGAGTGCGATAACCGGCGCTTCTGTAACTGGTGGAGACCGGAGTGTAAATGTGATCGAGATCGAGAAATCAAAAATTAACAGCGGTTATAAATTAAGGTTTGAAAGTGCAGTAGAAGATAAAAATTACAACGTTAAAGATTTGGAAATTCCATTAACCACAGAAAGCCTGGCTGCTAAAAGTGAGGGTACGGGATACATCCGTTATGTTAGATTTAGTCCTAACTAGTTTTTAGCAACATATATGACTATTTCAGTATGGAGATACAGCCATTTGGCATTGGCTGTATCTTCTTTTCTTCTGCTTACTCTTGCTGCTGTTACAGGGATCATCCTGTCGTTTGAACCAGTTGCAGCAAAGCTCCAGCCTTACGGTGCATCGCATTTTAAAGAATTGACGCTTGCAGCAACTTTACCTGTAATTAAAAAAGCACATCCCGACATAAATGAAATTACGGTTGATGCCCGTGGCTTTGTGCAAATTAAAGGCAGTGATGCCAAAGGGGCAGCCCTGCTTGCTTATGTTGATCCTGAAAATGGTAAAATACTTGGATTACCAGAAAAGCAAAGTGAATTCTTTCAATGGGTTACGGGTTTGCACCGCTCGTTATTCCTTCATGAAACTGGAAGGTTTTTTATAGGACTGACAGCCTTTTTGCTAGTTTTGATCACGGTATCAGGCACATTTCTTATTTTACAGAGACAACGGGGACTGAAACGTTTTTTTGCGCGCATTGCTAAGGATAATTTTGCGCAATATTACCACGTAGTCCTTGGCCGCTTATCGCTAATTCCTATATTTATAATCGCATTGAGTGGTACTTATCTTTCGTTGGTAAGGTTTGAACTATTTAGTGCAGCTAAAACGTCTCCAAAGATAGATTTTGATGTCATTCGCTCCGCTCCAGTAAGACGAGCGTCCGATTTTGATATTTTTAAGCGTACCCGCTTAAAAGATGTGGAGTCTGTGGAATTTCCGTTTTCTGAAGATGTGGAGGATTATTACACCTTAAAATTGAAAACTGGAGAATACGCTGTGAACCAGCTAACTGGTGATCTGCTTAGTGATGTGCAATATCCGGCTTCAGTATTTTATACCAATCTGAGTTTAGACCTTCATACTGGTCGCGGCAGTAGTTTATGGGCAATTATATTGGCGGTTTCTTCTGCAAATATCCTGTTTTTTATTTACTCCGGTTTTGCGATCACTTTTAAGCGCAGGGCAAACCGGACAAAGAATCGCTATACCAATCAGGAAGCAAAAGTTGTTATTCTGGTTGGTTCAGAAAATGGAAGTACTTTCGGATTTGCAAAGGCTATACACGCTCAGCTGATCAGGGGTGGTGTGAAATCTTTTCTGGCCGAACTTAACCAGTATACTATTTTCCCGGAGGCAGCTCATTTAATCGTTGTAACCGCTACTTATGGCTTGGGTGAGGCCCCCTCAAATGCAGTTGAATTTGTACGGCTTGTTGAAAAATATCCGCAGACCCAGCCTGTAAGTTATTCGATTTTAGGTTTTGGATCACATGCCTATCCTGATTTCTGTAAATTTGCTTTTGAGGCCGATCATATTTTATTATTACAGCCCTGGGCTACCAGGTTAATCGATATTCATACAGTGAATGATAAGTCTCCGGATGAATTTAACCTCTGGATCGAAACCTGGTCACAGCAGGCCGGGATGGAATTGCTTGTGTTGCCTGAACTGTATAAAGCAAATACAAAAAGATTAGAAAAAATGACTATATCAGGGATCTTACCTGCTGATGCTGTCGCTGGAGATACTTTTACGGTTACCTTAAGACCAAAAAAGGGTGTGCAGGTAACATCGGGAGACTTACTAGCGGTTTATCCCGGGAATGATCATCGCGAAAGGCTGTATTCAATTGGAGTTATTAATAAAGAAATACAGTTAACTGTTAAATTGCATCACGACGGACTTGGATCCGGCTTTCTAAAACGTTTGCAGCCTGGTGAAAAAATTGCGGCTCGAATTATTGATAACAAACATTTTCATTTTCCTCAGGAGGCACCTGAGGTATATATGATTTCAAATGGAACAGGTATCGCGCCCTTTTTGGGTATGATCAGTCAGAATGTTAAGGGAATTCCCTGTCATTTATACTGCGGTTTCCGCGAAAATTCTTCTTATGAACGGTATGTTAGCTTTTTGACCGAACAACAAATAGCTAAAAAAGTTAATGCGGTTCATGTTGCCATATCACGGGAAGGTAATAGACAATATGTTAGTGATCTGTTAAGTATGGACACGGACCTGGTGGTTGCTATGTTTCTTAGTCATGGCGTATTAATGATTTGTGGTTCGTTGGCTATGCAAAAAGATGTAATGGAGCTGTTAGAAGTTATTTGTATGCAGCAAACGGGCAAAAGTGTGAGCTATTATCAATCGCGTGGACAGATTCTTACAGACTGTTATTAACAGAAATTGTTACTTTAGCCTCTTTTCTTTTAAATCTAAAACTGCTGAAGACAAGATCTGTCCATGATCTGTAATTAGAATATAATTGTACTCTGGAAATTGGTTGATAAACCGGATAGCGGCAGACTTGCCCAATACCATCATAGACGTACTAAATCCATTGGCACGTTCGGCACTAGGTCCAAAAATTGTTACACTTGATAAACCAGTTGCAGGATATCCCGTTACCGGGTTAATGATATGTGAATATCGCTTGCCGTGGAATATTACAAATTTCTCATAACTACCTGATGTTACCACCGCTCCTGCGGTTAGCGGCATGATAGTAATTATGGTGTCTTCCCGCATAGGGTTCGTAATGCCAACAGTCCAATCGCTGCCATCAGGTTGTTTACCCCAGGCACTCATATCGCCGGTTCCATTGATTATCCCAGCTTTAATACCTTTGTTTAGCATTAGTTTTCGTGATTTATCGGCAGCATATCCTTCACCTAATGCTCCGAATCCTATCTTCATTCCTTTTATTTTCAAGAATATGGTGCAGTTTTTACGATCTAAAATAATATTTTTATAGCCGACTTTTTGTACAGATCTCTTAATCGCCTCCGGCGTCGGCATTTGAGTCATTGATCCGTCGAATTTCCATATACGGTCCATTGCGGCAAAGCTGATATCAAATGCGCCATTGGTTATTTTCGACAGTGATAATGCTCTTTCTGTTAGATCAAATACTTCCTGGTCTACCTTTACGGGTAGTATGCCAGCATTGCTATTGACAATTGATACCTGTGAAGCCTGCTTCCAATCTGAGATTAAGTTCTCAATTCTTGATATTTCTGCTATTACTGTGTCGATATTTTGTTCAGTAGAAATCGAATCTTCGCCGACTAAGGTGATTTGCCATCTGCCGCCCATTAGTTTGACTGCTCTTTTTCTTAAAACCTGGGCATTTGCGCTAAATACCAGCAGTGTTAAAATCAGGAGTGTTAAAGCCCTTTTCATATAAATTAGTAAATAAAATTTAGTCAAGTGTCTTCGTTTTCTAAACAAAATAAAGTTACTCTTTCAAACTCAATAGCTCAATTTGTAGTGATAGAAATAATTTTTTTTGACTGACTGCCGCTGCTTCTGCATCAGAAAATTTAGCAAATGCGAAGTCCTATGGCTAATTGTAAATCTTTTTTAACTCCGCATCTGGAGATCATCAATATTCCTTTCGGGCCAAACTAAGTCCAGACGGCTTTTGCTGATCTGCCATTTACCGTTTATCAACACATAGTCATCAGCGTATAAACCTAACAGCAATAATGGGCTCTCATTTTTAGGTCTCCCAGTAACTAAATCAATAAGATAACATTTTCCACGGGCTGTAGCTGGTCCTGTAATCTCTACCCAGTGATTGGTCACCGCATGTAAAAACGGGTAGCTTCCATTGTTGCTTTTATCATATTCTTTGAAAGCTTTGTCAAGCCCCGCATAAATTCCATCACGCCCCTGCCATGGATCACGATCCGTTTGTACGATAGCATCAACTGTTAATAGTTGTGTTAATTTCTTCAGTTTATTACTATCAAGATAGTGACTATAAAGTATGCGTAAGTTTTTTATAGCTTCAATATGAAGAAGCTGATCAATTTTTTCATTATCCATGATTGGTGTTTTTTTGCTTAATTTCTCTTTGTTATTGGTCAATTAATTAGCTGCAAAAATAACACTATGATTACGCGCCCGCAATTAGGGCAAACTTAAACAGATAGGGCAAGTTTTTGCCCTATTACAGACTAGCCGGTGGAAGAACATGCTTTTTTAAGCCCAAAATGTCTGTAAATCTATCCCGATTTTTATTTCCCCAGGTTTCCATTAACAAGGTAAGTGGTAAAAGTGAGGTGCCAAATTCTGTAAGCCTGTATTCTACATGGGGAGGTAATACAGCATATATTTTCTTCTCTACAATGCCATGTAGTTGCAGCTCATTTAACTGGGTGTTCAATGCACGTCTTGACGCATCTGGCATTGCCCGTTGAAGATCGCTGGGTCTCATTATCCCCTGATGGATTAGATTAATCAGCGTGGGTTTCCATTTGCCGCCAATAATCTCCATAGTTATCTCCAATCCACAGCAATAATGTTTATCAATCTTTCTATCGTACATAAACCTTCATCAAATAATTGTTCAAAGGTACACTTTTACACCTATGTACATTAATTCTTTAAGAAGTAATCTCATTGTTATACCGCAAAATTTTGCCCTATCGGCATCTTTTTGCCATTATTGTAGCAATAGATCAGTTGCTATAATTTTGGACCGTTAAATAAAAATAATAATTATGAAGTTACTGGAACAGTTTCAATCTGAAGAGCTTAATTTAAAAAACCGTGTTGTTATGGCACCAATGACCAGATGCCGTGCGGATAATGAGGGCAATGTGGCGACCGATTTGATTGCCCAATATTATGCACAAAGGGCTTCAGGTGGTCTCTTGATTACCGAAGGAACTTTTATTAATGAAATGGCTCCAGGTTATATCAATGTGCCTTGTATCTATACTCAAGAACAAGTTGAAGGGTGGAAAAAAGTTACAGCAGCAGTACATCGGAAAGGTGGTAAAATATTCGCACAATTGTGGCATGTTGGTAGGCTGAGTCATCCCGACTTATTAAATGGAAAACTGCCATTTGGCCCCTCTGCTATCAATGGTAAGTTCACCTGTTACACAAAAGACGGTTTTAAAGAAACCATCACACCCCAGGAAATGACGATCGCAGACATACAGCAAACGATCAATGACTTTCAGCAGGCGGCCATTAATGCCATGGAGGCTGGCTTTGATGGTGTTGAGATTCATGCTGCTAACGGATACCTTTTTCATCAGTTTTTTGCTAAATGTGCTAATATCCGTACTGATGAATATGGCGGGACTATCGCCAAACGGTTACGCTTCCTTTTTGAAGTATTAGATGCCATCAGTAGCAAAATAGGAGGCGAGAAAATCGCCGTAAGGATTGCGCCCTCGTTTGATCAGACCTTTGGTATTGTACTGGATGATGAAGCTGAGGCTCTATATGATATTTTAGTAAGTAAATTAAATAATTACAAACTTGCTTATTTACATATCTCGGGATTCACACAAGCTTCAATAGAAGATCCTATGCATAATGTGCTTGAAACAGCTAAACATTTCCGTTCCATATATAAAGGAACATTAATGATCAATAAGGGTTTTGACGCAATTACTGCTAACAAGGTGATTACAGATGGAATTGCTGACCTGGTGTCATTTGGTGAAGTTTATATAGGCAATCCAGATTTGGTAGAACGATTTGCAGCAAATGCGCCGCTTAATAGCAACGACAGAACTACCTATTACAGTGGTGGTGCAAAAGGTTTTACAGATTATGGTTTGTTAGAATGTTAACCGGTTTCTAATCATAAATACGATTTGATTATTTAAATTAGGAAAAAAAACCGATGGGAGAAAAAAAAGCATTATTGGTAATGGACATGCAGATTGCTATATTAAGCGGTCTTGCTGATGTTGAAACATTAATTAGTCAGACTGCTGCCGCTATTGCCTACGCTAGAAGTATCGATATGCAGGTTATTTTCGTAAAAGTTGCGTTTAGGCAGGGGGCTCCGGAAATCCACAATGATAACAAGATATTTGGTGGTAGTAAGGACCGTTATGCTATACCTAACATGGATGAAATGATGAAGATTCATCCGGATATACATCCAGGTGATCAAGAGATCATTGTCACTAAACGCCGGGTAAGTGCCTTTTCAGGTAGTGATCTTGAAATTATACTGCGCGCTCAGGGCATCAGACATATTATTCTTGCAGGTATGTCGGCCAGTGGAGTAGTACTTTCTACATTGCGGGAAGCTGCGGATAAAGATTATTTGCTTACTGTCCTTTCTGATTGTTGTGGAGACCGTGATCTTGAGGTGAAACGTCTATTGATGGAAAAAGTTTTTCCTATGCAGGCAGAAGTATTGGCATTAGCAGATTGGAAAGGAGAGCTTTAGATTATGCATTAACAGCAACCTGATATGTTGAGCTACCTGTACTCGCATAATTCCAAACAACGCCTGCAGAACATCTGGACGTATCTGCAATTAACAATTTTGTAATTTATTGACGAAAGTTCCCATCACATTACATCTGATTCCTAACTTTTCTAGTTCAGCTATCAGGAATGTAGTTATATCCCGGCTTGTTTCAATTCTGAGCACCTTATCGGAGTCAGTCAAATCAATAGTCCATTCCAATATAGGAGAGAAAGAGGCTAAAGTATTTGACAGGATGATAAAATCTGTTGAATTGTGAATATTGGTTGAGTAAACAATAATGTAACCTTGCATCATGATCATTTAGCATTTATAATTAATGGTTTTAAACTGCATTTCTAAATACTCCAATTTCTTCTTCAATATGACGAAGAAATTGGAGTATTTAATGGTTCACTTAAAGTCCAAATTGGCGCAAATGATGATCAAAATGTTTCCATTGCATAGTTGCCCACTCTTCAGGTGTAAGCGGACCAAAAAATACATGTACCTGTTTGGTACATTTTGCTGGCCCGCCTGCTGAAAAACTGCGTATCTGTGCGATCACTTTTTCTTTTTCCAGCTGAAAATCTGGATTTCCTGTGATAATATAGGATTTGTCTGTCTGACTGTTTTTAGTAAACGGCTTTTCTCCAAAAAATTTACCTTTCAGCATCTTGCCGATGAACCTGAGAAAAGCGTTGAGTTTCTCCGGTGAATTCAGTCCCATTGCTGTTTCTAATGACGCGTTACAATGTGCCAGCATCTGATTGACTTGCATTTTTCCCCATCGCCTTTGGGTATCTGGTTTTAGTTTTTCTAGTCTTGTAAGAATTTGTTCGGTATCCGATGGATTAAATAAGTTGTTCATTGTGTTTTCAGTTTATAATTCAAAAGTGCGGTCCACTAGTGACAACCCTATGTCAGTTATCAAAAAAAAACTCATATTCTTTGCTACTTCCATTGGTTAAAACCTTGGGCACATTAATCCAGCCACCTGCGCAAAACCCATAATTTATTGCGGATATTTTATAGATCTGTCAGTCTTAGAAAATCTAATCTTTTCTATATTTCAATGGACTCAGTTGATTACATTTTTTGAAGAAATTCTGAAAATGCATAACCTCAGTGAATCCTATTGAATAACTTATTTTAGCTAGGGACAAGCTTTTTTGATAAAAACATTGCCATCAGACATGTTGCGTATCATTCTTAATAAGTGTTAGTACGACTTCATAAGCAGTTTTTCTATCCCAGCGTGCCATCAGCCAGGCGATAAAGCTCAAAGTAAAGATGTCATTATTTCCCATCTTTTCCAGCTGATCTAAAACAGCTTTTTTGTACCCAATTTCAAAAACCACATCGGGTTTTAACAGGTATTTTTCAACCAGCTTAAGAAACGACAGCACGCGCTGCTCAGAAGTTTGCAGCAGATACTTCTTATATCTCCGCCGGAAACTGTTTAACCGGGACACCGCAAGCTCTATATTAAAGAATTGGGCCTGGATCAAAATTTCCATCAGATTTTTTCGAATGGTCCATAACATACCCATTTTTTTTTCGTACCAGGCATCCGTGCGTGTAAGTAAAGTTAACTGTTTTAAACTTTCGCGGTCATTGCACAACGCTAAGAACATAGTCTGGCATATCCGCAGGTTTTCGATATCTTCCGGTTTAGATGAATTTTTTGTCTTAGAGAGCGATTCCTGCAGTAGTGCGATTGCATCTTCAGCAAAGCCTGTAAAGAACAGGTTGAGCGCAGAAAGTAATTGATAACGTAAATAAAACAGTGCATAATATCGACTATCCGACAACATTAAATCCATCATTTCCTTCAAATAGGATGCACTTCCGGTGAAATTGTTCCGCCTTAAATGAAAGTTGGCCAAAAAATATAAGATAGATATATGGTAAAAGAGATAGGACTGCTTTCTATCCGCCTGATCTTGAATAAATCTATTCGTTCGGATGATATAGCGTTCTATCAATCCATAATTCTGCTGTATCGCTGCGTATTCATTTGCGATAAAAAGAATTTGATAAATGGATTTATAGGTCATCAGGTCAAGGGTGGAAATTTTATATTTCCGGATTGTCGTTATCATCAGGCTTGTCAGATTAATGATCTTTCCTTTCAGGTGGATCTCCTTTAGTTCCTGTCTCAAAAAAGCATAAGCCATATTGAGCTTAGCCTCACGATGCATATCCGACTGGTTGTTTAGAAAGCGTGCGGTCAAAGATTCCAGCTCTTCTGCTCCAGGCAGATGGGCGTATTGCAGTTTCAATAGCAAGAGTTCGTTCAATAAATTAAACTGCTCCAAATGTTCAGCCATACGCTCTGCCTTATCCAAACATTTAAACGCTATTTTAAATACATCATTTTCTAATAAAAAGCGTCCCACTACGAGTAGTCGTAAAGCGTCATGAGTTTCAGAATGATTGTTTTCAAAGGTTTTCTGAGAGAGGAAAAGCAGCAAATTATCCTGCAGCCTTTTACGTAAAGCATGGTATGCATCGTTATTTTTCTCCGTTTTGTAGAGCTTGTTTAAGCCATTTATATCATCGGTTTCTAGTAAATGAAGTAAATGCAGGTTTTTCACATCGCTCCTTGTATTTTTCCGGTCTAAAAACTGTCTGAATAGCTTTCTATCTGTACTATTGAGTAAACTGATCAATTCCTGAATTGAATCCATATAAGTCTGTATTGTGTTGTAAATGTACATTAATTACAAAATTATATCGTCAGTAATTTACGTAATCTAATTTTTTAAAGGCTGTTTTACATCCGACATTAGCTTTCATATTAATCATAAAACAAAATAAACATGGAACCGCTAAAAGACACAACAAACGAAAATTCATCTATCGTAAAACATGATGAGAAGATTAGAAATCCATTTAAACCGACGGGAGCATTTATCGGCGCCTCGTGGTTTGCCTTATTAACAGGAGTGGTAGCTTATTGCATTGGTTTGTGGAATGCAAGTATGGCGTTAAATGAAAAAGGATATTACTTCACTATTCTATTATTTGGCTTATTCGCAGTAATTTCCGTACAAAAAAGCGTAAGGGACAGGGCAGAAGGACTTGCCGTTACCGACCTTTATTATGGACTTAGCTGGTTTGCCACTGTTGCGGCAATGATCCTGCTGACAATTGGCCTTTGGAATGCAGATATGGCGCTAAGTGAGAAAGGTTTTTATGCGATGTCATTCTGCCTGAGCATGTTTTCGTCTATTGCCGTGCAAAAGAATACCCGTGACGCAAAATTGTTCGAGGATAAAGAACTGTAACGTAGCGGTTGCCACCCCACGGCGTCTTGTCCGGCAAGCCTGTGGGGTTTTTTATTATTTGAGTTTCTCTCAAATCAGATCTGTACTGATTAAGATAGGGGAGTTAATTGGAAATCAATTGAACAGATTAAGGTATTCAGTAGGCGTTTGACCTGTTCAATTCTCAGCATTTAATTTTATCAATGTTTGATAACATGGGTATCACGGACACTACTGAACGTTAATGCTAACAGTTTCCAATCCTTCGCCTCTTTTGAATAAACTTCGGTAACCGTAAACTCAGTTACAGCATCGTTTCCACGTACTACTGCGGTCAGCGTAATACGGCTCCAAACCACAGCTGTTTGACCAGTAATTTCAACCGCTACATCGTGTACATCCGCTTTTTTGTACCAGATACTTCCCGTTTTGATGATGTCCAGTTCTTCATTTTTTTTCCAGGTTCCGCTCATGTGAACAAATTTTGACTGGTCATGAAAGAGCTGAGTTAACTTATCTGTGTTTTTATCTGCCATCCATTGCCATTTTTCTTTAGATAAGTCTTTGATTTCCTGTTCGGTAGGTGTACTTTGTGCAGAGGATAATTGCACACTCAGGATCATTAGTAATAATCCGATGATTGATCTTTTCATATTGTTGTTTGGTTAGCGTTTCTCTTTAAAACTTTTAATCTGTAGAATTTTGTTCTAATGATTTTACAGTAGACTAAATTCTGAAAAATCACTGGTTTGAATAGGATACAGATTCCTGATAAAAATACCATTTTAACGGAATTACAGCAAATAGGTTCTTGAGGTGTTCCGGTTGTAAACACAAAACGTTGCCGCCAAATGTTCAATTGTCTGGACGTTATTGAGATTTGAGTATCCGTAAGTTGATTAAGCTAAATTATCCTGGTTTTGCTTTGAGGTATTTTTGGCTACATTTTTTACAATGCAGGCTAATTTTTGGCCCCCATCTTTATTGAACTTTGTATTAGCAGGAAAGAGGTTGTAATGGTGCCTCTTTAAGATCAAATCAATGTATTTTGATATGCCAGAGATCTCATTTCCTGCATGAAATTTTCTAAGATAAATTATTACAAGATGAGTCAATTTGAAAAAAAGGTTTACGATAGTGAAGGTGTATCACTGATGAAAGCTATCGTGCAGTACGAGTTTGGTGGCCCTGAGGTACTACGTTATGAAGATGCGCCAATTCCGGAACTGAAGCCCGGGGAGGTGCGCGTTCGCGTTTATGCAGTTGGTGTTAATCCACCAGACTGGTACCTTCGCGACGGTTATAAAGCCTTGCCTCCGGAATGGCAGCCCAAAGTGAATTTTCCGCTTATTCTGGGGACAGATATTTCGGGTGTTATTGAGGCTGTTGCTAACGGTGTTACGGAATTTACTGCTGGCGACGAAGTGTATGCGATGGTTCGTTTTCCAACTGGGATGATGGGTGAGAGCAGGGCTTATGCTGAGTATGTTACTGTTCCTGTGTCGGAAATTGCACTTAAACCTGCTGGTATTGATCATGTGCATGCTGCAGGGGTGCCAATGTCGCTGCTTACTGCATGGCAGTACCTGATTAATTTGGGACATAATGAACCCAATGCGCTTCAGCCGGATCAGCATAAACCCGTGCCGCTTGAAGAAAAAAAAGTGCTTATCAATGGTGCAGGAGGCGGGGTTGGCCACTTTGCTGTGCAGCTGGCAAAATGGAAAGGTGCGTATGTTATCGCGGTGGCATCTGGTAAGCATGAAGCATTTCTGCGCGATCTCGGAGTTGATGAATTCATTGATTACACAAAGACTGCCGCTGAAGACGTAGTACATAACGTTGATCTGGTTTTGGATGCGGTTGGCGGGCCAACAACAGAACGTTTTCTGCGCAGTCTTAAGCGGGGAGGGGCTTTATTTCCGGTATTTCCTCTTGGTTTTTCTGCCATAGATGAGGCCGCGAAGTTAGGGGTAACAGTGTCGGCAACGCAGGTTCGTTCTAGCGGTGCACAGCTGGCGGAGATCGCGCCGCTGCTGAGTAACGAAACAATCCGGGTAATTATTGACAGTACCTATCCACTTGCGGATGCTGCTAAAGCCCACGAACGTGCCGCAAAGGGAAGCATTCAAGGCAAGATCGTGCTCACCGCAAAATAAGCAGATATAAATTAAATATTTATAATCCGTCAGAAGGCTTTCTCAATTTGAGAGAGCCTTTATCCACCTATTATGAATAGCAAAGAATTAGCGTTAAATTAGCATAAATCATGACAGTTAAACTTCAGCCAACCATATTCAAAAGCATTTCAGGGTACATGCGCGACATGGGAATGCCCAAGCCGTTGCATCCTTTGGTAGCGCTGGTAAAATATGATAGCGATAACATCAGCCGTGCAAACGCCGGCCGAAGTTTTCTGGTCGACTTCTACAAGGTTTCCTTTAAGGAGGACTTTAGGGGGCAGGTGAAATATGGACAAGGTTATTATGACTTTGAAGAAGGAGGCCTTGCTTTTTTGGCGCCGAATCAGCTCATCACGATGTCAACAGATGAAAGTTGCTATGAGGACGGATACAACCTGTATTTTCATGCAGACCTGATCCGGAATTCCCAACTGGGAAAGAACATACATCAGTATGGTTTTTTTGCTTACGGTGTGAACGAAGCATTACTGGTTTCAGACAAAGAAAAAAAAGTACTGATAGGGCTGTTTGAAAACATAGGGTCAGAGCTGGAAAATAATACGGATTCATTTAGTCAGGATGTGCTGGTTTCCCAGATTGAGTTGCTGCTTAACTACAGTAACCGTTTTTATAACAGGCAGTTTCTTACCCGAAAGGCAGGTCATCATGATCTGATCAGTCAAATGGATAGCTATCTTGAAGATCATTTCGCAAAACAGCCGGGAGGTATACCTACTGTTCTTGAAGTGGCAAAACACCTGAAGGTTTCACCAAGATATTTAACAGATATGCTGAAATCGCTTACCGGACAAAGTGCGCAGCAACATATTCATGATAAACTAATTGAAACGGCCAAAGAGGTATTGAGCTCAACACGATTAACAATTGCCGAAATTGCATATCAGCTGGGATTTGAGCATCCGCAGTCTTTTAATAAGCTATTCAAGCGACACACCAGTTTATCCCCGAACGCCTTCAGGAAGTCTTTTAATTAGCTGACAGGATATGCTTGCTTTTTACTCCGATACAAAACATCTGACACCAATGATAAAATATACGCTTATGATCAGTTTTATTGCTTCACTGCTTGGTTGCAGTGTTGATTCTGCATATAAAATAAAAGATGGCAGCGTTTATTTTCAAAAGTCTAATTTTAAAGACTTTAGCTATCACAAGGATTTAAAAAAGTTGGATGGTGCCGATGCGAACACTTTTCAGGTTCTAAAAGGTGGTAATTACGCAAAAGACAATCGTTCCGTTTTTTATGAGGAAAAGCTGATCGGTGATGCCGACGCCGCCAGTTTCGAGTGCATTACTGAGCTGATGGGCAAAGACAAAAAAAATGGATATTTTATGGAAACACGTCTTGCTGGATCTGATGGAGCGTCGTTTATAAAACTTGCTAAAATGTACGCAAGGGATCAAACGCAGGTCTACTACGGCAAGCAAATCATAAAAGGAGCCAATGCAACAGGCTTTCAGATCGTTGATGAGAAACTTTCTATCTCCAGGGATGACAGTTCTTATTTTAAGTTCTATACCAGGCTGCCTGTTAAAGATTATCAATCCTTTACTCAGGTTTCCTGGGATTTCTGGAAAGATAAATACCACGTCTATTATATATCCAATCCTGTTAATGCAAGCCGCGTTATACTTAGTGGGGTTGATCCGGAAAGTGTAAAAGCGGTAAATGAGCTAACCATTAAGGATAAATATGGTTGTCATAATGGTTATGAGCGGGTTACCTGTCACTAATGAATATTTACTAAATCCTTCTAAGAAATTTATGCGGACAATCGGTTTTATTTCGTCAGTTCTCATCCTGCTTTGCTTTTCTTTTGCAGATGCACAAGAAAAACAAGTTGTCGTTAAAAAGATCCGCCAGGAATTTAACATTATCAATAAAGATAAAACGATGAAAAAAAAGGTGTTGAATAACGAAGATTTTCTGGATCACATGCCCGATGGTGGTGGGCGGCTTACGGGATTTTATATAAAAGGGGAGGTTAAAAAAATAATTTGCTGGACAGGTTTGTCATTCGGAACCGAAAACGTGGAATATTATTTTAAGGATAACAAACTGATATTTGTTTACGAGCAATTTAATTCCTTTCTGGTCGATCAAAAAACGCAGAACCTAAAGTATGGTGCTACTGAAAGAACTTTCGAAGGCAGGTACTACTTTGATCGTAATGTATTAATTGATAAAGTTATCAGAGGTAAAAAAATGGGTGAGGATGGCAGTATTGACCGTGGTAAAAGCCTGCAGAAAAAAGCAAAGGAATTCCGTCAGGTCCTTATTGACAGCCGGAATGGAGGTAAATAGTAATTTTTACCCTGTAGTAATCTTCTTCAGGAATCTTGTTAATGTATATTAAAGTGCCATAAAACTATCTTTAAACCTGTCTTCATTCATCCCGACAAATGAGTAATGACGGGGTAAAAACCAGCCCAGACGCTGCATCACATTTCTGAAGACTTCTTCGCTTTCAAAATCTTCGGGTGTTAGATTAAAAACCAATTCCTGTGATACATTACCATTCTGAGCGGTTCTGCACATCAGTAATACCTTTGGCGACTTTACCCCGTTAGTAACAAGGAATTTATGCAGTACTGCCCGGTTCTGTTTAGAAAAGATCAGTTCAGAGGGTTGCCCAATCAACACATTCTCGTCCCCAAGGATCGTTTCATCTTCTTTTGCAGTAGAAAATGGTGTTGGCCCAGTCGTGTAAAACGACCCGTTAAGATCCAGGTTCATCATATCCCCGTAAGATAATACCCAGTCAGGTTGCCCGTCATCAGGATTGATTACCACACCATACCCGGTTTCCAGTAAAAAATCATCTTTCATGTGTTCAATCACATAACATTGAAAACTTTCGTTCGGCTTTGGCATTAACAATTGAACATACGGAAAACCATCGGGCCCGGTAATAACTTGTGGCTCACCACAACGAAAACTTGCCTGCACAATATTTTCTAAAAAAGATTCTTGCCACTGCTCGTCCCTCTCTTCTGCGGGAACCCCGATCAAACTAAAAATCAGGTGTGTTTTTTCCAGGTCTCCAAGATACTTATTTTCAGCAGGCGCTGATTCTGCAGTTTCTGTCTGTTCTTGTTTTTTACGAAAAACGTCAAATATTCCCATGTAGCTTGATAAAGTGTTTCTATCCAAAACTAAGAAGTTTCAGTGATAAAGCAAATTGTTTCTCAAAACGTAAGCTGCACATAGGGTATATCTTAATACAGTTATTTTTTTTGTACAAATTGCTGCTAAGCTGCTAAATTTTCTCAGTAATTGAAGGCTCCGCGGCACCTTATTAGTAAGTAAAGAAGTTATCGTCTTTACCACGCTGATCGTTGTTCTTAGTGTATTTCTTACGGTAATTGATCAATATTTATAGCTGATGTATAATTAAATTTTGACTGTATAGCTTTTATAAATATTAAACCAAACAATCAATTGTTTTTTGTTGAGCAGTTAGTTTTTTTTGCCTAATTTATTGATAGTTGAATTGGATAAAAATTTAGCACACAACTTTGCTCCGGCAATAGAATAACTAAATCATGAAATCGGAGTTATCAAAACATGGGCATCAGCCGGGACTGAAGTATCAAACAAGGCCAGCGCAGAATTGTTATAATCCTGGTCTATAATTAATAGTATAGTGTTTGTATGATAAAAATAAGCGCCTTCAAGGCAATAAAACAGGCGAAAATGGAGAGCGGGGAGATTCGTGAAGATCTCAAGTCGATTCTGGAACCCAATTCCCTGAATAGCCATCCTTTGATGTTTTACCGAAACCGTTTTGAGGATCTGATGCATGATGAAAGCCTGTATGTAGATAATGAGCCGGCAATTTATGTATATGAACATACTGAGGGCGACAAATCCTCCAGGGGAGTATGGGCTATAACAGAAATTGACGAGAAGGTGCTGAGCAAGATTAACGAACATGAACAAACTATCGCCGATCATGCGGAAAAAATTAAACTATACAAAGATTGTGTTGGGATAGAAGGAGAACCTATTATACTCACTTATCCACCACAAAAACAGATAAATGAGCTATTAGACCTGGTCACGAATGATCATCAGCCAGAAATTTATCAGCAGGGGGACGTGTCGCACCGGTTATGGAAAGTGAAAAATACAGTGCTTATTAAAACATTTGAAAGGGCTTTTGACAGTATACCTAAATTGTATGTCGCAGATGGACATCATAGATTAGCGGCATCAGTAACCGGGCAGAGTAAAGGTGCGCAGCTGATATCTACCGTTTACTTTTCAACAGACCAGTTGATCATCAAAGAATTCAACAGGCTTATTATTCCAGTTGAACAAATAGATACCAATCAACTGCTGGGACTGATCAATCATTTGTTTGAAGTCTCGATTATCCCTGGTAATCTGCCCTATAGGCCAGTAAATGTTCACCAAATGGGGATGTGCTTGAATGGTATCTGGTACCAGTTAAATTTAAAAACTAATCACCACCATTTACAGGATGAAGCGGATGCTGTTATTCTACAGGAACATATCTTAAAAGTTTATTTTAAAATATACGATCCGGGAGAAGATAAGAGGCTGCAAAATTTTGATCCTGTTAAAGGCTGGTCACAATTACTTGATGCTATAACAAATACTCCTCATTCGATTGCTTTTACACTGTTTCCAATAACGGCTGAGCAGTTTATTGATTATGCAGATGAAGGAGTTTTTTTACCACCTAAATCTACCTGGATAGAGCCTAAGTTGCCATATGGCTTAATGATATATAATTCATTACTTCCGGATCGTTGTGTTTAAGAAACAAACTATTGTCAGCACTTGGTGTTTTTATCATTGTGAAATAAATTTAACAGGTTAAATGTTTAAATATGTACTTTAGTCTGAACGCCGGAAATGTTAATTTAATGAGCATCGTCTAGTCTTCAATCGCTTCAATACCAGATTCTTTCAGCTTAGCGATATGTGCCTTCATAACTTGTATTTGTTCAGCCGGATGACCGGTCCAATCCAAAACCTCTCCTATCACCCGAATTGCAAACAGGGAACGGTATGACCGTGTCGGATTGCCTGGAAACTTTTTGTCGGTTACATTAGGATCATCTTCATACAGACCTGTGGGCTCTACGATATAAATTCTTGCCCTTCCATCCCCTAAAGCAAGTTCAGCTCCCCACGTTGCGGCATCCAGAGTTAAAGTCAGGTATACATACTTTGCGTTATTACGCTTGCCGTAGTTGGAATTAAATCCGGGTACTATTAAATCACCTGCCTTAACATCTGCCTTAGTGCCATGATAAAATTGATCTGATACTTCAAATGGTACAGGAGTCATGGAATTCTGATTATCGTTGCTGGTCAAATTTTTTTTTAATTCACTCTGTATATCAGTTGAATAGCTATTCATTTATCTAATAAAGCCCAATATGACTGGTTTCTCACATCAGTTAATAGCAGAAAATAACAAAATAAGCAAAGGCGGGGATTTTTCAAAGGAGCAGCAGTATCATTTAAAAATTAAGTTATGATGGACCATTTTAGATTTTGTCTGAGCTTAGTTATGCACTCATTAACCTATTATACAATGATTAGAAATAAAATATTCTTTGATGACTATCTGACTTGGTAATGTCTCCATAATATTCAGTAAGCAATTACTGATCCGTTTATCTTTATGGGTAATTATCTATATATTAGGGTAGTTTAACGAAAATTTTGCTTATAAAAAATAAATCATATGAAATATCAAGTAGACATTAAATCAGTTTTAATCGGATTTTTAACCGCAGGCTTGCTAATCAGTATTATTAGCTTTAAGAACAATGGTAACGAACAGGATGGTAAGTTTAAAACTGTAATAGGCGAAAAGGGAATTGTGATCCTTGATACAGAAACAGGAGCTTACATCCTGACACCTTATATTACAAGTACTGGAAAGATGGATTGGATTAAAGGCGACTTTTATGACACTCATAAAGCTAGCAAGGATAATAAACGGGTAGTAACGCCATGATAACCGGGGTAGCCATACCCTTTGGAAGGTAACACTTCGTCATACGATGAATGCATAATTTTCAACTGCGCAATCCCGGACAAAAGTCCCATACTTCAAATAAGAGTGCTATTAATATTAGTAATACTAATTTAGTTAGCTAAAATGTTCTAGCTTTGCTTTCATCTTATTTTGAAAAATTATGAAGGAACTGCTGTTATACCAAAGAGGAGAAAGTGCGACGTTAATTCCGCTTTACCAGGAAAAAATCCATGCGGGCTTTGAAAGCCCTGCTGCCGATTACGAAGAGGAACGTATCGACCTCAACGCTTACGTTACAAAATACCCGCATGCTACGTTCTATGCGCGTGTAGTAGGTGATTGCATGACTGGTTCCGGCATCTTTCCTGATGACCTGCTCGTGGTAGACCGTTCCCTCACGCCTAACAATGGTGATATCGTAGTAGGGATCCTGAATGACGAATTTATCTTGCGCAGTTATTTCAAAAGCGGGAGCAGGGAATACCTGATGCCCGATAACGTTTCTTATCAGCCGATCACCTGCAATTCCTCTACGCAGTTCGAAATATGGGGAGTAGTTCCATTTACCATCCTGGATCAAAAAAGAAGAATACATGATCGCCTTGATAGACTCGAACAATTTTTACGTTAGCGCGGAGCGTGTGTTCCAGCCAAAATTACGGAATAAGGCCGGTTGCGTGCTCAGTAATAATGATGGCTGCGCAATTTCCCGCAGCAATGAAGCAAAAGATCTGGGACTCAAAATGGGTACGCCTTACTTTGCTATGCGCGAACAGCACGACCAGGGAATAATCTGGTGGCGGTCGTCTAATTATACCTTGTACCAGGATATGATGCGCAGGATCACCGCAATTGTAAAAGATACTTTCCCCAATCAGGAGATCTATTCGATTGATGAATGTTACTGTGATCTGAGTACTTTTACTCATCACGATCTGGAAAATATAGCAATAAAACTGCGTGCGAAAATCCTGCAGTATACCGGTGTGCCAGTGTGTATCGGTATTGGCGCGACTAAAACCCTTTCCAAGATTGCCAATAAGATTGCCAAAAAACACCACAAAGAAACCGGTGTGTTTTATATGGATACACGGAATAAGACTGAGGTTTCCTTAAAACGGACAGAGATTGATGATGTATGGGGTATTGGTCCGCGTTACGCCATTAAACTGATCAAAGCAGGCGTAAACACTGCGTACGACTTTATCATGCTGCCAGAAGATTATGTATTAAAACTGATGACTATTCAGGGTAGAAGGACCTGGCGAGAGTTGAGAGGACTTAGATGTATCCCGATGGAATATGAACGGCCTGATAAAGAAGGGGTTTCTACAGGACGGTCTTTCGGTAAAATGGAAACTGAGCTTATACCGATGGAAGAAGCACTGGCGTTTTATGTAGCCAATGCCGCCTTAAAGCTTCGTGCGCAAAACTCTTTATGTGCACGGTTATTTATTTATGCGCAGACCAGCCTTTTTGCGGTAGTGAACCAAAAATATTGTGCAGAAATCGATATCAGACTTACTGTTCCCACCGGGGATACGGGCAGACTGATTAAGGAGGCGATAACAGGCTTGCGAAAAATCTATAAAGAAGGATTTCGCTATCAAAAAGTAGGGGTAGAGCTCCGGGACCTCAGGCCCGATAGCCAGGTGCAAAGTGCATTATTTGAGCCGGAGCAGAATGAAAAGCAAAATAAGCTGCAAAAGGCATTAAAAACGATCGACGAGCTCAATCGAAGTTACGGGAAAGATACGATCCGCTACGGTGCAATGGGTTTTGACAAGAAATGGGCGATGCGACAGGAATTCCTTTCTAAGAAATACACCACCAGGATAGAAGATGTAATTATTGTAAGAGCTTATTGATAGGCCTCGGTTATCCATAAAGTATCTGAACAATCTTTTAAAACTTATTATTGCAATTGTGTTGCATTATAGGTGTAATTATATTAGGTTTGCCTTATTAAATCACTGATGAATTTCTGACGATTTCATCTTTATAAAGGAACAACTATGGCGTCAAATCATAACTATGATGTAATTATAATTGGAGGAAGTTATGCAGGGCTATCTGCGGCAATGGCGTTGGGCCGTTCATTGAGAAATGTCTTAATTATTGACGGAGGGCAAAGATGCAACCGCCAAACACCGCATTCCCATAATTTTATTACTCAGGATGGAAATGAACCAGGTGCTATTGTTGAAAAAGCGAGGGCTGAACTGCTGCAATACAGTACAGTGACTATTTTAGACGATCTGGCAACGTCTGGTGAAAAAACAGCGACAGGTTTTGATATCACGGCAAAGTCAGGCCAAAAATTCTCTGCCAAAAAACTGATTATAGCATCGGGAATTAAAGATCTGATGCCCGAGCTCAAAGGTTTTGCTGCATGCTGGGGGATTTCCGTAGTGCATTGCCCGTATTGCCATGGGTATGAAATTCGTAACCAAAAAACAGCACTGATGGCAAACGGGGCCAGGGCATTCCACCTGGCATCATTAGTCAATAATCTTACGAAAGAGCTTACCATTCTAACACATGGTAAACCGGATTTTAAGCCGGAAGAAATGGCTAAGCTAAATAAACAGCAGATAAAGATTGAACAAAAGAATGTGTCAGAAATAATCCATCAAAATGGTTACGTCGGGAAAGTGATTTTTGATGATGGGAGTGAGGAAGAATTTAGTGCTATATATGCAGCGGTACCCTTTGAGCAGCACTCAGCTATTCCGCATTTGCTTGGATGTGAACTCACTGAAGCTGGCCACATTAAAGTGGATGCTTTCCAGGCAACAACTGTGCAAGGAATTTATGCCTGTGGTGATAGTGCTGCAATGATGCGTTCGATTGCGACTGCTGTTTATACAGGAAATCTGGCTGGGGCAATGATCAATAAGGAACTGGTTGACGAGTTGTTTTAAATAGTCTAAACAGAAGGAAGCTGAAAAACCTGATTGACCTGCCTGATAACCTCCCGTGCAACTTGAGCTGGGAAAGAAGTGCTGGCGACCATGGCAGGGCGAGTTAAGCCTGCATTATAAAAGACATCTTTGCCACTTATCTGATTGTAATCATCTTATTAGTATATTTATCTGATGGCTATGTATACAATAATAAGAAATATCTCTCTTGCCGGTTTGTTAATACTTAGTCTACAGTCTTGTATATCGAGATTAAGCAGACCGGAAATTACAGGCGTAATTGTAGATTACAATAAACATCCGATTGCCAATTGTAAAGTAGGCGAAACGGTAACAGCGAAGGATGGTACTTTTACTTTAAAAGAACAGCGCTATCATGCTTTTTTTCTTACTGAAATGTTTCAAATGGAAGCGCCGCCACTATTTGTAAGCGAACAAATTGTTATGGGAGGGTATGAGCCTGATGAAATCTCTATGTTCAGTTCGTTTGGAGGCGGACAAGGCAAGGGAGCGAAATGTAAGATAGATACGGTCTACCTCAGGAAAATTAATGAAATTATTGATGTAGCAGGCTTATTGAAAGATCAGAAATGGTTATTGGGGTATACGGCAAATACAGATACAATTTATATGGTTAAAGAGGGGTACAAAGAACATTGTATAACCCAGAGATGTGAAGAATTTTACCAGGAATATAATCGGCTCACAGAGAATTATTATCAATCTTCTGATGCAGGGGGACTTCCTGAAGGGATCCTCGAAAGACAAATCAAACTAGTCTTCAACAACAACCATGCTGCAGATTTGCAATTGAAAGAACGTTACTATGAAAGAGATAAGGAGAAGAAAAGTAAAGAAGATAGTATCCTGACTGGAGACTTAAATTATGTACTTAAAAATAACCGCTCAATATTGCTGAAAGTAAAAAAAATACCTGCGTTAAATGGTGTTTTTGCTATACAAAAAGCAGATATGTTCCAATTAATGCTGATCAGGAAAATATGAAAAAAATCATTTCGCTGCTAGTGTTCTTTCTCATGTATGCTGGCGCGCATGCACAAACCGGCAAATCGCTGGACGAGCTGCAGCATGCTTATCAAGCCTGCCTCGACACTGGAAATAATGGTTATGGCTGTTCTTTTGGCTTTTATCAGCAAATGGACAGTTTGCTGAATGTGGTTTATAACGGGATCAGGGGGAAAGCTACTGTAGAACAAAAAGAAAACCTTAAAGATGAGCAGCTGGAATGGCTGGCAAAACGGGATAGTTATTTTAAGAAAACCTTTTTGGTAGTTAAAAAAAACAGTCCGGGCAGCACGCGCGATAACTTGTCTGGTGCATCAAAAGATGACAAGATGATCATGTATAATGCTAATGCGGGCTTTGTGAAAAGTCGGGTTGCAGAATTGATGAAATGCGGACCTTCCGATTATGATGATGCGTATTATCAGGTTAATCCAGAGGGTAATTATGTTTATAAAAACAGGGTTGTTGATAGAAAAAAGGAGATAATAGGATATTTCGGCGATATAAAGGTGAAAAAACTGGCAAATGGAAAAGTAGTGCTGACTTTGTTTATCTGCCGCGGAGCACCCAGTTACAATTCGGGTAGTTTGAATGATACACTATCTGTTAAAAATAACATAGCTACCTATTTATATGAAGGAGGTAAATCATGCCGGATAACTTTTCATTTTTACCGGCAGGGTATTAAGGTAGAAGAATATACCGAAGAAAACGGTGGCGGATGTGGTTTTGGCTATGCTGTGTATTCAGATGGGTTTTACAACCGAAGGAAAAATTGACTGAAAAAAGATAGTTCTCATTTGGCCTGATTATAAATTGGAGAAGCAAATAAATGACATTAATCTAAAACATACATTTCAGATTAATGCTATCTTTGGAGCAAAATATGGCAAGGAACGTAGAGTTTGATGAGGAAAAGGCAATTCAAAAAGCGATGGAGGTTTTTTGGAAAAAGGGTTATAATGGTGCTTCCATGCGCGACCTTACCGAGGCCATGCAAATCAACAGCAGCAGTCTTTACAATACTATAGGTGATAAACACCAGCTTTTTGTGCGTTGTATTACTAGCTATGTGCATGGAAGAATGCAGGAAGCTTCAGCTCATTCGTCAAAAATCAAGTCGCCATTAAAAGCAATCATCGGTATGATCAATGATTGTGTAAACACGATACTTTACAGTGATAACCATTGCCTGGCGATAAAAACTACTTTCGAATTGGCAGCAACTGACCCTGATGTAATGGCCCTGCTTAAAGAAGATAATGACTTTACGCAAGGTTTTTTGTTGAATTTAATACAGAAGGCCATTGATCAAAAAGAGATTGTTACAAAAACAGATGCTGAAACAATAGCCAATTTCATCCTGGGAACTTTCACAGGTTGGCACGAATCCTACATTATTCATAAAGATCCGATCAGGATTAAAAAGATGGCCAGGTATCTGATCTCCCAGTTTTCAGGATAAATACATAATGATGAACTGTTCATATTAGTTGTGGTGCTAATTTTAAAATGACACTAATCTGAAACGTTTGTTTTAAATATGCCTTACGTTTGTTGATGAAATGAAACACTCGGATTCTCTTAATGCTCTGTAGAATCCTATGATTGGTTTTAATTTTGAAACAAATATTACAGAATGTGTTATGCTATCCAATTTTATATGGAGGACTTTAACTTGCCGAACAACCTCACTGTCTTCCGCTCTACAGTCGATAGGGGGAGTTTTTTTTAGCGGTCAGTTTAAATCGATCATTTCAGAATAATTAAAAGACAGAGTATTGACTTTTTAAATAAAAATATCTTAAAATGAAGAAAATGAATAACTTACAGAATACTACAGAAGGAAAATTGTTGATCTACGGAGCAACTGGATACACAGGTACATTAATTGTTCATGAAGCAGCACGCAGGGGGCTCGACTTTGAAATTGCAGGCAGAAGTAAAGAAAGGTTAGCAGCGCTGGCTGCTGAACTGAATGTTCCCTACCACGTATTTTCGGTAGATGATCTCGACGGATGGAAAAAAAGCCTGGAAGGTAAAACAGCCTTGCTGAATATTGCCGGGCCATTTAGTGAAACTGCGCCCCAAGCAATGGATGCTGCCATTCAATTTAAAGTACATTACGTTGATATTACCGCAGAAGTTGATATTTATCGTCTTGCCGAATCTAAAGATGCTGCTGCCAAAGCTGCAGGTATTATGCTGATGTCTGGTGCAGGATTATTTGCGACCTATGATCCATTAGTTGTACATACCGCTAAACGTGTTAAAAATCCGGTTGCTCTTCGTGCGGCTTTTAAATATTCTGGCGGATTTACACCAGGATCTGTAGCCAGCAGCTCTAATATTATCGGCGCTGGATTATTGGTCAGAAAAAATGGGGAGATAAAAAAAATAGAAGAGGCACCTGCTGCGGCATTTGACCTTGGTGATGGTCCGGAGAACTTTTCTTTAATGCCCTTGGGTGGGGTAGTGCTGAGTTTCAAATCAACCGGTATTCCTGATATTGAAGAATATTTCTCGATGGTGCTTGGTGCAGAAACAGGTGAAGAAGGTGCTTTGAAATTTGAAGAAGGACATCATGTCTCAGGGACTGATGCTGTGCGAAGCAAAATCCTTATAGAGGTAACTGGCGAAGACGGAACAGTAGTGCGGTCGATGGCAGACACGCCAGACGGTTATATGCCTACGGTTACTTCGGCAGTTGAAGTGGTTAGCCGTGCCCTGAACGGATCATACCAAGCTGGGTTCCAATCTCCTGCTTCTGCTTATGGAGCTGAGTTGCTGAATTCCTTACAAGATGTCAATATTACTGATTTATAAATCCTACTATTTGGTGTTACGGCTATGTAAGGGAGAAATGAAACAAACAGAGGGTTTATCAGTTCAAAGTACTGAACAAACTCTCGGTTGTTTCAGATATATCCTGAAAACAATATTTTGCCATTAAAGGTTTGAAACAGTTTCAGCACTCTTTTAAACCAATTCTGAGAAGAACTTTATCAGGTCTTTTGCGAGTAACGCTGGTTGCTCTGCCGCAGCAAAATGCCCGCCTGCCGGCATTGTTGTCCAGTGCTGAATGTTAAAACCTTTTTCAATATAAGAACGGGGCGGAGTAGGCAGTTCTTTTGGGAATTTGGCGAAACCGACTGGTACTTTTATATATTGATCCTTTTTGAATACAAGTGGATGCTTACTGTTTTCATTATAAATTCGCATAGACGAATGGATAGTTTGCGTGATCCAATATAAAGTAACATTGGCAAGCAACTCATCTTTGGTAAAACTGTTCTCTATATCTCCATTATTATCACTCCAGCCATTGAACTTTTCAACGATCCATGCACATAGCCCGGCAGGAGAGTCGTTCAATCCGTAGGCGGCTGTCAATGGTTTCGTTGCATGCATATCAGCATACGCACCTTCCCTGCCAGACCATTCTGCTGCGTTTTTTCGAAAAGCTAACACTTCATCAGAAAGCTGTTCGCCCTCTGCTAAATAAGGTTGATAAGAACCAGAGATATAATTAAGATGCAAACCAATCACATTGGAAGGGTATTTTAACGATAGCCAGGTACTGATTCCTGAACCGATATCACCTCCCTGTACAGCATACTGTTTATACCCCAGTTCCAGCATCAGCTGATGCCATATATCAGCAACAAACTCACTATTGCAACCAGGCTCGTTAATTTTACCAGAAAAGCCGAATCCCGGAACAGATGGAATAACCAGATCAAAAGAAAAATCAGGATTTTCAGTTAACAAAGGTATCAGCTTCATCATTTCAAGAAATGAACCGGGCCAGCCATGGGTGATGATCAGTGGCACTGACCGTTTACCTTTTCCTCTGATATGCAGAAAATGAATTTGGTGCCCATCAATATCAGCCATATAGTTCGGATAAGAATTGATCTCAGCTTCAACTTTTCGCCAGTCAAAAGTATGCTGCCAGTAATTTGTCAACTTTTTCATATAAGATAAGTCGGCACCGTAATTCCAGTCAGATCCGGATAGTTCGTCGGGCCAGCGGGTCTGACTCAATCTGTATTTAAGGTCATCCAGAATTGTTTGGGCAATATTAACTACAAAAGGTTTTATCATATTGATGGGCATTGACTTCTCATTTATAACTTGGTGATATGTATTTATTAATAATATCTACCCTTCCCGCTTGTAAAGTATTCTGCCTGATTCATTTTTCTCTTGAATCAACTTGGGTAGCATTTTTCTGAATGTAAATGTTTTGAGGGCAGTAAATAAGCTATGCGGCTTGATTAAATTTCCGACTTCCAGTTTGCAAAGTTTAAAAATTTCTAGCGCTGTTTTAGGAACTGAAAAATAGTCATTGTGAAAGAGTGAATTCAAAAATTGAGTGAGTTCAGTTATTTCAGTAGTATTTGCAGTGATAGTATCTTCAGCACCTGTAGTGAATTCCCGAAACAAAAGCTGTTGTTCCTGTAAGGAGTCCAGAAATATACGATAAGTTATACCGCCCGCATATTTACTTACTTTAAAAGTGATCTGATAAAATGGTTCATCAATTTTGCCGGACATGAGTTCCGGTAATTTACAATCGAAAATATTCATCAGGTAATTTGTATCCTTTGTGGTATATCGAAGTGTTTTTTCCGGGTTTTCTACGTCGCGTACATACTGTAGACGGTATCCTAACAAAAAAGAAAGTTCAATGGCGCTGTATCCCAGAGATATACGCTTATCCATTACCCGATATATTTTGTCAAACTCTATAGAAGAGACAGGAACGGGTGATTTGCTTCCATTCATCGTGCTAAATTATAAACATTACAGAAATAAATAAAGTTTAATGTTTATGGAGTGCCGGATTGATCAGCTGAAGGTTTTATATTTCCTGTTTGATAAAGGACTCCGCCATCTTTCAGATCTATCCTGATCAATTCACCTTTTTTTACAGCGTAAGCTAATGTAGAAATCAGGGCTGATTGTTCAAATTTCTCACCTAGTAGTTCATTAATCGCATCAGTTGTTTGTGAACTGCTTTTACCGGGATCAAAAAAACGGCGTCGGGCAAGTTCAGTTACCGCATGCGACTTCCCGACCGGATGTATAATTTTAGATGCTGTTTTTACTATCGGTTTATCATCTAAATAATCTTCCGGATAAAAGTCATATAAAGTATATTCTTTTTTTACAGACGAATCTCCAATCAGTTTAGCTTTTTGAGAAAAAATTGCAGCTATAATATTTAAGTTGTGATCTGTATAAGTAGCAGCTTTTACTGAACTTTCTATGTTTCCAATAAAACTTTTGTCTTTTGATGGGCTGACTTGCTGAGATAAATCTTCTGCTGTAATTTTAAGCTGCTGTCTGATTTTTCTCACCTGGTTTATGATGTGCTGCTCAACAGGTGCAATTCTTATTTCCTTAGCCATTTACTAATAAATGGAATTAGCAGTCTTATAGAAACATGTATATTTAATTTGCATATACAAACTATAATCCCGACATTAGCTATTGAAAGAATTATAAAAATTATTTGTTAAGATAAAATCACAAAAAATACAGACAATTATCCAGGCATCTGGGTTTTGGATCTTGCTCGGAAAATGTAGGAACTTTCTTAAGCGCAAGGGACAAGAGTTGATGCCCATTCACTATCTTTGCTGATAGCGATGGGCTCTCTTGTACGCGCTTATGGCCTTCCTACAGGCTTCCGGGAGTACAGGTTGAGTTCATCGCTATTTGATAACTTACCTGAGATTCATTCTTCCAATGCCGTAAAGCAAAAAGAAAATGAATCCATCTCAAAGCCTGATCCTGCATTCAATTATTGATCCTCCGGATTAAACTTATCAATAAAGCATCAATCTGATTTTGGCCTGAATGGGCTGATCATTAGTATTGAAGTCATTAGCTTATCAATGACGAATTAATCAGACATCGGCATGTACGAAAAATCGATTTCTATAATCGTTATGGCTATGCTTTGCCCTTTTTTGAACGAAATATTTCACTAAATCTTCCAGTGCTCAACAATACTTAAGCAATTTCGAAATGAATAAACAAACCGGTCAAAATCAGTATAAGGTCAGTGCAAGCGGGCAATTAGTGATTGTACTAAGCAATACCAAGTATACTTATGCCCATTTCACTGAATTTCATGAAACAGTGTTAACTATTTTAGACAATAATGATCTGTCTGGCCTGTCTAAAATCCAAATGGATCATACTGTTTTTTTTATCAATATGGTGTTGGGTTTATTGGATGCGCCATCCAAAAACATAATTAAAGAAAACAGGAAATCTAATAAGCAGGACGTACCAGTACATAAAGAATCATTGCAGGATGAGCAAGAAGGAGCCTCCACTATTAATGATAAGAAGAAGGCAGTAGCTGGTGATAAAGAAAATCTAAAAAAGTTATTGAAATGGATAGAGGAGATAGTAATGCTTGAACGTATCACCGTCGAAAAAATGCTTGATGAGTTTTACAGCTTAGGTATTGTTGAGCTAAAATTATAACAAGAGTGTTCTGGTAAATTCTATATAATGAAAACACAAATAGTCCATAATAATGACAAGTTAATTAAACCACCTGATTGACAGGTAACAAAGCGGCCGTTTAATTTAGGTTGGTTATTTAATGTTCCGGCCGCTTTGTTCTTTTGCGTTACTAAACCATACTACCTATCTCAACCTACTAACCAAAGCAATAAACATTTTTATATCGCAAAAAATGAAAGCAACGAAATAGCTTAAGGGAATAGGTATACCCAAATATTTAACCACCCTATTCCTTTTTATTCTTTCAATCAACTAACCAAACAACCATGAATAAAACGATACTAATCATCGTAATGGCCACGCTTTGCCTTTTTTTTAAGGTCACCGCGCAACATACGATGCCACAGTCAAAAGTAAGCCCGCCAATAAGAGCATTACATATCGGGCAGCAAATACCAAAGGTGCTGTTAACCAATCTACATAATTATAAAGCTACTAAAATCAACATCACAGATTTGGGGGCTAAGCTGATTATTCTTGATTTCTGGGCTACTTGGTGTAGTCCGTGTGTATCAATGATCCCTAGAATTGATAGCCTGCAGAAGGAATTTAAGCATGACGTTCAATTCGTATCTGTTAGCTATCAGACTGCCCGGGAGGTTACCGGCTTTATGGAAAAGCTGGAAAAACAGAAAAATGTACATTATATGATTCCTTATGCCACTGATGATAATTTGCTGCGCTATATGTTCCCGCACAAGGTCCTGCCGCATTACGTATGGATCAGTGCCAACCGAACAGTGATAGCAATTACCGGTGCAGATGAGATCACCAGTGCAAACATCGGGAAAATAATGAATGATAGTAAAGCTACGCTGAAACAAAAGCAAGATCTATCCATCCCTTGTGATTATAATAAACCATTGTTTGTGAATGGTAATGGTGGTGATATACAGCAAGTACGTTACCATAATATCCTGAGCGATTACGTACCGGGATTAAGGTCTTTCATGCATCTGGAACGAGCTAGCGGCGGGCAGGTAAATGGAATAGCTGTAACTAACTGTCCGTTGTTATGGCTTTATAAGCAAGCTTATGGTGATGGTTTTGACACGTATTTCTCGGCAAACAGGGTGTTACTGGAAGTAAAGGACCCGCATGAGCTGTCTTCCGGAATCTTTAACGCAGCATATCGTGACTGGTTAATGAAACCGGGCCATGGGGTTTGCTACGAACTGAGAATGCCCGTAGCATTAGCAGACCAGTTTTATTCTTATTTCCGTAACAATCTCGCAATCCTGTATCCGCAATATAGGGCAGTGGTAGAAAAACGTCCATTGAAGTGCCTGGCACTGATCCGTTTGCCCGGTGAGGATAAGATCAAAGCGAAGCAAGCCAATACTGGAGCGATAGAAAGGGTTGATCGCTTCGGAGCTGAATTGCAAAATGGTAGCTTAAAGACACTGGTGGCTATGATAAAGCTGAAGTTCATGCAAAGCTCAACGGTTCCGCTTATCGATCAGACAGGATATACTGGTAGTATAGATTTAAAGATTTCGGCAGATCTATCGAGTATAACTGATATGAACAGGGCGCTAAAACCCTATAATCTGGAATGGCAGGAAAGGCTGACCGAAATGGAAATGCTGGTAATTAAAGATGTAAAACTAGAGGCTAAGGCCGATAAAAAAGGAATCTAACAATGAAGTTATTATATCTAATGATCTGCCTGCTGATAGCAGGCAATGTGGACGCACAATATTTGCTTACAGGCAAGGTTGTAGCAAAAGAAAGCGAGAGGGTACTGGCTGGTGTATCGATAGGGTTGAGTAAAGGAAAAGCAGGTATGATCAAAAAACAGCAGACAGATGCCAGGGGAGAATTTAACCTCAGTTTGCCGGCAGGTACTTATACGCTGGAACTATTTTATGTAGGATATCAGCGGCAGCATGTTACAGTTACAGTACCGCAAAAGCAAAATTTAACCATTGTGCTTAATCAATCTGCTACTGAGCTTGATGAGGTCTCTGTGTTAAGCAATGGTTACCAGCGCCTGGCCAGGGGTAAGGCAACGGGATCTTTTGTACAGCTGGACAGTGCAATCCTCAATAGAAGGGTAAGCCCGGATATTCTGAGCAGGCTGGCAGATGTAACGCCGGGATTGATTTTTAACCGGAACCAGGGATCGGGAGAAAATGATATCAGCATCCGGGGGCGTAGTACGCTGTTTGCAAATGACCAGCCTTTGGTGGTGTTGGATAACTTTCCTTATGAGGGCGATCTTAATGCGATAAACCCCAATGATGTAGAAAGTATTACGGTGTTAAAAGATGCGGCGGCAGCAGCAATCTGGGGGGCAAGGTCTGGTAATGGAGTGATCGTAATTACTACAAGGTCTGGTAATTATGGACAAAAAAACAGGATCTCTTTTAATACCAATTTTACTTATGGGGCAAGACCAGACCTGTTTTATAATTCGCGGATGTCTACTTCCGATTTTATAGATATGGAGAAAAAGCTCTTTGCGGCAGGTTTTTATACTACAGCAGAGCAGAGCGATAACCGGCAGGGGATGACGCCGGTGGTAGAACTGCTGATTGCGGCCAGGGATGGTAAAATTACCAGTCAGCAGGCAAATGAGCAGATAGAGAAATTCCGTGTTTATGATGTTCGGAACGATTTTACCAAATATATCTATAGGAATTCGCAGGCGCAGCAATATGCTTTACAGCTCTCCGGAGGTACGGCACAGCAGAAATATCTGATCTCTGCAGGATATGATACAGGGTTGAGCGGATTGGTGGGTAACGGAAACGACCGCCTAAGTTTACGTGGAACCAATACTTACGCTTTTGGTCAGGGCAAAGGAGAGTTTGGTACTGAGGTATATTTTATCAAAAGCAGTACCCAGACCAACAGTACAGGTACCGATAACATTACTACCGGCAATACCGCAATTTACCCCTATGCAAGGCTGGCGGATGATTTTGGGAACCCGCTGAACATTACCCATGATTACCGGCAGGGGTTTGTGGATGGCGCACCTAGCAAAGGATTGCTGGACTGGAGCTATAATCCGATCAGGGAAATAGAGGTGGCAGACAGGCGCTCTGGTTATACAGACCTGCGTTTAAACTCTCGTATTAAATACCGCGTTTTGCCAGGGCTGCATGCAGAAGTTTTGTACCAGTATACAAGGAATAATACGGTAAGCAAAAACATCCGGGGCCTGGAGAGTTATTTTACCAGGAACCTGATCAATATATATACACAGGTGAATGCGGACGGGATATTTAATCGCGGGATACCTATTGGAGCAATTCAGGATCTTACTACAGGTCTGGCTACAGGAAACAGCATCCGGGCACAGTTAAACTACCAGCAGCTGTGGGGCAAAGATCATGAAGTTAATGCAATTGGGGGTTATGAGATCAGGAGCCAGGAATCTACGGTAAATACCTCGAGGCTGTACGGGTTCTCGCCTTTGAACGTAACCAATGTTTCGGTAGATTATCTCGGTTTATATAAGAGCTATCCAAATTTGGGCAATACATTGCTAAGGGTGCCATTTATGGATGAAGAGGATGACTATAGTGATCGCTTTATTTCCTGGTATGGTAATGCGGGTTACACATTTAAGCAGCGCTATACTTTTACTGCAAGCGCCAGGCTGGACAGAAGCAATATCTTCGGCGTTCGCACTAACCAGAAAGGGGTGCCTTTGTACAGTGCTGGCCTGAGCTGGAACATAGCACAGGAGGATTTCTATCACATTAACTGGCTGCCGGGATTAAAACTTCGCAGTACTTTTGGTTACAACGGAAATGTAGACCGGAGCTTATCGGCAGTAGCCACTGCAACCTATTCCAGCGGTACTTCGACCATCATAGGCTTGCCTTATGCATCAATAACTAATCCACCGAATCCTGACCTCCGCTGGGAGCGGGTAAAGATTTATAACCTGGGGCTGGACTTTAGTATGAAAAACAGGCTGCTGTGGGGTAGTATTGATATCTATCAGAAAGAGGGAATAGACTTGATTGGCAGTATAAACATGCCTACTTCATCAGGTGTCAGGACCTTCAGGGGCAACACCGCAAATACTAGCGGGAAGGGGCTAGACCTAGTGTTAAATTCTACGTTGGGTAAGGGCAGTTTAAAATGGAGTCCATCTTTGATCATGAGCTATGCAACCGAAAATGTAAAGCGATATGAGGTGAAAGCTACAGCCAGCAGTTACCTGGCTGGGGGAGAAAATGAGCTTTATCCCTTAGCAGGTTATCCTTTAGCTTCAGTGTTCAGCTATCCATGGGCAGGGCTGGATCCTGCAACTGGCGAATCCAGAATTTACTTTAAGGGCGAAATTACCAAGGATTTTAATAAGGTAGCACTGCAGGCCACCGCAGCAGACCTTGTCTATAATGGCCCGGCAAAGCCGAGGGTATTTGGTGCTTTCAGAAATACTTTCGAGTACAAGAACTTTTCTTTGTCTGTAAATATCAGCTACAGGTTGGGTTATTATTTTAAAAGGGCTTCGGTACAAAACTATTTGATTCTGAGCGGAAATGTGAGCCATGGAGATTACGGGAAGAGGTGGCAGAAGCATGGAGATGAGCTCATAACCAATGTGCCGGCGTTGCCTGCGGTACGTAATGCAAATCAAGACCGGCTATACATGCACTCGTCGGCGCTGGTAGAAAAGGGCGACCATATCAGGTTCCAGGATGTGAATGTTGGATATACGCTGAACCGCAGGGACAAACAAAACCTTCCGTTTTCGGTGATCCGGTTTTATGTGTATGGAAATAACCTGGGTTTACTCTGGGCAGCAAATAAACAAGGATTGGATCCTGATTATCAGCTGCAAAGACCAGTTAAAACTATCAGTGCAGGTCTCAAAGCGGATTTTTAGAATTTTAAGGTATTACGGTATAAAAATAGATAAAATGAAAACACATTATAAATTAAATAGAAGCTGGTCAAATCTCCATTGGCTATTGGCAGCATTTTTTCCTTTAATCCTTTTACATATTGGGTGCCAAAAGGAATTTTTAGAGAAAAAACCCGATCGTTCCCGCCTGGTTCCTGTGACGGTTGAAGACTTCCAGGCAATCACTGAAGGTGAGGTGTGGTTTACTGCTCCAGGGGTTCAGGAAATTAGTTCGGATGATTTTATCATAGCAGACGCAGGTCTCTTTGCGACCTCAGATTTGGTGGTTAATGCCTATAAATGGTCTGCAGATGTATTTGCATCGGAAAGCATTGTATCAGACTGGTCGGTACCCCATACGCAGATCTTTTATGCTAACCTGATCTTAGAGGGCTTAGATAAAATTACAACCGGCGAACGCAACACCCCGGCATATAACAGCTTAAAAGGAACGGCTTTTTTTCAACGGGCTTTTGCTTACTATGGCCTGGCACAGGTATTTGCAGCACCTTATATTCCTGCAGGGACTAACGACCAGCCAGGAATACCACTGCGGCTGATCTCTGATTTAAATGTACGTTATCCGCGCGGTACAGTAAAGCAAACCTACGATCAAATACTACAGGATCTGCAAACTGCTTTACCGCTGTTGCCAGAGCAGGTGTTGTACCGTAACAGACCATGCAAAGCTGCGGTTTTTGCCTTATTGGCGCGGATCTATCTAACGATGGGAGATTATGTGAATGCAGAATTATATGCCGACCGTGCTTTGAAGATTAATGGTCAGCTGCTTGACTATACCACGATCAAGGGGAATGCGATTGACCGGCTGATACCGCCGGCATTGCGCAATGCTAATGTAGAAGTTATTTTTTATAAGGGTGCTGTAAATTACCCTTTCCCCGCAGGTTCTGCTGCATCAACAACTGTTGTAGGTCCATTGTATACTTCTTATGCGGCTGATGACTTGCGAAAACTGCTGTTTTTTAGAGACAGGGGGAACGGGATATTCAGCTTTCGGGGTACTTATGGCGGAAGTTTAAATGTGGGGATGTGTACTGGCTTAGCTACAGATGAGCTCTACCTGATCCGTGCAGAATGTGCAGCGAGAAGAGGGAATACTGATTTGGCTTTAAGCGATTTAAACAGCCTGCTGATCAAACGTTTTAATACAGGCAAGTTTGTACCCTATACGGGTACAGATGTGGAGACAGTTTTACGACTGGTGTTGGCAGAGCGAAGAAAGGAGTTGATCTGCCGCGGATTACGCTGGTCTGATCTGCGAAGGTTAAACCAGGATCCAAGGTTTGCGGTAGAGCTGAAACGAACGGTAGCAGGAGTGGAGTATAAATTGCCTCCCAACAGTAACAGGTATACTTTCCCTCTGCCTAACGACGAAATCTTATTGGGCGGGCTGCCGCAAAATCCATAAGGTAGTTGTTTCGTAAATTAATCAGCCCAACAGCCCATGCAGGCTGTTGGGCTGATTAATTTAGTTTTGTTGATAAGAGCCCAGCTCTGTATCGGGTGCGGGAGTGCTAGTTTCGGGATCAGTTTCTGGAGTGGGGGGAGTAGTAAATATATATTTACATGACAGATCGCCAATTCGCTCACACAGGTAACCGCTAGTATTTTCTGCCACCCATGGATTTGATGGATTGGACTGATCATATCCATAGATCACTTCTACAGCCTTATCACTTTTTGCTGGTTTAAAAGCACTCTGCGAAATTACCAGCCCGGCGGCTAGTACAATTCCCATTAATCCGAATGTATTTACATTCTTAAAAAATCTATTCATTTGAGTATGATTTGTGGTTCTATAATTGGTTATAAAACCTGCTGCCATTAAGCACCCTGGAAGCTTTGCGCCTTTTGACTAATATTTGGTTAATTTGTTGCTGAGGAAAACTTTGCCTCAGAGAAATAATTCAGGTTATTTTGTTCCTCCTTTCTTTTTAAGATTTCTAATCAGGTTAGCTAACCAATAGTTATCCGGCCTGATGCCTACTACAGCGAGAATGATAAAAATTAGATTAAATAACAGGTGTATACTGTAACTCATATGCATTAAAATGCCTCCGCAACTACAGGGCACACGGCCAAATAAGCCAGTCATGGTTAGCGAGATATAAATTGAAAATGCAACTAGTAAAATAAGGGCAGCGTAGAGACCATAAATTGTGGTCAGTTTATTTATCAGTGCCAGTGAAATAAAGATTTCAACTGCCGGTATCAGCCATGTTAATTGCAGTGCTACCGGTTCAGGAAATACCTGGTTAAGCATCTGTTGTTTACTTAATTGGTAGTCTGCAAGTTTACTTATTGCTGCATAAGATAACATCAAAGCTATCAGCGCGGCACAAATATTCCTGGTTTTTGTTGAAAAATCTGCCGCTGAAGATGTTGGTTTCATAAGCCTGAAGAATTAATATCCTGTATTAAAGGTCAGAGAAATAATAAACCTATTTATGTAGTTTTGGCATCTTTTGAAATGCCATATGGCATTATTTTTACTCCTAAATATTGTGTTGTAGAAACAAAACCCCACTATTCGGCAAGGGTCTTTACTATTGATGTGTGTTTATTGGTAGCTATTTTGAATTTTTATAACGGAACAGTTGTCGTTTAGATATGTTAAGATAAGCAGCCAAATGCGCAGATGTACTTTCCAAAAACAAAGACGGTTTATGCGTAAAAAGAAAAGAGAAACGCTCCCGCGGCGATAATCTTAAAAACGTTTCTCGTTGATACCCTTTTTGTATGTGATTTTGAATTAAGCCAAACATAAGGTCTAATGCCTCGGGGAAAACTGACAAGGTGCCGCAAGCCGTTCTTACATCTATTCCAAACAGTTTAACAGGGCTCATAAATACCAGTTGGCCAAAATATTCTTTACACCCATTATGCAAGCTTGGAATAATAAAATCATCCTTAGTGTACAATATTACTGGATCTCTTCTGTTTTCGCTATTGTTCACACCAGCTAATGATCCGTAATCAACGAAATAAATCATATAAGATGCCGGAGGTCGGTAGGGCAGGTGCTCACCTGCTTCAAACTCAAACATACGCACATTGGTAAGAAGGAAATCCTTCAGCGGTACAGAAATTGGTTTAATCTGGTTTAATTTATCAATTAACGCATCCATTGGTTTAGCATTTTTATATGAACCAAATGAACGAATTCTATATGAAGATGTTAGGTGGCAGGGGGTGGCAGATGCTTAGATGAAATAGTAAAAATGGTGGTCTGAAAGTGCTGAAATATACCTTTTTAGGGTGGCAAATCGACTGGTTTATTTTATTAAATTCCTGTAAATTATTTGTCATATTCATAAAAAAAATCAAGGTTACCACTTTTATTTTCTTTTAGGAATTCGTAAATTTATAATTACGATCCAGAATAACATGGCTTGAAAAATGTGAACCAGATATAAATATCTTATTGGATGAAGCGGAAATAAGTGATTCCTGCATACGGTAAAAAAAATAAGTACAATCAGGGAGGCGAAGGTGTTAGTTATTACTAATTCTATCTCATGATGATCTATGATTAATATCAGGTTTTATATTTAACCCGTTCGATTCCGGATTATTTATTAACTACCTACATTTATGACTACAGAATTTGACGTGCTACTTGCCCTGCGAAGGGATTTTGTAGCCGGAATAATGGATCCTCGCCTTAACGCTGATGCCCAGTGGACGAGATCGTATTTTGATAGAGAGATCGACGCCTTAAAGCAACAAATCAATACCCGCGTTTATTATTATGAAAATATTAAAGGAGATGCTCTCCGTTACATCCGCTATGTGGAAAAAACACTTCTCAAATTAAGTGTGGAGGTATTGGCATTTACTAAGGAATTTATTCTCTTTAATGAAGCCTTGGATGAGCTTCTGGCGTTCTTGATGAGTGATTTTATCCAGTATTTTGATTATAATATGGCTGCGACGCGCACCTATATTGACAAGGTGGTAGCAGCACAAAAAGTTTATACAAATGCTATCTGTATATCTTTACAAGATCCGCTTTTAGACTCCCGGCTTACACGGTTAATCAATAAATATCTTAATCTTGAGGGATATACCATCCGTACTTTCAATGAGGCAATATACTATAGCATATTTTGCGAAAAGGTGTGCCACTGGTTTACTGGTGATCCCCATCAAAATATGCAATCTAGCCTCATTCGTGGATTAATCTATTTAAACTTTAACACACTGAGCTTTATGGAATTCCTGCGGACTCAGGTTTCAAAGGAATACCCAGATCCGTCAAGCTATCAAAACGGAGCTCGGGAATGTGTAACGCAATTGCGCAACTTAATCCCGCTAGTTGATGAGGATAAATATGCTTATAATCAGTCCCGTACCCGTGTAAAGAAGGCCCTTATTAGTTTGTACAAAGCAGAGCTGGACTACCTTAATAACCTATGTAAGCTGGATTCTGATAGTATAGAAGTAGAAGATATTCCTGATTACGCTCCTCAATATATAAAAGTTAACCTCACTGTACCACAACTGGCCTATCTGGCAAGGGTACTGGTAGAACTGAAGATTATTGTCCCTAATACCATGGAAGGCTTGTATTTATTCCTGGCTACTTGTTTCAGGACAAAGGGACAGCCTGAGGATCGATCCCAGAAAAACATGAAAAACAGTTACCTCGGCTTAACGTATGCTACATTTGATTTTACAAAACAGTTGTTTATTAAAATGCTGGAGCATCTAAGAGATAATAAATTATTTTAATTGGTGTTTGCCACCCCCAAAATGACGGTTTTTGGAACTTTAAAGCCCTCTTTTATTCTGTTCCATTTGGAGTTTTGCCACCTGCCTGCCACTTGACAATCTTCGGGTTCTTTCTTATTCTTGTATGAGCACACCCAGGACATCTGACCCTGGCCCTGGGGGGCTCATAGTGGTTTTCTTCTGGTTTGGTACTGGTTCTGTTCGTTATTGGAGCATGTTTGGAGCAGGGTTGGAACGTGGTTGGAGCAGGGTTGAAGCAGCCACGGCTGTTTCAACCCTGCTCCAACCGCGTTCCAAAGGCGCCCCAGCGGTGTTCCAAAAGAGATCAGTAACCCTGCTAAAAACAAGCAAAAGTTGCAGAAACCGATTGAAAGTAAAAAAAGTAGTATTTAAATTAAAATTATGGCAATTTCAAAAAAACGTGGTGAGGGATTCACCGGAAAAACTGGCAGAACAGTAGTGTACCTGCTCAATGGAAAATTAGTACAAAGGGAGATTGGATTTAGTACCAAGCCGCCCACACTGCTGCAATTAGCATCGCAGCAGATCACAACTGTCAGCTCACAATTTCTGAGCCCGGTAAAAGAGTTTATCAATCTGGGTTTTAAGCTCCAGGCAGAAAAATCGGATAAAAGTCCGAACAACCTAGGTACAAACTCATGGTAGATTGTACCTTGTTTTTAAATGATCATGTGCCAGCAAAAAGATGGTGAACGTTTTAAAACAATATAATAAGCTATACATCTGTTAGTTAACTTGTCTGCGTCAACTACTGCCGATTGCTTGGAGTTACTGATATCAATAACCCACTTCTTATGAATATAAGATACTAGCGGTGTTGACTAACCTTCGGCTAAGGTTGAACAAAAATTAATAATGTAGCGAATGACGAATTGAAGATTTGAGAACGCATGTTTAAACATACGAAATATCATCTGATATTTTTCCCCTGATCTTGAATCGATGGTAAATGGTTTTGTGGATTAATACAGTCCTATTCTTCGGCGACCATATTTGCTATTTCCATTTCCAGCTTATCCATATTCTCTTCGTTTTTATCAAGTACAAATGGTTTTATTTTATTACATTCTCTAGCAGTTTCAAAGATTTGACGGAAGATAATCCTGGTTTGATTCGGGTTAAACTCTTCAAAGGTTACGATTACCCGAAACAATGGTTGCGAATAACGTTTCCAGGCAATCAGCGACGGGAATTGAAGGTCTGTGAATTCACAGGAATTGACGTAATTTCCTTTTTCCGGTCCGTGCATGGTGAAATTCCATTTGCCACCTTCTTTAAATTCAAACTCATGAAAGGTATTAGTAAAACCAGCGGGTCCCCACCAGTTTTTTAAATGATTTGGATCTGACCAGGCTTTATAGGCTAGTGTCTTCGGAGCGCTTACAGTCCTCATAGTTACAATTTCGCAATCCGGATTAATTGATTCTGGTGATTTTAAATTCATACATTTTTAAGTATCTGGTATTTGCGGTTCTGCGAGCTTGATGAGTTTTCAAGGGATTCCATAAAGTAAGTGCAAGGGCTTTTGTAAAAGTACAGTAGAATTTTAAGGAAATACCTTAATAATTCTGTGTAATAAAACGCTCTTGCATGAAATAAAACTATTTGTTGCTATTGATCAAAATTTATTGAATAAAGATGATGGTAATATAAGATAGTATGCAGGGGTATATACGACAATTTACGGGGGATTTGCGCCAAAATTTTTACCCGCCAATTTAAACTTACAATTTGCTCAAATTATATGCAACGAAGATTCGATTGTGTTCGTTCATCTCGGGATGTGCAAACGATGGATCGGATTTATAAAAAAACATGTTAAGATAGACAGCAATTTTAAATATTCAGAAAAAATCGATTCATGATTTTAATGAATTCTTCCGGTTTATCAATATGCACCACGTGAGCGGCGTTAATCTTTTTATAGGTTGCATTTTGTAATAAGAGCATTGCCTTGTCTGCATCATTTTGATCCATAGCGCCATCCAATATCCCATCTTCACGAATCTCAAAATTGGCCTGTAACAACAGGGTAGGGCATTTGATTTTTTTCAATGTATTGGCATGGTCAAAACCTTTGTTCCACCCACCCGTATAAAAAGCATCTCCAAAATGCGGGTCAAAACTGCTCATACCCCTAAAAAACATACGTAGCATAACGGGAAGAAATCGCAATTCCACCGGTTTACCGGGGTTGCCATTCTGGTACGCTTTAATCATTTTCATTAACCTTGGCGCAGCCTTTTTTCCTGCGTACTTTTCTATGAAAGCGCTGCTAGCTTGTATCCAGTAGGTAAGAAAATCGGCTTTGCTGCCTGATGCAACATAGGTATGACAGGCCTGAAAAGATTTGTAAGCGATAGTTTGTTTTACTCTGGGGTATTCGGCAGAAAATAAAGGAGGATCTTCCAGTAAGATGGCCCTGACCAATTCAGGTTTATTGGCTGCCAGCCATGCGGTAAGCAATCCACCAGAGGAGTTGCCGGAAACAAAGGCTGGTTGCCGGATTTCTTTTTCCATAAACACAGCTAGTGTATTACCTATGTCGTTGGCATTCATGGTATTTGCCGGTGCTGTGGTTTGACCATGGCCATTGTAGTCGACCACGAAGATGTGATATGATTTGGACAGATCAGGTAACACCCTGCTGTAGTCGAACCAATCCATTAGCTGGGCATGCAGCAGCAGGAGTGCCGGCCCATTGTCGGGCCCCTCAATGTAATGCAAATCTGTCTCTCCGATTTTGATGGCTTTTTCTACAAAGCCTGCTTTCTCTACTTTTTGATGATAAGGATCCGTATAGTTCTGCACCAATGGATTAACAATGGCTTTGCATCCACCTAGTATAGTTACCAGTATGATGGCAGAAATACAGGAGAGTATAATTACTTTGTGTGTGGTCATTATAATACCATTTATACCGTCAGGCGTTGACCTGCCGGCAGGTGATAATTTTATTTATTTACAAAGAAGCTATTAACAGCATTTATAAATATGGATGGCTTATCCAAATGTATAACGTGTGAAGCATCTATTTTCTGGTATGTTCCGTTACTGAGCAGTGACATTGCCTGATTAACATCATCCTGGTTCATAGCTCCGTCCAAAATACCATTGGCTGTAACGTCGTAATTAGCTTGCAATAATAATACGGGACATTTTATTTTTTTCAACGCCCCGGCATGATCAAAGCCCGAGTTCCATGTACCCATATAAAAGGCATCTCCAAAATGTGCGTCATATTGGCTTATCCCTCTGAAAAATAAACTTAGCGAGGCAGGAAGAGGTAATTCTACCGGTTCGCCGGGGTGCGACGCTTCGTAGGTTTTGATGGCTGAAATCAGGTAAGGTAATTTTTCAGTTCCGATGTAATTTGCCACAAATAACGGGCTGTTATTTAGCCAATACAGTAGAAAATCATTGTCAGGGTCAGTGATGTTAACGTAGGTATGGCTGTTTGCAAAAGACTGGTATGCTACTGTAGTTTTTATCCTTGGATACTCAGAAGAGAACAATGGTGGATCTTCGAGCACAACGGCCCTAACCAGGTCTGGTTTATTTGCAGCAAGCCAGGCAGTTAATAGTCCGCCAGATGAATTTCCAGTTATAAAGGCAGCTTCTCCTATCTCGGTTTGCATAAAGGCAGCCAGGTCATTGCCAATGTCGTTAGCGTTCATAGCGGTTACAGGAGCAGTTGTTTTCCCATGACCATGGTAATCTATCACGAAAATATGGTAGGTCTTAGACAGTTGTGGTAACACACGGCTGTAATCAAACCAGTCCTCCATCTGGGCATGTAACATGACCAGGGCAGGGCCATTTTTTGGTCCTTCAGCATAACTGATATTCGCCGTTCCGATTTGAGCGGATTTCTGTACAAACCCAGCATCATTAACGGCTTTATGCCATGGATCTACATAGTTTTCTACCAGGGTTTTACCAAGACTGTCGGTCGAAATCCCATTGGCAGGATCAGTAATTTGCTGTGGCGTATCATCATTTTTACTGCAGCTTGCGATGAGTAAGAGCGCAGTCCCAAAAAGAGAAACCCTTAAGATAGTCGCAAATTTTAATTTTGTCTTTGTCATATTGTTTATTATTAACTCTAACAAAGGTGGCGATGTGCCGGGCCGCAGCTGGGCAGAACTGTGCTGAAGCGGACGGAAATCCCGTTCAAGCGGACACTAATTTAGTAGCCGTTTTCCAGCCATCCCAAAAATTCGGTGGCTTTAACTTTGCTCACGGTGATGGTCTCAGGAGTTTCTACACTGAGTTTGATTACCAGCTTCCTTGCAAAAAATCGCTCAGCATTGATAATTGCGTTTCTGTTGATCAGGAATTGCCGGTTTGCACGGTAAAAGCATCCGTGGTCTACTTTCTTTTCCAGTTCATCCATGGTATTGACAATGAAATATTTTTGGTGTTTGAGGGTGATTACCTGTATAACTGTATTTTCCATATAAAAACAGGCAATGTCTTGGGTTTGAATAGGGATGATCTTTTCTCCCTGGTTCACCAGCAAAGTAGTTTTAAAAGGCTGTTTCATTTGTTTTACCAGCATTTCAATTGCATTGCTGTAAGGTTCAATCCCAAACGCAGATTTCAGTGTATTGAACTTATTCAGTGCCCCCTGTAATTTATCTTTCGTAATTGGTTTAAGCAGGTAACTGATAGCATTTGTTTCAAAAGCAGTAAGAAGGTAATCGTCAAATGCTGTACAAAAGATGATTGGGCATTTAATTTTTACCTGCTCATAGATTGAAAAACATAAGCCATCAGATAACTGTATATCTGAAAATATTAAGTCTGGCTGTGGATAGTTATTAAACCATTCTATAGCTTGTTCAACTGAATCCAGTATCGCAGAAATATTGATACGGGTATCAATTGAATTGAGCTGACTGCTCAGTTCGCGAGCAGTTTTAGCTTCATCTTCTATAATCAGTACATTCATGATAATTATATGGGTAACTTAACAGTAAATAGCTCCTGATTGGTTTCAATTTTGATTTCCTTGTTGAAAAGCAATTGGTAGCGCTGTGCAATATTTTTTAATCCAATACCTGAGGAAGGCTGTACTGATATTTTTGGCTGCAACTTATTTGAAACGATTAATTCAATCCCTTCTGTATAGATATTGATCACTAAAGGTTTTGATGCCGAAGTGATATTATGTTTTATCGCATTTTCGATCAGCAGTTGGAGGGTTAATGGGGGTATAGTATGTAATAATGCCTCAGGATTAATATCGATATTGATTTTGATAGCCTCTTCGAGCCTGATCTTGATAATGTATAAATAAGAATCAATAAAGGTAAGTTCCTGTTGCAGAGTAGCCAGGTCATGCTTGTCATAGCCGAGCAGGTAACGGTATACATTTGCCATTTCTTCCACATAATCTTTCACGGGTTGTTCTTTGGTTAAAGAACTGAGCGTACTGAAGGTGTTAAAAAGAAAATGTGGGCTCAGTTGTTCTTTTAGTGAAGAGAGGTTGGCTTGCAATTTTGCCTGTTTGAGATGTTCAAGTTCAAGTAACCAGCGTTCTCTGATCTTCATCTGGTTCAAATTGAAGACCAGAAAGGCATTCAGCCCATTGGTCAGCACACCTCTTAATACGATCAGTGTCATTCGTTTATAGTCGTGGGTCACTTTGATCTGGTATACAGGTAGCGTCCTGCCGGTCAGCAAGGTATTGAGGTTGTCAAACAGGAATGAGAAAATACAGCCCGCTAAAATGGTGTATACATAAAATAGTGTTCCATTATAGCTGTTTTTTTTAGCGTAGACGAAGTGTATCAGGTAGTGGTTCCCTATCCAGCAGAGCAGGGAAAATATGAAGTAGTAATAGGATAATAGAAAGAACTGCTCAGTATGACTGGATTCGGTCCGTACAAATGATAAAAG
>Ga0247810_10000167_pt1 | contig 105193 bp, 90 predicted proteins | sample UWRJL119311C1_FD_179918 | JGI IMG/M metagenome (GOLD analysis project Ga0247810, IMG submission 179918) | Plant litter microbial communities from Arlington Agricultural Research Station in Wisconsin, United States - UWRJ-L119-311C-1 | ecosystem: Environmental > Terrestrial > Plant litter >... | reverse complement strand
GATCTTTTTATCTGATCATCTGATTATTGTGCTGGCAAGGTCCCTCTTCCCGGCCGTTTCATCCACCACGTCCGAATTTGAACCTTCGCTAGCAGAATCTGATTAGATTATCTCTTGCCCCCCCGGTCCATCCCATCCCATGCTTGCAATCCCTCATGCTGCCTGAGTCTCTTCCCGACTGAAGTTTTTTTCTCACCGGTCTAACCCTTCTTCTGCTAGCTTGATCACCGTGGAGGATCTGATAAGATTATCTTACCTCATGCCAATCCACCCAGGGCCGAGCTCTTAGCTCGTCCTGTTGGCGTCGTGTTTCCCGAGCTGCTGGAGCTCGCAGTTCCTTGCGTCACACTTTTGTAGATAATTCCCCTTCAATTCTCTCGTGCGCCACGATTAGGGGTGTGTTTTTCAGATTTGTCCTGGTAAGAAGCTGCATCCCGAGAAAGTCGATACGCCAAGCTCAAGAGTGCTTTTTGGGAAGTATCAATCCGCTGGAGAAAGCCTCGAGATGGGGAATTCAGAGTCCGACAATACGGTGGTGGCCAACACTTCACACTCGCCTAGCCCATCGGAAGCTCCAAAGGCTTCTAAATTCTCACAGGTAACTGCACCGATGTCTCGGCGGTACAGCAATCACTAATACGAATGCATGAATAGATATTGAGACGATGCACGGTATACATGCGTCTGCTGGTCTATGCCGAGCCAACCTTTGCGGATATTTCGTTGCTCGTGGTGGGATTGATCTCTTCCATAGCTGCGGGAGTACCATTCCCGCTGATGGGAATTGTCTTTGGACAATTGGTAGACGATCTCAACTCGGCCACATGCAGCACTGAAACGGAAATCACCAATCCTGGGGTGTATCAATCGCAGGTCAACGAAAAGGTCAAACTCGTTGTATACATTGGCATTGCCCATTTCTCCCTGATATACCTATACACTGTCAGTTGGAATTTGGCGGGTGAAAGACTAGCGCAGAGAATCCGAGACAAGTATTTCAAGAATCTGCTGCGACAGGAAACTCTGTTTTTCGATGACTTCCCAGCTGGTGAAGTGTCTTCGCGACTGAGCGGAGATATTACCACTATTCAGCAAGGTACCTCGGAGAAAGTTGGGGTGGTGATTGGGAGCACCTCGTTCTTCGTCACCGCATACATCATTGCATTCATCAAAGATGCCAAACTCGGAGGTATGTTGGTGTCTCTGGCACCAGCGTTTATGATCATGGCCCTCGTGGGCGGTCATTACATCCAAAAGTTCTATGGGAAAGCCATGGCACAAGTCACCGCATCCGCAGCAGTGGCATCCGAAGCTCTATCAAATGTAACCGTGGTCCACGCCTTCTCGGCCAACACGAGACTAGAATCAAAATTTGCAAAGACGTTGATCGGCGCCGAGAACGCAGGAGTCGGAAAGGCCATGGCGATTGCCTCACAGGCGGGAATGCTGTTCTTCATCGCATATTCTGCGAACGCGCTTGCTTTCTGGCAGGGTTCAAGGACAATTGCGGAAGCAGTTGAATCTGGAAATGCTGGGAGTACTGTTGGTACTACCTACACTGTCATCTTCATCTTGGTCGATGGTACGTATTTTCTCCAGCTTTCAATATTGGCCAAAGCTAACTATGAATTTTCTTAGCTTCTATTATTCTCAGTCAGGTCGCCCCCTTCCTACAAATCTTTGGATCTGCAGCAGCAGTGTTTGAAAAGCTCGAAAAAGACATCAACCGGAAACCGAAGATCGACGGTACTTCAGATGCTGGCCTGACTTTGCCAAATGTTATGGGAGATGTTGAGCTGAAAAACGTTTCTTTCACATATCCGTCTCGACCGGAAAGACAAGTGTTGAGCGACGTGTCCATCAAAATCCCTGCCAAAAAGCACACTGCAATCGTCGGTCTTTCAGGTAGTGGTAAATCGACAATTGCCGGACTGGTTATGAGACTTTTTGATCCAGAGGCCGGAGAAGTGCTCTTTGATGGCCACAACGTTACCGAGCTCAACGTAAAGTTTCTGCGAGGAAATATTAGTCTCGTTCAGCAGGAGCCATCCTTGTTAGATCGGTCTGTACTTGAAAACATAGCACAAGGTCTTGTCAACTCTCCTTCACATGCCCATCTCGCGCCCATACTGCTTGGTTCCACACTTTCCGAGGTTGCAGCTGCTGTCAGGGGAGGTCAGGATTTGACCGAAGCCGCAGCAGTTTATGGCCAAGAAGTTGTCGAGATCGTAAGATTATCGAGGGAGGCAGCCGATCTTGCAGATGCAAGCAGCTTCATTCAGCGACTTGGTGACGGATATGGTACTATGCTTGGATCCAATGCCAGCTTGGTCAGTGGAGGACAGAAACAACGTATCTCTATCGCTCGCGCTCTGGTTAGGGATCCTAAAGTACTCCTGCTAGATGAAGCCACATCATCGCTTGATTCCACCAGCGAACAACATGTCCAAGCTGCTATTGATAGGGTTGTAGGAGGCCGAACGGTTATCACAATTGCGCATCGCCTGTCTACCATCAGAAATGCGGATAATATTATTGTCATGAGAGATGGTAAAATACTAGAGCAGGGTTCTCACGGGGATTTAATCGAAAGAGGCACTGCGTATGCCGACCTTGTGAATCTTCAAAATCTCAATGTGAGACGGGGAGCAGAAGATAATTCTTCTCTGATGTCGTCCACAACCGACCAGACTATCGATGAATTCCCAGAAAAACCTGAATTAGATGGCATCGCTCCTGTGAAAAGCATTCAGCAGAAGAGTGCTCCTTCAGCTGATAAACCTGCGGAAGCTGTTGATTCTGTATTGGAAAACAAAAGATCTACAGGCACGATCCTCAAGTTCCTCTACCCACTTTTCCGACCATACCTCCTCATCAGCGTCCTAGCTTTCATCGGTGCCATTATAGTCGGTAGCTCGTACTCCGCCGTTGCTCTAGTCTTCGGAAATACCATCGGAGCTTTGAGTCCCTGCAATTCCCCTGAGAGCATCAGACACGCTGGAAACTTTTACGGACTCCTCTACTTTATTCTTGGAATCGTCGAGCTCTTTGCGAACTTTGCAAGTTGGTCTGCCTTTGGATGGATCTCGGAGAAGGTTCTGTACAAAGTGCGCGTTCTGTCTTTAAGATCTCTCCTTGAGCAAGACCTTCAGTGGCATCAATCTGAAGGTCGTACTCCAGCACAGCTTTTGCTTTTCATCACCAAGGACAGTGATGCGCTTGCTGGTCTTACCGGATCTACCATCGGGTCATTTGTGTCCGTCTTTGTCAACTTGATCGTGGCGATCGTTCTCACGCACGTAATCGCTTGGAAGATTGCGCTGGTCTGTCTGTCGGTAGTGCCACTTATGCTCGGAGCTGGTTTCATGCGTCTTATCGCTTTGGTACGTTTTGAGGAGCGCCACTCGGCAGCATTTGCAACATCAGTTGGTATTACCGTTGAAGCCGTCAACTCCATCAAGATGGTCGCATCTCTTTCGCTCGAGGACGAAGTGTTGGGCACGTACCGTAGATCTTTGAAAGCACCCATCAAAGAAGTCACAGCTCACAGCTTGTATGCAAATCTCTGGCTTGCCATCGCTTACAGCTTGCCCAATTTCCTCTATGCACTGGCATACTGGTGGGGAGCCAAAACCATTGTGGCAGGAGACTACAATCAGACACAATTCTTCATTGTCGTCTTAGCACTTCTCGTCAGCGCCCAGCTTTGGGGCCAGATGTTTACCCTCGCTCCTGATGTTTCGCGAGCCCGTACCGCTGTCGTCAAACTTCTCAACCTCCTCGATCTCGGCACCACCAAAAACCTCTCCGGCACGATCAGACCTAAAGAACTCGAGCCACCCTCGGAAGATATTGAAGCGGTGGCAGAAGCTAGCGAGAAACCTTCGGACGCAAGACATGGCGTCAGCGTGGCTTTCAAGAACGTCAAGTTCTCCTATCCTGCTCGTCCCGACGTCCAAGTTCTGCATGGTCTCGATATCATCATCAAGCCAGGCCAGTTCTGCGCTCTGGTCGGCTCCAGCGGCGCCGGAAAGTCAACCATCATCGCTCTCCTCGAACGTCTATACCATCCCAGCTCCGGATCCATTGAGATATCCGGGAAAGATATCGCTCGCAGCTCCGGGGTTGCGTTCCGCGATGACATCGCGCTCGTGCCTCAAGACAGCGTGCTATTCGAAGGAACCATCAAGTTCAACGTCTCCCTAGGCGCGCGACCTAACCAGGAAGCCACCGACGCTGAGATCGAAGAGGCCTGCAAGCTCGCCAACATCCACGAAACCATCGTCTCGCTGCCGCTGGGCTACGAGACAAACGTTGGGCCCAACGGCTCGCAGCTGTCCGGCGGGCAGAAGCAACGGCTCGCCATCGCCCGCGCCCTCGTGCGCAAGCCCCGGCTGCTGCTGCTCGACGAGTCCACGAGCGCGCTCGACGCCGAGAGCGAGCGGCTGTTGCAAGACGGCCTCGATAAGGCGGCGAAGGGTATCACGGTCATTGCAATCGCCCATCGCCTGCACACCATTCGGCGTGCGGATGTGATCTTCATGATCGAAGAGGGCGTTTGCACGCACAGGGGCACGCACTCGGAGCTGACGGAGCGCAGTGAAAAGTATAGGATTAATGCGGCGCATCAGGCCATCGATGGATAAAGGATTTTTCTTAGAAGGAAAACAAAAGGGAGGGTTCAATGACGCATTTTAGCATGGGTTAATGTTTTTTTTAAGAAAAAAGGAAATTCAACAATAAAAGGTGTGTTGCGGTGTTATATAGATGGCGCATAGACACTGTACTGTGAATAGGGAATTTTTAATACAAAGCCTCATTAAAACGAAACAGCTGTATGGTTTTTTCTTCTCTCTGTGTCAATGTTAAGTACAGACTATTCTACAAGTTCTGCTCGTATAGACAATTTTACTTTTCGCAAGTGTCTAAACGCATCATGCTATAAGATTCACACCCAACGCATACCCATACATGCCAATCTACCAAAGATCCTGCTCATGTTTCTATGTCAAGATATGTGTCACAATGCAATATAGATACGTACATACCCAATAACAACCGCCGTACCGAACCTTTCCACGCGTTGCTTTTGCTTCGCCCAAATGGAAAGGGTTTCTATTTACTTCCTGACACTGTTCCTGATGCTGTTGCAGTTCCTGACGTTGGTTAGCATTCCTTAATGTTGGATATTATTCCTCTAGGTGCGTTTTCCTGGTGTTGGGTACGGTACCTTGTTGTTGGTTTTCAGCTGGTGGGTGGTTGGTTGCACATGTTGGTGATTTGCCTCCAGAAGTGATATTTCCTTATTTTTGACGTCCCTCGAGGGTGATGGCTTGCCGCCCACAATTGGTGTTCCTCAAGTTGGTATTCCTAGATTCCGATGTTCCTCATGTTGGCTTGCCACCCCGTTGGTGTTCCTCTATTTTTGCTGTTCCTCATGTTGTGTTTGTTGTTTGGTGCTCTGTTTTGCGGCGAATTGGAAACCCTGCCTCCACTCCCAAACCAACCTCTCAGCCTCTCAACTTTCCAACTTCTCAGCCGCTGCAGCGCGACAGGACATACATGCAATGCTGCGCGGCTCATCCGCAGCAGGATGGTAGCCAGACTATTTTCTTTGAGATCCCGCTTCCTAATGTCAATTTGTGAAATCGCAACATCGCTAGAAAGCAGGAGGAAGAAAGGGGTTTTTTGGTAGACGCTTTAGGTGGCTGAAGTGGGTGATCAGGAAGAAATGTGGTGATCCTTCTTTGGGGGGATCCTGATGGGAAGTGAATAGAGTATGAAAACATGATGCTACGTTGTTGCATCGAAATAATGAAGAAATCTATATAAACTTCAGAGACCTCGATAGGTAGCGACTTTTCTATACAACTCACTTTCCTTCTCTTAATCTGCAACTCATTCTGTCCACGACACCTCTCCCCACCTGCTCTCGCAATCAGCAAATATGAAATATTTAGCTTTGGTCTCGTTGGCACTATTCAGCATTGGAAGTGAGGCCGGGGGGCCGGCGGCCAGACTTGTCGCTGGAAGGAAACCCACCGTTGAAGAGACGGTCAGCGCCTTACAAAATCTAGCAATATCTAAGGCTTCAGGAAATCAAACACTCGAGCCTTATCACGCGTATGCTTTTACAACCAAGATACAGAATCAATATTTAGTCATCAAATTGTACAGAGACAGTGCGCACACGGACAGATATAAATTCCATTTGAAAGACATCCCTGATCCAGGACCTGGTCATTGGGAATGTGTAACTGGCGATTACGACGAGACACAGGATGGGGAGCTGCATCGCATAGAGATGAAATTCAGAAGTAATGGTACATATAGTACGTCCAACTCATCTGAAGTTCTGGGCTAAACTTTTGCTAAAATTTGTCCGTATAGGTGACCCCCCAAACTACAGTTTTGGAGTTGGAAAGGATCCGGTACTCTATTCCTTCACAGAGAGGTGTGCTCGAATATTTCGCTCCATAGCATATAGTAAAAGCTTTGACCGTAAAATTCTTGAGGACAAAAGCCGGGAGTTCACAAGTAAAGATTAAGATAGATCCGATGCTAAGACCTGGAAAGAAGAGCGTTCAGCAAGCAGAGAAGGGGGGTTTTTGCAATGGTAGATCAGAGACGTTTGGGCGTTTAGACGATTGGGCGTTTAGGAGTTTGGGCGTTTAAGAGTTTGGGCTTTTAGGAGTTTGGATTTGTTTTTCAATTTATGTTTACTGTTTTTTTTGTTCATTGTAGCGTTTGCCTTTAAGCATTTAAGCAATAGAGAACCTTGACCTATGCTCATCATTGTGCTGCAATTATAAGATTTTCCCTAAAATTTGATGAATTCTAAGTTGAGCTAGCGACGAGTCTTAATAATGCGTTTCAAATCTACACTCAACGTATATTTCTATTTGCAATATGGTATGGTTCCAGAAAGTAAGCGGTCAAGGGGAAAAGCCGACGTTAATAAGCACCAGCCATCTTGACATAGAGCTAGCGGCCGCATCTCGTAGTGGTCTCCAGCTTCGACTACCAAAGCATGAATAATGACCTCCCATATATGTCCAGCATGACTATACGGTAACGTGCGATTAGGGCCATGAACTCCCGATCATCTTCTGTTTCTGTGAATTTACCGCGGCCCCAACAACGTCCTTCTTTTTCTACAAGGCTTTCCTCGGCAATATCGACAGCGGAACAGGGCGAGGCTGATGCGCCAAATGCTGCTGAACACCAGATTGATGAAGAGATTGACGAAATCAAGAGATATGAGGTATACACACATTCACTGCTAGGATAAACGCTTGTTCAGAAATTCAGTGCTAATTGGCTTCCAGGACTTTACTACAATAGGTAGCTCCCAACAATAATATAAGAATGGGTAGCAGACTTGCTTACGAGTTTAAACAGATTGGGTGCAGGATGCTGCGAAAGAACAGGCGAGAAGGAAAATCCAGCGGAGAGAAGCCGCAGGTTATTTTGAGAGCGGCGGCCATGCGGGCTGGCGATACAGGGTACGAGAATCATACGAGGCAGCGCAAGGCTGGATAGTGGTTACAATAATTGGTAAGGCGAGAGAATCTGCGTTTGGGTCAAGGGGCAATGGGACTGATGCTAGAGATAGGTGCTGCTATTGGGATGAATGCGGCATTTCTAAACATTATCACGGAATGGCTTTCGGATATAAAGTTGGGGCATTGCAAAACGGCGTTTTATCTCAACGAAAACTTCTGTTGCTGGGGCGAAGATAATGGTACGAACACGCCCAAAAATTGGTACTATGCTAATAGAAAACAGGCTGCGATGACTGGCTTAGATGGAGCTCTTTTGGCCCCGTTAATTACGTGCTTTACATAACCTTTGCTGTAATATAACCTCTACACCTTCCCATCATTACCTAGCTAACCTACCAAGGCAATATTTGCTTTGACTTCTGCCAGTCTAGTAAGAGCATTTGCACCATATGCAGCGGGATCTGGAATATCGGAAATAAAGTGCATCATTGCCGGCTTTGTAATGAAAGGGTTTCTCGGATTCTGGACCCTGCTCATCAAGTCTATCGCGTTGCCCTTGGCCATTGCGTCCGGCCTTTCGGTGGGCAAAGAAGGCCCAAGTGTACATTATGCTGTTTGTACCGGAAACGTCATTTCAAGGATGTTTCAAAAGTACAAAAGGAATGCTTCCAAAACTCGGGAGATATTGAGCGCATGTGCGGCAGCAGGGGTAGCTGTCGCTTTTGGTAGTCCGATAGGAGGTGTGATATTCTCCCTAGAAGAGATGTCATCTTACTTCCCCCTTAAGACCATGTGGCGAAGCTATTTCTGTGCTCTTGTTGGCACCGCTGTCTTGGCAGCTATGAACCCATTTAGGACAGGCCAGCTCGTTATGTTCCAGGTTCACTATGACCGTACCTGGCACTTCTTCGAGGTCCTCTTTTTCATCATTCTAGGTGTATTTGGAGGTGTTTACGGCGCATTCACCATCAAATGGAATCTAAGAGCGCAGACATTTCGAAAGAAATATCTTGGCAATTATGCCATTCTAGAAGCTACTTTATTAGCGACAGGAACTGCTATAATATGTTACCCTAATATGTTCTTGAGGATTGATATGACAGAGAGCATGGAAATCCTCTTCCTAGAATGTGAGGGAGCAGAGGATTACAATGGACTTTGTGACAAGGAGAATCGGTGGTCCATGGTGATGTCATTGGCTATTGCTACGATCATTCGTATCTTTCTAGTCATAATATCGTACGGGTGTAAAGTTCCAGCGGGAATTTTTGTTCCGTCAATGGCTATCGGGGCGTCATTTGGCAGGACAATTGGTATTCTTGTACAAGCCTTACATGAAGCTTACCCGACTTCAGTATTCTTCTCTGCTTGCGCACCAGATGTTCCCTGTATAACACCAGGGACTTACGCTTTTCTTGGAGCTGCTGCTGCTCTCAGCGGTATCATGCACATCACGGTATCGGTCGTTGTTATTATGTTTGAGTTGACTGGAGCTCTCACCTATATATTACCAACCATGATTGTGGTAGGTGTGACGAAAGCCGTCAGCGAATGGTTTGGTAAGGGGGGAATCGCGGACCGGATGATTTGGTTCAATGGTTTTCCATTCCTGGATAACAAAGAAGAGCATACCTTCGGAGTTCCCGTATCCCAAGTTATGACCAGTGATGTCATATCAATTCCAGCAACTGGTCTCAGCATGAAATCCCTTGAAGTACTACTTCGCGAAGACAAATACCAAGGCTTCCCAATATTGGAAGATGGTGTATCAAAGATCCTCATTGGGTATATCGGACGTACTGAATTAAGATACGCCATTGACCGAGTGAAGAAAGACCGCTCGATCAACCCGAGTGCGCTATGCTACTTTAGCTCTCCATCAGCATCAATTAATCCTCAAACCCCTACAACACCTGTCGCTATCTCGGGTCATACTTTTTCTGGCCCAGCAAGCTCATCTGTTGACTTTAGCCGCTTCATAGACTCAACGCCCGTCACGGTGCACCCACGCCTTCCGCTCGAAACCGTCATGGAGCTATTTCGCAAGATCGGTCCAAGGGTCATCTTGATCGAATACCATGGACGCCTCACTGGTCTAGTAACCGTTAAAGACTGTCTGAAATACCAGTTCAAGGTGGAGCATAGTGAGAATCCGAAGGATGATAGTAAATTAGCTGAAAGCCAAGAGAGGCTATGGGGAGTTCTGAAGAGACTTGCATGGTGGGTGTCCGATAAAGTACTAGAGGTAAGCCGTGGGAGAATACGTATCGTAAGTCCGGTGAGAAGCGATAGGAGTCGGCCGATGCCGGGTCACAGTATCCGGCCTAATGATGCTATGATGGATGGTACAGAGGATGGTGACGACGATGGGGTAGAATTAGAAGATCGTTGAGTCTGTATCCATCTAATGCCCAATTGTTGATCGTTCTATTAAAGAGGGCCAAAAGCTACAATGCTATTACCCCTTGTTTTATCACGACTATCGTTGTACTTTGTAATTCACGGCTTTTATATCACGGGAAAGTATCGTACGTCGAATAGGGAGCTTTCTAAAGTGATTTTGGTAAGCGAAGTCAATATTAACAACGCCTTTTACAGAAGCCACCATACTAGAATAGCCTGGAAAATATCATGCCGGATCAAGACGCAGTGAAGTCCATTTAACTAACTTTTTTGTAATCATAAGTAGAGCTCTAAAGGTAAGAAAACCCACGGCCAACAATATCTTGCTCTCTCAAAGGAAAACCCCCTTAAAAATTACTTTAAATCTAATAGCAGATTTGGAAAATCCTATGCAAATCAAGTATTCACCTTCCTTTGCTTTTAGTATTGCATACCAGCATTCTACAACAAATATAGCGGCAATTTCTGAACGCTGGAAATCGAATGGGGCTTTTGGAGCCGCATTTTTATGTGATGGGGTTTTAGTCAGGAGTAATATCTATTGTAGGATAACGCCTGTGAATCGAGGTCAAACGTTCTCGAGGTCAGGCTAGATATAGTATCGAAATTCTTTAAGGGGGGCACCGCCACAAATCAAGCTATCAAGATCCAATGCATTATGGAAGAAGATGTTGAGATACGAGAATTCCCGTACGAACAGGGAAAGAGTTCGTTTGATGAAGTATGCTAAGCAGCTTCCTTATACGTGTCCTTGAAATGTCTCATCTTCTCCATAACAGATTCTGTACGACAACTTGCTATATCGTCTTGCTTGTATCGCAAGGTCTGGAGCCACCAACTGATATGCGGCACTCAAAATTCCCCAGCATTCTATGCTGTCATCCACAAACAAACCCCATCGCTTGATGACAATTGGCGTATTAATCTTGCGCGGCAAATGTCCTCCCTCAATAATGTAACCAAGAGACTCAAGTGACTTCAATGCGAATTTGATCGCCTTAGCTGGTTCCGTTCGCTGCATATACTCCTGCGCAACGCCAAGGTGGAGATCCCAGACATATAAACGAGGCACTTTAGTAGGTAGCTGAGCGTACTGTTTCTCCATCGACACAATTGTGCGTTCTATTTCGGGCAGATTTGCCTTTGATCCTGCTTTTAGATCTTGGACAACTTTGGCCCTTTGTTGCTTTCTGCTACTGAGGGTATTCCTCTTCGTAGTTTGATTATCCTGACATATGACGCAGTCACATTTAAACCCCCAACGCTCAAATTTCTTCTGGCGTTCGTGGTTTTCTTCTACGATTGGCGGATGGTACCAGAAATTAATCTCTGTATTAGGAGCAATGTCACAAGTAGCTCGAACTATCATCATATCCCCGATGAAAGCACGTCGAGCATTACTGTAGCAGCTATGATTAATGCGCGAAGCTAGGGGCCAAACACCACAGGAATGGAACTTCCTTTCGGCTTTTATACTTAATGCCTCATTCTCAATTCTACGAAGTTGAGTTTGCAGGGATGATAGAGGACATCCGAAACAATTCAAAGCTATAACCCGCTCAATGTAAAACCTGAGTTTGATTAATACTGTTCCATATTAGGGACAGAAAAGAGTTGTGTTCTTACGTGTCAATCACAGGTGTGTTGTCGGCCATGGAAAACCCAATCGACTTATACGGTCCGTGATGGAGATCAATGATGGCTGGAGCGAAAGAAGGACTTTTGTATATCTTCTGAAAAATCATGCGGAGAAGTTCAGATTGCGCTCCCATCGTCATTCTGTCCCTTTCCACGTTGATTAACAGCGTTAGGTCATTACCTTGGTCAGATGTCTCCTGCGCTTCGTCGGCGACATATGCATGGGCAAAGGCTTTCTCGCAAAAAAGAAGATCGCCAGCCTTTATAGCTTCAGTTGTGAACAGACCTTGTCCTCGGACACCAGATTGTCTGATATCAACTGAGCCAATGTACGTAGCATGATCAAGATGTGGAGGGCGAAAGTTGGCAGCTTCCATGTGAAAATTCTTGAATATGTAAGTGCCACTCTTCTGTTCTTGAAGTCGCTTTGTGGCTCGAAGAAGTTCTTTCTTGGCCTCTTCATTATCTGGGTACTCCGAGCGAAGATTTTTCAAAACTTTGCAACATTCTTCGAAATTTTGAAGGTTATAAAGTGCTTGAGCTTTACGATACAAAGCCTTCTCCACTGGTTTTGGGCAGGATACCATGGGTTCAAGATCAGCGAGAGCAGCATCAAAGTGTTTCGCCTTGAGGAGAGCAAGAGAGCGATTCAGCTTCAGTATTTGTGCCTCTCTCTCTTCTGATGCGGATTCTAAAGCTCTAGAATATCTGATCATTCGTTATCGCCTGATCAATGATCCAGATTTGAAGCAAATACTCACAGTGTGATAGCAGCTTGGTAGTTGAACGCATTGAAGTAGTCGTTGCCTTGCATCCTTAAATGTTCCGTAGAAATCTCAAGCTCCTTCACACGTGGCTGCCAGCAGGATGGAAACCGCTGGTCATCTTCCGAAATATGTATGAGGTCAGAGGGATGGTCAATACGAAGACCATAATCGCCATCGGACATCAATTTCAGATAAGGCTCTTTAACAATTAAAACTGTTCCTTCACCAAGAATATCGTCGGCAGGGCGAATATTTTCCTCTTCTTGATAGTATAGCTGCAGCATAATAACATCGCGATTCTCATCTTCCACGATTGCCATAACAGCGGTCATTCTATCTGCTGGTGTAATGGATCTTACCGTGATGTATTTCTCTCTGTGATGAGTTTCTAAGAGAAGATCTCTGATCATGACCTTGTGCAAGTCAAGGATGGAGCGAAAACACGGACTGTAAGCGGGAGGAATAAAACTTGATCGTATACTTGAGCCCATTTTGGCCTGTCGACGACCCATCAAGAGTCGAAATCGGAATTGCATTGTGATTTCTTCGCGAGACTTTCTTTTTCCGATCTTCTGGCCAGTGCGAGCTTGAGCATTTTGGAGAGCCTTTTTCTGGTTGAGGAGCAGTTCCATATATTGCGGAACTGAAGATACATCATGGATATCCATCTCGTTCTTTTATCGAAGGAGTTAGATAGAACCCAGTTGCTTTCCTAAAAGTAGCTTTCAAGATTTAATGCCAAATGTAGAGGAAGTTTTCAGTCAGGACAGCTGAAATATGTTCAAAGGTGTCACGATGCGGTGCTATGTCAAAGCGGGCACAAATTAGAGCTTTTTTGCTTGTCACCTGCATGAAGTCTTTGCTTCAATCACAAAAACAAAGTTTTCCCTATAGTATCAACTAGTAGTCATTCGTGGGCATCAAAAGCATTGTCACCTTCGAGTGCCACTGATAGCTTTCTGTCACAGCCATTAGCTGACAATGTAAAAGTAATATATTTTTCCTTGTCTATCTGAAGCCGCACGAAACAAGTGAAAATCTTGTGATCGTCGACTATGGCCCGAACTTGCTTGCTTGCTACGAGTTGATCCCAGTGGCACCAAACGCACCCCGCAGCCTGCTTGTTGCCCAACCCAATGTCATTTCGAAACAGCGCGGGCTTACCTGGGCTCCTTTAGTCCTCTCGTCTCCCGGTCCATCTCGACTCTCCAATCCCTTGCCAACTCGCTACGTCTTACCTGTATATATCGGTGTATCATCCCGTCGTGCAATCCTTCACTATTACAATTTGCTATGCAGAAGTGGCGAGTCAATCGAGGGAAAGATGTCGGATATTGGCTTGAATACAACTTCGAACATGTGGTCTGTTCTGCTGAAGAGGCTTTTGATGATTTTATAATGCATGGATTCCTCGCCAGAGTAGCTACACGGCTGATGACGAGTGTGCAAAGTGGATTAGTAACCAAGCCTCAAATAATATGTTATGGTATAAGCAGCTGCCTGCATTAACTCCTAGCTTTGCAACCATGTAAACTTGTCATGGTTGGTCAACCCCAACCGCAAGATATAATCCACTGAGAGTGTTGAACTTGTTCTACTGGTGGCGCTCAGAGAGATAAAACGCTTTTCTCCTCTCATCAGAATTAAATTGGACGCCTCATTAGAGCTGCATTAACACCGTCGGCCCTCCCTCACCTTCATCGAGGAATTCCCGATATCTATGTAGTATATATTGCATGCAGATCCTCTCTCTAGTCTTTTTACCTTCAACATCTCCACGACCACAATCTTCAGAATCGGGACGAATATCCACTGAAGCAACAATGCCTGTCCCACCAAATACAGCAATCATCTTGATAGATCCTTACAACGACTTTCTCCACCCCAAAGGAAAACTCACTGCGCTCCTTGCAGACTCTATCAAAGACACAGATACTATCACTCATCTTCTTTCTGTTGTTGCTACTGCACGTGAAAAAAACATTCCCATCTTCTACGGGTTGCACCAGCAGATGAAACCCGGGTTCCTGGCTGGATGGAGTGAGTTCACTATTTCTTTGTGTAGCTGTTCTGTTCTACTTCTACTTATGTTTCTCTGGAAGAATTGACGTGTGAAAGGGTCAAGTGTAGAGCTTTGAGAAGAATCCCATGAACATCAAGTGCTGATATTTAGATAGAACACCCTACGGCGTCTCAGCAGAGTCAGTTGACAAATGAGGCCTTTGTTGAAGGTAGTTGGGGGGTAGAGATCTATGAGGGCTTAGAGCCCAACATTGCAAAGGGAGATGTAGTGGTTAGCAAACATTGGTGCTCGAGGTTAGTTTTACCGTCTTAAATAGATAGCAGGCTTACTAACTACATCAATCATCCTAGTTCTTTCCAGAACACGGACTTAGACTATCAACTAAAGCAGCGGGGCATTGAGAATCTAGTCATGGCGGGCTTGACGGCAAATACTTGCTTGGAGTCAACAGCAAGGTTTGCGTATGAGCTGTGAGTTTCCCCCAGCACCAATGTGAGAACTTTTGAGCTACTAATTTGAGAATATCAGTGGGTTTCATATCACTATGCTGTCAGATGCTACAGCAGGATGGACAACAAAACAGAAGAATGCAGCAACTGACTTGATTTGGCCATTGTTTGCAAATGAAGTCAAGACCGTAGACGCGTGGAAACTGACGTTGGAGTAAATATCAAACCTGATCCTGGTTGATCGAATATGATAGAGTTACCTGGACCTGTTCAAGCATTAGTATTCCCATAGCTATATAGGGTGGAATGTAGCTGCATGATTGAATTCAAAATTGAAGAGTCTCACAGCAAAATTGGTTCACAATTTCTTTAAATAAATGTATCACCACAATGAACTGGCTGACTCCAAGTATTGACGTGTCAAACTGTCTCAAATTCTAGACTCGCTTTTGAAAAGACCGTATCTGAAGCCTTCCTGCCAGGGACCGTAGCAAATATCCAACCAGTTCTTAACCATTCCACTCATTCCTAGATTTTGCAATCCTCCACGAATGTTTATCATTTGATGAATTCCTCTGAGATGTGTTTCATACTCTTCAGCGTCTCCTCCCCCTACCTTGGCGTATATTAGTTGGCATTTCTATCTATATCATCACACATTTGAAGTCGTCACTTACATTAAAGTAAAGGAGGATCAGAGCAACAATTATCATCTGATCTGCTGCGCCTTCAGATGGATTACTTAACGTTTCGTTAGCTAATTTCATGGTTTCTATCTTATACCAAAGTACGATGCGTTGATCTCCAACGGGACTGAATCTATCAAGGTGAACAGCGGCACATAGACATGTTGCATAGAACAGTGGCAAGTGGTTCAATGCAAATGGCAACCACGAAACTTCAGGAGTGAAAGGCGTATGAGAATCATCATGCTTGCTTAGCCAAGGAGCAAGTCGTTGAAAAACTTGCAAAACATTAGATAATGTCAATCTGATAAGAGCATTATAGACTTGCAGTAAGATATTAGTAACGACTTGGGTATAGGCTCACCCTCCTTATCTGGAAGTGATGAGAACGGATCAAACCCCCCTAGGAATAAGGGGTCAGCGCCATAATTAGGAACTTTCGCTTCCGTGGAACGAATGGGAGACTTGTATGGAGCAGGCCAAATATTTGATGTCTTTGCTAGAGAAGGAATTTCATTGAAATGGTATGCAGTATGTGTGACGGATTCAGGCATAGTTCTTGGTTGGGCTGCTCCGTAGAGTGCATCGACAGACTCAGCTACAAATTTACTCGTCAGTGAAATAAAGTGTAATAAAATACATGTCAGACCACTCAATCCGTGACAATACGAAGTGTCCCAAGTAGGCAGACCGGAAATAAGACTTCCCAAATTGGACGACTTCAGGCTCTTAAGACCCTACTTACCCGACAGTACCACCTCGCTACCTGTATTAATTCTCCTTAGACGTGCATGCTTGCCACGGGTTTTGTCCATAGGTGGCTGATCGGGACTTCATTGTATTAATTGAGGAGCAATTTATTTCTAGTAAGAAATTTACTTATACTGACATCGAGGGGGGTAGATACATGCACTTTTGTGGAAGACCTCTTTGGATACAACCATTGCAAGGTATCTCTCTAGTACACATCTGCTTACGCCGGTGACATTCCGTACAAGATAATAGGTTCCGTTTTCTCTTGCTGAGTTTTCCCTTCTCCCCTATGGATACTTCTGCTTCGGAATTCATGTTTGGAAGAATGTAAAGCTGATAATAATGACGTTGAACAGAGAACGGAGACGCTGTCAATTCTTATATTCTAGCCCGACTCTCAGCTCTTTATTCTTGATTGTTGAGAAGTAGGCGAGTCCATTTTGCTCATTGCAGTACAGAAACACCAATAATCACCAGCTTCGAAATTCGATATGCTGACAAAACCGTCTGAATGTCGACTTGCTATTGATTGAAGCTAAAATCGGCGATAAAGCATGAGCAGGGATTACACAACTTTACTAAGCATACAGACAAGCGGCTGTTCTTCCACACATACCTCGTAAGATAGAAATACTTTTGAGGAAGGAGATGCAAGCAGTAAATATTCATCGTGACGCTAGTCGTAAGGCGTGGCTTATCACAAAAAGAGTATATCACCCTTGTCTCAGGGTGTTTATTCATTGGCCCCCTGACGCTAATGAATCTAGCGAGGTACCATTTACAATTGCCGACATCTCTCCTCCCGCCCGCTTTCTGATCTCTAAGCATAGCAGCGTAAAGTCGTTTCTAGATCCTGATAGTTACGGACCGTCGGAACATCTTTCGTATTACCATATAGATACGGATGATAGAAGGCCATAGAAAATTAATGATCAAACTTGATATTGAATGATGTTGAGCAGAAGGCTTACGCACTGCAGGTGGAAAAGTCCCCTACCATGTTCCTAGTTCTACTAATTGGAACCTGCAGCATAACAATACTTGTGTTTCCATGACTCCACGATACATCAATTCCATCGCTTCAAGCGTTTTTCTCGATGGCGGTTTTCTCGCTAAACCCCGTTTACGAATGTTCCCGTCGAGCTTTCTGTTTGGTTACCAAAAAACCTCAGACACTAGCCTCAAGAGCCCTATAAGACTACCCCGGCTTTTAATAAGACGGATAAAAGAAAGAACTCATGAGGGGCACGATCGCTATTGGAAGATCCCTGAAGTGGTTTAAGTTGCTGTATAAGAACAATTTCTGGAATAACTCCGCATTTAAGTGGCTGCGGTTCCGGCTTAGCAGTGCTTACGAGCCTCCACAAGGCAGTTCAAAAGAGGGTTCGACCCTGCCCAACGATTTTCCAAAGACATAATTCTCTTTCCAACTGTCTTTCAAAAGCTTGGAGAAACGTCAAAATGAGAAATATGTGGGGTCTTGGTTTGCTCCTACTTGGACTGCTCACTGGAACATCGACTGCACAAAATAGCACAGATGCAGAGTATGATTATATTGTTGTTGGCTCTGGCCCCGGTGGTGGTCCATTGGCAGCCAATCTTGCAAAAGCCGGGGCTTCTGTTCTGCTTTTGGAGGCCGGTGATGATCAAGGAGCAAATCTGAATGAGGCAGTTGCAGGATGGTTCTTTCTAGCCAATAATGATCCGGTCATGCGTTGGGACTTCTTCGTCAAGTAAGTTGTTAGAAGTTCAAAAGCTAAATTAACGTATTTTGTTATATATTTGAATTAGCAGGAGCACCTGAAATATATCTTTAAGCTTTTAGAAAGAATAATTGAAACGACAACTCACTGATACTGAGCACTAGGTACCACTCAGACGAGGCCGTCCAAAAGAAGTATACTCATCTTACATGGAAAACCACTGATGGACAGTTCTATGTTGGAACTGATCCGCCTGCTGGCGCCAAAATGCTTGGGGTATATTACCCAAGAGCAGGCACACTGTAAGCATATTTCAAGCTATGAAAACTGAATTAACTTGCAAGTAAATTGCTGAGCAGTGGTTAACATGATATATAGAGGAGGCTGTTCAACCCACAATGCTATGTGTGCACCCATTCCTCCTGATTCGGATTGGAACTACATAGCCGAATTGACAGGCGACTCAGCCTGGAGGTGAGTTAAACTTGATGCTTTTTACCCAAAAGCGTAGCTAAAGGAAAAATGTAGTGCCGAAAGCTTGCGCAAAGCATTTATTAGACTCGAGAATGACCACTCAGTTCCAAAAGGAACGCCCGGTCATGGATTTGATGGCTATTTAGACATATCTTTGAATACTCCTGAGCTTTTGCAGAACTTGACAGAAGCCCAAGTTGTTCTAAAGGAGGTTGCCAGACAAGCAGGACAAGACCCGGAGAAAATATTCGATTTGGTTCAAGGAGACTTGAACAATGGAAGCCCAGAGCGAGACCAGCAGACCGGCCTCTGGGGATTCCCAGCGCATAGAGATTTGCAAGGCAGGAGAGTCAGCTCCCGTAACCCAGTTGTGGATACTAGGGATGCTGTTGACGCCAATGGAAATAAGAAGTACAAGCTCACTGTTGGGCTCCAATCTTTCGTTACTAAGGTACTGTTCGAGGAGGGTTCTTCGCCCCCTAAGGCGATTGGTGTCGAATATCTCAAGGGGCAAAGTATGTATGCTGCCGATCCACGCTACAACGCAAGCAAAGAAGGCGTCAAAACTCAGGCTTTTGCAAGGAAGGAGGTTATCCTTTCTGGCGGAGCTTTTAACTCTCCTCAAATTTTGAAACTTAGTGGTGTAGGACCTAAGGAGGAGCTCGCCGAGTTCAATATCCCACTGGTGCTAGACTCCCCCGGAGTTGGATGGAACCTCCAGGACAATCAAGAGTTTGGTATGTTTGCAAATGCAGCGCAGTCATTCACAAACAAAGCTCCTCTTTGCACTTACGGAGCTCCTGGAGATCCATGTCTTGCAGCCTGGTACCAAGGGAAAGGCCCATATACAACAGGTCCGTTGGATGCTATAATGTTCAAATCCAGCACTGCTAAGGAGAGAGATGTCTATATGTGGGGTCAATCAGGAGCTTATCGAGGCTACTGGCCATCTGCGACTGTCAACAATGTCCCAGGCGGCGCGCCTAACGAATTCGCCCTACAAATCGTCAATTTTGGAACCCAGAGCACCTTGGGATATGTGAAGCTTCAGTCCGCAAACCCACGCGAGGTTCCCGAGATCAACTTCAGATTCTTCGAAGGTGGGCAGGGCGAGCGTGATTTGCAAGCTATGGAGGAAGCCGTCGATTATGCACGTGGAATATTCGACAAAATTCCCGCTCCCCTCGGACCGTTCGTGGAAAACTGGCCGTGCCCAAACAACCAGCGTGACTGCAACGTGAAAGAAACCATTAGAGAGCAAGCTTGGAGTCATCACGCTACGAGCACCTGTTCGATTGGTTCCGATTCGGACCCTAAAGCTGTGCTAGACTCCAAGTTCCGCGTCAGAGGCACTAAGAATCTCCGGGTTGTAGATGGCTCTGCTTTCCCACGTACTCCTGGCGCTTTCCCCGTCATCGCTACCTTTATGCTTAGCGAAAAGGCTACTGATTTTATATTGGAGGAGACTTGGAATGTCTAAGTCAGGGAGATCGGATTTGAATGTGGATAGATATCATTTTCAAAAGTACATATTTGGCGGGTTACATGTATGCACGCACTACCCGCCTGAAACTTCGATAGTTTATTACACAGGATTAGTTTAGAGTACAAAAAAGAGCTGAAATCTAACATAACATTGAGTTAAGAACCCATGAGCAGGTTTGGTGTCTGTCCTTCATGAAGAGTTGTTGCTTGGTTGATTTTGACAATTTAGATTGATTTTCTCAAACTAGCATTCAAAGGCACTTCATGAGTTATAGTACTCTTTTCCAGATAAGCTACTAGCATAATACACCATTCTTGATTTACCAATGCATCGAGACACAAGGGTAGCCCACCGAGGGCATTGTAGAGCTATTCTGGGGCCAGAGATGAAATTGGCACGATAAATTGCCAGTTCACCAAAGTGTGCCACTTTTGCGTAGTAACCAAAACATCCCATTCTCATGTGCCAGAATCACCAACGATAGACAGTATGTCACAGGATCCATGGCTATTCCACAGAAGAGAACTCAGGGGCTCGCTTAGGTTTAAGCGGGTCGGTCGTACGCCAGCGCAATCAGCTCACACAGCCAAATACGGACCAAAGTACTACTTCTAAGCGATTGCAGATTGACTATTGACCAGGTTAGCTGGTTTAAAAAATAACTTGAATCTAAGTCTTACTGAAATGCTCCATTGACCTGACCATATAAGTCTAAACTACCAGAGGCAGCACTATTAGACTTGTGTCCCCTCGCATGCACTCTCTTACAAATTATATTTTTTCCATGATCCGTGCGGACGCCATCAGCTGTTTTACTTTATTGAGAATATATATGTATATATATACGAGGGAAAATCTAATCCTAAAGCTCGCCCTTAAGCAATGCCTTCTATCACTTTTGCCGAGATGTTGGAAAATATAACTAGAGTTTTGCATGGTATTTACTATGGACGGTATATCTTTGAAACATATAGACACAATTCGGACTCGTATAGCGTGGCTATTTATTATGATACACACACACACACACACACATATATATATATATATATATAGTGACAAAGACTGGGAAGTAAGCAGCAATCCACAAGTTGTGTGCAGATGTGGTAGCAAATTAATGTCCTGTTAGTTTTAGTTGTAAACATTCATAGGTTTCTCTGTTGATTTGCGGCAAGTTATATGTATAAGATGGAGAAAATGCTCACGCGAATCAAAATTTAGAAAGTAAAGCCGAGGAACAAGAATGGGTAAGTGCATTATTAAGAGGGTTACCTCTTCTATGTTCATTAGTAGGGGTTTTGAAGAAAATATGACAGACACTCCTATGTCACAGGGCATGAAGTAATCGAACAGAGTGAGTGTAATCTTTATTCATTAGGCATTATTGCATTTGCTTTCTAGGCTTTACTACCAACAATCTCCATCTTCCCAACCTTACAAATGATCTTCTCCTCTCCACTCAGGTTGGCATCTACCCTGATCGTCAAGCTCTTGATTCCTGTAAACTTCGAAGCCTTGAGCTTCAGTTCCGCAGTCCCGTCAACATATTCATCCGAAAAGACATTGAAAGCCTGCGTATTCTCAGCTTTCGCTATCGAATCCATCTCCAGGTCATTTGACTCCACGCCTTCTGGCGATTTGGTCGTGCGAACCGTGACATTGGTGCCTATTTGTATCCGGGATGGAGCATTCGGGAGGCCATCTTTGACGATGCTGATTTTAAGAAAACTTGGAGTGACGGATTCAGTAAAGGATAGGTGGATGAGTAATTGGGGTCCTCCCACTGATGCTAAAGCATAACCAGCTGGAGGTGGGCTAACGATATTTCTGACAGAGCTAAGATTCGATGCATTGAGGAGTTTTGAAGCATTTATATCGATCAACGACCCAAGACTATTCGGTGACGCCGCTGTAGCAGCATTCTTTGAACCCGCTGTCTTCGAACCGCTTCCTTGGCTCTGGCTCGGTGCCTCCTTCAGTGCCGCAGCTGTGTAATACCCAATCTTGGTGGTGAGCTGTGGCACGTCCGCGCCCTTGACCTCGTCAACCTTCTTGCCGGCTTTGAAGAATTGGAACGTTGGCATGGCCGTGATGCCGCATTCTTGCGCCACATCTTTCGCCTTGTCCACGTCGCATTTCGCAAATATTATAGAGGTTGAACCGGCGTGCTGCTTCGCAAACTGGTCGAAGCGGGGGGATATCACCTTGCAAGGCCCGCACCACGTGGCGTAGAAGTCGATGATGAGGAGCGTGTTCGTCTTCGCCTTGTTGAACTGTGAGAGCGACTTGATTTCTATCATACTGGCGACGTTTGGGGTTCTTGTGAGCTGTGTTGCAGAGTATTGTCGCCCTATTTACACAAGGCTGCGAGGAGGGGTCAATATAAAGGCGGGGCAATCGTCGCCAATATCTCGCTAAGCCCCTGAACGAACCTTCTCTCGCCACTGTTTATTTGTAAGCAAAGGAAGATTCCATGAGAGTTACGAAAGACCGCCATAGAACAGCCTGGTATTTAAGTCGCTTACTCTACATTAGCAAAGCAATCTCAAGCTAGCAATAGGTAACAGCAGCATAAGCCACCTCCTAATGCCATTATATATGTGGACAATGGTTAGGCGAAGTTATAAGCTGGCTGGAGGGTTGGCTTACACATGATGCCGAACAGTGCAGTGTTCACAAAATGATAATAACTGCTAGCATTAGGTGCTGCAATAAGTCCCTCTACGGAAATGTAGTTTTTTTTTCTTTTTGCAAAACGAGTCAATCCTTTCTACAGAATTTCCATCCATGAATATGGACCAAAAGTTTTTTAAAATACGATCCACATCACAGAAAGTTAAAGGCAAAACAAATGTTCGATGATTATATGCATATGCTCATCCTATCTCATACTATCCTATGATTCTTCGCCTCTGCCCTCTTCTCTTCTTCAAAGCATGCAAGCGTGTCTCCTGATGCCATACCTCATATATTATGAAGGCATTCATCCCACTTCATTATTTATCCTATCCTATGCAATCATCCAATTCCTCTCCCTCAAACAACAACTAAAGGGCTCTCCAAGCCACCTCTCTCAATAAGCCATCCTGCGGATTTCCGCTTCGCGATCACCGACGCCACCGCCTGGGAAACCGCCAATAAGTGAATACAAGAACATTGGGTATATAGAAAGTAAGAAACGTTGAATAACGTGTATGCAAGTACGACCCCCAATCTCTTGGAAGCCTACCGACTAAGTAAGTGTAAATGTGAACTTTAGAAACCAAAAGGGGAAGAATGACACGCTCTTGTGACATAATTATATACGTGTGATGATTAAGGCGACGTAACACTCTTTGTCGCGGCGGCTCGTCAAATGTACGCAACGCAATGCAATTCGATGCAAAAAAATAGGAGGTCTAGAACGTAACAGGCGTTAAGGTTGTGAAAGAAAATATGTGAGTTGGTTTGTAGTGGAGAAAATAATCTCCTCGGGTGGGTGGTGCGTAGTGTTTCAGAAAGTTGGAGTCTATGTCGATGGGCACCAGAAAGTCCATAAGTCCAAAACGCCGATACCGAGCAAATAACACCGTCATGAAGGCGTAGAATTATTATCGAGGAAAATATCGATGTTCAAGAATGTGGACCATGTTGCACAGGCACACTAGATCCAGTCTCCGTTGATCCGTCACCCTCAATTGTTTTCCTCCAGTGGTCGGGAACACAGACGCAGACCAGTGGGAAGGCCTTGATCTCGCCGCTGGCGGCCGGCGATTCTTCTCTGCGGCCTGAGGTATTTGAAACACCACTATCACGCTGTGCGTTTCGTTTCCCATCCCATTCGTCAGCTCGCTCTTCGATTAACACACCTGTGGCCCAACCATCATCCCAGATGCCCACAACCTTCAACATATCTCCCCGCTCCAAGGAAAATTCATCTCCAGCGCGGGGTTGATACGCCCAGAGTGTTGCAACCTTGTCCCCGGGATGAATTTCGTCTTGTGAGTAGTAATCCTTGAAAAATGGCAGCTGCTCCGATTGCTGACTTGCAACTCCTTGTGGAGATGACAAGTCTCCTCCACTCCCAGAGACAGGTGACTGCGGATCTAAATCTCCTAATGCAGAGCTGCTCGATAATGACCCATGCCTCTTCCCTGTGGGGGGAGGTCTTAATACCCCTCTTTGAGCATTTGACATTGGACTTTCTCCGTAATCATCGGAAGAAGAGTCATGATGCCTCCTCCGCCCTCCTGCGTAGACCGCTGCTCCGCCAGCCCCTCCGATTGGACTACTAGCACTTCGCTGATTTCGAGGGGGCGAATCGCCAGAATGGCCCTCTAGTGCCGACATGCGAGCGATCCGTCCACCAGGAAGAACTTCGTAGCCTTCAGGAGTAGTTGTGGCCGCAATTGGGTTGAATGCCATTCCCTGGCTCGGGCCCCTTCTGGCGGGAGAAGGCTGATTGAAAACGCTGCCCGGTTGACTTCCTTTGCGACGACGCAAACAAATCACAAGCAACACGATGAGTGCGATAATGAGAGCTACTAAAGCGAGGGCACCAACCACTATTCCAGCAATAGCACCTCCTGACAATCCGCTTTTCTTCCCAGCAGGAGCGCTGGTAGCCGTAGCTCCTGCACTAGTGCCAGTAGATGTCGCCGATGTTGAAGTTGAGGTGGGTACGCTTGTTGAGAAGCTCATTGATGCAGTAATAGTTGGGAGCACGACGTTGGCACATCTTTCTTCTGCCCCAGCATTGTAGCAGCACGTGTCGGTAGAATTTGGGCCGCCGGTGGCACAGTATTGACAAAAGCCAATCGTACTGTTACCGAATCCGCAATTGTTTGGCTCATTATCAGCACCATCAATACAGTTGTTCCCAAGGGCGTTTGAAGGCAGTGCACAGTTGGTAAAATCGGCTCTTATGATGGCTTCCGCATTGGGTCCTGGGCTGGAACACAAAGAGCTGTCCGAAACTATAATGGCTTCGCTCGAGGCATGTTGGGCCTAGTAAAAATTAGTATTGCACATCAGTCTGTATATCTATGATTTGACTTACACAAGTCTCCGCACACACCGGCCGCGAGTTTGCCGTGGATAACTGGCATGCTTCTTTGGAGTTTTGTATTATCGAGTTGCAGATAGTTGTGGTTGTGAAGCGCGCATACAGATCGGTCGTGTTCTGGAAATTCACATTCCCGCAGCCAAGGAGGTTCTGGTACCTGCATATCACGTTAGCAAGAACTGTACAGAGGTTGATTGGCGATAGTTACTTGGATTGAACATAAGTAGTTGCTACGTAAGACTGCAGCTGCTCGTCAAAAGTTTCTCTGTTTGACACAAACTGGAGAAATGGGCTGTTTGGGTACTGGTTAGCTGCGATCTTGCCCTCCAAAAGTAAACAACATACAAAAACCCGACTAATGTGCTGTCTACTGATATCGACGACGATTGAAATGCAGAGCATTGTGTCGAGCCCGCGAGCGGTATACAGCTCTGTGCCATTGCCAGTGGTGCAGCTGCGAGCAGTGACAATAGAGCGGTCCTGGGGTTTATTCCCGACGACCTTTGTGTCCGACCAGCACCGCGTTGATGTCCTCCAACGATAGCCATTGATCTCGGCGCGAACAATCCTGACGAGCCCGTCATCTCAGGAAGAGGTGCATCGTAAGTTGAGGGTTGTGGTATAGTGGTGGCAGCGCCTTCTCGCATATCCTCCCTCATATTTCAGTTGGTATCCGGACTCAATTCATCTACAGGCGAACGTGGCGGTATCCAGGATGCTGATGTTGACGTTCTCCAGCTTAGATCAAGGTAATTGGAATACAGTCGGACGGGTATCCAAAAAGACCACGCTCCTGTTCAGCCGCGCGGTGAGCTCGGAGGAATAAGTACTGGGAGCAGCAGCAGCAAAACGAGTGACTGGGTGAAGGAGTGTGGTGGTGAAGAGACAAGGAAAGAGAGAAGCAGAAGACTGGTGGCAGGGCCCAAAAGAGAACTGGGTGCGAGCTGCAGCGGATTAGGGAAGTCGTCCAGGGGTCGAGCGTATATGCGCAAGGATGGGTGATTGGATACACAGCTTAGGGGTAGGTGCGCTGCTCTCTTACAGTGCAGTTTGCAGTGTCGTGTACGGAGTCGTGCAATGTAGGTGTAATATGGTATGGTGCGAGTCCATCCGCCGGCGCAACAGGGGTTCACAGCCTGCCTGGTACTGAAGGGCAATAGTGTCAATGTTATTGAAAACGGGCCGCGGAAGGGGTGGTGAGTGGTGAATGGTGAGTGATGATGATGAACTATGGAATATGGAATTATGGATTATGGTACTTTACAGTGTCGTCGCGGATGTGTTGGTATATAGGGTGGTGCGGTATATATGTACGGCCGGAGGATAATGGTTTGATCTGGGAAAAGGGTCGGTACAGGGCGATACTGTCTGTACACGATGATATATGATACCGGCACGTCAGCTTGTTGTTGCTCTCCTTGCGCTGGGGGTTGTCCGCTGGCGTCGTTTTTTGGTTCGTCCTGGATGTTCTGGTTGTCCTGGTTGTCCTGCTGCTTTGCGCTGCCTCTGTGTGGTGTTGTCCGGCAAGGTATGGGCTGCTTGCTGGCGACGGGCATGTATCTTTGCTATATATCTCGATCCCATTCCAAGCCTGCATCTCCTCATCTCCCCATTTCCACCGTGACAAAGTTCACCACCAGTCCATGGCTTGCAGATGTTGCTTTACCTTTACCGCTAACGTTGATTTCCATTGTATCTATCATTTACAGTACTGCAGAGGAGGCTCTCACGACGCTCAAACAAGCATGGCCCACCACGGCTCCAGCAGAGAAAACCGCACTTCCATCCAGCCACCAGGTCAGGCACGCCTGGGGAGTCTGAGACCTGCCGGATCGAAGCCACGGGAGCCGCTTTGGTGGTTGGTTCTGCTGACCATCTGCTGCTCATCTTCGGACTGTTTGGCCTGGTCTGCTGGTTCCATTGGCCTGAGACGAGGCCTAGCTGCTCTCCGGGACACTCTGCTGTGTTGAGCCTAGTCGTGGACCAGCTGGGAAATGAGGTTCTCACGACCGGCAGAAGCAAGCCCAAGCCATCCCTCCCCAATCCCCATAGAAATGCGGTACACGGTGCTTGGCTAATTTTGATTATGCTTTCCTCAATCACATACCCGCAGAACCGCGTACCTCGACAAACTCTAAAGACTGGGAGCGCATTTCACGCGGTCAGTGTTTGATGGGTGATCTCTACAGTACAGGAAAGCTGAACGCAGGACAGGCATTCAGTTCGCAAACATTGCTCTACCGAGTTTGCATAAACAAGGTCCAATGGACCAAAGTTCGGTTACCCGTCCCGAACAACAGCCATACCAAACTTTAAGGCTTCGAGTGAGGCGGCGGCGGGGGTTGGCTGATGGTGTGTGCCCGCGGTGGAGGCGTTGGAGGAGACCTACTCTATCCTGTGGTACTGATGGTGTACTGCTGTGCAGCTTTGGAGTTCTGGTCAACAGCACCTGAAAGCTGGACATCCATTATCATCATCAGTATCAGCAGCAGCACTTGAACCATGTGCGAATCAAGATAGGCAAGAATCCAAGAGCCTCATTATTCTTCACCCGTTACCAGTCAATCCTCTTCAACCTCTCGCCGACATTCGAACAGCAACAGCAACGGTAAACCTTGCGGGATCTCCAACCTATGTTTGCTACTCCCGTCTCTCCCGTCGTCTCTACTGGACCACAGATCGAACCCGAAACAAGATCCTTTCACTGTCCTCCATCTATCCTTCTTCAAGCTCGTGGTGAAGGAGAAACTTAACATAAGCCCCGCGTTTTCATGTGTAACCACCCCAACTAGAAGAGACTGTATCATGCTTTGGTGGTCAAGACTGGGCAATGCCACGCACGCAAGGTTTACCCCCCCGGGCCAACCAAGAAGTGCTCCAAGATCTGTTTGAAAACCGCATGGTTTGGCAAGATGTCGATATTAATAGCAGCATTAACTAACTTACAGGCTTTAGAGCTGCCGATTATGCGTGGTGCTATGGATTACAGGAACAGATAATCACTAGTTATGGCATGGAAATGCTTGTTTAGGGTCTAATTAACCATTTCGTTTGTTGGTATGCAACCCAGACTAGAATCATGCTATCTGGCATTGCGCATTTAGCATTTGGCATGTTGCATTTGGGATTTTGGGATTGGCGTCTGGTCTTTTGCAACCTCTGTTTATAATCGGATATCCGAGCTTCGTATGCTACAGCACCTGGGAGGCCAAGGAACATACCCCCATACAACGCTAGCAACCAAACCTGTACACAGGGTTCTCGTTTGAGTGTTGGTGTTGTTGCTTGCTTGTCTACCAATCAACAAACTACTTTCTCCTTCACCCATTACACCCGTCGTATCTTGATTATCAATATGCCGGCCTTCTAATTCGCCGAAGCTTCCGCCAACCCGTTACGACCAGGTGGGAGTCCCTGAGGTGGCCAGGATGTCGGAAATTGAACAACTTTGCTACATTGAAGATCATTCGCTTCGCGAGTCCAGTTCCGTTTGGTTGGTTTGATCGCCTCAAGGACCAGAAATAAGCGAACGTGTAAGTATAATAATAAGTTACAAAGTTCGCCTTGCTAGATGCAGCAGTAGTGTATTTGAGGGAGAAATGGTTTCGCATGAAGATGCTTCCTCTTCAATACTTGCTTCAACAGTCGCCCAGTTGGCTTGAAAGGCGACTGGCGATGGCACAGGAATCGTTTGATGAAATATGAAGTTTGGTTTCTGTTACCATGTTACGCGGATATGCCGCTCGTCTCCTAGAAAACTCTCCGACTTTGGGACCATATTACCTACCACGATAATCTTTTTGAGATTCGTGAAGATAGAAACAAACCCGAATGGGAGATCATCAGAAACAACTTGCACGCCTAGGAGAGAGTCGTCGTATTGCTCTTAGCCTAATTCGATTCCCATTTACGAATGCGTTTGGAGCTGTTTAGATGTACTGGTGTGGTACCGGTATCTGCACGGAGCAACATGGCCTTGCCTGCCTCCTTTTCAACAGCTTGAACTGTAGAGGGATAAGTGCCCTACGAACATTGCCGTTCTGGTTGCAATTCTTTCTTCTAGGTTTATGGCTGCAATCTCCACACGGGAGAGGAATTGCTTTTTCCCAGACCAATCGAGCTCGTTTCTATGTATTTCCTTTTTTCCTTTTGGTGTCCACTCTATATTTTGGAATCTTCAGATGTGCATGCTCAACGACTAGATTCTTTCTACGAGGTCTTCCAGGGAGATCCTGAGCCAGTTAGAGCTTAGCAAAGTCAACTAGCAGTTGGTGCTAGCAGCTACACACATTCTGCTGATGATGATGATGGGGGAATGGGTATGACGTATCGTCAACTCAGAATCTGTGGTGTCATCGCGCGCACACAAACCACCCCTCCAAGACCCCTCTTAAGTTTTTTTCTACCTCTACTTCCAAGTTCTCTTTCATACATATTACAATCTCAAAAGTCTCATTTAGAAACCACCAAACAACTTAAAAATGTCTGACCAAAACAACGAGCAAACTGATCGCTTCCACGAGGGAAAGGAGCACAGCCATCAAGCCAATGACTCCAAGGACTCGAGAACGATTGCCAACAAGCTCGCACGAGAGGAACAGGTACGCTCGCACAATCTTTCGCTGGTGGCGTGGCATTGCTAGGGACTTCATCATATAGGAAGATTTCCATTGATCGAAACTGACCATTGTATAGAGAGAAGAGGGCGACGATGAGAGCAAGGAGACCAAGGCATTGAAGCAGGATCCTACACTACCCGTAAGCTTTACCACCTTACCATAGCTATAGCTACACTTTCTCCTTGCGCAATGAGATTCGTGAACTGATGCAGATTTACAGGCCAAGATGCACGGAAACGAGCCCTCAAAGGGTGCGAAAATTGATGCTCAACTACAAGCTGAGGAGGAAGCTGAGTTGAAGAGAAAGGGAAAGGCTTAGATGTCATGTATACTTTTGCGTTACATGTGTATAAAATAAAATAAATAAATCAAATCAACAATCGCATTGGCCATTCTTGGTACAGAACTAAATTCGTGCAAGTGTGACACAAGAATGGCAAGAGACTGTGTGCTCCTATACTTTTGCATTGGAGTAAGTGTCCTGATATTCATACCTGATTGAAGCAGCTTGGATTGTAGCATCTAATTTGCAATATCGACATCCTACATCTGAGCGCAATTCTGAGACGTCGTCATATTGTTGAAATAAAAGTCTACATCCAACCATGGTCAAGGCTTAATCGTAGCCTTGTAAGACATGGAGATCGTGAGATTCCCATCTTCACACCCATGAGTTTTCCAAATGGGAAACAGACCAAAAAAAAACCATTGTGAATTAAAGAGACAGTTATAAGAAGAACCTCTAGAAGCCACGAGATATTTGTATTTTTTTCAGATCTGACTTTGCGTCTTTAACTTCACCAAAACGTTTGTGACATTCATAAAGGTACGCCACAGTAGATTGATGCCTGCGCCACATCAACCGCCTTGTCGAACATCCATCATCTGTCTACACATACAAACATTCGCTGGTTTCCTTGCTCCTCAGTTCCTACACCGAAAACACACGTGAACCAGCGGGCAAACATCCCCCCAGCCAGCCAGGAACCCGTATAAGTCAACCACCCCCTCAATGCCGCCCGCCAGATGACCCTCCTTCCCGCCGAGCGTCAACCGCAACAATGGGACAAGGCTTCTCCCTCACCACGCTGTCGGCGGGCTCGGCCGGCATCGACGTGCCCGAGCTCTCTGACCTGGTCTACGAGAAGTCCATGGGCACGGCGCGCTTCATGAAGAGCATCCGCGCGCGGAATCAAGATGGCGTGGTGCTAGTCAAGGTTATCGTGAAGCCTTACGCCATGAGGCTGGAGAAATATAAGAAGCGGATCATTCGTACGTAGAGCTGCACCCACCGACATGTTCGAGTCTTCGGTGTCGAGAGGGTGCTATGCTTCTTTGGTGACACCATGCTGATATTCTTGTTCAAATAGGTGAGCGAAAAGGCCTGGTGGAAGTTCCGAATGCGCTGGCCTACCAGCGCATTGTTGAGACCGATACCAGTGGATTTCTCGTGCGCCAGTATCTCTACAGCTCGCTGTACGACCGCATGAGCACCCGACCGTTTCTGGAAGATATAGAGAAGAAGTGGCTAGCTTTCCAGCTGCTATGTGGGATCAGGGATTGTCACGCTCGCAACATATATCATGGAGACATCAAAACCGAGAACACCTTGGTCACCTCGTGGAACTGGTTGTATCTCTCAGACTTCTCAGCATCATTCAAGCCAACCACTCTACCGGAAGATAATCCTGCCGATTTCTCATATTTTTTCGATACAGCTGGGCGACGTACTTGTTATCTTGCGCCAGAACGATTTTTAGCTGCAGGAGAGACACCGGATCCAAAAGCGCAGGTCACATGGGCTATGGATGTATTCAGCGCTGGATGTGTGATTGCTGAGCTATTTCTTGAAACCCCTATATTTACACTGAGTCAACTATACAAATATCGAAGAGGCGAATACGATCCTGTGTCAACACACCTAAATCGTATTGCGGATAAGGACGTTCGAGAAATGGTTGCGTCTATGATAAAGCTGGATCCTGAATCGAGATATTCGGCCGAGGAATACCTTGATTTCTGGAGGAAGAAGGTCTTCCCGGACTATTTTTACAGCTTCTTGCACCAGTACATGGGTCTAATCACCGATCCATCATCCGGAAGATCGCCAATATCTGGTGCTACAGCGAACTTGGGGGAAGCTGATGAACGGATAGACCGGATTTTCTATGATTTTGACAAGATATCATACTTCCTTGGCTACGAAAATGAGAAATCAGAACAAACAAAACCCAAGTATACTGGATCTGGCCTGGCGCTACTCCCAGTACACCTTAATATACCTAATAACGAACATCAAGCTTCTGCAGTCGGCCGAAGACCTACAGATGATGGGACCCTCTTATTCCTAGCGCTTGTTGTATCATCCCTGCGTAATACAGCTCGAGCGACAGCTAGAGCGCGCGCTTGTGATCTACTATTAGCATTTGCTGAACGGTTAACAGATGAAGCAAAACTTGATAGAGTGCTCCCTTATGTGGTGTCATTACTTAATGACAAAGCGGATATAGTCAAGGTTGCAGCAATACGGACAGTGACACAGCTCATGGCCTTGGTCACTGTTGTTTCTCCGGTGAATGCTCATGTGTTCCCAGAGTATATTCTTCCCCGTATGCAGACATTTCTATCTGGGTCATCCTCGAAACCGGGATCTTTAGTACGAGCAAACTATGCAGCTTGTTTAGGTAGTCTTGCCTCGTCGGCTTCACGCTTCCTGGATATGGTAGCAACATTACGAGCCGATGGATCTCTTCCAACAGCAGACCCCGAAACAGAAGACGGCATCAATGCGAACGCAGCTTTGCAAGGGCTTTTCGACACTGCTCGAGGAGAGCTCGTTGAGATTTTTGGAAGCCATACAAAAGCTTTGATTACGGATAGTGATTCTGCGGTAAAAAGAGCTTTCCTTGGCTCCGTGCCTGAATTATGCATGTTTTTCGGGACAGCCGAATCCAACGATATCATCTTGAGCCATTTGAACACATATCTTAATGACCGGAACTGGATGCTCAAATGTGCCTTTTTCGAAACCATCGTTGGCGTTGCTACATTTTTAGGCGGAACAAGTCTAGAAGAATTTATTCTGCCGTTGATGGTTCAAGCTCTTACCGACCCTGAGGAATTCGTTGTACAGCGGGTCCTCCATTCACTGGCCAGTATGGCCGAATTAGGGCTTTTCCAAAGGTCAAAAACTTGGGAGCTTGTCGATGTTGTCGGTAGGTTTGCTATGCACCCAAATATTTGGATCCGAGAAGCTGCCGCAATGTTTCTGTCTTCGGCAACCATATTTCTGTCTCCCTCTGACAATCCGTGTATTATTCTTCCATTAATCAAGCCATATTTGAAGACAGCTGTGAATGACTACTCAGAGCTTACGTTACTTGACAACATGAAGAAACCACTCTCTCGAAGTCTGTTGGACCTTTCAATTACCTGGGCCACTAAAGTAGACAGAGGAATATTCTGGAAGCCTGTTCACCAATTGAAAACGTTCTCATTTGATTCGACTGGTCTAATTCCTACCATATCATCGAAAGATCTTGGGCCCCATGCATTGCAGCGGGTAGCAAAGAATGAAGAGGATGAGCAATGGCTAGCGAAGCTCCGCAATATGGGTCTCGGTACTGATGACGATTTCAAGCTACTTTGTTTGAGAGAATATATCTGGCGACTGGCACGTTCCAAGATGCGGGAGTCCGAGCAGAATCCTGCATATCTTAATCATGTTATCAACTTACGGGATTACAATATTACACCTCAGACAGTGATGTTTGATGACCAACAGATTATGGATGAAGCACTTCGTCTCCGCACGAATGCTGATGACAATGACAACGCGCCGCACACAATTGCAGATGCATTACTTGATGCTTCGATGACTATTGACGATTCTCTTGCTAAGCGAAGACGGTCTGCGGTTAGCAGCAACCAGCCCAAACGCAATGTGCTAAGTGAGGGATTGACCCTTCCCTCTAAAGCACCGCGAGCTGGGTCACCAGTATCGACATTGCGTGCTTTATCAGTCTCTCCACGGGAGGGAGACAATTCCGGAACACAAATAGGTCGGCGTCAGTCAGACATGCGTGCGGCAATACCTGGCAACGAAGACGACGTCGGGTCAATACCCGATACCGCGTCAAGTGTCGATTCTCGCGAGGTTGATAGTAGCCTTCGTCATAGGGCGAGCGCTATGAATCTCATGAATCGGAAAGACACCTTCAAATCAATTCCAGAAACAGCTATGACTCCAACCAGTGCTTTTGGAAAGGTTGAAGGCCCTTTCTCTCGCAAGGGGGGAAATGCGTCTTCATTGGCTATAGCAAAAGATAAGGACGAGTATCCTTATGAGCAAATCCGATATCGGGCTGCTCATTCTTATCAGGGTAATGATCCTAGTATCTTAAAGATGTTAGATGCCATGTATGTTGACAATTATCCCAACGATATTGCTGAGTTTGGTCCCTTGATAGCACCATCGAGTCGACGGAAAGGAATCGGAAGAAGTAGCAGTCAATCCACTGATAAACCCTGGAGGCCAGAAGGGACATTGGTAGCTACTTTCTCGGAGCATAAAGGTCCAGTCAAACACATATGCGTCGCGCCAGATCACTTGTTCTTTCTCACTGGTGGAGACGATGGCTGTGTAAGGGTATGGGACACTGGGAGACTGGAGCGAAATATTACACATCGATCTCGGCAAACGCACAAACACGGGAATGATGCTAAAATCACAGCCCTGTGCTTTGTTGAGCAGACACATACCTTTATTAGTTGCGCAGGCGACGGAAGCATCAATGTGGTGAGGGTTGACTGTGTTCAGAGTGGTGGCACCGTGAGATACAGTAAACTGAGACTTTTACGGGAATATCAGCTTCCCAAGGACGAGTTTGCAATATGGTCAGACCATTTCAAAGCGGATACACACTCGATTCTGCTGATTGCCACAAATCGGTCTCGTGTACTTGCTATTGACTTACGAGATATGAGCCTTTTATATACGCTCGATAATCCAGTACACCATGGCATGCCCACTTGTTTCTGTGTTGACAAGAAAAGAAACTGGTTGCTACTTGGTACATCCCATGGTGTCTTGGATCTTTGGGATCTTCGCTTCAAGGTTCGTCTAAAGGCATGGGGAGTCCCTGGCGCGACATGTATATATCGCATCCGCATCCATCCTACAAAAGGTCGTGGCCGCTGGGTTTGTATTGCCGGGGGCAGTGGTCAGGGCGAAGTCACAACCTGGGATATTGAGAAAACTCAGTGTCGTGAAGTGTACCGTGCAGGCAGTAGTAAAGACGCGCCAAAAAGTTACGAACCCTGGCCAGTTGACGAGGATCGTCCAGAAGGCATGCTAGGCCGTTTCGCTACGGCTTTAGAGGCGAGCTCTACCAATGCTGACCGAGGAGTTCGAGCAATGATAGCTGGGACAGATTCTCTCGACGATAGCCGGGAATCTAAGTACGGGTTCATTATGACAGGTGGATCAGACAAGAAAATACGTTTCTGGGATCTTTCTCATGTTGAGAGTTCGATGGTGGTCAGCGGGTTAGATGGCGAGGAGATAAAGCCAACTTTCACAACTTCACATCCTACTGCTTCGCTGACCCTCAATACGGAACGTATCCCACGACCTGATCCCACAGCACCAAATGCAGGAGCTAGCTCAAAGGTGTCTGCCAACAGTAAAGCTTCGAGTGGAAGAGCCCCAAGATCAACTGTCATTTCGTTGCAGCAGCAGTTGCTGTTAAAGTCACATTTGGACTCCATTCTAGATATTGCATTGATAGAATCTCCGTATGGCATGATGGTGTCGGTAGATAGGTCGGGTGTTGTATTTGTCTTTCAATGATATATTGGGGATTGGAGTTAGGATGTAAATATACATAGCTCAGGCGCTCGGAAACATCATGGCAATGGAGTAAGAATTCCTGATAGATAGCATTAGTATGAACATATTAACCGAAACTAAGATTGAGTTGTTCATGAAGTAACAGAACACTCTGCTTGGGCCATTGTCATATGTGATTAATTGCCATATCGGGACATTTTGAGATCACGTGATGCATAAAAAGCTGCAAGGCATCTCGACTTCAATAATTCTTCAGCCTTGTTTGATCCCACCTCTCTTCCTTTGACAACACCACTACCTAATTCCTTCGACCCCTACTCACACTCTTCCCGACCCCAATTGATACTACCCCTCTCCAAACCAGTCTCCATCGACCAGATAAATCGACAAAATGAGGCTCACAGCGGAGCTAATTCAAAATTCCCTATCTTACCTCAACCCTCTTAAAGAGCGCGAGCTAGATCTACGAGGTGCGTTTTAGATTTTAATTTCTGAAAAGAACATGATATACTACACTTTTGAGGCGAGCTGAGTTGATATCAAATTTTGGGAGGGTTGTAGGACATAAAATACCAGCCATTGAGAATCTTGGTGTTGCGGGAGTGAGTTTACCCAATCCCAAATCCCCATTCCTGTCCACCCACTGGCCCTTCCTCTTCGCTATGCAGAGGGAGATACGGAAAGACGGCGCTCGAAAGAAGTTTGATACTGATGTTCCATGGAATAGCCGCACGATGCGATCGACTTCACCGACAATGACATCACAGTTCTAGGCAACTTCCCCCTCTCACCACGCGTTCGCACCCTCCTGCTCGCGCGCAACAGGGTGTCCAGCATCCAGCCTACAGTAGCGACCGCGATTCCATACCTCACGACTCTTGTGCTGACATCCAACAACGTGGCCGAGTTGGCAGACCTGGATGTCTTGAGCTCATTTAAATACCTAACGCATCTGTCGCTGTTGGAGAACCCTGTTACGGGGAAAGAGGTGCGTACTGTCATTATTGAAGGGCAGATACTCTTAATCGTAGGGATGTAGCTGACAGAAAACAACAACAGTATTACCGATACTGGGTTCTATGGCGGTGTCCCTCGGTCCGCTTCCTAGACTTCAAGAAGGTCAAGGATGTCGAGCGCAAGAAGGGTGAGGAATTATTCGGCTCCGCAGCTGAGCCTTCGCAGTTAGCTTTAAAGGTACGTTCTATCTTCTTCCATCTTCACTTGGTGTTCCCTTCACAAAGCCTAACAAATGTAAACAGATCATGGGCATTAAATCTCGCACTTTCGAAGCCCCCTCGGCCAACGGCATCGCAGCTGCAGCACCTAACAAGAACTACCGTGTGAAGCTCACGGACAAAGAACGCAAGAAGGTCGAGGAGATGATTCGGAATGCCAAGACGTTAGAGGAGATCATAAAGCTGGAGAAGGAGCTTAACGAGGGAAAGGTACCAGCCGGTGCGCATGATGATGCAATGGAGGAATGAAATGGGGAATATGCTTGTATATGACAGAAAGGAGAGGAGTTTGGGCTATACTAGACTTATGGTATGCATCGGCGTTATGGGGATGTGTCGAACGAAAAGTCCAGGCGTTTAGTTACATCTATGGCTCGAGAGTAGATATCGAGTGCCTTTGGCCTAAGCAGTCATTGCATATAAAAACATATCCGGTCATTTAATGAAATTTCATGTGTGCTGCTTCTGCGTCCTTGAAAAAGTTTGAATATTTACTTTTTGGCTAATTCATATACAATGCCTCGCAAATCCTACTGAACATAATGTCTAACTCATCTCAACATCCTCTTTCTCTCCACCGCTAATCTCGCGTCCCAAACTAACTCTGCTACCACGAACCTGCATCTCGTGATTTAATTGCGCATTCGGATCTTCATCGTCTCCCTCGCCTTCCTGTTCCGCACTACCATCGCCCACACCGTTCCCATTCAATCCATCCCCATTGAGTACCGACGCACGACGACCAGTATCTAAAGTCGTCTGCCCAGCTTCCATACCATTAGCGGTGGTGGATGCGCCGTTGGTTGCTGTTGTGGTAGTAGTTGTGCCCCCGGGGGCTTTGCGGGATTTGATCTCCGAGTAAGGGACGGTTTTGGGGATGATGTCGGAAAGGAATTCAAGGTTGTCGTGACGAGTTACGGCTCCGGCTGGGAAGGTCATCAGTAAGGACGAGTATGACAGGAGATAGAAGCTGGGGAACTAGGGGTTTGGAAAGGGACTTGATAGGGTATGAAAAAGGGGTTTGGCTTCTTACCCAGATCCCGATATTGAATGTTACGACGTGGCTTTCGCTCAGACTTCACGATGTTGTGACCTTGCTCGGCGAGGTATTGGATGAACATTTCCTGCGTGGTAATTAGATATCTGACATCAGGAAGATCCTGTCGGAGATGAAAAGTTACCGTAGCCTGGGTGATTACAAACGCTGCTTGGTTGGAACAGGTACCGATATCTTGGTCAAGGTTGATTAGTCTCTTGACGCGTGCAACTGAGACAGGATGTTAGAATTGGAGTAAAACAGAAGAAAACACAGAGGGTATATACAAGGAAGAGCTGTGGTGCCTGTGGGCTCGTCATGTGGAGGTACGGGTCCGGCGTTGTAAGGCATTCTCTTATTATGTGAAGTGTTATGGAGCAAGATGTCGTCGTAATCGAATCTAGAGTGTTTACAGATAGCGTTCGATGGATAGGATCATTCGCTAATTCCTTGGGCATGAACAGTGTGGTTGGCTACATTGAACACAATTAGCAATATTTTTAGTTGGTAGCCAAGTGCGAAACATGATGTGGGTGACAATGCAGAAATATAAGCGCCATAGTCATGTAATGTACCTGCTTTGGCCGTATTATCATATGAAAGTCTTGCTTCAGCATTTTGACTGTCGACTACTTTTCGACGCGCTCTTTTTGAGGTCAGAACACTTGTTTCCGAATTGAGCGGTGCCCACTGTAATTGTTGATTAAGTGGTAGTATTGCATCCACTCTATATTCAACAGTAGTAGATTGAAGTCGCTCTCGATGAATTGCATTTGCCTTGTCAGTACGTCTTAACGTGGTGACCTGCTCTTGTTGCGCTTGTTCATCTATGGCAAGTTGGGCATTAAGAGAAAGTCTCTTAGACGCACGTCTTTCCATGTTTAATTGTAAAATTTAAACGTTCGATAGAAAAGTAGGATCATTTGGGCAGCAAATTTGATCCTGTCCGTAAGTAGAGAAATGTATAATAGCCCGCGAAGCCTGCACTAAACGGAACTGCGACTTGAGATCACATCTAGAAGGAGCTTCCACTCACTCCAATCAGACTTCTGCTTTTCAACTCAGTCTAATACTACTGCAGTCTCCAACGGAGAAACAGTATGCTCAGAATTGGCAAGATAGAATGAATGTGGCTTTCTCAGAGAAGGATATTACACGATCTCCCTTTCGAGAACTTATCGACTTCAACAAGCTCCTCGACATGACTAATTGAGATATATCGAGTAACATCAAATACACGCTCTTACATCAAGTTCACAGCCGGAAATCTTTGCAAAACCCGGTAGCTTAAATAAAAGGTTTCCTATTATTAAGGAAATGATATGGTAATAGTCTTGGTGTGTAGTAATCAGGCGTGATAGAAGTTCTGAAAGACGGATTAGAAGCTGAACACGACATCACAGATTGATCAAGAAGACCTTCTAACACGTACCTCGACGAGATTGAGATGTGAGAAACTTCCACAGTCGTTGAATTTAAAGATGTAGTCGTACAAAAACACGGTCTCACGCGAGGCCAAAATCCACAAGAGGGTTTCTTGTTCACGTGACCATAGCTACTCCAAGAAACTACCTCCTCAGTGAAGCTCACAGCTAGTGGAGTTGAAGACTGAGTTTATTCGAGAGTGTTATTCTAGTAGTGGACTATCCTGCTTCTCTAAACCCAATATCTAAACGTGAATGTAGAGCTCTGCTATTGAGCACGTGAATATAGAGAACCACGCTACTGTTAATATGAAATGTTAGTCCATAGACGCGATAACACTGCCAATCTCTTGAATAGATAAATAATCTAGCATACTCAAATGAACAAAGACATAAGTATAAATATAAGCATCTAGGCACAGTCCATACTTCAGTCTCATGCAGTTCGAGCATATTACTAGCATGAGCAAGTGTGAGAGACGGCCAACCCAGAAAAAGTTATTGATTGCCGTAGGTTTTCGAAGAAGGTGGTGAAGATTCTCTTCCAAGCCTTAAAATTGCATCTTTATCGCATGGCTCATTTCCTTTCTACTACTTTATTTTCCAAGTCATAACATACTTGGTCTTACACAGTTTTAACTTCTATTTATATACCAGAAAGAAGTCCTCGGTCATTCCTGTCCCCTCCCCCCATTTTGCCATAACCTTCAAATACATGCATCCAAAGTCCCACATATGTTTGTCAGATCACATGCCAAATAAGATGTCCCTTTCAATATTGCTAGACACTTTCCTTCTTGGGACTTCCATAGAATAGGCTATCCTTTGTAATGTGTAATACATGACTAATCGGAGGTAGAGGCATATTAATGACCATATACACTTCCCGCCCTGCATTCGGTAGGCTTTCAAAGTAGGTACGCTAGCATGCCGTGGTTAAAGAAGAATCTCACGTAAGATTTGTCCAGTTTAAGATTTTTAAGCAAAACGTCCGCGGAGATTTATAATAACCAGTTCGTAATAGTGGTATTGGTAATGCTGAATGCTGAATGCTGAATGCTGAAACCAATTATTTATATGTATATATACCTGTAGCTAAGCTACCAAATTAAGACTTTGACAACCAAAGCAAAAATCTGGTAGTATGATTGATTTTACACTTTCTGAGGCGCAGAATGCCGGTACGTAAAAACCACCTGCCAAAATTCGAGATGCTCTATGTTTCTCGAGAGTGCATTCTTATTTTCGGATAAGTGCATCCACTCTCCAGAGAATATGGTAGGATAGCTGCCTTTATAATCTCGAACATCGTACAAATCGTAACCTTGTTAATTTCTTCCTGATCCAGTTCGCAACATGGGCACGTTGTTCGCAACAAATGTTCTTTCTAATGCCTCGGCCACCTATTCTAATCATATTACCCAGAAGCAGCGCTTTCAATCTCTCCGCGAATTCTATGCCCAAGCCGTGGGAGGTGGTATGATTCGTGGTTTGATACCACCATCTCTTTGTGGGCAAGGTGGTTCGGTCATTGATTCTGCACTCCTTGTGGAAGAGCTGTTCAAAGTTGATCGGAGTTTGTCGCTCACAATTTTAGCTACGGGGCTGGGATTAAGTCCGTTGTTGATTGGGGGTACGAAGGAGTTGCAAACGGAGTTTCTGAAGCCGTTTCTAAGTGGTGAGGGGGCGCCATTGGCGAGTTTGGTTCATAGTGAGCCTGAGGGGACAGCAAATTGGCTGGAAAAGGGGGGGAAAGGCTTGCGGACCACCGCCAGGAAGGAGGGTGATGAGTGGATACTTAATGGAGACAAGGCACGTAAATTGCGGGAGAAAGATTTTGATTCTATTAAACTAATCGAAGAAATCAGATGTGGCCAACCAATTGCTGTGGATGGGACGATAAAGGTGCTGACCTCCAGTGCGTTGTTTGCCGCCTTTCTCAGAATGGAGAGCCGCAAGATCCGAGTGAGGATCCAACGGATAGTATAATGATTCTTTTGGTTACTCGTGAGGTGGTTGTGAATAATGAGCCAGGTGCTTATAAAGTCCTGAATCACTTCGAGACCGTGGGATTCTCCAGTACTGCTGGTCCTCATACAAGGTTCACTAATTTCCGAGTACCTAATCATAATGTTCTTGCTGGTCCAAAAGGGAACGGTGCCGAGATTGTGAAGCAGTGTTTTACTGCTACAGCTGCGCGTAAGTCAAAATCAACCCAAGAGCAGTGATCGAATGAAGCAAACACTCATTCTTTGTCTTCACTATTTATGTCAAGAGACTAAATCTATCGTATGTAGTGGTAGGTGCGATATCTGTAGCGATCATGTCAGCAGCGTTCGAAGCAGCTCTCAACTTTGCAAAGTCTGATTCGCGTGGTGGAGCGGAACCCATATTCGAAAGACAGAGCGTTTCCGACCTCCTAATGAACGTCAAGATGCGCATCGATGCTTCAAGATTTCTAACCTGGAAAGCTTGTCATGCACTTGACAAGGGACTAGGCGGAGAGCTTGCCCTCGAGGCGAAAATATATTGCTCTGAACTAGCTGTAAAAAGTGTTTCGGATTGCATGTCTGCCGTTGGGATGTAAGTCTTATATGATACAGGAATTACTGCATGGCACTAATACACAAAAGGACATCTTACAGCAAGGAGAGCGTATTCCCAGGCCTGCTGAATGATGCCATGGCCTTGCCACTTTTTGATGGTGGAAATGTGGGTGTCCGCAGGAGAGCATTGGAGAATATTATTGCTGCAAAGGACTACCAACCTTGGGAAGCTACATACGGAGGGCATACCACAACAAAAGACCAATAACAGTGCAATGAAGTACATCGGCCAGGGATTCAATATAGCGAGCATTTGGACTTAAGTCCTGTGATGGATGTGACAAACCAGATCATATAACGAGGACACAGGCAAGCTAATAGAATACTTATCTTAATTCTTTCTAGGAAATCTGAGGACCGATGAGAGTTGTCGTGCAAACAAACTGTGTTGAATGATTATATCATCTACTTTTCAATGTCACATTCATTTAGCCACAAATTTGAGTATAGAAGTACGACTTTAGAGAACCTGTAACCGGCTACTTAAGACTGGGGATCGGTACCGGGTATCGGGTGTCGGGAATTAGGAGGGGTACTGGAACCTAGCGCACCAAGCCAGGGTCCAATCCAATATTTTTCCTCTAGTGTGTAAATTACCACGTTAATTCAACGCTCTGGAGTCACTGACCTCTTATCATCTCCCACCTTCAATATTTGGAGTCACTACCTCTCCCAATTACCCCGTCTTGGTACCAATTCTCTCTTGACTGCGCTACACAAAAGTTCATTTACAAAACCCCTCGCAATTACACTGTTTGGAGGTGTTCACTTCAACCCCGCCATAACTGGAATTCCGAACTTCGCAAATTCTTACAATCATTGAAGATCAACAAACATGTCTTCTACTGCTGTCGCCGATGCGGCGCCTCACAAACTTTACGATACCATCCTCACCTTGGACTTTGGAAGCCAATATACCCATCTTATTTCTCGACGTCTGCGAGAGCTAAATGTTTACTCTGAGATGCTACCATGCACTCAGAAGATCTCAGACCTCGACTTTACGCCCAAAGGCATAATACTCTCAGGAGGTCCTTACTCGGTGTACGACAAAGATGCCCCTCACGTCGATCCAGCAATCTTTGAACTTGGTATCCCAATTCTTGGAATATGTTATGGTCTACAGGAGATAGCCTGGCACGAGGACATTAAGAACGTAAAGGCTGGAACAAAGCGGGAATATGGCCCAGCAAAGGTGCAAGCACGGAGACACCATGGGCATGTCGACAAATTGTTCAAGGATATCGAGGATGATATGGATGTGTACATGTCTCATGGTGATAAGTTATCGAGCCTTCCTGCAGGTTTTCATACCGTTGCCGAAACCTCAAACTCCCCATATGCCGGAATCGCGCATGAGTCCAAGCCGATATATGGCATCCAGTTTCACCCCGAGGTCACACACACCCCACGGGGTATCAAGCTACTGGAGAACTTTGCTGTTGGAATATGTGGTGCCCGGCAAAACTGGACTATGGCAAAATTCTGTGACTTAGAGATCGAGAAGATTCGTGCTTTAGTTGGTGATAAAGGCCAAGTGCTAGGGGCAGTAAGCGGGGGAGTTGACTCATCTGTCTGTGCTGCGTTGATGCACCGGGCCATTGGCGACAGGTTTCATGCAGTACTTGTTGACAACGGTTGCATGCGTCTCAATGAATGTGAACAAGTCAAGATTGCACTGGAGAAGAACTTGGGTATCAACCTTACAGTTGTTGATGCATCGGACCTATTCCTCGATAGACTAGCTGGCGTCGTCAATGACCCAGAGAAAAAAAGAAAGATTATGGGTAATACTTTCATAGACGTATTTGAGAAAGAAGCGCTCAAAATTGAGGAGGCAGCTGCCAATTCCCCTAAAGCTGGGAAGATCGAATGGTTTCTCCAGGGAACACTATACCCAGATGTCATCGAGAGTATATCATTTAAGGGTCCTTCCGCCACTATCAAAACCCATCACAATGTTGGTGGTCTTACCGACAAGATGAAGAATGGTCAGGGTCTCAAACTTATTGAGCCTCTTCGAGAGCTCTTCAAAGATGAAGCACGGGAATTAGGGAGACAATTAGGTCTCCCAGAAGAACTGGTAGGACGGCATCCGTTCCCTGGACCAGGGATCTGCATTAGAGTCGTGGGTGAAGTGACACGCGAGAGAGTAGCAATCGCTAGAAAAGCCGATTTTATTTTTATCGAGGAGATTCGTAAAGCCGGACTCTACGACCAAATCAGTCAAGCCTACGCAGCGCTTCTCATAGTCAACGCTGTTGGCGTACAAGGCGACAAACGAGTACATGCTCCGGTTATTGCACTACGTGCTGTCAAGACCACCGATTTCATGACAGCTGATGTTTTTGACTTCAGTCGAAAATTTACCCAGACAGTCGCTAGCCGAATCATGAATGAAGTGGATGGGATTAGCCGAGTTTTCTATGATGAAACCCCTAAACCTCCTGGAACCATTGAGATGGAGTAGTTGGTGACACAAATTTCTGGTGAATTTAATGCATCTCAAGGTTTGACGCAAGGATGGGTTAGGCTTTTTAACTTATGAATCTTCTTTTGTTGAAGTGGATTTCTGGCGTTGTTGAGTTTAGACAGTTAGAACGATAGAGCTATATAGGAGGACGTAGTTTTGGTGTTGGGACAAGATCGGTAGGCGTATTCGCACAGAGTTTGTTCTCACTAGAGCTGGAATAATAAACTAAAACAATAACTTTTTAATTTGGACGGCTCTGCCACCACAATGCTCTATCAAAGACCTATCGCAGTGCAACCAGAAAATTGAACCTTATCAAATCTATCAAGCGCTCTAAATACTTGATATTTTATTCAATTCAATACTTTCGTCATTCGATCTGCTAATTTTTCATATGCCCCCCGGAATCCTAGCACTGGCTCTAGATGATATGGCTTGCGGCTTCACCTAAATATGGATTCGCCGTGCCAGACTGTGTAGGGAAAACGCTCGGGGGTAAAAGTAGATTATGCGTATTAATTTTCCAGAATTTTGATCAATTCGGTTCATATTGCTTTTTTCAAAGCAGATCCATATTAATAGTGGCTACGTCAAATGCGTTAAACAGCTTGAGGCAACACACAGATTTCCTACATGTTTTGTGCTCTCTGTATGATATTGGTATCAAATGATTGGGCTTCAAATCACGTGGAGATAAGCGCGAGATAAGCAACAACAAGAACAAATCGTGGGGTCATTTCTGTTTTTTTTTAACTTCACAAAATACCAATACACAATGGTTAAGAAGAGAGTAAGAGATCCAGAGGTCCTCCCTGAGGCACCTCAAGTCAAGGTTGATGACGATGACAGTGGAAGCGACACAGTGAGTCCCTAGGATTTAGTGGACAGGACGAATAACTAACCTGTTTACTTAGGATATGAATATGGTGGATGTGGAATTTGAATGGTTTAATTTTAAACCAGACATCGACTTCCACGGGCTTCGCAGTCTTGTAAGACAACTACTTGATGTCGACTCCCAGATTTTCGATTTGTCAGCTCTTGCAGACCTTATTTTATCGCAACCTACTGTTGGCTCTACAGTGAAAGTTGATGGGGAAGACACAGACGCTTATGCTTTCCTTACAGTCCTAAATCTGCACGAACACCGAGAAAAGGCAGTTATACAGCAATTGACGCAGTATATAAAAGAAAAGGCGAAAACCAATCAGAACTTAGCACCACTGGAGGGAATACTTGGAAGTTCAAGTCAGATTGGGCTAGTACTCACAGAGCGACTAATCAATGCGCCATCCGAAATATCTCCGCCTATGTACGGAATGCTCATCGACGAACTGGAAGCTGCTGTTGAAGACAAAGAACCCTACGAATTCTCGCATTATCTGATTGTTTCCAAAACCTATCAGGAAATTGAATCCACTCTAGATCAAGAAGATGCACCAAGGCAGAAGAAAAGCAAGGCAGGAAGCAGTGCTAGAGAAACATTCTACTTTCATCCCGAGGACGAGGTGCTCCAACGGCATGCATTAGCGTTTGGGACCTATGATTACACCAAAGATGAGGGAGAGGGAATGGCTGATAGTAAGAGAGCTTTCCAGGACATGGGAATCAAACCGCAAGGATCTATGATCTTGATAGAGGCAAGCAAATTTGAAGGTGCAATCAAGGCAATGACTGAGTATTTAAGTCCTCAACAATAAAAAACAAATGTTTGCTGGCATTTTCAATTGACTATTATGATGTCTCGTCCTGCTCCAAACGTTGCATCAAGTACTCGACCTCCACTTCCTTAGTAAGAGGAATAACAAAGTCCTTATACATTTTCACAACTGCATCTACATTTATCTTGCTGGGCGCCTCAGCACCAATACTTGGATCAGTCCCGTAAGTCCTCGCCTTTAAACCTAATCTTTGTAGCACCGTCTTCTCTACCGCCTCGTTTGTAATCGCAGCACCAATCCCAGCTCTATCCTCTGCCTTTATCAATTTTGTGTATTTCTCTCTCTCAGTCTGAAATTTTGATTCTGCGACAAATTTTCCAAAATGGATTCTCCGTGATAAAGCTTGTAGACAGTTGATATCGCAGGTAGCTGCAGAGCCATAATTCTCTTCCGTCTCACCTCTGTCCTGTCTTCCAAAATCCGAGCACACTACAGGTAGAAACTCTTCAATGTAACTCTGCTTAATCTTTTCGTTGACGTTCACATCATTGGTGTGTAAAATCTTTGGATAGTGCAATGGCTGTAGAATCGGTTCTTGTAAAGCATTGGGAAAGAATGGATATTCATCCGGTGATTGGAAACGTCTAATCAGGGAGTCAAGCTTTTCCCGTTCGCAGAGTGTCCAGTCGAGAAAAGAAAGGTCGCTATTTGGAATTTTCAAGGCGCCAGGTTTATAAATTGTGTTGTTGAGGGGAAACTGAACTCGTTCAATGAGGTGGAAAGTTATCGAGTCTTCTAATCGACTGTTACTGTTAGCAATTGGTAAAGTTTAAAGAATTTAGTGGATTTACATAAGCTGGAAACGAATGTTCGATAGATCTAAAGCTTTGGAAGCGTCAGAAAGGTCAATTGCTGCGTCCATGGTTGTCGAAAGTGGAGGGTATTGGGGAAGGTTGGATGGGTGCTGAATTGGCCTTTTAGAAACCTATAGAAACGATTTGCTTGACTTCCCGCAATTCTGAGCTTGAATACCTCCAGTTTATTGCGTGTAACCCGAAACCTGCAATTCGTTCTGAGGTTGAGGTTGTGATGGTAAAGGTAAACGCAGGCCGAAGTTCGGCTGACAGCCTTGTGGGCAATCCTAGTCAAATTACTAAAGGTGTGGCTGCATCATCGGTTCGGTTCAAAACAAGCCCAGCTTCGCCAGGTATCCATAACCAGAACCCATTGTTGCACAATTGCTATATAACCAAACGCCGCAGGATCAGATGTTCTGTAGAATACATATCTAGCTGGTATATGTCTGGAATACTGCCATAGTGAACGTATGGCCGGTTCAAGTAGCCACAATGGCTACCCAATCCTTGAAGGCGACGAGGAGTCTACCATAATATCTGTCAGTAATAGTTATTCATTTACTTAATAAAATGCACTGCAACTAACATGTTCATCTTTAGACTCGGGGGCTGGAAGCATTTGGACGCAAAGTCACCACGACTGCTGGGCATCTCATGGGACCTATAGCAGATTCCGCGACGAGCAACCACTACCAAAGTGCCATGAGCGACTTACACAAGCAACTGCGAAGGCCGAACCTGCAAAGAAGTGTCTTCTCTTTCGCGAAAACTTCTCCTACAGATATGGTTCGATCAAAGCTATCTACATCAGAAATACAATACCGAGCTCTTACTTTTCTGCCCGATGACCTTCTTGAAAACATCCCAGAGGACGAAAACTCGTATTCTTTATTTCAAGGGTTTCAAGCGACGCTGCCGAGTAGTCCGGAGGGAAAGAAGCATCGAAGGAAGATATCAAGAGGCCGCAAATTGATCGAAGACGATAAGTCTGAGGCGGATGGGGGTCCTCCAACCCTAGCAAAGTTAAAGAAGGAACAGAAAGCTCTAAATCATCAACTAGAAATGATGGGCATTCGAAAGAATATGGCAAGCAGTGAGATTCATGAAATAGACAATAAAATCGCCAATCTGGGTATTATGCGGGGGATAGTCTTGGATCGTCTAGCAGGCTTGGAGCAAGATGAAGCCATGCTCGAACACGATAGTTGGTCCTTCCGAATCGTCTCCTCCATGACTACAACTGACATTGTATAGTACTTGATATCGAAAGCCGACTTGAAGATGCTCAAGAGGAGTTCGACCAAGCAGAGGCACTAGCTCAAACATTGAAGGCTGAGGCGGATGTAGTGGTGGAGAATGACGAGAGTGAAGATCCGTCATTCATGTCTGAATCAATCTACGAGAAATTACCTTCGGCCAATAGTACTCCTACGAAACCGAAGCGTCACAAGACAATCCGGCGGAAGTCGATGCCAATTCTGCACGAGCACTTTGAATCTGGTTCTAAGATTAGAGAGATTCAAGCTCATCAGGATTCCATCACAGCCTTGGATTTTGATGTACCATTTGGAACGATGGTTACCGCTGCGCTAGATGATACTGTGCGAGTTTGGGACATGAACGTAGGTAGGTGTATAGGTCTTCTTGAGGGACATACGGCATCTGTAAGAGCTCTACAAGTAGAAGACAACATCGTGGCCACTGGATCCATGGATGCTACTGTCAGATTATGGGATCTTAGCAAAGCTCGCTATGAACCTCAGGATAATCGCATCAACAAAGAAGATGTGGACGAAGATGAGGATCCCTTAGCATTTGGAGAGATCGAGGATGAGCAAGCCCCTCCTCCAGTGGGCACTATGAGTGATTGCCCACTATTTACATTGGAAGCGCACGTGGATGAAGTCACTGCTTTGTACATGAAAGGCGATACTCTCATATCAGGATCAGCTGATAAAACGTTGCGTCAATGGGATCTTGAGAAAGGCCGCTGCGTACAAACGCTTGATGTGATGTGGGCAGCGGCACAAGCCTCTGCAAGTATGGGCTCATCTGAAGGTGCTTGGAGACAAACCGGCCGGGTACCCGATGCGTCAGCAGATTTTGTAGGCGCGGTCCAGGTTTTCGATGCCGCTCTCGCTTGTGGGACTGCTGATGGTATGGTGCGGTTGTGGGATCTCCGAAGTGGACAAGTCCATCGCAGTCTTGTGGGACATACCGGGCCTGTCACCTGTCTACAGTTTGATGATGTGCATTTGGTAACTGGCAGTCTGGATAGGAGTATAAGAGTATGTATTCACCTGCCCACTACTTATAAGCGAAGTACTAACCGAACAAAGATCTGGGATCTTAGAACAGGAGCAATACACGATGCCTACGCATACGACGCACCAATAACAAGCATGATGTTCGATACCAGGAGGATCGTGTCAGCAGCAGGTGAGAACGTAGCGAAAGTGTATGATAAAACTGATGGCAAACATTGGGATTGTGGCTCAGGTGTTACTTCTGAGGAGGAGAACAGGATACCAGCAATTGTAGAAAAGGTGAGGATTAAGGATGGGTATTTGACTGAGGGAAGGAGGGACGGTATTGTTGGCATTTGGTCCACTTAAGCCGCAGAATGGAGGTCTACCTTGTCTAGGTATATAGTGTACGAATTGAAGATATACGAAAGAATCCCCCTTAAGGTGTCCATATATAACAAGTACGGTGCATTGCAATTACCAAACATTCATCTAGTGTGGGAGTATAGAGCCTGGGGCAGTCATGGATCACTGAGAAGTAATTTGTATTCTTATATGGCATAAAAAGTGTGGCTGGACCATGACATCTGTCTTTGTATGGTCTGATTGTGAATGCTAATGAGTGTTTAATTTTATGAGTCAACACAACTTCTTCGACCTGCCGACTCTTTCGATATCTGTTAAGTCCAACTCGTGAATTCCATAGAGTTCTCTCTCTTCCGGTGAACAGAGCGAAAAAAAACCACCCTTCCCCTTCTAATAAATACCAGCTGTTCTACTCTTCGGCATTCCTTCCATCCGTTGCCTTGAAACTTCTAGGCAAGTTTCAATATACCACTCTAATCTTCCATCCAACCTTCAACACCCTCGCCGCGATCAATGCCGCAGCAGCGGCCACATATGACAATCCGGCAAAGACAATCAAGCCCCAAAAGTCGCCATCCAGCACGGTCAACAACGCGCCAGCAATTGGCAAGCCAGTCAGCGTTCCAAACGCCACGAACATCCAGCACGTGGCAAAGTACCTCCCATAATGTTCCGTTTTGCACATCTGGCCTACACAAACGGGGCTTAGACTGAGATTGGAGCCGCTCACGAAGCCGAAGATGACGGCAAAGACGATGATCATAGCTGAGGAATCGCCAGCTGGGAGCCAGAGCGCAAAACACGCAATTACGCAGAGGAGGATACTGAGAATAAGCGTATTAACACGGCCAATCATATCCGCAACAATCCCGGCGAAGAACCGGCCGAAGAAGGAGCCAGCGTTAAGTATCGCAAGGACTTGATAGCCAAAGGCGGTGCTGTGGCCATGTGCGTTAGAGTAAGATGTGATATATGTCAGTGGTACAAAGATACCCCATTCCATGAGGAAAATCCCAAGAGTGACAAAGGCAAATGGCAAGTCTTTCAAAACCGAAAGGTCAGGCGAGATGCTGCGGAAACGTGCCATAGGCTTTTTGGGTAGTCGGCTGCGGATTAAAAGATTGGCGATGATGAGGAGGAACATTAGGATAAAACCCACAATTCGCATTGACCACGCGAAGCCGACGGCGGGGAAGAGACGTTGGAGCATAAGTGGAAAGACGATACCACCGATACTCCCGGAAGTCATGGCAATTCCTGTAGCGTTTCCTCGTTTCACGAGAAAGTAGTGACCTACGGAAGCGATGTTCGGCGTGTTGATTAAGGCGCCGCCGAGGCCGTTGAGGACGCTATATACGAGGAAGAAATGCCAGTATTCAGTACATTCTCCTAACAGGAACATGGAGAGCACCAATAAAATGCTTCCACTAAACACCAAAGCTCGTGGTCCGTACGCGTCAAAAATTGGTCCAATGGGTGCACCGCAGAAAAAGGTTAGGAAGAGAGAGAACCCGAAGATCCAGCCGATGGCATCGGGACTGTAATCTTTCAACTGGTTCGCACTGAAGTAATCCAATAGGACTGCTGTGCTATTGATGATCCCAAATACTGAGAAGCTGGCACAGAACGCTCCGAGGACGACGAGCCAGGCTCTTAAGCCGCCTTCAGGAAAGTCGTCTTTATCATCGTGAGTCTCGTTCTCAACACTAAGGTTGTCGATATTTGACGAATTTGGTCCCTGTGGATTTGGTATCTCGTTCCCAGATTGCCTTGAAACTGGGGATTCTGATGTGTTTAGGGCGGCATTTGCAGCATCGTGAGATACTGAACCTGAATCTGGACCTGAACTAGCAACATGATTGAGTTGGTATTTTAGGCAGCTGTCCTCTGCTAAAGTAGATCCTACGGGGTTCATTCGCTGCAACCCACGTATATTGTGATCCACGGATCTACTAAATAACAAAGTGAGCAATCTTAGGCATTTCGTATGCTGAAAGTCTGAATTTCAAAAACGTACCTTATTTTTATGTAGGTCAGATAGGAAAATGTGTATATTAGAATCAGGGGTACGACGAGAAGTAGATCTTCTCTTTGATCGTTATACGAAACCTAAATCCTTTTGGATGCTAGGTGACGCTGCAACTGTCTTTGAAAGATGAATACCAGAGTAGAATGTGGGGAAGCTCTTTAAAGAAATATTGTATGGGATATTTTCGCCGGCCGGCAGCCGGCTATGTAGCGGTCATCCCTTAAGTGGACGACGGCCGGACCCGTTCAAAGTTGGGGGGAAAAGAAATTGAATACTTTGGCTGTGCACGTGATGTACATTTACGTAACTATATGGCCTCTGGGAGTTCTGCTCCGCTGGTTTGCGGCGGATTGAATCGACATACAGATTCAAAGATGTGATATACGTGCATTTTGGTAATGCAATTCTGTAACCGAATCACGCTTGATGATGATCGTTCCTCCATACTTATATAACCAAGTGAAATCCTCCTTGGCGGAAATCAAGGAATAAGCATTGACAAGCAGAATCCTTGTGACTAGTATCATTGCTGTATTCTGGCCTAAAGCCTTCGTGGGGGTGTTTTCTCTTGCTTCTACATAGGACAAAATGTTGGAATATTCCCGACCCTGATGTCAATCTGTATATATGCGAGCCGTGGAAAGGGTTCATCTATCATATACTTACCTATCTTCTAATATGCCAATGACCAAAAAAAACTCACCATTCAAAAATATTTAGCAAGGTTTACGCTGCTGTATTTATATAGTTATGCTATCCATACCATTTTGTCAGATTCAATGTGATCCCGTTCTGCATGTCTTAGCATTAAGGGCCAATCAAGCTCGATCCTTCGTCTGACCTAAATCACGGCCAAAACCGTAGATGAGATCGGCAGTCCCTAAGAAATAAAATGTAATTGAATGCTGTTTCTTCTTCATTCCTTTAATTCTTCCATTCATCACCAGTTTCCATCTTGAGCGTCCCGGAGTTCTTGTTATATTTTCTAGCTTTTCTTTCCATGGCAAAACCGAGAGTCGCTACGCGAAAGAACAAATCGCAATGCCGATGCCTATAAGCTAAACGAAGATTCGTCTCAATAGTCAAATCATTAACAAGCCGCCCAATGCATTTTTGATCCATTCAAATATTGTAAGTAGAAAGAGCAAAATTTATTGCCAAAGATAAATATCCCATACACAGTTGTTGTACCTCTTATGCGAGTAGTTCTACATCTAAGCCTATAGACCGCATGAAGAGATTGACATTCGCCAGTCGTTGGCTGGACATAGCTGGGGGAAGCGTCTTTGCAAGCGCAACAGTCTCCATAACACGATCCTTGACAGCCATGACAAGCCGTTGTTGTTGCTCGGGGCTAGCGCCTATTCCGATCGCGGCCAAGAATTGCCAGACGTAGATATCTTCACCAGTATTGACAGTGCCGGGGAAGACGGTGGGGAGGGTGGGCTCTAGCACGTTGAAGAACGTATTATAAGTGTTGACCCTTGTTTTCAGTTAGTACATATATTGGCATAAAATCAATAGCTTTGCTTACCATTGTGCCCATTCTTGCTCATTCACATCCCCACCTTGTTTAAGAAGCTCGGCGCGGCTGAGAACCATGGTCAACAAGCTAACCCCAACTCGTGTCCGGGCGATAATATCAACATTAATGCTGAGAACCAAGCCCAGAACTCCAGTGATGATGTCTAGAGGAGCTTCTCCAAGATAGGAAAAGAGACTCGGCAATACCGCTGATGAGAAAAGCTCGACATTCTCCCGAATACGAGCGTTTAATAGAGTCTCGCCTGAGAGGAGCTGGGCTTGTCGAACTACGTCAAGCTGATCAAGATGAACAACAATCATGGTGAGAATAGTGGTTCTTTGTTCGTGAGTGATGTGACGGAAGACACGTTGAATGGACTTTTTGCCCTTGCTAAATGAAAGGTATGCAATAAAGGGATGAATCTCCGTTGCACCAATGGGCTCATGAACCTTCAGTTGTTGCCATAATTTTGCGTTTAGCTTATCGGCCTTCTCACGCCAGTCCATGTGGCGACCAACAAGCTCGGGATCGACATCATCGTGCAATGGTGGAGGAAGGTGACGCTCGTGGTCTTCCATCTCCATCAAGGTGCTGTATACATTTTCGATGTCAGTAAGCACTGTCTTTCGGTCACTACCTGTAACTCCAGGGGTTTTCCGATCGTTCTCGGTACGCTTGAAGTTGAGAAGTGGTTTAGGAGTCTTTGCATTGCTGAAAGAGATCTTGCCTAGACTGCCCTCAATGACCAATTGCTTGTTCTTAGGCTTGTTCTTAGCTGCTTCAACTGCACGTTGAACCTGTTGCTCCATACGCTGCATGTGGTTATCTCCACCCCGAGCCTGTCTTCTCATACCACCATGGCGACCCCCCGTTTGGTACAGGTATGTCTGCGCAAAATTGCTGAGTGGTTGTCCTGGGTGTTGCCGAGGACCCCCTCTAATTTGGTTGTGAACTTGATAATAGAAATCTTCAGACAATCCTGAGTCCATTCCATGCTCATTAGGGTTTCCTGTTGCAGTAACAAGCTGTTGCAGTTGAATGCGAGTAATGAAGTTTTTGTCCTGAGGCGTCATAAGTCCGTTGTCTTTTGACATCAAAAATATCTTGTGATTGCGCTTTGCTCTCTTTGCATCGTCAGCGAGGAATTTTGATCGATCTTCTTCAGATAAATCAGCAAGCTGGTTAGGATGCGTGATTATGGGGCGAGAGTTTGATGGGCGTGATCGATGACCAGAGCCGGCAACATTTGGCCGGCTTCCTCCAAGTTCTTGTACTCCAGGATGACGATTCGGGTTTTGCAAAATGACAGTCGGTGCATCTCCTTGAGCACCTGACGCAGTAGGATTCGGAGCACGCTGAAGAATTTGAACAGGCTGAGGTTGGTGTCCGGCCTGGGCTGGTCTCCGTTCTTCTTGTGAACGACGTTCGGTCAATGGTGGTTGGCTTGTACCCTGCGCAGGATACTGCTGATGATGTTGCTGCGGAAAGTTTTGTTGAAAGTGCTGGGGAGGTGGCTGGGAGTACTGTTGGGGCTGTTGTGGAGGAGTCGAGTATTGCTGCTGGGACTGAACTTGGGTTGGCTTCTTAGCTTGGGCCCTCATAGCAGCTTCAACCTCTTCGAGGCTCATCATCTTTCGTCCTAGAGAGCTGGCTAAACCAGGTGATTCCTGTGCATGAGCTCGCTTAGGACCGGTGCCCCAAATATCGGCATCCACCTGCATTTCAGGGACGTATCCAGGCTCGTTGTAACGTTCATAACCAGTTCTTGAAGGCTTAGCAGCAGGCTGGGGAAAGGAATGACCAGGCTGAGCCGCAGGCGTAACTTTAGATGGGGGCTGTTGGCGTGTGAAGCGTAGCTGCTCTTCATTAATTGCGTCTGAGACTTTAGCCGTTTGTCCGAAGAAATCGAAGTCTTTGCCAACAGGCTTCTTGCTCGCGGCAGCCACTGGCTCACCCCCGCCGAATGTATCATCGTTGAAAACATCATCTTCATCTTCTAATTGATCACCAAGACCGTCATAGGTATCTTCGAAGTCAAGGCTGTCTTCAAGTTAGTTTACTGTGCGTAAGAACTCTATATCATACACTCACGCGTCATCATCATCTCCCGCTGGTCTCGCACCACCAAATGGGTCTGCAGCTTGCGAAAAGCCATGCGCAGAGGGGTTGTGGCCACGGTCCCTCGGAAGGGTATGGTCGAAGCCGAAAAACGACATCGCAGGCGCAAGGCTTCCTTAATAACAGCAAAAACGCAGATATTATATCCACCGATCGAAGCTATATAGCCGTAGGAAGATTGTTATGAGGTTCAACGCGTTTTCGTAGATATAGAAAATGATGTTGGCATAAACAGAATGCTCGGAAGGCGGCGAGGAAAAACGAACAGATTCAACCGAGTTGATCTAAAGAAGAAGTCTAGAGCCTAAATGAAATGTTAACAAATGTCTCGACCTTGACTTGGGCCCTGTTGCAATAAGAGGCTGTCTCGAATTCACTAATTGTGGCAATTTTAACCACAAGCTAGCACACCAGAGAATTTGGCTGATTGGAAGGTAAAATAAATGGAGGGCTCACTGCTAGTTCTTCTCAGACGAGTGGATATAATTCCAGGCACACCTGCAATAGACTTGCGACGGGTGTTATCGAGAATGTAGACAAGGTAGGTACAATGTCTGCGTATCCCCTCACGATTGACGAAGCGGGTTCATATTTGGAAGCTTGAAGTGGGGAGCGCCAAGCCATGAGGCTCTTGTTCGAGCTTACCCAATCAGATAGCGCTTGTCAGACCGGGACCAGCCCCCCCAGTGCGGAGGCCACGATACGAGCTATTCTTGGTTTTAATAAGGAGGTCTCGCGTTGCTAATTCCACGGGTTAAAGGCAACTACACATTCTTAGTTGGCTGTTCTCCAGGCCTTCTTCCTCTTCTCCATCGCTCCTTCTCTCTCTCCTTTTTTTTGGAGTGCTGAGTAGCTGTTGAAAGCACCTTCACTTAATCTCCCCCTTTTTCGGACTAGTGAGCGCGCGGTCGTGAACTCAAAAGGTACTTCATGGGGCAGCCTTCAGAGGACACTTCACAACGAGCGAACAAAGACTCCATCATGGCTTCTGGTACTGCGAGATACCTGAGATATATTCTCTTTGCTTTCTTTGTAAGCTATGCGCCCTGCGTCCTGGTGCGCTACCTACCATTGCCCCATACTAATAATCGATTTTCGTAGTCCTTGGCCGTACTTTACTTCATCCAGTCATCCTCCCAACGATTTCCTACTGTCGACTTGAAGAACGGCCTTGCTGTGCCACCGAAAGCAGGGACTACCGTAGGAAGTACTCCTAATGTTCAACCAGGTCTCCCTCCGGCTGCAGCCGCTGGGCCAAGAATGAACGCGACATTTGTAACTTTGGCACGAAATTCTGATCTTTGGGAAATCGCACGATCAATCAGACAAGTTGAGGATCGGTTCAATAAAAATTTCCATTATGACTGGGTGTTCCTGAACGATAAACCGTTTGATGCTACATTCAAGAAAGTCACCACCTCCCTTGTATCGGGTACTACGCATTATGGAGAAATCCCTAAGGAACATTGGTCTTTTCCCGACCATATTGATCAAGACAAGGCCCGCAAGGTCCGTGAAGACATGGCTCAGCGCAAGATTATCTATGGTGATTCTATCAGCTACCGCCATATGTGCAGATTCGAATCGGGCTTCTTCTTCCGTCAAGAGCTGATGTTGAACTATGAGTGGTACTGGAGAGTTGAGCCAAGCATTGAGCTTTTCTGCGATATCAATTACGATGCTTTCAAATATATGGCGGATAACAAGAAGAAGTACAGTTTCGTGCTCAGTCTATACGAATATGTCGAGACAATTCCAACTTTGTGGGATAGTACCAAGAAATTCATGAAGGCACACCCTGAGCATATTGCTGAGGGTAACTCTATGGGCTTTCTCAGTGATGATGGTGGGGACTCCTACAACCATTGCCATATGGTAAGTTACTTGCAGATTGGAGTGAGGATCATACTAACGATTGATAGTGGTCTAATTTTGAGATCGGCAATCTCAACTGGCTTCGATCCAAGGCATACATAGACTTTTTTGAGTCTCTTGATCAAGATGGAGGTTTCTTTTACGAACGCTGGGGCGATGCACCAGTTCATTCAATCGCTGCAGGTCTACTTTTGAAGAAAGAAGAAATTCATTTCTTCAATGATATCGCTTATTACCATGTTCCATTTACGCATTGCCCAACTGGGGAAAAGACACGGTTAGACTTGAAGTGCCACTGCAACCCAAAGGACAATTTCGATTGGAAGGGATATTCCTGTAAGATAATATCCGAGCATTCTACTTAAATTTTACTTACAACCATAGGCACATCGCGATACTTTGAGATCAATGGCAAGGAAAAGCCAGAGGGATGGGAAAACCAGACTGACTAATTTACAACATGACTAAATGTTTCTTCATTTTATTCGCACGTGTTTGCATAAAGAAATTTTTTGAAGTTTATTTGGCATAGGTGGATTGGCGTTCATGTTTGAGAAGATAGGCTCTTCCAATAACAAAATCAATGAGTCAAACGGCAAGTATGTTAGCCAGGCTAGTACAATGGTATTACAAAATGGCCTTTATTTACACAACCCAGCCAATTTCATCCTGTAATATATATCCTCTCTTAATCCGTCTGCGTACACCCATGAACCTTTTCTATACCTGTAACAAAAGATCGATGGTGTTGCTCTGTTGTTTTCGTCGCTACTATTATCAACACACCATATCTACAATTTCGTGCCAACTTTTCTACCTCACATCTGCTTGGTCGCATTTATCTGAAATCTATGTCGTAGCAGTAACCTTCTTGGGTTTCTTTGCCCCATACTTTGACCGACTCGTAATCCGATTTCCAACCGCTCCCTGTTCCAATTAGCACAATCCCTCGTAAGTCGTAGAGAACCCCAATCTCCTCCCTCCTGTCTCACAGGGTCGACTGCGCGCAAATAGCACCGGGGACTTACCAAATCCATAGCGCCCCTCACTAAATGATATCTCACTCCGGGACAATCCTGACTGCGTCCCCCTCTAACTAGCACAACACTATGCTGCTGCACATTGTGTCCCTCTCCCGGTATATAAGCCGTAATCACCCTCCCGGTGCTCAGCCTTACTTTGGCTACTTTTCTCTCGGCCGAATTGGGTTTTTTGGGTTTGGTAGTGCCGACTTTGAGACAAACACCTTTCAGAGAGGGAGCGGCGACATCGCGTAAGGCGGGCGAGACGGCGTGACGAGCGCGTTGAGGTTGGCGGCAGCCCTACAGAGGTGTTAGTATGGGGAGAGGGTAAATATGATTAGAAAGGGAGAGGATTGTAGGGGAGGGTAGAAGGGAGGGCGTACGCGAATAACTTGATTTATGGTTGCAAGAACTGGAGTTGTGGAGGAGAATAGGCGGGGTTTGGGTTGCAGCTTATGTGAAAGTAGAGTAAAAGATGGCCGTATAGATGGCATAAGAAAGCGGCGGAGAATTGAGACAGCCATATTGCGTGGTTAGTAGTCGTCGCTGTGAGGATGTTGGAGGTGAGGTTGAAGATCTGGATCAAGACGAGTCACGTGTTGAGGTGTTGAGACTTTGATCGGGTAAATTTGGTATGGACTTATTTGACGATGATAGCTTCAATTCGACCTATTCTTGGTCAGCATTTCGTCAATACCAGAATGTCATTTGGCTGGCTCTAATTCACTTACAGATGGCGACTTTCTACCTACTGCTTTCCTGAATCAAAATTGTCAGATCAGATAATTCCATTGAGATGCGCTATCGTCGCAACTTCTAAAAATTTAGGGTACCTTACATTGCCCGTGCAGAGCCCTCCGCTCTCATCTTAAGAATTTACAACTTTTCAAAGTGTGGCACAGTCATAAGTTTGAACATATGTTTTATACTCGAAAGCTCTGCTCAATTCTTGATGCGGCCGTCAACAGCGCCCCGCCACTTGGTGATAATCGATTTGCGATTAAACCTAACAGAGACTCACAAATGCTTTTCATGCATATGTTAGGGCTCAGGCTGATACCCTCCTATGTATTGTTGAATGATTACCCTCTCCTCTGGCTGCAAATTTCACCGAATCCATGCGGCAGTAGCCAAAAAGACCAAAGTCAAATCGCCAGACTGTTTAGCTTTTACATTGTTGTGCTGCACATACAAGTCCACGATTAACATAATACTTAAGGTAAGATACTATCATATGGATAGGCTGTCTTCTCTAGGTTCGATTTGAGTAATAACTGTTTTACTAAGCCTTTATTCGTGTCTTCAAGAGTTAAGCTCCAGCAAGAAGAAGGAGCTCTTGGGTGCTAGAATCGTTGTCTGCTAACAAAATGGAACTGCCTCCCCATGACCTCCTGCCGTATTTACTTTGTTTCATATAGTAATGAGAAAAACTTGAAAATTCCAAAGGTTAAGGGGCCGAAATATAGTGTTTTATACTACAATAACTAAAGTAATATATATCTTCATCGTTGAGAAAAAGCACATCACTATAAGAGCTTGCGATAGCAGACTTTGGTCACTCCTTACTAAAGCGAGGTGGTTTTGGTTCAGAAATCATCGAGCATCCCTCCCCTTTGTCATTAGAATACCGGTAACGAAAATAACGGGACTCTTTCAATTTTTGTAATAGTAGTACGGAAGGCGGTAGGTCGCAACTAATTCAACGCCCTTTCTAATAATGTAGTGCATCTGCTCCGCTCTTCGATGTAGAAAGCACTGGAGAAATAGAAGAAAGGGGAACAGGGGCTAAGCGAGAAAGAGCCGTGAAGAGCCGACAGCTGTTTTAATGCCAAGCCCCAGCCTCGAAGAGCTTCCAGCACAGGGAATGTACAAGAAGCACAAAACCTGCGACATCTAAGTTTGGTCATGCAGCCACTGGTGCGCTTTGCCCCAAGGCTGCTGCTGCTTGATTCAATTACATGTTCACCGGCTCCACGATCTGTGCGAACACCACTTCGATCCTCGGTAAGAGCATCAACGTATCTACCATGTAGAGTTTCGTACCAAACGAGGCTTTACGCGGACGATTCCAGTCCTCCGACCAACCCTAAGCCAACTCCAATCCCAGGAGATAATTCTTCCGAATCAGCACGAAAAGATGTCCTTCCGGAAGAGCTTCCTTCAACTAGGGAAGGACGACGGTCCCCCGTCACCAAACGTATCTCCAATATTATGGATCACTTGCAAGGCAATATATTCATAGCCTCTCAGCGCATCAATGACCTCACAGGTTACTCTGGTATCGAAGCCTTAAAATCTCGAATCACAACACTGGAGAACCACGTTCAGGAATCTCAAGAGAATGTACGAACCGCACGTATCGCATATAAGACGACTGTTGCAGATAGAGCAGCAACACAGAAAGAAGTTACTGGATTATTAGCGCGAAAAGATAGCTGGAATCCACTTGATCTTGAGAGATTTACGAGTTTATATAGGATGGATCATACCAATGAGCAAGCGGTTCAGGAGGCTGCATCCAAACTGGCGGAGGCGGAAAGAGAGCTCGAGCAAGCAGGAAGCAATCTCAGCAGCAGTATATTGAGCCGTTATCACGAAGAACAAATCTGGAGTGACAAGATACGGCGAATGAGTACATGGGGAACGTGGGGATTAATGGGTGTAAATATTCTACTTTTCTTCGTATTCCAATTTGGATTCGAGCCTTGGAGGCGGGCGAGATTGGTGCATGGATTTGAAGAGAAGGTTTTGGAAGCTCTGGAAAAAGAGAAGGTACTCCAAGCTGCGAGATATGGCCAAAAAGAACCAGAACTCCCACTTGATGGAGTGGTGGCCGCGGGTATTCCCGATTTACAATCAAATGTCGACCAAATTGTTGATCCTGCTATAGAAGCAGTGGCTATGGCCATCGAAATCGACGATGGCAAGCCAATAGAAAAATATACTGTAGACGCAGTGGCGGCACCTTATCAGGGACCTTTGCTCAGTGTCAGAGATCCGAAAACCTGGGCTCCAGCTCTACAGGATTTGTTCAGCCAAAGGCGGATTTCGGTGAGGAAACAAGATGTAACATTAGCTGCATTAGAAGGTGTTGCAACTGGAGCAGCCATAGTGACGATTGTCGCTACTTTAATTCTTCGCCAACAATAGGCAGGACTTGTACATTACATAAATAAATGAAAAGATCCGGAAATCTCCAATAGAAAATAGTGCTTCGAAAAAGAAAAATTCATCTCCTACAAAAAGACAATCTTATGGGTGAAAGCAACATAAATTTTCATTATGGCTGAACATGATACACACTCCTATTTCTTCAATGAGTTGGCTACATTCTGCGTACAAGCAAGCAATGCCTGCGCTTCTTGTCAAATTTGAATAACATACTGTAATATCATTGTGCGAGAAGTGTCTTCTATCGTCACATACATACATGAGTTTGCCGAGGCTTCAGAAATACAGCTACAAAATATACAACAGTATTATTACCATAGAAATCGAAATTGAAAAATAAAAAGTGATATAGATTGCAGTAAACTCATTTATGTCAGCGAAAGTGAAAACCTATACCTAACGGATAGATCAGTAACTTTCTAATTGCTAAGTTATAATGCTCAAAAGATCTACTATTCATATAATAAGGGTTTCATGTCCGAAACGAATTGTACGTTAATCAGAGACCAGTCTCATAAAAACCCCGAGCGTACTTATGTGAATATTGTTGCAATACAACATAAATGAGTACAGCGTTGAGGCTCTTTCGGTTCGGGTGGAACAGTAGTTGAAATGCTGTCGGTTATATGAGGGGTGGGTCTATTTAAGCTTTAACCAATCACAGCGCTTCCAAAGTCACCTTTGATTTTCCAGGTTCATCAACCACGACCTCATCAACAACTCTCGAGCTCGTCTCTTCCAACCACAGTCCCACGCCAGCTGCCAGATTCGCCCATCTTCGCAATGGCGTCTAAATCACTTTTGAAGTCGCTGCCACGGACAGCACAGTCCATCCGAGCGCTCTCCACCACCTCCTCCAAATGTGCGGCTTCTTACGAATCGCCCTTCAAGAACAATGACACCACCCCCTCGCGCGTCCCCGATTTTTCACACTATCGCAGCAAGGCTGGATCTAACAGCAACCTATTGTTCCAGTACTTCATGGTTGGTAAGTTTCAGGAGGCGTGATGAGGAAGAAAGAGCAAAAATTGATAGGAAACAGGATCTATGGGCGCAATCACGGCCGCTTCGGCGAAGACTACTGTCCAAGGTACGTTCAAGATTTCCGAAGTTAAACAAAGGGGAGGCATATATGAATTATTGGAGGCAATTGGGGGAGGTCAATTGGGTCAATTGCTAATGCTGGAGACGTAGATTTCTTGGTCAACATGTCCGCATCCGCAGACGTCCTAGCCATGGCTAAGGTTGAGGTCGACCTTTCAACTATCCCAGAAGGCAAAAACGTATGCCAGCCATCCAATTGACGACCTATAGAGTAAATGCTGATACAATACAGGTTATCATCAAATGGCGTGGAAAGCCTGTTTTCGTCCGCCACCGCACAGCTTCAGAGATCCAAGAAGCTGAGAGCGTAAAGGTTGAGTCTTTAAGAGATCCTCAAAAGGATGAAGAACGTGTTAAGAAGCCGGAATGGCTGGTCATGGTTGGTACGTACACATACTGTTTCCGAGAGCTTTTCGGGTGACAAATGCTAATGGATATGCACACAGGTGTTTGCACACATCTTGGATGTGTCCCTATCGGCGAAGCAGGTGACTTCGGAGGATGGTTCTGTCCTTGCCATGGTTCTCACTATGATATTTCCGGACGCATACGAAAGGGACCTGCTCCATTGAACCTTGAGATTCCAGCTTATGAGTTCACTGAGGATGAGCTTTTGTCGATTGGTTAGATACAATGTAGACTAGGAGAGATTCATATGTCCGAGGCTGGAAGGGGAGCAGTTGAGGGAAATGTGGTAGATTTTGATAAGGTGTTGGCTTTAGATGGGGCGATGATGCCGTTTGTACAAAAGATCCGAGGCAGAAAAACCTATTTGAACACCTAAACTGAAATATCAACTCAAATACTAATTGGTGATAATCGGTAATACGAAATGCAATGTAACTTGACCACATAACCACATAACCATCTTTGGAATCAAAGTTTATTGGAAACGAATATTATTCCCTACAGCGTATATATTTCTCTTACAACTTAATTACCGCTTTAGGTAAGTCTACAAACTCGTAAGTATCGTGTTGCATTCTTTGTCGATAACTGTGCCTGATAAGCTCGCTTCCAGATCCAGCTTAATGGGGGGTGATTTGTGAGGACAGCATATAAGGCCTGCTCAAGACAATCCACGCCTTTTCAACATAATTCAACACCTATCCTAAAATGGGCATCTATCTATGGTATTACAAGCACAGTCTCAGTCACTCATTAGTGGCTATGGCTATTATTTTACCTCTTGATTCCAGATATAGCCAGTCACGGGTGCTCCGTGAGCGTAATATATAGGTTTCTTGTTCAACACAATCAATGCTTTAGTTGTCTATTTATAATATTACAAGCATCATTCTGGCACGCCTCAGTGACCATGCCCATCGTCTTCTCCTCTTTGCTCTGGGTCGAGCTTGATCAGGGTATCGATGCGCATAATAGATATGCAAGCTTCTACGGAACTCTTCAACTGTCTGATCTTACTCATAGTTGGCTCTAGCACACCCGCCTTGATCTCATCTACCACTCGACCTCTCGTCAAGTCTAAGCCATAATTCTTGTAGTTCTTCTTTTTCGCAATCGTCTTCTCATCTTCGTTGGCGTCCCCGTCTTGAATTCTTTGAGACAAGGCATGACGAGACCGTAGTTGGGCGACAAGTTCGGAAGAATCCTTGGCGGCATTTACCGCGAGGGTTTTTGGGATGACAAGAAGGGCCTGGGCAAATTCCCCGATCGCGAGTTGTTCACGAGAACCTACTGTGCCCGCGAACTCTTCGAGGTAGATATGTAGGGCTGTTTCGACGGCACCGCCTCCGGGAACGATACTTCCGCTTTCGAGGGTACGCTTAACAGCTGAAAGCGAGTCGTGGACGGATCGCTCCATTTCGTCAAGTTGGTAATCGTTGGGACCACGGAGAATGATAGATGCTGAGGTGTGCACTTTAGTACCTTTGACAAGTATACATTCGTCGTCTGAAATTCTCTCTTGAACGACCTCTTCGGCGTAGCCTAAGGATGACGCATCAAACTTTTCGTCACCGTTAAGATCAGATAGCGAGCTTATCATCGTGGCTCCAGTTGCCTTTGCAATTCTTCGGAGATCCTCCTTTTTGCATCTTCGTACAGCCATGGCTCCCTTCTCGATGAAGAGCTTAAGTACAAGATCATCAATACCCTTGGTGGTGAGAACAACATTGGCACCGGCCTTTAGAATCATCTCTACACGATCCATGACCATTCCTGCCTCACGCTGTCGAATTTGCTCCAACTGTTGGGGGTCATCGATAGTAATGTGTACACCAAGTTTCATTCGTTCCTTCTGCAAATTCATATCAAGAACAGCGATTTTGGCATCCACAATTCTGGTCTTCATTGCCTGCGAAGCAACAGTGCAATTCAACGCATATCCCTTTACCAATATTGACTCCAGAGCCCCCTTTCCATGTGCCTTCAGAATGTTGACAGCCTTTACTGGGTATTTGGTTTCTTGTCTATTATTCGTCGATTTGACTGCTAGCATAGCATCAACAACCATGCTTGCAAAGAAGTCTGAATCCGATCCAATTATCTTGCTGGACATCGAGGTCTTTGCAATGCTAATGAGCGAGTCCCGACCGAGATGATCCACCTTGACACTGATGTTCTCAAGCATATATTTCACAGCTTCGCGGAGAGCTAAGCGGTAACCTGTGATGATTGTTGTAGGGTGAATTTTGTTCTTCATAAGCTCGTTCGCTCTGCGGAGGAGCTCTGCAGCTATTATGACCACCGATGTTGTTCCATCACCAACTTCCTTGTCTTGTAGTTGTGCCAAGTCGACCAGTATCTTGCCGGCAGGATGTTCGACATCTAGCAGACTGAGAATAGTTGCTCCATCATTGGTAACAGTAACATCCTAGCTACATTAGTTTTGATGTGAATATCCATACAGAGTAAAGCTTACACCAATATCGTCCACCATCATCTTATCCAGTCCGCTGGGACCAAAGGAGCTCTTGACGACATTTGCAATGGCCTGAGTAGCGGCGACTAAATAACTTGTCAGATATGAGATTCGGCAGAGCTGTACAAACATACCATTTTGATCTCTAATATCGGCTCCGCTAATTTTCGTGCCACCAAGGACTGTCCATCGTTAGTTTTGCATTTCTTTGATGTGATATGTGATATCTTACACAAAGTTCCAGCATTCCGAGGTTGTTCGAAAAGAGATCCCATTTTGATGTATTGTTGTTCAAACTGGTTGACTTTTTGCTAGTCCCTGCATTTCTTTCGCGCTGAGCTCGACTTGACGCGCATCAACTTTCAACTTTTTTGGTTGGCCTGAGGCCACCAGAACTTTGCTGGCTCTCCTGAATCCACTTCTGGCGAGGGGCAAGGCTGAATCGCTTAGAGCCCACCGCGGGGGTAAATAGTCAACATCGCCGTTTGACTCACTTACTTCTGATAGAGGCTACAATCTACAGAAGAGCTTGATACGAAACATTAAACATGGCGGACAACGGTATTTACTATCCGAACTTTCAAGTTTTTATTTTGTGATGCCATACTAACTGTAACATAGCAGAAACCCCCGCGGAGGGACCATCCAAGAGCGCTTTGAAAAAGGCTGAAAAGCAAGCAAAACAAGCCGCAGAGAAAGCTGCGAAGGCTGCCAAACAGTCTGCTATGCCCATTGTGGGGGGAAAGAAGGCGGATACCGACATAATTGGAATCACCTCAAAAAAAGCAGAGAATTTCCCGGATTGGTACCAACAAGTAGTTCTAAAGGCAGAAATGATCGAATACTACAATGAGATCTCCGGCTTTTTTATCTTACGTCCTGCGTCAATGTATATTTGGAATGTTATTCGGAAGTGGTTCCAAGAACGAATTGAGGCTATGGATGTTGAAGAAGCTAGTTTCCCCATGTTTCTGTCTTCAAAGTCACTGGAAAAGGAGAAGGATCATGTTGAGGGTTTTGCTCCCGAACTTGCTTGGGTCACAAAAGCGTTTGTTGTTCTCCGAGGATATATCCACATTTACTAATTCGACGTAGCGGAGATAAAGACCTCGAGGTTCCTGTAGCTGTCCGACCTACATCTGAAGCTGTTATGTACCCATATTACTCAAAGTGGATCAGAAGTCACAGAGATCTCCCCCTCAAGCTCAACCAATGGAACAGTGTCGTCAGATGGGAAGCAAAGCAAACCACTCCATTTCTTCGAGCTCGCGAGTTCTTGTGGCAAGAAGGCCATACAGCGCATCTGACAGAGCAGTTGGCGGGTAAGGAGGTTCTCGAGATTCTTGAGCTTTACGCCGGTGTGTATGAGGAATTATTGGCGGTTCCGGTCGTTCGGGGCAAGAAGACGGAGAAGGAGAAGTTCGCAGGCGGGTACTATACTACAACAGTTGAAGGATACATCCCATCCAATGGACGAGGTATTCAGGGTGCAACTTCACATTGCTTAGGTCAAAATTTCAGCAAGATGTTCGATATCAAAGTCGAAAATCCTGATGCTAAGCCTGAGGATGAGATAAAGCACGTCAATGTATGGCAAAACTCTTGGGGACTTTCTACCCGTGTGATCGGAGTGATGGTTATGATACACGGCGATGACAAAGGCCTTGTTCTTCCACCCCGAATCGCCAAGCTTCAAGTAATCATCATTCCAGTTGGTATTAACAAGAACACATCTCCAGAGGATAAGAAGAAGCATTACGACGTGCTTCAAGACCTCAAGGATACTTTTAAGAAGGTTGGTGTAAGGTCTGACTACGATATCCGTGATGGTTATACTCCAGCATGGAAGTTCAATGATTGGGAGCTTAAGGGTGTTCCTCTACGTCTCGAGTTTGGACCAAAAGATGCAGCAAAATCCGTTGTATCTTACGCTCGGCGAGATACAGGAGAGAAAGGCACTATCCCCCTTCCTTCTGTTTCCTCGGATATCCCTGCCCTTCTAGAGAAGATCCAGAAAGACATGTATGAAAAGGCAGAGGCATCATTCCGGTAATTGTTACATTTCTACTCAATAATCACCTCACATAACTAACATTGATAGCTCTCACCGAATTGTAGTAAAGGAATGGTCCGAAGTTGTCCCAGCTCTCGACGCCAAAAATGTCGTGCTCATTCCTCACTGCCTAGCTGAGAAGTGCGAAGATAAGATCAAGGTCATCACAACTGGAAAGCCAGACGAAACTGCAGGTCCAGCTGAGATGAAGGTTCCAAGTATGGGTATGAAGAGTCTGTGTATTCCTTTCGAGCAGCCTGAAGGTATTGAGTTGGGCAAGACGAAGTGTTTGAACCCAGAGTGCGGTGACGACGCTAAGGAGTGGTGTATGTTTGGTAGGAGTTACTAGGCGGCTGGATCTGTGGATTGGGAATATATGTGTTCACTTTTCTCATGACGTCATACGACGCTTTGTGGTTTGATCAGCTCTATGATATGCTAGCTATGTCCAAGATTCTGGGTCGCAATAAAAGTTGTCAGATCCTAAATCCATCCGAGTTTCCAGCCTTGTTTTGGACTTATCACTAAAATATCGTTGACAAGTACGGTGACCAAGTATATCAATGGTCTAGAATAAGTGCGACGTTTAATCTCTTTGACAGGCTCGAGTATATTCACAGCAGCCAATCTTTTTTTTAACGCCATGGAGCTAGCAGCCAACAACGATGATCACATTTGGATACAATGCAAATCCTCAGCGCAATCAAAAACTTATCGTTATGACTTCCCATGAGTTCTCTGTTCGCGCCAAATTACCACCTTTCGTTATGATATACTTCTATTTGGAATTTTAAGTTGTACTCAAAACTCAAGCTTACGAGAGCCTGACCATCATCCAATAACCCGGGTGGAAAGTTTCCAAGAGTTTTGGCATACATTGACGCAACATGCAACAGAATCTTGAAGATGTTATCTACCTAGATGTTTATTACTTCAAGTCTATACTATCCTCCACAGAGCTATTTACTTTAATCACTCCAGCCTCGTTGCCTTTTTCTCCACTAAACTGCAATCCGTTTGTCTGCTTTCAGCCGTATTGCCTTAGCTTTCATTTCATTCACCAAAGCTATTTCTTGCTCTTTAAGTGTTTTGCTACTCATATGTTTGTCATGCCACTTGATGTTATGCCAATAGGTGTATAACGATGTTTTTGTAATGGTGTAGACCCAGGCGTAAGAAAATGCAAAGGAGAGGATTGCACGTGTCATTCTGCTGAACGCTAGAAAGAGGGAGGTTGTTATAACTACGAATGATATGGGTACTGAGAGTGTCAACTTCTTGCATGACATGTAAATTACAAGGGTAGGTGAGGTGCATGCGTAAGTGAAAACTTACTCATATAGATAAAGATATCTTTGAATTTGAAATCTCCAGTTTGGCCAGTAAGTTCTGTAGCATTCATGCCGAAGACGCTAGCGAAGAATGAAAGTGGGAGCTAAGAAATGTCAGGTCTGAGTCTGGTCTCAATGTTCAGTTTGCGGTGCTGGGAGTAAACGTACGAATATGATGGTAACAACTGTAAACAGCATAATGGAGCGCCCCTGTTTCAAGCTTTCCTCACCTTGCTTCACAGCTTCGCGAGCTTCCACAACTCCAGCTTGTTGTTGTTTCAATTCCATCAGGTCCTTAAGAGCAGCTTCCGTTCTCTCTCCTGCATCTTTCAAATAGCCTAATTCCTGCAATTGGTCTTGAAAACTATCCATCAAATCACTAGCCAAAGTCATGGTAAAATCTAAATCCCCATCCACATCGCCTGGCGGCTCATGGAAGACAGGTCGATAACTGTTTTCCAACTTTAATGAGGGTCGTTTTGAACGCATCTCTGGTAGACTATTATCGCTATGATTTCTAATACTGCTGTCTCCAGATGAGTAATTTGGTTGCATGATATGCCGAACAAGTTTCACGAATGTACGTGCTACAGATTCTTCCTGGTTCTTTATTTGTGTCATGATGAAAAGCTCGTCCAAGATGTCTTTGATTTCGCGAAGTAGTTCTCCTTCGGGATTGATATCAAGTAGAGTCTTTTGCATACTCTGTACAGCTCTGGTTTCTGGTTCACCCTCCTCTTGCGCATTGTATTTCTTGGATGTTAGTCTGGTATATTCCCAGAAATGGTCAAAAGCAATTGTGGTTTTATGGCTCTAAATAAATTTAGCAAGTTGTGGACTAAGTATAATATTGAGTATTGACTTACAACTTTGCCAATGGCGTTACCGAAGCTATCCATTACTTGAGGCTGCATGTCAATTGACTGAGTTCGGTCAAAGAAAACTCTAGAGCATTGATCAAGTATGATCATTCCTAAATCATAAATAGAACGGATCTCGTCATCACGCGCCGCTGCTATTCGGGTTCTGATGCATTTTTGAACGGCCGAGGGGTCGGGTCTATTGGTTTAGTTGGAATTTGTCTTGAAACTTCCATTTGGTATATTTCTTGAAACCAGGCATACATGATTTTGGGATGTAACTTACTTATTATGGCCCCATCGTTTTGGGAAACTGGTAATAATCGTATCTGATAAATCTATGAGCACTACGATGGGATTAATTGAAAACAATTGACCTACTTTCATCGAGAACCCACATCCACAACTGGTCGACCATTACAACTCTCGATACCCTCCTCGCATCCTCTAGGCACTGTAGACATGTGGGTTTTACGGAACCATCCGCCAATGCCTGCCTCGGCGTTTTGGTTCCTTTTCTTCCTTTGAAACATCTGTGGTGCATAAAGTTTTGATTTGGAGCCGTGGCTCTATACACTACTTGATCCCGATCTCTCTTTCTTGTATCCTTAAGAGTCCAGTAGTATGATTGATCTAAAGTTCGCCTAGGGTGTAATGGAGGTTTTGCCATGAGATACCTCTCGATAAGCTTTTCATCAGTATGTGAATCCATAGCTTCATACAGTGCTGCTGCAATCAGAAGCATTCTTCCCAGCAAGCTCTGACCCTGGATGGTTTTGTTGGTTATTGGCTTAGGACGTGGTCTTCGGGACGGAGCCTGGAGTTGGGATGGAATATGGTAAAGGAGACCGTCAGAGGCGGCTCTCTCGATGGTTCCTTCAATTACGGTGGCTGCAGTGGCATCTACAACATCGTCCACGGCTGCCATTTTAGCGCGACTTATGTCTTTCATACAATTTGCTGCCCTAGCTCTACGTCTATCGGTCTCCCAATGAAGATAAGGCATCTGGATCTGTCAGTACTACCCTAAAAATACGGACCATTGTACTCACAAATAGAGCAATATTCTTTGGTTTCGGTTCAGTGAGTTTGTGATCTTCAAACTTATTAGTTATACCCTGACAATATAAGGATTGAAGTACCAGTCGAGATAACATAACAACGTGGCCTCATATGACGAGTATGTGTTGGGAGATCTTTCCGGTTGCCATGCTGAAGACCTCTCCAAAATTGGGGTCTTAATAACATTCTAGTCTTGGATTCAGGCTCTCCTCTGTTCGGCTTACGATACGGGCCGTCAAGATCGGGCTTGTCTTCATTGTAGTATCTTGCAACAACTTCCTATTTATTTTCAGTATTTTCACATTTACCGAAGACATTAAATTGACATACTTCTATCCACGCCATATTGTTTGCTGGAACATGGAAGTATCTAATCATATTCTCTTCACACTTCCACATCAACGGGTTTCTCTTCGGATCTTTCTTCAATAGGAGACTCAAGGGTATCTTCTGATTCGGAAACGTTCCCGACCCCTTGAAATCAGGGTGATCATATGGTTCGTGATTCTTGAAGTATATTACATTTGCATTCAAATCATCCAAATCACCGATCATACTAGTCGGACTTTCAGGGCTTGTTATCTTGGTGTTTTGCGGCTCCCTCTGGCTAGTTGTTCTTGGTAGCGGCGGAACATATTGTCGTCCCTGAGCTTTGAATCTAGTTGCAAGTGCTGTCTTAAAAGACGATAATAATTTGCCATCGCGACTATCTTGGTCTCCTTCCAGAATTATTCGTAGTTTATGGATCCGTGCCTCTTCTTCCAATATTGAGTTTTTCAGCTTCTCTTGGTCTGGTGGGAGAGTAAGAAAAAATTGCTTGCGTTCATTGAAGGGTAAGCAGCCGAGATAATGGAGAAGTCCACCTTCGACGCTGGTATCATGATGCAGGCCACTCCTGCATTTTTCTTGAGGCCAGTCACCCATCTTGACAACTCAGTGCAGCAAAGTTTCCTGGCTACAATCTTTCAACCCTTTCAAGGCAAAAAGAGAAGACGGTAAATTTCAAAATGGCGAAGGCAGAGCCTTTTCTTATACCAGTCCCCTCGGTGCATCTCACTCTCAGCCACATCAGTTCACGTGTAGTTGATTTAAGCCCTAGATCTTCTCAGCCTCTTGTTGTCATACATAAGGCTAATAACTGTACGTAAAGAATGCCGCTGCCTGTGAGCGGCACAGAAAGCCGCACCTTTCATAGCAAGAAGCGAAGGCATTTGCTGCGGTGGAGAGGCACTGCTAATCGGAATTGGCTTGGCGGTGAAGGAGATCTACAGTGCGGCTGATGTGATGATACGATGTAGAGCGCTATAGATTAGTCAGATGGGAGAGCCTACTTACTATATGAAACAAGTTAAAAAAAGGAATTCAAGCTAGATTACGTCATAGAGCCTTGCATATGGAATAAATATGAAGATATATTTAAATTTAATAGTAGCGAAATATAGTCAAACTAGCCTATAAAGATGTGGGGAGTAGTAGACAGAGAAGTGCAAGTCATAGAATTTGTATACACAGTATATTCGTTGTAGTCAAAAATTACACTAGATTGAAACAAAATTCACTATTCTGCAACGCTTTGTAATTGCCCGTACACTATTTACCACTGTTTCATTTGAGGTGTAATCAAGGTATTGCATTCTTTAGCCATCTTTTATTGCGATACAATTCCAACTTATCTTGTCAGAGTTTCGGAAATACTAGACCTCCCTGAGCTGCAACTGCTTGTTAGAGCGCCACAAGAGATGGGTGCATGCCTTGATCAGTAGCACGAATAATCCACTGATCAGACGGGAGTCCTTCTGATACTGCTGGTATATTAAGAATCGGGCAATACGAACCTCGACTGAAGCTAAGTGCTCTATCGATTACTATAGCATCAAAGATTCCTGGTTTATCCAGCGCTATGCTAGGTTGCACAATGAATGCATTGACCAAGCGTTCATAACTCTTTAAAAAACGCTGAGCATTTCTCCGATTATAAATATTTTTCCGCAGGATAAGCATAACAAGACAATCTCCATCTTGATCGTTAATGATATCTAGGGCAACATCGTAGGCTAACCGTAAGGCCTAGAATGAAAGCATCTCAAACTGAAAGATAGCCCAGGTTGTCATCACAAGTTGACCTAGAAGGTCGTCTACAAAGCACTGAAAAATTGGCGTATAATTCAATAATCTTGGGGTAACTAATTATTTAGCAGGACCTGGAAGGGTATTTGAAACCAGTTAGTGTGGCTAACGACTTCAAACTTGTTTCCTTAAGTAGTGCCTCAAATTTGGCGTTTTTCCTCGTGCAGTTCCGCAAAGGAAGAAGATTCACAAATGGGCCAATAGTGCCCATCATCTCGTCCTCGGTACGGTTTGGGTCACCCATTCCTATTGTAAGATATTCGGTGTCTGCATATCGGGATATCAAAGCCCTAAATACAGCCAAATGCAAATGGAACGCTGTTACTCCGTAGTAGCGGTAGAGTGCTTGAATACTCTTTTTTTTATCTCGGGACTGGGACTGAGTCTGATATCGGGCCACTCGCTCTCTTATGTTATCAAAGTTGGCCTGTTGGTACTTTTGCTCACTTTCAATATTGGCAGCGCATCTGGGAAAGAGGCATCTTTGTTCTTCCAGAAACAAATTTCGTCCTTATAATTACCGTTTTCATAATCAAAGTATTGTTTTATAGCATACCTTGAGTACTGAATCATTTTGCCATGTTAATAAATTCTCAAGTGGTGCTTTCAAAAGTCTCTCATGAGTACCCAAAACGATACGCCATCCATAAGGCCATGAGAAGAAATGGCTAAGTGATGTACACTCGGTGATAAGGACAGAAGTACGGCTTTTGTCGTCTCTCCGTGTGCTGTGTCGAGTTTGTGAGATTCCAGCTCTCTGACAACTGGTCCGATTTCGTCCCTATCGCGTATCTGTCGTTGTTCGTTTTGTATCGTGCTTGACCCCAGGACACCTTGCATTGGTTGCCATATTGCTCGAAGAAACAGGATCTACAGGTTTCATGTTATTTGCCAATAAATTGTAAAGCATATTAAAAGTTGTCATAAGAGAACCTTTAATGAACATAGATGATCCAGTATGATTCTAGTTTGATTTGTTCTCCAAGAAACCTAAGATGAACCAGAACATAGATGATTAAAGGTCAGCTTGGCTGTCCTCTGAAAAATCGAACTCCTACCTTTGGGCCCGAGATCGTCATCATAATCAGTAGGCTCTGCTAGGACAATAAAGAGGGAAGAGGGAACATAAGCACGGAGGTGGGCACAGCACTTGCTCAGTGGGAGTATCACAAGCCCTAATCTTTAAAGAAACGCCATCAAGGTCCAAAGGAGTGTTGAAGTAGTTTAGTGTATGTGGAGGCTCTTGGTGGACCATATATTATCTCTATACTACTTATTGCATAGCAACATGATATGTTTAATATTGTAATGATTGGTATGGGCAGGCTGTTCACGGTACATGCCATATGACTATGATATGAATCGCTTAAGTTAATTGAAGATTTTGAGATGCCTCGCATGCAGGATACACAACAAACCAGATTCAAAAAAACGCAGTTAATGGACACGGGCTCAAGAATTGCTTCAATTCTATCTCCTTTTCCCTATAATTCACATTATTGCCCTTTTCCACTGCACTCTCAATGACTGAGTTGGCGGTTAGTTTTGATCCTGCAGGAATACATTGCACGCATCTGTACCCTAGAGACGACAATCTGATAGGCTGATATGTTATGCTACTTGCTGCATGCCACTCACTGTATGCTATTCTGCGCGTGAAGACTACTCCAAAACTCATATATGCCCGGCAACCAAGCTTGTTGGTAACAGGCTATCCAGCAGCAGTTTGTATTAGTGAAGAAGGTGAAGCGGATATCCAGCATCGTGTGTAACCTGAAAACGGCAAATGCGAATTCCGAAGCCAGATTAGGACATTCGAGCTCGGACATGCCTACCCGATGCTATGCCGCATCTATATATATTGTGGTTATTATTATTATCCGATTGCTATTGAAGCAGGATGTTTACTCCCGACACACACCAACAAACCAACATAGTAAACCTGTGCCCGCACCTGCACCAGCAACTTCCACGCCCCCCTTCTTCCTACACGACTAATAACTTTCTTACACTACCTTACTACCTTATTACCCACAAAACTCGATTAGTGTTAACATTATGGACAGATTCTTCGATACCAGCGGACCATGGTCGCTATGGCTCTCATTGGCCGCGATAACTGTACGCTTATTTATATACCCGTCTCCTGGCCTGTTAAAGCAAAATAATTTATTAAGGGCATCTAGGCAGTAACTTATGCTGTAGCCAGCTCCATTTTTCTCTTGTATTTCCACCCTGCATCCAAGTTCCCAGGTCCCAAGCTTGCTGCGATCTCTTACATTACATACTGTTACCATTGGTGAGTGTGCACGTGGTTGGAGCCTGTAATGCGGGCATTTCGAGCAGTTTATTGACAACTGCAGGATTCGCGGACGATATCCATGGTTTCAGGAAGAAATGCTACATAAATACGGTGATATAGGATGCCAGTCTACTGTGAGTGGTTCGCCAATGCTAACAAGCTCATAGGGGAGGCTGTTCGAGTTGCACCAAATGAGGTCGTGTTTTTCACACCTCAAGCAGCGATGGGTAAGTAATATGATTAACAGAATCCCATTTTCTTCGAAATTGAACTACATTGAGCTAATCTATATAGGTAGATATCTATGGCGCGGCAGTGAGAAATCAAGAGACCTTTGTAAAAACAGACTTGATGGACTTTGGCGCTGGTGACTTGGGCTTTACCTGGGAGTCAGATCCAGTGAAACGAAAAGCAGTGGCAAGGAAGATTCTTCCGGCCTTCAGTTCCAAATCAATTAGGAGTATGGAGCCTATTGTCCATAAATATATGGATTCTTTCATCTCGAAGATGAAGGAGCTTGGGGAAACACCAGAAGGTCTTCTTATGAACGATGTAGGTGCAAGGAATGTGATTTGTTCTTGCCAGTTTTAATATCTCTAGTGGCTTCTTTGGCTGGGATCAGATATGGCTGCAGATCTGGCATACAATCGCGAAATGCATCACATGAGGGATGGTAAGGCTTTCCTAGATACCCTCTCTTCGCGAATCACAAACTGATACTTTACTGACAGGCAAGTCATCTGACTTCATACATACCCTGCAGGGAACCAGCTTTGTTGGCACGTTGATGCAGTTGAGCAAGAAGATGCCCATCATTACATTAATAACCCCATTATTCATACCTCTCAGGGTCCTGCGCCGGATACCTTCAGCTTTTAAAGCAAACAGTGATGAGGTTAAATTAAGAATCGAAAATCGCGGAAAGACGAGACATCCAGATTTCATGGACTTCATGATTAGCCCCGAGGATCCCCCGCCCAGCACCAAAAAGGAACTCACCCATATTGAACAGGTTGCGTTCCAGATGTTCATAGCTGGCTTTGATCCCAACCAGATTACTTTTTACGCTGGCATTTTCTTCATGCTCAAATATCCGAAGACCTACAAAATACTGACTAAGGAGATCCGTGATACATTCAAAACCTACGAGGAGATAAAACCTGAGTTATTGGCCAATCTCAAATACCTGCAAGCTTTTATAAACGAGATTCTACGGGTTCATCTCACCATCCCTACAGGGCTTCCTCGCATCAGTCCTGGTGCCACAGTTGATGGAGTCTACGTTCCCAAAGGTGTAAGTGAAATTCCGTTTCTCTTATTGAAAATATTCTATCTTCTAACCAACCTTACAGATCGTCTGCCAATTAAGCATTTTCACAGCTATGCGCAGTGAACGGTACTTTGCCGACCCCTTGGACTTTCACCCAGAGCGCTGGCTGCCAGCAGATCATTCTCTATATGATACCCGATACTCAAACGACAACCTGAAAGCCTTTTACCCTTTCAGTATTGGACCTAGGCAATGCACAGGTAGGGAGATTGCGTGGTCACAAATCAGGCTGTTTCTCGGGAAGCTGTTATGGACCTTTGATCTTGAGGGCGTTCGGGGACATGACAAGTCTTTTGATGAAGACTTTAAGGTTTGGGTCATGTGGGAGAGGCCAGAATTGTATGTGCGATTCATACCTAGGTCAGGGGTTTAAATATCGTGAAGTCAAATGAGAGAGCCTGATAGCACTATGAAGTAAAGTGAATGGGGTATTGAACGTTACCAGAGCATTCTGACTTCTGTAAATGAGCAGTCCGTGGATGGTGTATTTAGTGCAGTGATTTAAAAACAATGAGAGTCATCGCTGATTAGATAGCTGCCAGCTTAAAAGTTCAAGTATAGAGCAATACAATGAGATATATCACAATTGTTGAATTTAGCATACATGAAATGTCATTTATGTTACTTCGTTACCCTGCTCACCATCCTTTTACCATCTTCGCTTCGTGTTTGTAATAAGGCCACCACATTGGCTACAAATAAATAGCTACTAAATTCACAGCTCACACTATAACTTACTACATATTTCAATAGTCTCTCCGATTTTTGGTATCAATTCCTCTCCCTTTAACAATAATAGGTGACATCTCCAAAGAGAATGGCGTGGTGTAGAGACACTTCACCTGCATCCATCATTTAATCCACATTAGTCAATCACAGCACTGAATAGTCTTACTATGCCTTGAAGATATTTTAGATCCCAATTTTTGAGGAAGATACATGGAAAGGTGATTTAGAGCATATTCAAGTTGAATGCTCTTACTGCGCATATACGCAACTTCGGGTTTTACAAGATGAAGGAATATATTATTCAATTTGTCACTTCATTCAGCCAGACAAACTACGAGCTTCTTTCCTGATACGCTACCAGACTTCAGCATTTTTAGACCATTTTGAATTCCCTCGAATCCCCCAGGAAGAACTTCGACCGGATGAGCCCTCAACTTCCCCTCATCCAGCAGCGCCTGAAAGCTTTTGAACCACCGCACCGCAGCGGCCCTAGTCTATCTATTTGCAGGCCGCTCGTATCCGCGGGAAAGCTCCAGCTCCTTGCCGAAAATCTCATATGTCACTGGAAATTTGACGGATACTGCTGGCCGCTTTCGCCATTCTTCGGGGCCGCGCTCTAAGCATGTGAATCGTCCTCCGTACCGTGAGAGTGACTCATAACAGCAACTAACTGAGTCCGGGCTTGTGATGGTGTCGATTGCATACTCCAGCTCGCCATCTGTCTGCTTCTTGATCTTTGACGGCGTACTAGGATCGGCATAGTCAAAGACAGAGCCAGCACTGTAGCTACGGACGAGATCGAAATTATGCGGGGAGCAAGTCGCGATAGCTTCTACCCCAGAGAGCTGCAGCAACTTAGTATCATGGTACCTGTAGCCGTGCTGGCGCCATAGAGCAGCACAACGAGAGGCTTGGAGTCTGTACTAGGCTTTGGTTTTTCAGGTTTCAACTCAAGCTCTAACCCGCCGTTCCATAGCGCCATGTCGGCTGTAGCAAAGCCCAATCCAAGTGAAGCAGCGTACTCGACCTTTGAATGGACGGGGACTCGGAGCACGAGGTCTGCGGGCACACGAACGTATTGGGCAAAGGCGCCACTGAATTTATCTGCTGGATTGGAGCCATGCACGAACCCGCAGACAACATCGCCCATGATAATATCGGTATTGGTCTTCTCGTGGACCTTGACTACCGTCCCAACGAAATCGTTTCCAATGACGGCTTGTGGACTAGGGAAAGCTGCTCCCATCTTGTAGTCGCTTGGATTGAGCGCGACCATCATAGTTTTCACCATTATATCGCCAGATGAAAGTTGTGGAAAGGCCATATTGTTGATAATCTTCGGCTTGCCATCCTCGTCTTGCACAAGGGCTGTTTGAGAAATTGGAAGGGTTTTTGTATTAAGCAGAGCTGCCTGATATTTTTGTCCCTTCATGGTAGTGAAGCACCTGCGAGGAAGATTGATACTAGCTTTTGCTTGTACAAAATACATACATTATGGTTTATCCGAACTATTGGCGCCTGAAATCAATGTGGGCAAGCCGACTTCGACATTTCGGATCAGCTAGCCACGAATTCGGTTCTAAAATAGAATCGGTGTTGGGGTAATTGTATTGGACAATATGGACAATTCAAAAACAATGACGTTAAAGTTTTTATGTTAAAATTACAGAATTAGTGCCTTATTAGAAAATTCAATCAAATTGCTTCTTTAAGAATGACGATATACACAAATGAAACGATCCTATGAGGTTGATTACTTAGACGACTCAGGCATCACTTCCTGCTTTTCGACTGCTGGTGTTTCTGCCCTACTTTCTCTTTCTATATTTGCCTCCACAATTACGTTTTTCTTTTCAAGTCCATACTCTGTATCAAGCTCTTTTCTAAGCGGCACTTCGCGCTCTAGGAGAACTAATAAGCACGCTAATCCGGCAAAAATAGCTCCGATCCAGAAAAGACGCCGCAAAGCCGAGCTGTATAGCCAACGAATCTCCATCTGTACTTCTGGGGAGAACTGCCGGACGAAAGATGCTAATGCCTGCTGGTACGCACCGCCACGTCCAAGTAACTGGCGTGCTCGGGGGTCTGATACTGTGTGCAAGTTCTTGTCAATTACATTGTTGAAGATAACTGCTGGGATAGCGACACCCCAAATGGATCCGAACGCACGGATAAAGCTCCAAGCCGAAGTTGCTGCAGCCTGGTCCGCTTCAGAGACCGGAGCCTGGAATGCAGGTAGAAGGGTGTCAATAACGATACCAATACCGAGGGAAATGATGATTTGAAAGATAGCCCATTCGGGGATAGAAGTTTCTGTTCCTATCATTGAGAGCAGGCCCATGCCCAGTGTAGAGAACGCAAAACCCACGAAGTGTATGATCTTAAACTTTCCCCACCGGCTGAGCGAAATAGCTGCAAGAATAGCGCCAGGAAGGCCAGCCACGGCTTGCGGTAGGAGTGAGTATCCTGTGCGGCTTGGCGAATAGAGGGCAACAGCCTGGAAGTAGACTGGAAGGAAGTATAAGTACCAAAAGTAGATGGTAGAGTTGAGAAATGTATTGATAAGTACAATGATAGATGTGCGGTGCACAAACAACCGAAGCGGTAAAACTGGCTCGGACGCGATTCCACTAGCCTCAAAGACTATAAAGAGGGCAAGACTGAAAAATCCCAAAAGAAGAGGAACCAGGGTGTGCCAGGATGACCATGAATAGATTGTCCCGGCATAGGTCAATGAGTATAGGATAGCCACAGTACCAGCTATAAGAATGATGTTACCCACGACATCAATGCGTTTTATCTTGTCTACAAAAGCTGCGTTGTCTTCATACTTTAAATGCAGGAACAAGAACATGATGATGAGTGAAAAGCCGCCGATAGGAAGGTTGATGTAGAAAACCCAACGCCATGTTGTGACCTATCATCAAACTCATGCTGTTAGTATTGTTACAGCAAGAAGAATATCAAGACTTAGAAATCGCATCGAGAGTGTTATAACATTTACTTGCAACATATCCGGATTAATTCTCCAACCTTACTCACCTGCACAATACTTCCCCCAATGAAAGGGCCAAGAGCTACGCCGATTCCGAATATGGCAAGAATCACGGCCATATATTGCCCTCGTTTTCGGAGAGGACATAGATCAGATACGATGATATCTGGGGGAGAAAGTAAGCTCTTTTCTAGGACCTACAGCGCACAGTGGTAGCTCAGCTCACTTACTGACAGTTAAAACGATCCCACCACTACCGGCTCCCTGTATGGCACGCCCTGCAATTAACATACTCCCATTCATCGCACCGCCGCATATTCCACTGCCCAGCGTGAAGAGGGCAATAATGAGCAGGAAAACCCATCTTCGTCCGAAGATATTGCATAGTTGTCCAAATAGTGGTGTAAGAGCCGTACTGGGTAATCGCAACAACACAAGGTTAGCTTTCCATGTATCGTTTCTAAACTTGATGCTGGGAGCCTTGGGGAAAATTCTAACCTGCAAACGAAAAACGCATTCGTAATCCAGATGAAATTTTCTTTGAGGTTGAGGTCCTCAAGGATATATGGTGCCGCGGTTGTCACGACTGTGTGTTCCAGCGATGCTAGGAGCGTGGAGACAGCGAGACCGATAATGATGACCCAGAAGCGCCAACCGCGCTCAAAGTCTTGTGACTCTGAATCTCTGGCGGACGTAGCATTTTCTGTAATAGTAGTAGTAAAAGTTGTGGCGGGAATAGCTTCTTCGGTTGACGTCGACGACATTTTCAAACTTGAGTTCCCTTCACGACGGGCCTCAGTATGTATCCGTTGTGCTGCTTGAGCACCAATAAATAAACTAAGAATGGTCTACGAAAAATATATAATCTATTTGTTTAGTGAGATTTTTCATGAATTGAGTTGCGATATTATTCCCAAAGTCTCCTAACTTTTGTTCGCCCGATCCAACATGTTGCTTCTGAAATTATCAAATGGGTACAAAGGCTCGGTATGCGGACACCGAGTTGAATCTGATGTTGCAAACTTCGGAGTCGGTCTAAATTTTCCTATTTTAGCTAGGAAGACACAGCCTTATAGGGGGAGATGTGTGACACACATATGTAGGCACAGTACAAGGGCATCTATCCCATTGCCGGATAGGTTCATAGAGAGGGATGATGATGAGGTGGCATGCTAGGTAGGTTAGAACGCTGCATGTACGCGTCAGCATGAGAAATGAAATTGATGGTGCGTGATTTGTTCGTGTTGGCTGTCAGCTCTAGCTCTGTTATCCAATTTGTTCGTGCAGACGCGAACCATGGTGTCGGGATTTGGATGCTAATGTAATCTAATACAGCTATATGGGGCTAAAACTCCTCTCGCCCTTCTATTTACCCATTTGGTAGCGTTGCATTAATCATAGACACGGTGATGTTAAAAGTGAAACACTTTTCCCTCGAACGCTTGCTTGACGTCCATTCTGTCGTACAAAATCGTTGTCTCCTTATAGCCATATATACTTTGAGTCCTCTACTTATTCGCGTATCAAAGTTTCTCAATAGATCCGATCTTTAGGGAAAGTACTGGGTTGCAAAAATAGTATTCTTCAAAATCAAGAATAATAGACATATTCTTTTTTTGAGCAGACACCTCACCTTTCTGACATACAGGTTGTAAAATGATGGTTCCGTCTTCCCCCTACAGAATTACGGAGTAAGGTTTGCCATTAAACATAATGTGTATCTCATCATGCATGCCTTCATATAGCTCCTCATCTAATACATTTGTCTCTCAAATAGTGCCTATATAGTAATCTTCCATAACAATGCTTCAATCTTGGGTATGAGCTGTTTTATCCTAAATGGTTTCGTCATAACATCATCCATCCCCGAATCCTTAGCTGCGGCAATTTGCTCTCCTCTCGCATTTGCTGTTACCGCAATAATCGGCAAACGACCCCGAATCAGATGTTCAGCTTCCCATTGCCGAATTGTTCTCACACAAGTAAGGCCATCCATAATTGGCATTTCAAGGTCCATTAAGATCACTGACAGGTCTTTACCATCTGATTCCCGGCCTTTGTAGTGCTTCGTTTCTCGTAGCATATCCAGAGCTTCGCCGCCATGGTTTGCGACATGTGTGGTACAACCTAGCTTCGTAATTTGAGCTGCAAGGATTCTCTGATTGACAAGGTTGTCCTCCACTATCAAGACATGCCATTGACTTGGGTCAGATGCTACAATCGAGTTTAGTTGGATAGAAGTGGAAGCTCGTCGGTATGTAGGTGAATTGACGGGAGAGGTGGAGAGGGAGGTGATAGTTGTGGTTGTGGTTGCGTGGGCGGCTTTTGGACTTGTGACACTTGATATATCCATTGCATCAATGCGCGCCTTAGCCTCCATGTCAGAGACCAGCCGAGACTCTACCGTGGAATTTCCATCCTCAGGATCCGCTCGCCGTGCTTTCAGATAAAACGCAAATGTACTGCCCACGCCAGCTTTAGAAGCGACACCTATTGATCCACCTTGAAGTTCAGTAAGCTGTCGAGAAATAAAGAGGCCGAGACCGCTTCCTCCATATTGTACCTAATCATATTGTTATTGCGGATCATTACCAGGTGGGTCTAAGTTATCTTACATGTGTCCGAGGTGAGGCTTGCGAAAACCTTGTGAACAAGTTTTTCTGCTCTTCTTCATTAAGGCCACAACCTGTATCTCGAACTTCAAAACGTAGGTATATTACTTCTCCAGAGCCCCAATCCTCCCCAGCCTAGACATGATATGTAATTAGTTACTCATTATCCCCAGCTTTACATCAGCAGCGAATTGAAAGACGGCTCCTGTAATGATGGGTCAAGTCTGAAAAAGTACTTACAGTTACATCTGCAGGAGCTTTACTTGTAGGGAAATACTGGAAATCTGCATTTCCATTGATAGGAGGCACTGCAGATACACTCAGAGAAACATCAATGCGACGCTGCTTCTCTGATTTGGTAAATTTTATGGCATTTGTGAGGAGATTTATCAAAACTTGAAGCAGCCGTGATGGGTCAATCATAACCCAATCAATGCTCATGTGTTCAATCGAACTCTCGATATGGGGTGTCATTTCAATAGCGCTTGAGTTAAGTTCTGCCATGAACATTTTCAGCGCTTAAGAGGGTGAGTGTTAGTAAAAACTGTTCTGATAATTACGAATTCAAAAGAGAATCTAACCTTGTTGAAGAATTTTGACAGGGCGAACCGGTACTGGAGTTATCAGGACAAGGTTGGAGTCAAGTTTCGAGATAGTCAGGATGTCGTCTACTATGGACTTTTGATGTTGGGCGCACAGCTGAATCGTCTCAGCGGCGTCAATGCCACCCTTAAGAGCCATCGCAAGGCTACTATCATTATCTGGATGAGTAGTATCGAATATTTCTGTCAATGAAGTTGAGATGGAGTCTGCACATTGAACTATAACCACAATCAGTTTGACCCCGTTTCAAGGTCGCAAGCCCAATTACCTATAGCGCTGAGCGGGTTTCTCATCTCACTATATTGTATTAGACTTCAATTTTGAATTAGTAGTCCTATCGTTGACTTACTGTGAGGTAATATCGATAAAGTTATTTTGCTGACGACTAAGATCCCGAGGTCAGCGTATATATCTCCAAAGCAGCAAGTGTTTGGAGTTAATAAAATGGTGTTCATTTATCTTCTGTTCGGAATTTGCTGCGGTCGTAGGCAAGTTTTAATGATCGAATAAAACAATTGAACTTAAGATTGTCGTTGTAGCTTACCGTGTCTCTTCGGCCTCGTTTAGCCGCTGCTTCTGCAATACTTCTGCCTCTTGTGTGCGGAGAAGGAGTTGCTCAGATAGCTTCGCACGAGTTTCTGAGTCTCTTACTGATCTTTTCTGCAGTGCAATATCTGTGATTGAGCCCATAACAGATTTTATTTTGCCATCCTGGAACTCGGGTTGAGCTGCCTATAGAAATACAAATTAGGATAGACTCGTTATTAAGCAGACAGTTTCATCTTATCAGAAAACCATTAAGCGTAATGGATAGATTGATACCATTAGTGCAGATTTCGAGAAGAACCTACCGCTAGAACCCAATTTGCTACCTCCTCGCCAGTATGAGGATCATACCAAGGTTTTTTTAATTGCAGCTCTCCGCTCCAAGGCATCCCATCACTAGCCAGTCTCTCCCAGCCTTCGATAAGGAAAGCTCGACTACTGTCCATAAAGAATTCCATCCAGGATAAATTGTACGCTGAGTTCGGTGGATGTCCGGTCATTTCAAACCATCGGTCATTTGCTTCGAGGAGAAGACCTTCAGGATCAATACTGAACATGCCAACTGGTGAGACTTCTGCAATCCGTTGAAGCCGCTAACACCAAACGTTAGGCCAGTCGCGTTCACACGTGCGGGAGATTCTTCACTCACTGATTTTGACATAGCGAGTTCTTCGCTGAGACGTGATCGTTCTAGAGCAGCTGCTTCGGCAAATGTATTTCCACGTCGTATTTCATCTTCGTATAGAGTTACACTTGCCAAAGAAGTAGCAAGTTGTCTATTCAGAAGCCGTATAAAGAATTCATAATCATCATCATACGGACGTCGTGGATTTATACCTACTCAAACGTCAGCTATCTATAGAAAGGATCTCCATGAGTAAGTTTTTTACGAACCGACCACCAGGAAGCCAAGCACGTTCTCTCCTGTCGTTGGACGAATAGGACAAACAACAGCAAGTTTGCAAGGCTCCCCAAATCCTCTCCAATCGAAGCCATCCATTAGTGATTCTGAAAGTGATCCATCGTTTATATTGAGCAACTTGGGTTCCTGTGTATGTATAGCGTCTCTGAAGGGCTGAGTAAAGCCTCCTCTCGACCTTTTGAGATCTAGTTTGGCTGGAGCAGCGGCGTGGCCATTTGGCACACCAAGAGTTCCTTCAAGTACACAAGACTTCATGCCATGTGAACTTTCTGAGGAGACTGATGATTCTTCGTCACCCTCTATTTCATCAACAACGCTGCCCAACTGGTTAGCACTGTATGGCCCAAAGAGCAGAGGTGAAGGCTGGAAATGGTGCTAGGTGCTGATTGATTGACTATATGAAAACTCAAGAAGATCCTTGTATGCATCACATGAATTGGGGGCAGTGATGATCTTACCTGTAGAGAAGAGCAAATGGGAAATCGAACTCGTTATCTATAAGTGCAGTGAGAACTCGAGCCCAAAAATCAGACACTGACTTTGATAGAGCGACTTGCTCCCCTAAATTGAGTAATGTACGAGTTCGGCGATCATTGATAACCTGCCTGGTGGTTTCGAATGGTGCATTATAAAGGCCAAGAAGCTTTTCAGTCCCTCCATAAAGTGGTGTTATAGACCATGTGAAGAATGTTTCTTCGACGAAGCCACGTCTTTCAATTGGCAGCATTTGATCGTTCATTGCGACAGACTTGCCCCTATATGGTTGAGCTTGCCGTTAGTTTTTGAATAATGGTAACTCTGGAAATGAACCAGCTTTCAAGATCGTTTCAACGACTGAAGCCCCTTTTTGAAAAGGAGTGGATGGGGGATCTCTATTTACGGAAATAGGTAACATACGTCTTTACACACTCGTCAAATGTTGCGCTTACAAAGTCCCACAGCTCAGCAAACGGCCCTCGAAAACCTGTTCCCATCAAACCTGGGTGCTTGTGGCCAGCGACACCATCTGCGTAGGCTTTGTTATACATAACAGTTAATTCATCACCCCAGAATAGCGCTGCTGGGTGTGGATTTCTCATCAGAAGATTTGCGACTTGTCTGAACTCTTTTGACCAAGTATTCATATCACCCAAAGACGTAGAGGCCCAATCAATGCTACGAGCAAAAGATATATGAGGAGAAAGCTCCCCTACAGGGTGAGGTATTGTCCAATCTGGAGTTCCGGGAGTTACAAAGTTTGCAGGAGCAGTTGGTATTGTCTTGAGTAGCTTGTTGAAGGCTGCTGAACTCGTTGTTCGTGGCAAAGAAACATCTTTTGAAGTGTCAAGTGACGCTGTTCTCTTTGGGTTGGATTTTTCTGATTGATGGCTTAGAGACGTAATCTTGAGTTCCTGAGTATTTGGACTACCGCTGAATACAGCCCATCGGTCGCAAAAAGGAAAAGCAGTCCAGTTATGTCCATGAAACGCAAAGTTTGGTACTGAACCCGAGTCGACTGCTTCAAAATTGATTATTGTAGCCATCCAGGACCGGAAATCCGAAATGGATGCTTTCAGGGACTGCGGGGATGAAATAGCATTTGAGTTTCTAAAAACATCTTGGAAAAGTTGAGGGTGAAATGAAGGGTTGTGAAATATCGGATTTAAGTCACTTTCCTCAAAATCGGTGTTTTGGTGTAACACAAACGTTGGCCTTGGGTCAAGCTCCAAGAATTCTTGGATTCCAGAGGCAGCAAACTGTTGAGGGTCTTCCTGCTCAATATCAGAATCTTCCCCGCCCCGACAATATTGACATCCATTTCTGTATGGCCTGCTACGCTTCATAGAACCCGATGAGTTGCGCTTGTCCAGTGGGGTTCTGGAAGGTTGCGAAGACATTGATTGATCTTGCATCAGCCACAAACTCTGGCGACTAATAAGGTATGCACTCCCGCGTATGTTCCTTGCCAGTGATCAACAATACACATACACTTTGTGTCAGATCTCTACTCAGTGACAGCAGATGTAGTATACTTGGAGCTCCAGTACTCTGGAGGTATTAGTGGTTAGACAACCTATATCCACCCTATTATTCCATACCATCTCTTCCACCAAGAAAGTCGCCACTAAGCAGGTCGGATCAAACGCATCAGGCGATATAGCAGCAAATGCAAATGATCATAGATATCAGTAAATAATACACATTGTTGAGTTTTCCAAATTCATGCGACCAACGTAATTACAGTGAGGATTGCCGAAGATGCGAATTTGGATGGAGAACTTGATTTATCGGTCTAGGCGCCATGGCATTTCCCGAAGCACGTGACGATAGCGTTCTACTTCTTCCCTCCTTCTATGCATAGGGGAAAACACAAGCTGTTTAAAAAGTCCTTCGTAAAATAGACAAATGATTGGATACAGAGAGTGCTTCATCAGTGGGGTTGAAATTGAATTTGGAAATTGAATTTTCACAGTTTGAATGAAGCTTGCCAGCACGCCGCAGGTCGAGTAGTCATCACGTGAACTAATACCTCAACCAGAGTTTTAAGTTAGGAGTACAACATTTCGCTGAAAACACTTGAATTACTGGCTAGATGAGTCTTGAAAGTCGAGAATCAATTTCATGTATTCTAGATTTGACCTCAGTTGAAGTAGTCAAATGAGGGCAAGAGATAGGAGAAGCTCCATACCACGAATATCGGATCAGCTTGAGTAGAGCCAAGATGTTAGTATCTGAGTAGATTGAGCTTAAATTAAAGGTATCTTAAGCTTTAAGATACACAGCTGTGTCAGGCTCTTGATTTTGTATTTTCTAAGTAGCATTATCTCAGAGTATTTAAGTTAGTAGTTTATTTGACTCTTGTATTTTAAGCATATAATTTTTCATATAATATTTATAGCATGAGTGAACATCTATTGCAACGCATAGAAATTTGGCGCATCAGACCAATAGATGAAGATACATTTCTTCTAAGCTGTTCCAATCATTGGTGATGCATTCAAAACTAGACGATCCAGAAAGAATAAGTTTTACTTACTAGTTACCATATTATATCTATAACTTTGCTTCTTATGGAATAGATCTAATAACACTATTCACTCAATCTATGTTAATCTAGCCTTTAATTGAACACTTATAGGCTTATGATAGGCTACTATCTATCGTCTCGAAATCAAAACCTCTCAACAATGATCCTCTAGGCAAATTTAGAAGAAAGTGAAGTCGTAGTATCTCAATAAGCACAAACACATATAATCTGAATTTCCTAGTATTCTCTAGTTACAATCAACTACTACATTTTCATTTATAGCTATGTTATATATCTGGGGTACAAAGACTTTGAGGTTCATACAAGAGTAAATTGGAGACTTCCTTTCAATCCAGGCGATCTTATCCAAGTTGGAAGTCTCCAATGATAACTACCAACTTTCAGTTATTTCCCCACTAGCAATTTCAATAACTAATTGTTGAAAGCTATCCTCAAACACACCATCTTCCATCACCTCTTATGATATATATAATTCTCGTGTCTATCAATTACTAAACACCTGTATACACAGCCTTTGAAGGCGAGGTTTGGACAGTTAACTAACGTGAGGTCATCATTGAGAGAAAGTTGCTCCCTTTTCGTACTTGAAAGGAAGAAAGAAATCAGTATCACAAGTCGTGCCTCGTCTTTCCTGGTCTGGGTAATTGGGTATCAGTCATAAGTTGCAGTAGGCTCCTTCCAACTAGTATATAGTATACATACATATTACCTACTAACAACTACAGACCACAAAATTACTAAATTTACCTTTCGCAAGGCATTCAACAAGATTCACTTACAAGTTTGCTTCTACCGTATTCACTCCGGAATCCTCGCTATATAAGAGGTCCTACAACCCATATTTCATTTTACTTTTATTTGATCAACGCAACCCACCTTTTCACCGAGCCGGAGTTCTAGTATCCTCTCATAGCATGCAAGCTTTAGCAAAGTATTGATTGTCTAGATAATAAGCTTTCAAGATTCTCATCATGCCTGGCAATGATAGGCGACCACGCCAGAAGGCAAACGCTTCACGCAATGAAGATCAATTTGATCTTAGGTAATTTCATTGGCTTCTAGAACTCTCAGTCACTGACTTGTTTCCATAGATGGATTCATGCCGGTATTTTCAAGGATTCTTTGGCCATCAAGTACGATATTTTCTACGCTTTCAGCAGCCTAGAACCTACCCTAGCTGCAGAAGAGAATTATGCCGAAGAGGAAATTGTCCCTAAGCCGCGATGTACAATTCAGTTTGCTGCAGATAAGCATGGAACCCGGCTAGGAAACTTTAATGCAGGCGAAAATAAAATCAACGAGATCACCTGGGACGATCACTTCTACCAAGGATGGAGCCATTTCCTGGACGACAACGGAACCTGGAAACGCGGCAAAAAGACTGCGGGAAGGATGGCTCGACGAGAAGTTTTGCTACAATACTACTTGGATCTGGACTTTGTGGATCCGTATCCAGATGGCAAGCCAGAAGCAACTGGTCTACATCGGCGGGTGAACAATATATTCCCCGGAAAAGGTCACGTCCCAGCATTTGAGTGTAATCCGGAGAATCGATTAGCTCAGCAAAATGCCAACCAAGTGGAGGAACCAGAATTGTTCCTACCAGGAACCAAGATTCTTGTCAGTAGCAGCGGAGTCAAGCAAAATGCCTTTAGTGAATTGGATAGCGACCCCACAAATATAGTTGCCGAGTTTCTTAAAAACAAATATCCAGCTACGGGTAGACACACCAGAGATTATGAGCCTATAGACCATATTGAGTCTGCATTCTTCAAGATTGGATATCGGATCAATCGCGAAGCTGCCTTTCAAGCAAGCCGATGGGCTTCAAGGGGAACAGGAAGGTGTGTGCTAGATTGCAAAGCTTGGAAAAAGGCTCTACCATACAGGCTACATACTGCAGTCAATGATGACTATGGGATAGTAGTTGCCAGAGTTCGAAAAGAGTTCGAAGAGGCTAAACAGGAACGACGTCGAAATGGCTCGTTGCCAGTTTATAGGATCAAGAAACGAGGTTCACAAGACCGCCCAATCCAACTATTACAGTCGGCCACGCCATCACGAACACCATCCATGTCACCATCAGTCTCACTTGTACCAGATGACGACGACGAAAAAGCACAACAGGATCAACGTGCCTTGCCCACCACCTACTCTTCTAACACCACGTTTCCAGGCACTCAGATTGATTGTGAACCCAGAGGCATCTCTTTCAATGCTTACAAAGAAGTTAGTCAATCTGCTACAAGCGTCATCCACGACTATTTAAGTGGCCGTCTTATTGCTAACAAAACCGATGGTAAACACACAACTCTTGCTCAGATTGAGTCAGCTTTCTATAAGAAAGGTATCCGTATTGATAGGTGGGCTGCGTCAAAGGCTTCGCTTTTAGTTCGCGACGGAAAGGCGGAGTCAGTGCTTGATACACTTCCATGGCAGCAGAATCAACCGATCAAGCTCAATCCTGAGAAGATCAATGCCGTTGACAATTTACTTTGCGATCGAGAACTTAATGGAGGACTTTTCATGTATGAGACTTCGGATGATGAGAATTAGCGAGGCTACTGGCATCAACTGAAAGACAGATAATTCCCTATCCACAACGATGATCCACCCCAAATAATGGAAGTCCTACTAACAACAAACGGCATACGAAGTGTTCGCTCTGAATTTAAGATAGAGCCGAAAGGATTGGAAATATGAGTAGACGACAGGCAATATTATAACACCAGCGTTTATTTTCTCGAACCCCACGCATCAATTCCATCTGCCATTAAGCACTAATATTCCCGCATATCAATATATATATTTCATACAGCACTAATTAACTTCTAATTCCTATCAACTTGGGGAGAAACACTTCCATCAACAGTCAACGACAAAGAAGGTTCACCGTCTTATCACACTCCAACACAAAGCTATCAAATAGAGTTCAACACTAGCAACACTTACACCGCATTCCACTCGGTCTATCGCCCGCGCTCTTATATCGAAATTCCTAAATTGACAATAAGAGCAGCTCAGACTAAGGCCCTGGACTCGAGTCACGATCTTTCGTTCAAATATCACAGCATCCGTCCTCAGGAGCGTCATATTCCTCAGTTTATGCGTAGTATTCTCAAGGATCAATAAATCCCCTTGCAAACAAATATGTCCCACAAGTTTTCTGATTTGGTTCTGCTTGATGTTTTGTACTTTGCTGTTCTCAAAGATTTCAGGAGTGATGAAACAGAAATACTTCTGTATTTGTGTCAAAGATCGTGCTCCACCCTTGTCTTCTATCTTATGCAACTACTTCTCTGCCACACTGGTGCGACGCACCCACGGGTTAAATTGATTCTTTCGCTAATCAATACTTGAGATTTCAATTAACTGTAACAGTTGTACGTTCGAAATATGTAAGAGTTTTGATATATACCCAGTCGGGTAAATATTTGCACTCCTTTGCCTATTCATTGCTTACTATCGCTCGAGAGGAGACAACCATTAGCATTGGTAGGTAGATACGTGCTAAGTATTGTATAAATACAGAAATAGCAGCACACTGACACCGTTACCAGATGCAACATTCCAATACTGCAGGTAAGATGAAGTGTGAGCCAATAAAAGAGAAATTTAATGATATTTATTTAGGTTGGCCCAGCTGTATTGGGAAGCTAGAGATTTTGCTACATGTCAAGGTATGTATCTCCCACAGGTCACCAAAATGTTGCCCCATTTCAACCACCATTAGTATCTTAGGAACAACGTAAAGGAAGTCGTCACCAAGGTGGAAGACTCTCACACATCAAACAAAATGTTAAACTTCATAACACTTAGAAATTAATACTTAGAATCCAATATACATCTAATGTGAAGAGTTCAGTTAGGCTGAGTTTCATTAATCATTGAACAGCTTTCGTGAGATATCTATCTTTTAAGCTTTCAATTCCGTGTCCTCCTATTTCGACAATCTCCATCTCTAAGCTCTAGAAGTGGAGTTTCGCTACTCGTTGCAATACGCTCTTGCAATTCTGAAGTCAAATAGCGACGACACGGACGTAAGGATCGATTGACACATGCCTGAACATCTAAGTTGTTTCTCTGGCAAGAGAAGTGTTCCCTGGTTGCAAACCCGAAACCAAATCGGAAACAGAATCTTTTATCGCGTGGTAGCCTAGGATATGTTGCTGTCAAGCTTTGACTCAAATTATGCATCACGCGTCAGAGAGAGCCATAAATTCAATACCATTATGTGTTAAAGTTATTCGCTCGGCTTCTTGGGCCTTTGTAGCTACAGATCTGACGTTAGCAGATTCCACTGCATAAGTAAGAGAAGTGCTTGTGCTGCCAAGCTGCCTAAAGGCAGCACGAGCTGGCATATGTCGGGGATTTTGATTGGCTGGCGCACCTAACTCAGGTAAACTATGAAGTGAGGATCACGAAGTTTAGAGATACTCTTCGTTTTAAGATTGGCATAACTTGTGTAAGAAGTAGTAGCGAGGAAGGATAGAGAAACTACCATAGTTGGAGGTCTGTTGGCTAATGACATAGACCCATTGTCGAAATTAGAAGAATTGGAAGACAAATACGTGGTAGAACATGTGACCCGAGAGGCGACAGACCCCTGGGGCATATTTGACTAGGTATGTTGCTTACCATGACTTTGTCTTGGTCAAAAGTGAGTTCATGGCTGGTTGAACTGTGTGCAATACAGAATCCAATCCGCACAGCATCCTAGGGAACCTCTCTATATTTAACCTCAGGGTGACATCTAGAAAATCTTGATCTGAACAAAATCTTTCCAAGCCTGCTTGATTTGTAGTTTCGCAAATTTCTATCATAGTATTGAATATGAATTTTTCTTCTATATGATGTTCGAAATTGAGATCGTAAAGGTTCTGCCTCGTGCGTTCTTGCTTTTTCACAAACAAATAACAACATAGTCGAATCTTTGTAAGTGATTTGAGAGCATTCAGCTTCGTCCCAAATTACGCGGAACGACGACCGCGCATCACAATGTGAATAATGCTTCGAATATGGCCATAGTACTCCTTACTCTTTCATCTAGGCTACAATGCGAATATAACGAATACGTGGGCAAAGGATTCTCGACACCCTCTAGGAAGTGTTCAAATCTGAGAGGCGAGAGCTTAGTAAAGATAACCTCTATGATATTTTCTAAGCAACTTGCCTCCCAATTCCCATTGTAGTGGGTGCGCTTAGACCAACGGAGATACAACATCTTTAGAAGCAATGTGTGTGATTCGTCGTTGCCTTCATCTCTAGCTTGAGCTTGATCAATAGCATATGTCTCTCGAAGGTAGTTGCCGCTGAAGTCCTGTAGCTCGTTGGGGAATGCCTGAGAGGTATAATTGATTGCCTTTTTCTTCAAAAGAATTGTGATAAGCGTGAAGCTCTCAGTTGTGTATTTGAGAATTCGTTCACGAAGCCTGGCGCAGTCGTTCCAGGTATACTGAGAAACTCGCTGGCAACATATGCAGCTATGAATATTTGGTAAGTATGGGTCATTTCCAAGTGCAAAGTCCAGTCACTTAAAGACCTAAAAGGAAGGATGGGAAGAGGGGGAAAAAACAAAGTGAAAGTTCTGACCCTCGGCTTCTTTCATGGCCTCCACAATCTCAGCTATTGCCTGATCACTGGATCTCCGTATCCCATAAGAAACAGGTTCCCTTTCAATAATAGTGATTGAAATATCCGCTACGGAATTCAGAGCATTGTACTTCGATTCAGAACAAGAGCCAGGTTGAATAATACCCGCGGTTTCATCACAAATCATCGTAATGGTGGCGTCTTCGCTCTGCCATACAGACGGGCTGGAACTCCATATATCCCTACACTCTTTGAGGCATAACCGCAAGCCAACTGGGTGGATGTCTTTCAATAAACATAAGATATCATCAATATCCCATATGCTGGATCGTTCCAACACTCAACTGTCATATACCTTAGATCTCTGACCTTTATTAAAACTGACTCCATATTTGTCTTTTGGAAGTTGCTTGGTTTCAAAGATATATGTTTGAGAACTTGAACCATGCCTCGGACGAGAGATGTAGGCAAAGAGTCTTCTGTGGAGACAGGCAAAGGCAGAGCCAATTTCAACCAGTGCATGGAGAGCATTCAATTAGACGTCAAGATGGGATTTGAAAGTGACTTTTGAGAGGATCACATTATTAGTAGTTACCGTAGTTGACTTGAGCGTTGGATCACCATCCTCAATTGCGCTAGGAAGATCCTCCTTTTGTTTCAACAGTTTGCTTAAACTTTGTTGCTAAGCATCATATAGAACGTGAAAAGTGCTTTGCTCTACAATAGCCGGTATAACTTTTCTTGCCGGCGGAGGTGTATTATTCGAAATGTTTGTAACTGGGTAAACCGGAGCGTATACCTGGGTTGCCGGCGAAGGGAGCTAAACGTCGACTTCACTGCACTGAGCGATGTTATCGGACTTAAGGCTTGAGCTTGGGCTAATGGAGCTGGCAAAGAGGATGGTGGTTGTGCAGCTTGATCCTCTAAATTCCATCTGTTAGTAGCATGCTGCTGTTCGAGGGTCCCTTCATGTTGCATTTGCAGCTGCTGTTGCATATTTGGATATAGGTGCACTGGATACAGCGCTTTCCTTTTAGTGCCATGTCCCATCACCAGAGACGCAACTCAATTAAACCATTAGTTTCACCATTGCTAGGCAAGTTAGACGGGGAATATGATAGGTGAAACATACAGTGGATAGTTGTGGCATACAACTTGTGGTGGAACACGCGATTGGTGGAAGGAACACGACTTTTCGTGATGGCAGGTCTAGTTATCGCGTGAGTGATTCAGTGCTTAGATTGACATGCTTCATTCTTCTTCCCAATTATCTTCTAAAGACTCCTATGTACCAAAGGGCGACACTAATGCTGTATCATCCAATATTAAACTCCGATGCTATAGACATATGTTCCTTCATCTTCCGCTTCATCCTCTTAGCTGCCTCGTTCGAATCAACACTTGGCGCATCAAGTTCTAACTTCCTCTGTTTCCTCACCCGTTCTCCTTCGGGTGCCTTGTCTTCCACATCTCCTCTCTTAGCCTTCCTTGCTGCAACACTTCTATCCGCCTTGGTCATCTTAGCCGGTCTCAGCCCTGGCACATTGATACTTCCTGGTTTGTCTCTTAGAGCGAAAGCTTTGGCCAGATGTCCTAAATGTAGTGTCTGCATATTGAAAATGCCGCGCTCATTAGCCACATGGGTAGCGTATGCTCGAATATGGCTCTGGAAACCACGTCGCGCCATTTCCAAATATTTTGGCGAGTCCAAGGTCCATCGCTCCACCTCGAGTTGCCATTCAGTTGCACGCTCTTCCCACTCATCACGGGTGCCACCGAATCCCTTCCGTAACAATTCTTCAGCCGTATTATGCGTAAGCGACTTCGTACCATCGCGGTATCCGGACGCGAGCACTGCTACATAACCTTCTTCGTCTCCTGGAAGGAGAAATATGAGGGCTCTTCCATTGCGGCCAGCTCGTGCAGTTCTTCCAACACGATGAAGATGGTCGTCAGCGCTGAACGGAGGGTCATACTCAATTACATAGTCAACGTTTGGAAGATCAAGGCCGCGAGAAGCCACATCTGTACAGATCAAAACGCCAGGTTCCGAAGAATCAGTGAATGCTTTGAGGGTGGCTGTGCGAACCTTTTGTTCTAGCGATCCATGAAGTCTGTGTAAAATGACAGGATTCGAATTGCTCGAGAATCCGGAAGCATGTGCAATAGTATCTTTTGTAGCTTCGGTTTTAACAATCGTTGGGGCATCAATTGCTTTTCCGTCGTCGTCAGTAGCATCCTGTACGGGGCGGCTAAACATCGAAAAGTGGAAGTCGACAGAATCTGCACATGATATGAAAACAATCGCCTTCATGACCGAGCCTCTTCGAGCAAATGCACGCTTCAGGATTGCCGTTAGAGTCACAAGACGTAATTTTGCTGGAACCACTGCATACGCTTGCTTAAGTTGAGCTGGAGCAGAGAACGTATTATCATCCACTTCAACTCCGTCCTTTTTGTTGTTGGCAGCCTCCTCATCGGTTGGATCCGCTTTGATATGAATTGCATCCTTCAAACTAATCTCCCCTAACCTCTGAACATTCATCTTCATTGTAGCTGAACAGAGCACTGTCACCCTCCGACTCGGCAAGGCTTTTATATCGGGGTTGCTGTTCTCCTCTACCCTCAAAGTTCTTCTTCCTATCTTCTCCACGATACCCTTGATTTCATCCTCAAATCCCAACTCCATTAAGCGATCTCCTTCATCTAAAACCAACCATCGGACGGTGTTGACTTTTAAGACCTCGGTATTGTCCAAGTGATCAGCCAGACGACCTGGTGTCGCAATGAGAATGTTGACACCCTTTCTCAGCCTCGCTTTTTCCGATTGCTTACTTTCTCCTCCAATAACTGTAGTTCCTACAATCCAAGGGGCACATCTTAGAACCTTTTCCAAAACTGTAGCAATCTGCTTACACAATTCTCGGGTAGGAGCAAGCACAACAGCGAAAAGGCCCGAATCTCGGTGTATTGGAGTTTCTTTGGTACTCATTGCCATAATACGCTCGACAATGGGTAACAGGTATGCTAAAGTCTTTCCGGATCCCGTCTCGGCTTGTATAAATGCATCACTATCGTCCGTAACCATTTGCTTGATTGCTGCTTTCTGGATACCAGTCGGCGCATTCATACCCATTTTTGTAGATAGGTGAGCTGCCAACCTTCTGGACAATCCTAGGGCCGTGAATGTCGCCATCTCGTCCGTTAATGGTGCATTCGATGGCTTTGCGGGTTCTTGCTCCGTCTCTAGCTCCTCAAATTTGTTCTTCGACCTCGGGTTAAACGAAAACAGAGACGATACATGTTGGGGTGGTTTGCCAGATTCCTTAGTTCGACTTCCACCTGCAACACTAGCCTGCTGTTTTGCAGAGTTTGAGCTATAGGAAGTGTTTTTCTCGTATGCTTCTTCGGCCTCGTCCCAGGAAACACTCGGTCCTTGTGCTTGCTTAGGTATAGGGACATCCTCTTCATCACCAAACTTTTTGCTTTTGCTCCCACCAAGATTTATGCTGCCTGGAGGGAGTTTTCCAGACACAAATGCCGGCCTCGTCTCCTCTGGGATTTTCGTGCTCCCTTTTTCCCCACCAATACTCCCCGGAGGAAGCTTTCCTGACACAAACGCCGACCTAGGTTCATCCTCAAACCTTGTAACCTTGCTGTTACTTGAACTTATACTTCCAGGGGGGAGTTTTCCAGATATAACAGCAGCTGTGCGGGGGTTCTTGTCGAAATCATTCTCGATGCGTTGCCTTTTCGGAGGTCTGGCTGAAGCTTCTGGACCTATATATTCTTCTACTACAGTCTTATGCCGTCCTTCTTTGAAGAGTTCCCGATCTGCTGGTGCGCTCGCGTTTGCACCAGTACCAAATTGTCGAGTTGCGCCTTGATTTCGAGCACCCTTCTTTGCTGCTACTCGGTCTTTCCAGCGGCCTCCTTGAAAGGACTGCTTGGGAATGATAGGTGCATCACTAATCTCAAAGTTCATGAGCATGCCATCGTCCTCCATGTTTTCTGGCTCGCAAAATGCTTGCGTATGATGTATGAATTATTTTCTCTTGCATCTTCTGGAAAATTATCAGACCGCTTCTGGCAGAATAAAGCTTTGGGTGGGCCTAGTATTAAGGCGGTGTAGTATTCTTGGCGTTCCTAGACATTTCGTGAACTGCATCTTACGGGCTTCAATATACGCTGAACATACTATCACAACATGACGCAGCCGAAATCTCTTCAACATTATGGCCCTTGAAAGGGTGCCTATCAGCAACTCAAACTTTCAGTATCATTCGCAAACATAAACTTAGTGAAAACCTTCCTCTAGCATGTTAAACTATCTATTTTCTCCAAGGACAGCCTTGGGGACAAGGCTTTGCATTTCACGAGCACTTTCCACCTCGCCCACCTTGTGCCATCGTGCAACCGGAGCGACGGTACCTAATACTTCTATCAAAGTGTTCCGGGAGATACCGGCTTTCCGTCAATGGCGACGAAAACAGCTCGTCGACTATCGCACCGTTGGACTGGTCCCTACCATGGGAGCTTTGCATTCCGGTCACCTATCTCTGATTCGCATGGCCGCTGCTGAGAATTCGGCGGTGGTTGTCAGCATTTACGTTAATCCAACTCAATTTGGTATACACGAAGATCTGGATAGTTATCCTAAAACATGGGATGCGGATTGTAAAATGCTAAGAGACCTTGACCGGGAGCTGTCTGAAGATGGTGGGAACCTAGGAAAGATAGCTGCAGTTTTCGCCCCTACAACTGCGACAATGTATCCAAGTGGTAGACCTGGCCAAGAAGTAGATGCCAAAGGCAGTTTCGTTACTATTACTCCCGTTGGGGAGCTTTTAGAAGGAGGCAGCAGGCCTACCTTCTTTCGCGGCGTGGCTACTGTTTGCATGAAGCTATTTAATATTGTGCTACCTGAGCAAGTATACTTTGGGCAAAAGGATATACAACAAACTGTGGTTATTAAGAAAATGGTTAAGGATTTCTGCATGGACACAAAAGTTATTATTGGAGCTACCCAAAGGGAGCCAGATGGACTAGCTTTAAGTTCTAGAAACGTATACTTAGGCACCAGGAGGCGGAGTTTTGCTACGGTTCTATCCAAGGCTTTGAAAGTGGTGGAAGCCGCATATTTCAAGGGTTGTCGGTCACGAGGAGAGCTTCTTGGACCAGCAAAAGAGTTTTTGGAGGTTTCGCTCAGGGAGCAAATGCAATTGAAACCCGAAGAACGAGTTACGTTTGAGGTAGACTACATCTCCATGGCAGATCCAGATACAATGGAGGAGATAGAAGAAATTGATGAACACCGAGGAGCTATTATCAGCGGTGCCGTAAAAATGCTACCAGTAGATTCACCGCAGGAGAGTGAAGATCTTGGTCTTTCCAGTGGTCCGCCAGTACGGTTGATAGATAACATCATATTAGAGCCTGTATCTACATAATTTGTATACTTGTAACTTAGCATAGAAATGAGAGCAATCGAGAAAAAGCATTGCAATGTATATACCTTGGCTTTCTTTGCATACAGGGCACACCTATTACACGATATGAATTTATGAGTTTATGATGAAAGATGAAAGATGCAAGATGCAGTTTCAGCTTTTGCCATTCCAAATTTTTAATAAATTTAATACTCAATCTTACAGTTGATTCCATTCTATTAGGTCACAACTTTCAATCGTATGGCCATCATACAGCCTGTTCTAAGAAAAGCTTTCACCTCCACGAAACGAAGGTTGTTCATTTCAGAGGACTTGACTGGTAAAATTTGTAGATAATTCAAGTGGAACCTTTGCCCGCTCAGATCGATATAATATAATCAAACTCGCAAAATAGGGTTTCGTGTTAAAGCTGTGTATCGTCCCTACATTCAATTGCATAGTAGTGTCAACTTTCCGTCAACATTTTGATTTCGATTATGTACTCGAACCAGTCTGATTGGGGTTTATCGTGCTAAAGAAGAGAAATCAGCTCTGGCAGGCTCTGCAAGTAAAGTTGACTTGTGGTAACTATAAGATGATTCCTCCAGTTAGGATCTAACTTTGGCATATAGCTAGTTACGGAGCTTGTCAGATACTGTCTATCATCGATGATTTGGCGTCATGTAATGCTTTCAGATTGTTTGTAACCATTCACTATTTTGTAGAACTACTTTTATAAGGTGCAGTCACTTAAGCCTACTCCGTCCGTATCCAGAACTATTTCGAAGGAGAGTAAGAGAGGCGCTGTGATTGCACACCACGCTGGGTTCTTTCTGTAAAGGAATCGAAAAATAAACTGAGTTAGTCAAACTTGTTTCAACAGAATTGTATAAATGCGAGATAGAGGTATGTGTTCGGATGGTGACTGTGTTAGCTACCTACCGGGAGGGGGCACTCTCTTGATTCCAGGATATGCTTCTTGATTGTGATGGACTGGTGATTTTGGTACTTGATAGGTGTAGATAGGATCGTGGCCTAAATTTTCACCAGACAATTACCAGTATATTTGAGTAGCTTTGAAATAGATCTCAACCCCTCAAATCCCAAGCTCCTCAGTTGCATCTTCTTTAGGATTAGAGAAGAACTCTAGTTCTGATATAGCACCAGCTCATCTGACTGTGCGAGGAATTTATAATACATTATGTTCAAGAACTTCAACGAGGCTATCAGCCTTCACTTATATGCGAATTTGAAAGCAAGAAGAAAAGCCACCATACTAAAACCAAAGAAATGGCTTTTAGTTATTTGTAGTCTCTCATCTACGCTTCGTTCAAACATTGCGAGTTTATTCTCAGAACAGCCCTAGTAAGTCATTTGGTACATGTCTTAAGAAGCTTACCATGCTGACAGGTACACAAAATAAATACCAAGGAAAATAATATCAGTGGACTTTTCGCCCATATACTCCTTCCTGGTTAACCCTGTGAAGGTCCTTGAATAGATTCTCTTAGGCTCAACCTGATACTGATATATAAATTTATGCTGCTGAGATAGCTTACCCAACAATCGGGCCGTGAAAGGAGGTCCGACACTAATACAGGAATAGACACTAAACGTCCTTCAACGACTTGAGCAGAATGAACTTATTGCTAATACGCTGTGAAATACTAGTGCCTACTTTCATCTCTCTCAAATCCAAAAGCACTCGAAGATCAATTACAATGTACAACGGGCAGAAAAGTACTGGAGATTTGGCCGATGGCACCTAATAATTAGGCACCTTCTTATTTTAAACTTACTGGTTTGAATGGACCTGGGATGTTGACATTTCTCGAGTGAACTTTAAACATCGTTACAACCACCAACCCAGCTCAAATCCTGCCCAATAGTTTCTTCTTAACTCATAATACGAATCTATGGGAGCTGGCTTTTAGAATCGAAGGGACTTTGCGTGAAGGAAAGAGCAAAAATATGCTAGAAATGTACTATTATTTCATCACGAAATTAGGCTCGCCGAAAGCCTAGGTGAGACGGCCGCCCTCAAAGGAGAAAAGATGATGAAGGCGATGAGGAAACTAGAGAAGGTCCTCGTACTGGGACTTCCGCAAGAAGATGATGTTTTTGCGAAAGTGAATACGCACGCCTCGCGGGCAGTATGATTTCTATCCAGTCTCAAATCTAAAGCCAATCAGAAGAAGGGCTGCTGATTAGTCATGGTATGGTATCGTCGAAAACCCCTTTGTTTGAAACTTGTTTCTTAACTTTATTCATTCAAGATTACTCCTCTTACTTTTTTGTTCAATAAATTGTAGTCCATATAATTAGCCCCTCTCTCTTCTGGGTGGGGAGCTTCCTCCGAGGTATTTGATCTGCTGGCGAGAAGAAAATGGAGGTGTTTGTGATTAAATTGTGATGCAGTCGAATCCAGGGTGCTGGCATACAACTTTGGCTAAGGAATGCGTACCTTGCTGCGCAGTAGCAAGGTATATCTGCAAGAAGAGACCGAGGTGCAACTGACCAAGAGCCAATGTAACATTATGCAAGAGTTCTATTGCCACTAAAAGGAATGAGTATGGCGACACCCCACTTGCTGTCTTCATGAACGTATCTCCGGTAGAGTATCCACAATGCGAAGTGCCGAGCTCTTAGCATTTAATAACCCTGGATCGAGATATATCACACCGTAATATACATGTTTAGCAAACCGAATAATGCAAAGAAAAGCTTGATTGTTTCTCCTTAATTTGGTAATGCAGGTACCATTATTATGGTGCACGTTGTATTTCATTTTGAAATCCACCATATTATATGGTCCATGAGTAGTAGATCTTGAGAAGAAATCCCCAGTACCAAATAATGAGAAAGGGGCCGTCTGGCAACGGTGGCTTTGGATCGGTGTTCGACACAATTATGTTGGGATTTGATTTGGAATTGGAATTGTTTTAACAGAGTATTAACATTTTAACACAGCAAACCTGCCTCATTCGGAACGTCCTCCAGGGTGGGAAGCGGCTGCGAAACCTAAACAAGGTAATGGTCATATGTGTTGACCATATATAGGTCTGGAGACCGTGCTTAAGTCTTTAGATAGCCACAACATATGTTCTAGGCGACGTAACTTCCAACTTTGATCCTTACGCGATCAAGGTTACAGTAGCACTATTGGAGATGCAGAAACTCGTAAACGTTAGACTAACTATCTCCAACCGTTTAAGTGGAGTAAAACCGATGTTGCATTCCGGGTTTTCGTCTCTAAGTGGTTACAATTACTCCGGCCTATCGAATCCATGTATGCCATGGCATCGCAGGCATCATACGGAATCGCATGGCCTCCACGTGGTTAATAAATGAATTATGGGCTATCTCTGGAAAGCTTGGGAGCTCCACGGCGAGCACTTTCAAGAATCTATAAAGATCAGCGAGATGCACTTGTTTTCAGAGGGTGTGCGATTTACTATCTTCACACAATACCATAGTCCTATCTCCGGACCGAAAATTCCTCGTCACTCACTCCCTTCTTGAAAGATGCTCGTTCTCAAGACTTTGAGCTTTGTTGCTCTTTCAGCTTATTTGGTTGCCTCTTCCCCTCTGTACGTCTCCTGTCGAAACTGCTAAATCTAGTAACTGATTCTTCGTAGCACCCAGAGACAAACTGTCAAGCCAAACTATGAGTACATTGTCGTGGGTTCAGGAGCTGGTGGTGGCCCTCTAGCTTCCCGGCTGGCGATGGCTGGTCACAGCGTGCTTCTGATTGAAGCTGGAGATGACCAAGGGAAATCTGTCTACGAGGAGATTCCAGCTTTCTTCGCCCCTTCTAGTGAATACGAAGCTATGTCGTGGGATTTCTTTGTGCGTCATTATCCCAACGCAACTCAAGAAGCTCGCAACTCCAAAGCGACATATACAACTCCATCCGGAGAAACCTACATCGGACTTACTCCTCCCGAGGGATCTACTCTTAAGGGAATATGGTATCCACGAGCTGCCACCCTTGGTGGTTGCACCGCGCACAATGCTATGGTTCATGTTTACCCGCACAAAAAAGATTGGAACGACATTCAGGCCATTACTGGAGACGCTTCATGGAATGCAGACAATATGCGAAAATATTTCATTAAGATGGAACAAAACCAATACCTCACCAGTAAAACTGATGCTAACGCCAAGGGTCATGGATTTGATGGATGGCTTGGAACCAGTGTGATGCCACTTAGCATGCAGGCTGGAGATGTTTCATCAATGAATTACCTCAGCGCTGCGCTCTCCACTCTGACTGGCAAACCCGCAAATCTTACCACTGAAGCCGATTTGAAAGATGCTACTCCGGTCGACTTGAACGCTGATATTGTCAATCGTGATTCTACAGAAGGCTTTTACCGGTTCCCCGAAGCAGTCAATAAGGGTGACCGTGCTGGATCCCGGGACATTGTTCTTGCAACTGTCGCTGCCGGTTACCCTCTCACGGTTCAGCTCAATACTTTCGTCACTAAGATCCGCTTCTCGAAAGATAAGGTCCCAGTAGCCCTTGGTGTTGACTTCCTAGAGGGCTCGGCTCTCTATGCTGCCGACCCTCGCTCTGGAAGCAACACTGGAACCCCGGGCAGTGTCAACGCCTCCGTTGAGGTCATCATTTCCGCCGGTACATTCAACACTCCACAAATCTTGAAGCTCTCTGGTGTCGGTCCTGCCGCTGAGCTCAAGAAGTTCGGCATACCCGTTGTCTCAGATCTGCCAGGTGTTGGTACCAATCTCGAAGATCACTACGAGATCTCCTCCATCGTGAAATCCGAAACCCCATTCCATCTCCTTGAGACTTGTGCTTGGCTCTCTACTCCTGTTGACCAATGCTACGAGCAGTGGGCTGCCCGTGGTGAGGATCGTGGACCATACGCCACTAACCTCCTTGAAGTCGGTATCTTGAAATCCTCATCCATCGCTGGTGGCGAACGTGATCAACTCATCTTTGGAGGACCAATCTCATTCAAAGGTTACTACCAAGGCTATGCCCTTGATGCTGTCACTGATACCAACCACTGGACGTGGGCTGCATTAAGAGCGCACTCCAAAAACAATGCTGGCTCTGTCACCCTCAAATCCGCCAATCCTCTTGAGGCCCCCGAGATTCTGTTCAACTACTTCGAATCTGGTGTGACTGCCAACAATGAAGTCTCCAACACTCTTACTGCACTTGTTGAGCAAATTGAGTTCGGAAGAGAATCATACGCAAGTCTTCCGGCACCATACAACAAGTTCACTGAAGTCTACCCAGGCCCAGAAGTCCAAACCAGGGCGCAACTCGAACAATTCGTCAAAGATGAGGCATGGGGACATCACGCCTCAGGAACTGCCAAGATCGGAGCCGCAAATGATAAAATGGCTGTCTTGGATTCTGCATTCCGCGTCCGTGGTGTTAGCGCATTGAGAGTTGTTGATGCCTCTGCTCTCCCAGAAACTCCTGGATTCTTCCCTGTAGCATCTGTATACATGATTGGCGAAAAGGCTGCCGACGTAGTCCTCGCTGATTATGCCAAAATAAAGCGATCCAAAGCTTGCTTACCTGGGTAAGATACCCCAGAATGCCCTCCTATTCTTTTAAATATATACTAATCGAAAGCAGCAAATTGTGCAAGTAAACAACTTTTGGAACACATGATTAAAATATACATATGATAATGATAATAAATGAAGTCTTCATAACAAAAAGTTCCAAAATTAAAGCATTAATGTTTTGCAATCAGTCATCGTGAAGTGAATATGTTAATCTATTTCATAACCTCGGTCGAGGTGATTAGAGTGCAGTACTAAGACATTGAAGTGTGTGAGCATTACAACCGAAGGTTTCTAGAAATCAAGAAAGATCCAAAGGCTTGCAGCTCTTGATGAAAGCTAGGAAAATAAGCGACTCTAACGATGTGATGATATGATATGCTACTAATTGTGAACTCTCTATCCGTAAACTTCAAATGATCTACCACTTTCACGTCCGAATGTCATGAATCGTATACAGTCCATCGTACGGTTTCCTGCCTGGATGTACCCTGACTTCAAGTGGCAAAACTGCGGACTGAACGATTGAAGGAGAATGGCACCGAAATGTTCTTCGTCCGTAAAGAAGTGGGAAGAGGGGAGAGCAAGAGGGGGGTGTAGTCGCACTAGTTCCCGCTTCGGCAGTGTCCGTGCTATATCGGTCACCCCGCAGAGTATGGTGCAACACGGAACACACTGTGGACGGCGGAGCAAATGCACGGAGGATTAAATGTTGCTGGGATCAACTTCACCAAATTTAAACCCCTGAGCTACGACCAGAGCGACATCCCTACCCTAGCCCCCTGAGCAGCCGTAAGCAAGCCACGAGCCCGGTCGTACTCAACATAGAGCTGTTTCTGATTAAATTTCTGGTGAAGGCTCCACTGTTACATTCCCACGTCCACGTTATGCTCTGTTTCTCTGATTTTCTATAATTACGCACCATCCATGTGTTGTTGTTTCGCTCTGACCAGCTACCCATACAACTGGCCCACAATGTATCATGTTGAGGTCACAAGTACTGTACTGTATCAAAAGAAAAGTTCACTAACTGAGTCTTAGCGCCATTTACTGGTAACTGTTGTCTAAAACCTTGAATGATAGAATTGGATC